>Ga0114930_10001702_pt1 | contig 20604 bp, 17 predicted proteins | sample AnhtaG_FD_87300 | JGI IMG/M metagenome (GOLD analysis project Ga0114930, IMG submission 87300) | Deep subsurface microbial communities from Anholt, Denmark to uncover new lineages of life (NeLLi) - Anholt_01485 metaG | ecosystem: Environmental > Aquatic > Marine > Oceanic > Sediment | place... | reverse complement strand
TTGCCTATTGTCAGCACAAACACTGCAACCCTTTCACATTGCTCCAGCAGCCGGGCAACGACCTGGCTCTTGAAGATAATCGAATCCTCAATAAAGGCAATGGAGTCCCGAACCCATTCGACATCCCTGATAGTATATGAATATGACACATCAACAAGATGGTTGGCGTTCTCTAAATACTCATTGACCAAAGACGCCACACGGGCTGGCGGCTCGCAATCAGTATCATACCCAATGCTGTGCAATACCTGCTGGCTATCGATGTCGATCTGGTTACTTATAGCTAGCATATTCCTTTCTCCTTCGTTTTATCTGAAGTACGGAGGATAGGTAGGAAGTCTTAAGTCCATAGCATAAGAATTGCAGAGATGTGGAATAAACACGTAGGCAACTTAAGGGGTAACATGCGGAGAATGAGCTAGGGGTTTCCGTGAAGAATTTGAGCGGATGAGGTGCTGACGAACTAGATAGAATACATTGTGGATGAGCTAATTAGTCTGTGAACTACGCTATGAGCTGAGGCAAAATAGTAGACAAATAGACCCCCACTTTACGTGTCATCTTTCTAGCTTCAGATCACTCCCGTACCTCCTTGCGAGATTTCCCGCTCCTTTCTTATCTTAGCCTAATGGCTAGTTTTATTCTAGCGCATTATCCAATCCTTGTCTAGTGCTGACTTGGGTACCTACTATAAAGGCATAGTGCAAGTTTTTTGCTGCTAAGCTTCTCTTACCATCTATAATCACTCCTCAGCTAGATTAGTGGCTCCTCAGCTAAACTGTGCCCCCCATTATGTTTGGTGGCAATGACGCTAACCCTTATATCAGTAGTATTTTCCTCTCAGATTAGCCAACCTTTTGGCCTTTTTGCTGTTACAGGTATACAGAAACTGTAATCTAGAATCAAGGCAAGCGCGCTATCGTTTCTGATAGTATCTGGAGTCCAGACGGCGAGAAGATAGCACCTACGGTGGCACGTGAAACTATTTGGGGGTTAAGGTCGAAGATTGTAATGATAGAATTTGACAATCCCTGGTAGCGCATAACAATAGGTGGTTTGTTCAATTTCCCCGGGTCACGAACCTCGGGTGTTTCCTCGTTTGACGTATCCAAACCTTGCCCCTTACCAGTAATCAAGCCAAGGGAGGTCACCCAGTTCTACTTTAGGTATCTAGCTGTCCTTGAGGTAGATACACCTAATTGCTAGATCTGTCCATTTTGTTCCATGGTGGGGCATTTAATACAGCTTTATTAACCACGGCCTCAAGGTTTGGCAATCGACCTTGCGCAACATTGACTATATTTTCAGCTATTGAGATTGCCATCCTCTCTAATGACTCATCAGTAACTCCTGCGGCGTGAGGTGTCAGTATCACGTTTTCTAATCCAAGGATTGGGTTATCCTTCGGAGGTGGCTCTTCACTGAAAACATCTAAAGCTGCCCCTGCCACCTTTCCGCTGCGAAGCGCCTCATACAGTGCCTTCTCGTCAAGTATCTCGCCTCTAGCACAGTTTATTACAAAAACTCCTTTTTTCATGACATCAAATTCTTTCTTGCTCAAAATTCCCTTGCTTTCTTTGGTTACGGCGGCGTGAATGGAGATATAGTCGGACTCACTTAAAAGACTGTCGAGTTCCATCAACTTTGCGCCAACGTCCCTCGCTTTCTCCTCCGAGACATACGGATCATATGCAATTACCCTCATTTGAAGTCCTAATCTCGCCATTCTGGCTACCGTAGATCCTATTACGCCTAAACCAATTATTCCCAAAGTCTTATCCCGCACCTCGCTCCCCATAAACTTAAGTGATTCCCATTTCCCACTCTTAACCGAGGCATTTGCCGGAATATACCTTTTTGCCAAAGCAAGCAGTAGACCTATTGTATACTCAGCTACGGGGTACGGGCCCTGCGCCGTGGCCCTGGTTACTACGATGTTCCGTTCACTGGCAGCCTCTACATCAATAGTCTCGTAGCCAAGTCCATGCCGGGCAATTATTTTTAAATTCCTCGCCGCTTCAATAATTCTCCTATTTATCGATATAGACCTTACATTAACTATGGCATCGGCATCAGCTATTTCCTTTAAGAGTTCGTCCTCTGTTATCGGGGTGGGTGGTGGGTATTGTTCCCTTAGCGTTTTGATAGTAGCCACCTCCCGCACCATATCCATTCCTCGCTGTCTTGTAGGAAACGTATAAAGAACTTTAAATCCCATTGTTACCCCCCTTCTGAACTATTTTGCGGTCAAGCTTTAAATAAGTTTAAATATGACGGACAAGTAATGACGGACAAGTAATGTGGAAGACAAAATCTAGGCTCACTAAAACTTATCCAAAAACTATCATAAAAGGCAAGAATTCTTTGCCTCTGCTCGCCATCAGGAGGAAAGTAGCCTAAAAGCCAGTAGAACCCTTGGGTATCCGCCCACTGGTTACACACCGGGAACGGAGCCTCTGACCAAAGATTCTTTCAACTATCCTTCCCGTTTCCAGAACCTTGTCCACATCTAGCCCGTGCTGGATTCCCATTTCATCCAGCATGACTACCAGGTCCTCTGTAGGCACTAATCCAGCCTGGGTAGGGTCGGCATAGTAATACGTACCTGTCCCTGGAATAGGACAGTCATCCAGGAAATTAGCTGGCTGACCACCGCTACCGCCAAAGCTGCTTTCGAAGCGTGTTATTCCGGCTTGCATAGCAGCCAAGATATTGGCTAGACCCCAGCCACGGGTCATGTGATGATGAAAGGCATGCTTAGTCGGGTCGGGCATTCGGTCCAAGACTTCGTCAAAGTAGCGATAGACGTTATCCGGAGTAGCTTGTCCATCATGGTCAGCATGCTCGATATCATCAACTCCCATCTCTAAGAGCCTCTGAGCAAACTCCCATCCAAGATTTATCGGCATTGGGCCTTTTATGGGACAACCCCAAATTGTGCTCACACAGCCATTGAATTTCATCCCGTTGTCATGGGCAAGCTTAATCCACTCCTCAAATTTCTGCCAATGCTCGGCATGAGTCAGACCACAATTTCTTAGGTTATGAGCCTCGCTGGTGGATATCATATTAAGAATACGGTCCGGGCCATACCCTTCTTGTCTCGCCTTTACTGCCTCTTGGAATGCCCTTCCGGCGATGGCTAGCGCGGTAATCTCTACTCCTTTCCTCTTCTCCCGGTCAATTCGCTTCATCACCTCATGAGCATCACGGAACTGAGGTAGATATCTAGGATTAGCAAAGTTAGTTGCCTCTAACCTCTTAAAACCGCAAGCAATAGCGGCATCAATGAGCCACACTTTAGCCTCGGTAGAAACGAACTTCTCATGATGCTGAATGGCTTCCCGAGCTACTAGCTCGGATAAATCCACCTTTTTGGGTAAATCTAGACTCCTCACCAATTTTTGCCTTCCTTCTGGCTCTTTAATCCACAACTACTTATCATCAGGTCAACTTTTTCCACTGTGGTTCCCTTTTCTCTATGAAAGCACACTGACCTTCCTGGCCATCTTCGCTAAGAGCAACTATGCTAATCATTTCAGTGGCATACTTTGTAGCCTGGGTGTATTCCATATCTAGCATATTATAGAAAAACTGTTTGCCGATTTGCAGGGTAGTCGGGCTCTTGCTGGCGATTTTCTGAGCTAACTCCATGGCAGCTTCTTCCAGCTTATCTGGTGGCACAACCTTGTTCACCAAGCCTATACTTTCCGCCTCTTGAGCACTAAATCTATCTCCGATTACGAAAAGCTCCAGACATTTCTTTAAGCTAGTAACGTTACGCACCATGGCTGGTGCTATTGTCATGGGGAATAAGCCAACGTTTATCTCGGGTAAGCCAAAGACGGCATCTTCGGCAGCGATGACCAGGTCACAGCAAACAGCAAGGCCAGTGCCTCCAGCTAGAGCATAGCCATTCACCGCAGCAATAACCATTTTTTTCAATGAACGGAGGGTAAGCCACAATTGGGCGGGGCCACTGGAGACCTCCCGCTGTTTTGTTATATCGGTAACCAAGCCTTCAGCTAAATCCCTCCCAGCACTGAACACTCGAGGAAGATTACTCATGATTACGATGACATGCACCTCAGGGTCGTCATCAAAATCATGTAAAGCTTTAATAACGTCAGCTATTAGCTGGGCACCCAAAGCATTACGCTGTTGAGGACGGTTTAACCTAATGATGCCGATAGTTCCTCTACGCTCTATCAAGATGGTTTCATAACTCATGGACTTCTCCTTCTTAGGTCTGTGTGTCAGCACTCCATCAGCTCGGTAAGATTTTATGTCGTTGCTTTGAATATTGGAAGGATAGATTCTCCTGATTCTAAACAAGTGTACGCCATATGGAGATGTGGGTCAAGCGCCGCAGCAACGTATTGCACGAGTACAGCAGATTGACGAGGTTCTTACCCAGTGTTATAATTCGAGTAAAAATATTAGAGGATGCTACAGGAGGTATTTAGTGACACGGGAAATACGAGTAATTTGCTACGGACTGGGGCCTATTGGAGCACGTACTGCTAGGTTAGTTTCACAGAAAGATGGTATGAGAATTGTTAGTGCTATCGAATTGATAAACCTTGGTAAGGATATAGGTGAAGTAATAGGTCTAGAGAGAAAATTGGGCGTAAGATTGACCAATGATGTTGATGCTGTTCTTTCTCAGGGAGGTGATATCGTTATACAGGCTACCGGCTCCTCCCTTCCCAGAATAAAGGAACAGCTCATTTCCATAATAAAGGCAGGGATAAATGTAGTGTCCACCTGTGAGGAGTTATCATATCCCTGGGATAAGGAACCTGAAATCTCCGCAGAGCTTGACGCTATAGCTAAAGAGAACAACGTCACCGTGCTGGCTACCGGTGTGAACCCAGGGTTCTGCATGGACACCTTTCCTATAGTGATGGCTGGAGTTTGTGAAAACGTGGAGAAAATCAGGGTCGCTCGCATCCAGGATGCCCGACCCCGCCGCTTACCATTTCAGAAGAAAATCGGGGCCGGCTGTACCCTCGCCGAGTTTGCGGAACTGAAAGCCTCCGGTAAGCTAAGGCATGTAGGACTAGAAGAGTCCGCTGGTATGATTGCTAGAGCCATGGGATGGAAGATAGACGAGTATTCTGAGACTATTGACCCTATTATAGCTAAGGAGGAAGTCTCCAGCCAATATATGACGGTCAAGGCTGGTCAGGCAGCCGGGGTAGAGCAAATAGCCGTTGCCAAGATGAATGGCAAAGAGATAATAAGAATGGAATTCCAGGCTTACCTTGGTGCTCCTGAATCACATGATACCGTCTATATTACCGGCACACCGAACATGGAAGTCACTGTTAAGGGTGGTATTACTGGTGACATTGCTACGGCATCTATGACAGTTAACGCTATACCTCGAGTGCTAAATGCACCCGCTGGTTTACTCACCATGAATGACATACCCCCAGTTCACCCTTACATGAACCACTGGGGCAGATTAGTTGAAAAAGCAGATTAAGTCAGTTTTACCCAAGCCAGCTTTTCGGACAGAGGTTGATATAAACTGTCTGTTAGGGCTATGCTTAGGCAAAGTTGGTCGTTGCTGCCAAGGATTATGCCTTCTTAGGAGCAGCCAGGTTTCGAAGGGACAATTTCTACTTTTCAGTGGCGCATTCGTCTAGGGGTTTAGGACACCTCCCTCTCAAGGAGGAGATCACCGGTTCGAATCCGGTATGCGCTACCAGAATCGAAATCAAACAAGCGGAGTCCAGGGGTAGAAGCCCAGAGGACTTCGTTTCAGATAAAACGAGGATATAGATGCACCAGTTACCGCTTGAAGGCTATCGCGCCTTAGATTTAACTGATGACAAAGGTTTCTTGTGTGGTTGCATCCTAGCTGATTTGGGGGCCGATGTTATAAAAGTGGAGCCACCGGGAGGAGAACCGTCAAGAAGAATCGGACCATTTTATAAAGACATCGCCGACCCAGAAAAGAACCTTTATTGGTTTGCCTATAATACCAACAAGAGGGGGATAACCCTCAATATTGGAGCAAGAGATGGGCAAGAGATATTCAAGAAACTGGCTAAGACAGCTCACTTTATTATTGAGTCCTTTTCACCAGGATATATGGATTCCCTCAGCTTAGGCTATTCCACCCTAAGTCAGATAAACCAAGCCATTATCCTAACCTCAATAACTCCGTTTGGACAGACCGGGCCTTATAGCCATTATAAGGCATCGGACATTGTTGAGATGGGAATGTGCGGTCTTATGTATCTTTGTGGTGACCCTGACCGTCCTCCAGTTCGCATAAGTTTTCCTCAAGCTTATCTTCATGCTGGTGCTGAAGCCGCTGTAGGCACCTTGATTGCTCACTACTATCGTGAAAGCACCGGGGAGGGGCAGTGGGTAGATGTTTCGATACAAGAAGCGACTTACGTGGCAACCATGAATGCCCCGCTTTTCTGGCCACTGGAAAGGCGACCGCTGAAGAGGGCTGGCGCCTGGAGAACCGGACTTACCAGCGGTGTTTTGCAACGTCAAATCTGGCCATGCAAGGATGGCTATGTAAATATGCCCATTTATGGTGGGCCGGTGGGAGCCAAAACCAACCTGGCTCTTGCTGAATGGATGCGCAGCGAAGGCATATCAGACTATTTCTTGCAGTCAATAGACTGGCCTAGCTTCGACATGACTAGAACAGACCAGGAGACGTGGGACCATATCGAGAAGCTAATGGGTAAGTTCTTCCTCAATCATAGTAAAGAAGAATTATATAACCAGGGGCTGAAGCGAGGGCTCATGATTTATCCGGTATATACACCAAAGAATATAGCCGAAGACGCACAGCTTGAGGCTAGGAGATACTGGGTTCCAGTAGAACATCCCGAGTTAGGTGAAACAATAACCTATCCTGGAGCTTTTGCTAAAACGTCATTACTATCACAGACAAAGAGGCGAGCTCCCCTCATTGGTGAGCATAACCAAGAAATTTATCAAGAGCTAGGATTCACCAAAGACGAATTATTAAGTCTCAGAGAGGTAGGGGTTATATAAAATGCCAAGAGTGTTTGAAGGAGTGAAAGTAGTCGATTTTGCCTGGGTGGTGGTAGGACCGATGAGTAGTCGATATCTTGCTGATTATGGAGCTACCGTTATCCATGTAGAAACAGCATCTCATGTAGAAATACTGAGAACTACGCCTCCTTATACGGATGGGGTGATAGGTGTGGACCGAGCTGGTTACTTTGCTCAGTATAACGTCAATAAGTATGGCATGACCCTTAATCTAAACCACCCTAAAGGGGTAGAAGTAGCCAAAAAGCTGATTGCCTGGGCAGATGTAGTGACTGAGAGTTTCACTCCAGGAATGATGGAGAAATGGGGACTCGGCTATGAAGAAATAAAAAAGATAAAGCCGGATATCATTATGTTGCGGACTTGTATGCAGGGACAGACAGGACCTCATTCTCATTTGCCAGGTACCGGGGTGAATTTAGTCGGGATAACCGGTTTTGCCCACCTTTGCGGCTGGCCAGACAGAGACCCAGCACAGCCATATGGCCCTTATACTGACTCTGTTGCCGCTCGGTTCTGTGCCGCCATACTTATTGCTGCCTTGGATTACCGACGGAAAACAGGAAAAGGACAATTATTGGACGTATCGCAGTTTGAAGCGGGAATAAGCTTTATTGCCCCGGTGATGCTAGATTACTTTGTTAACCATCGTGTGGCAGGCAGGGTGGGCAATTATTGCCCCCATGCTGCTCCCCATAATGCCTATCGATGCCGTGGCGAAGACAGGTGGTGTACCATCGCCGTTTTTAATGATGATGAGTGGCAAGCCTTCTGTCGAGTTCTCGGCAATCCCTCATGGACAAAGGATGCCAGGTTTGCTACTCTCTCAGGCAGAAAAGAACATGAGTCAGAACTAGATTGCCTTGTAGAAGAATGGACAAGCCAGCATACCGCAGAAGAGGTAATGACCATGATGCAAAACGAAGGGGTAGCTGCTGGAATAGTCCAGACCGGACAAGACTTATATGAGGACCCTCAGTTGAAGCATCGGGGTCATTCTTGGATTATTAACCACCGCGAGATGGGGCCATTTCCCTATTTCGGACAGGCGGCTAAGCTATCGAAAACGCCAGCCGAAGGACGGATGCCCTCACCTTGTCTGGGCGAGCACACGGAGTATGTATGCCGTGAAATCCTAACACTATCGGATGAAGAATTTGTAGAATTGCTGGTTGATGGGGTATTTGAGTAGTGGTGTACGTTTCGGCCGATGAGTCAGCAGAGGCTATTTCTGTCTAGTAATTCTTTAACGGAGAGAGGAGTTGGCGGCGGCAGGTCAATTATCTTTTAAGTCTAGCTCCTTGGTGTGCCGGGGAGGCTTTTTCGGCATAAAGTTTCAGAAAACCTCGGCTCTCCTTTAGCTTAGGGCCTAGCCATTTACGGTATCGCTCTTGCAATTCTTCTTCTGATACCTTCAATTCTAGGCGGCGCTGGGGAATATTGATGGATATAAGGTCGCCATCAGCAACAAAGGCTATAGGTCCACCATCGGCGGCTTCGGGTGAAATATGTCCCACACACGGCCCGCGGCTACTCCCGGAAAACCTGCCGTCTGTTACCAGAGCAACAGAGCTACCCAGTCCCAGGCCCATCAAGGTTGCTGTAGGCATGAGCATTTCACGCATCCCCGGTCCTCCTTTAGGCCCTTCGTAACGAATAACTACTACGTCACCGGGTAAAACTTTGTTATTTAACATAGCCTCCATGGCTGCTTCTTCTGACTCGTACACCTTGGCAGGTCCCTCATGAATCATCATCTCTTCCGGCACAGCCGATTGCTTAACTACCGCACCGTCAGGAGCTAAATTTCCATATAAAATAGCAATACCGCCCTGTTTGTGAACCGGATTATCTCTGGAAGTGATTATATCTCGATTGTAAACCTTGGCGTCCTTAATGTTTTCACCAAGGGTTTTTCCAGTGATGGTGACAGCATCCATGTGCAGGAAAGGTTCTATTTCCTTGAGGACTGCCGGGATACCACCAGCCTGCTCTAAGTCGGCCACATAGTATTGTCCTGAAGGCCAGACATTAGCAACATGTGGGGTTCGCTGGCTAATGCGGTCAAAATCCTGCAGTGAAAGTTGATAGCCAAGCTCTTCAGCAATCGCCAGAAGATGCAAGATGCAATTGGTAGAGGCACCAAGAGCCATTACCGCTACTATAGCATTTTCCAAGGCATCCTTGGTCATGATTTTTGAAGGTGTCAGCCCGGCCTTTAAGGCCTCGATAATTTGTTTGCCAGTCCCCACAGCCAAGGAACGTTTCTTAGCCAGTACCGCCGGGGCCGTGCCACTCCCGGGGAGAGACATGCCGAGCACTTCTGCCAGGCAGCTCATACTGTTAGCCGTTGCCATACCAGCACAAGAACCAAAGGTGGGAGCAGCGGCACATTCTACTTCCAAAAACTCTTCTTTGCTTACTTCTCCCTTGCGAAATTTACCCAGGTATTCCCGGGCGGTTGCAGAAAGGATTCGTTTATTCTCAGAAGGGATATATCCGGGTAACATAGCGCCGCCGGTAAACATGATGGTGGGAATATCTACTCTGGCAGCCCCCATTAGCATCCCCGGAACTATTTTATCGCAGGCAGCCATCAATACCAGAGCATCAAACCTATTTGCTTCAGCTAGTATTTCAACGGAGTCGGCTATTAATTCACGGCTTGGTAGAACCCACTTCATGCCGCTATGCCCTACACATAGACCGTCACAGAGAGCGATGGTATTACACTCAAAAGGGATTCCTCCGGCTATCAAGACCCCCCTTTTAACTTCCTCGGCAAAGGAGCGTAAGGGCATGTGGCCGGGATGGAATTCACCCCACGAATTGATAATACCGATGAAAGGTTTAGACATCTCCTCATCAGAAAGTCCGAGGTCTCGCAAATAAGCCCGGTGGCAAGCCCTTTCATCTCCTTCAACAACAACCTTACTCCTATGTTTTAGTTCCATATGGTCTCTCCCTTCTATCCAACTTCGTGAAAACGAATCACAACCCTCTACATACTTGGTTTTGAGCTGGGACGTAAACATATTATCCTGAGAATATTGCCTCTGTCAATATTTTGAACTCGTCCATCTGATTCGTGACACATTACTCCTTTCTTTTGTAGTTTTCCGTGCTCCAAAACTCTGGTGACGTTAGGTAAGCAAGGGCTTAATGTGGGCGGTGGTGTGTTATATATCACTTTGAGCAGGCGGCGTTTGACAAATGGCAAGCAACAAATGTAGAATATGAAAATGGGAGAATAGTCCAGCGCGATGAAAGCGAGCGTCTACCAGCGCTGTGCTTATGGTTAGGTAATTGCGCTATTTGGGAACAGCAGCGAGTAGATGGTGAATTGCAATGGACAAGGTCTTAGCTATTATCTTGGCTGGAGGCCGAGGAGAGCGACTGGGCATCTTAGCCCACGAGCGAACCAAGCCGGCTATCCCTTTTGCTGGCAAGTATCGCATTATAGATTTTGCCCTCAGTAACTGTGTCAATTCAGGAACCCCCAACGTGGCTGTCCTGACCCAGTATCAACCCCTATCTCTTACTGACCACATCGGTATTGGTACTGCCTGGGGCTTAGCTCGTCTGGATGGTAGGGGAATAAAGCTACTGCAACCTTATTTGGCGCGTGAGGAAGACCGCGGTTGGTATAAGGGAACCGCCGACGCCGTATATCAAAACCTTGATTATATTGATGAGCAGGGTGCTGAGCTGGTGCTGATCCTTTGTGGTGACCATATCTATAGAATGGACTATTCTGATATGCTCAAATTTCATAAGAAGACCCAAGCCGATGTTACCCTGGCCACTACCACTATGCCCTATGAGGAATTAGAGCGATTTGGTATAGTGACAGTAGACGAAGAAGGACAAGTGACCAGCTTCCAAGAAAAAGTTAAGAAGCCAGAGAGCAATCTTGTCTCCATGGGTGTTTACCTTTTCCAAAAAGATATCCTTCGCAGATGTTTAGAGGAAAATGCGCAAAGAGCCTCTAAACATGATTTTGGTCGGAATGTCCTTCCTCAAATGGCGATGGGTAACTACAAAACTTTTGCTTACACTTTTCATGGCTACTGGTGTGATGTAGGCACTGTAGCAGCTTACTGGCAGGCTAATATGGACTTACTTGAACCGCACTCATCCCTCCTATTCGATACTGATTGGCCTATCCGTACCAGAGAAGAGCTGAGGCCACCAGCTATTGTTTCTCAGACAGGTGATATTGTGAAGAGTATAATGTCGTGCGGTTGTATCATTGAGGGGCGTGTGGAACATTCAGTCCTCTCACCGGGGGTTAAGGTAGCTGAAGGTGCTGTAGTTAAGGACTCGATTGTCTTGTCTGACAGTGTCATTGGGCCAGGTAGTATTGTTGACTATTCAATCTTGGACAAGGAGGTAGTGGTCGAAGCTGGCTGTCACATCGGCTGTGGCAGTAATTTCCAGATTAACCGCAGGGAACCCAAAGTAGCGAATACCGGGATTACCATTGTCGGTAAGAGGGCTAAGGTTCCCGCTGGCGTTAAGATGGGCCGTAATTGTATAACCTACTATGGTGTTACCGAAGATGACTTCCCCGGCCCTGAAATCCAAAGTGGCGAGACAATTCGGCCAAAGCGAAGAGGTCTTGCCTAAAGAGTATAGCTCCTCTGGTGCCAGCTCGTTGACTTATGATAAGTTTTAGGAGGACAAAAGACAAATGTCAGAGTTGAGGCAGGACCCAACAACCAGAGAGTGGGTAATAATAGCTCCAGAGAGAGCTAAACGCCCTCACCAAGCGCTGCAAAGAAGGCGTCTCGATAAGCTACCTGATTGGGATGAATCCTGTCCTTTCTGCCCGGGTAATGAAAGCCAGACACCTGACGAAGTCCTTAGAATCCCCATCTCGAGTGAAGCCTCAACCTGGGAGGTAAGAGTAGTGCCTAATCAGTTCGCTGCGCTAACACCTGATGGGGATGCTGCGAGGAGCGAGCATGGGCGCTTTTTCCATAAAATGGATGGCGTTGGGGCGCATGAGGTAATAATAGAAAGCCCATCTCACAATACCACCACAGCGTTGATGTCATATGAGCAAGTACAAAAAATGCTGACAGCCTACCAGGAAAGATACAACGCCTTGAAGAAAAATCGGCAATTCAAGTTTATTACCATCTTCAAGAATCATGGTCAGGCATCGGGGACATCTTTGGTACACCCTCATTCCCAATTAGTCGCCACACCCATCCCCGCTCCCTATTATCACCGAAGACTTAATATCGCCGTGGGTTATTATTCTGATGTCGGTAGCTGCCTTTACTGTGACTTGCTCGCTGAGGAGCTGGAGAAGGGAGAAAGAATCGCTGCCGAGACTAAAGAGTTCATCGTTCTTCACCCTTACGCCTCACGCGTACCCTGGGAGACCTGGATTATCCCCAAAAGACATTGTTCCTCCTTCGGCCTGTTTCCAGATGAACATCTTGCTGAACTGGCTATGGTGCTAAAGGATACTCTCCTCTGCCTATATCAGGGGCTTGATAACCCAGCCTTCAACTATATGGTTGATACCACCATTACCGAGGATGAAGAGAACCCCTACTACCACTGGCATATCCGCATTGTACCGAGGCTAAATCTCATTGCCGGCTTTGAAATGGGCTCGGGTATCTATATCAGTACGGCACTGCCGGAAGACACGGCGAGCCTGATGAAACAGGTAGCCCGCTCCCTTCCTGAAGATGTATGCCCCACTCTTAAGCAAAAAGCCTAGCTATCCCAAAAAAGAACTCCAAAATAGCCTTATTTCAGCTCAAGCAGCCGTGACAGAAATGTCGTCACTTCTGCGGTGGAATTAAGAAAATAATCAGCATTTGATGAGGGGTTCTCCTCACCAACAAAAATACTCCAGCCCTGCGGACGGTGAATAATTCTGAAGACGTCTTCATCGGTAGTGTCATCACCCAGATAGATGGTTAGCCATTGTTTATTTCCAAGGACTACTTTCAGTTCTCTAATGATTGCCTCTACTGCTTTGCCTTTGTGCCAGTCTATGGGTGGTCTAATTTCCCAGACCTTTTTCCCCGAGGTAACTCTGATTTTACCATCGTGGAGCCCAGGCGAAGTAAGCTGACGAAAAATCTCAGCCACTACTTCCTCCTCGCTTTTTTTGACCAGGCGATAATGAATGCTCAAGCTGAGCCCTTTGTCTTCCACAATGACCCCTTCGATACTGCTTAATTTGGCCGAGGAACGCTGAGCCATGTCTTTTATTGTAGCCTGAGCTGCCTTCGCCGCCGGATTCATAAACTTGAGACCAGGACCCTCTATTTCAAACCCGTGATTTCCTGCGTAGTAGATTCCTTCTATTCCCACCAAGGCTCTGACTTCTGAGAGCGAGCGCCCACTAATAATACCCACGCTGAAGGTTGGTTTCTGAGCTAAGGCAGCGAGTTTCCCCTTAACCACGGGTGACAGTATTGCCTCATCTGGCCGGCCGACAATTGGGGTTAATGTACCATCGTAGTCCGAGAGTAGCACAATGTGAGAAGCATCTCTGGCTTCAGACGAGAAAGATTCCCAGGACCGAAAAAGGTGTTGCACTAGACCCCTGCCATTGAGATGAGTCTGGAGACCATAGAGGCACCCCACCAATAGATGTTATTGGTGGCCACCGTTTCCCGCATGGCTTTCATCCGCCGCCGCCTCTCTATCTCCGGCATCTCTATTGCTTCTTTTATTTTTTGGGCAAAATTATTGATGGCGTAGGGATTGATTGAGATAGCCTCTGGCATTTCAGTAACAGCTCCAGTGAACTGGCTTAATATTAAAACCCCATCCCCATCAATCCGGGAAGAGACAAACTCCTTTGCCACCAGGTTCATACCATCATGGAGTGAGCTAACCACACAGAAGCTGGCCAATCGGCGCAGGGCAGCCAATTGTGAGAGCGAAAGCTGTCGCGTCATCATAATCACGGGCTTCCACGAGTCATTCCCGTGTTTGTCGTTTATGTTAGTGGCGAGGTCATCTATTTTCTGGCCAAGATTCCGATAGCTCTCAATTCGGGTTCGGCTGGGCATACCAGCTTGAATAAAGACTATCTTCCCTCGATAACTGGGGAAATCTTCCAAGAATTTATCTAGTGCTTGTAATCTCTCCGGTATACCTTTAGTGTAATCCATACGGTCCATACCGACACCAACATATTTGCCCTCTAAATCAAGCTCGCGGCGGAGGCTGTCCATTTCTCGCTCTACCTCCTCACTTCCCGCTTCTTGGGCAAGCCTGTCAAAATCCACGCTGATAGGAAACGGCTGCACCAGACTAGCCTTACCCCGGTAGCTTACGGCAGACTTATCACGTTTACTTCTGGTTTCCAAACTATGCTCAACCGTCTCCAGAAAATTATTACAATAAGATTGAGTATGAAACCCCAACAGGTCGTTGCCCAGCAAGCCATCCAATATCTCCTCTCGCCAAGGACATGTCCGGAATATCTCATGGGTTGGCCAGGGAATGTGCCAGAACTGACCGACTGTCAGTTTGGGATTCTGCTCTTTAATTAAGCGGGAAAGCAGGGCAAAGTGGTAGTCTTGAACCAATACCACTGCTTTACGGTCAGCCACTTCTTTGATAACCGCCTCAGCAAAAATCTTATTCACCTTCTTATAGGTGTTCCAGTCAGTTTCTCTAAAGATGGGTGGGGTAAAGGTAACATGGCATAGCGGCCATAGTGCCTCGTTGGAGAAGCCGAGATAAAAGCCTTCCACCTCATCCTCAGTTAGCCATACTCTGCGTAAAGTATATTCTGGCTTTTCTGGTGGAACAGCTAGTCGATTACGGGAGTCAACAACTTTCCTGTCAGCATCGCCACTGCCATAGGCTATCCAGGTACCTTTTGAGGCACGCATTACCGGGTCTAGAGCCTCGGTAAGCCCACTAACTGGACGTTTACAGATTATCTCATCACCAGACATGGTATGAATGTAAGGTTCCCGATTTGAGATTACCAGAAATAGGTAATCACCTAATTTCTCCCGTACCAGTTGGTATAATCTATCCTTATCCCATCTTAAATCTTGCATTTTATATCACCTCTTTGTATTTCCATCTACCCCTCTAATCCATCCCCTCCAAATGTAACCAAAGTAACCATCGCTGTCAAGTTACTCGGCTGCTTATAGTGGTTCTGAGTAGTTATGCCTGGCGTGCAAGGGGTCTGGAAGTTTAGTGTGGAGGAAGGAAGTTGACTTCCCTACCCATGACGGCGTACCATATGCCCGTGGCAACTTGTCAGAACATATGAGAGAAGGTATTCATATATGGATACAATTTCGCTACAGCCGGGAATCATCTATGGCCCTGTCAGGTCACGGAGACTGGGGTGGTCTTTAGGTCTGAATATTTCACCCACAAGCTACAAACTCTGCTCCTTCAATTGTGTCTACTGCCAGTACGGCCGGACTACTGTTTGTACTCTTGATACCGCCGACAGACTTGGAGATTTGCCTACTCAAGATGATTTTAGAAAGGCACTAGAAAGCACCCTACGCAAGAACAGGGAAATCGATAATATCACCTTCTCTGGCAATGGTGAACCAACACTTCACCCTCAGTTTGAGGAATTAGTTGATATCGCTAGACAATTGAAAGAAAGGTACTTACCTAAAGCAAACATTGGCGTACTGTCAAACTCCTCGACGGTAAACATTGATAGGGTGCGCCGAGCCTTGGCCAAGTTAGATTTCAAGATAATGAAGCTTGATGTCGGTAATATGGAGACCTTCAGAAAAATCAATCGACCCTGCCAGAGAGTGGATTACGAGACTATATTGAATGGCTTGAAATCTTTAGAGAAGGTTACCCTGCAAACGATGTTCGTAGATGGGACAATTCAAAATACTGGAGACCAGGAAGTAAGCGAGTGGACGGAAAGAATTGGTGAAATACAACCTGTGAAGGCTCAAATCTACTCTCTCCACCGACCACCAGCAACATCATCTTTACGAGAAGTACCGGCAGAAAGACTACAGGAAATCGCTGCCCAAACCGAGGAGGCAACGGGGGTGGCATTAGAGGTGATTATTGCTCAACACCCCTATCGCAAGAAAACCAGCTCTGGTGAACCAAGCAAGAGTACAACCCCCTAATCCCCACGTCAGGTCGGTTTGGGGGCTGCCTATTCGCTGACCTTGTAATCAGCAAGCGTTTCTAGCGCCAGCACCATAGCAGAATGGTCTAGTTCACTACCCCCATGTGCTGCCACGGCATTAAATAGTTCCTGGGCTGTAGCTGTGTTAGGTAAGCTCACTCCCAGGTCGCGCGCTGCTTGTAAGGCCAAGTTCAGGTCTTTCTGATGTAATCGGACACGAAAACCGGGGTCAAAACTACGCCTAATCATTCGTTCCCCATGTAATTCCAGAATCCGGCTTTGAGCAAATCCTCCAAGTAGTGCTTCCCTTACCTTTGCTGGGTCAGCACCGGCCTTAGAGGCAAATAAAAGAGCTTCACCAACCGCCTCAATGGTCAGGGCAACTACAATCTGGTTAGCCACCTTGCAAGTCTGTCCATCCCCATTGCCACCAACATGAACGATGTTCTTACCCATAAGCTCAAAGTAGGGTTTAACTTGCTCGAACACCTCAGGCTTACCCCCTACCATGATAGAGAGGGTCGCCTTTTCTGCTCCTACCTGGCCGCCGGAAACAGGGGCGTCGAGCATCTCTACGCTCAATGCACCAAGCTTCTTGGCAAACTCCTTGGTAGCAATTGGAGATATAGAACTCATATCTACTACAATAGAACCCTGTCTGAGGCCCTCAGCCACACCATCCTTACCAAACAAAACAGCCTCCACATCAGGTGTATCCGGTACCATAATGAAGATGATATCGGACTTTTGTGCTATCTCTTTACAACAACTACAGCCCACCGCACCCTTCGAACACAGTTCCTCAACCGGTCCCGGGGCGAGGTCACAAACATGAACCGTGTGGCCGGCAGCTAGCAGATGGTCAGCCATCGGTTTGCCCATTATCCCTAACCCAATAAACCCAAGTTCTGCCATCATCTCCCTCCTTCTTCAAGATAAGGTTTAATCCAATCAAGACCGCCTTCGGTTACACCGGCCGGCTGGTATTCACATCCAAGCCAGCCCTCGTATCCGGCCTCATCAATGAAACGAAACAGATTGGTGAAGTTAATTTCGCCAGTTCCTGGCTCATGTCGTCCTGGATTATCCGCAAGCTGAATATGCGCAATACGAGCCAGGTTATCTCCAATGGTTCTCGTTAGATTGCCCTCCATAGTCTGCATATGATAGATGTCATATTGAAGCCAAAGGTTGGCGTGATTTACTTCCTCAAACAACTGGAGTGCATCTCGGGTATGTACCAGATAAAATCCGGGAATATCTCGGTCGTTTAGAGGCTCGACTAGCAAACGAATGCCTTCTTTTTCCAGAGCAGTAGCGGCAAATTGAAGGTTATCCACCAGTGTCTGGTGTACCTTTTCTGCTGGCACCTCCTTAGGAGTTATGCCAACAAGACAGTTCAGACGAGGACATTTCAAAGCCTTAGCGTACTCAATAGCTAATCCCACGCCCTCTTGGAATTCTCCTACCCGCTGTGGCAAACAGGCGATGCCACGCTCTCCGGCAGACCAGTTACCGGCTGGCAGATTATGCAATACCTGTTCAAGCCCATGCTTGTCCAACTCCTCCATCAGCTCCTCCTCTTCCCATTCATAAGGAAACAAGTATTCCACTCCTTTGAAACCAGCCTTAGATGCTCGCTCAAAACGACTCAGAAATTCAACCTCATTGAACAGTATTGTTAAATTGGCGCTGAACCTGAGCATGACCGTTCCTCCTCAAGGGCATTCGCCCCTATAACTCTAGTTTGGCATCGTCTCCAATGAACAGCTTTACTGCCCTGAACCTTTCGTCGGCTTTTTTCAGCTCAACCCTGCTACCAATAAGGCTATCTTGCAATCGCTCGATGTGGGAAATATGACTGTCGTTCAGAACGACTGAACGCTCTATTGAAGAATTCTCTATTCTTGTGCCCATTCCTAGGCTGGTGAAAGGCCCCACAAATGAGTTCTTAATTTGGCAACCCTCAGCAATGGAAGTAGGGCCACGGATAGTGCTGTTTTCCACGCGTGAACCTTTACCAATTTCCACCCTGCCAACGATTCGGCTTTGTGAATCAATCTCGCCTCTTACGTCTCGAACAAGGAATTCGTCAAGCACCACTTGATTTGCTTCCAAGATGTCATCCTTCTTTCCGGTATCAAACCACCAGCCCTCAAAGATGTGGCTGTATACTTTGTTGCCGGTGTCTATCATCTTTTGGATGGCATCAGTGATTTCCAGTTCACCCCGCCATGAGGGCTTAATCTGAGAGACGGCTCGATGCACCACCGGTGAGAACATATATATTCCTATTACGGCTAGGTTGCTGCTGGTATGTTTTGGCTTTTCCTCAACACGGAATACCCTCCCTGTTTCGTCCAGTTCGGCAATACCGAAGAGGTGAGTTTCTTTAACTGCCTTAAGCACAATCAGAGCGTCGGGAGAACGGCGATTAAACTCCTCTACAAATTGGGTAACGCCTCCCTGGATAAGGTTGTCACCGAGAAACATAAGGAAGGAAGAATCCCCGAGGAAGTCCTTAGCAGTCTTGACGGCGTGGGCAAGACCCAGAGGTTCAACTTGTGGAATATAAGTAATTCGGGCATTCCATTTGGAGCCATCACCAACAGCCTCTTTTATACAGGTGGCAGTCTCGGGAGAAACAATGATGCCGATGTCCTTAATGCCGGCTTCTGTTATCTGTTGAAGTGCGTAGAAAAGGATTGGCTTGTTAGCCATGGGGAGAAGATGCTTAGCTATAGTGGCAGTGAGCGGTTTAAGCCTTGTTCCCTTACCGCCAGCCAATACCAGAGCTTTCATTCTAGATACTCCCGCATATCATAACCATCTACATATAGATGCCTAATAGAATAAACTAATAGGCAGGTTCTGTCAGGTGAAACCGGAGTGCCGGACCGGTGGGGATTACCACGGAGTCTGTGCCCCCTTTTTCAGACTGTCAATCAGGTTTTCTAGAGGAATGGCAGCCAGAGTCATGGGTTGGATGGTTCCCGTCGCGCTCAATTTTATGGCCAGTTTAGCGGCAACTTCATCACTCGGAGCTTCGATAATGTTGACGAAATCAAATTGGCCCAGCAGTGCATACTGAGTCAGTATCTTAGCTCCCATCAGCTCGATTTCTTTATCTACCTCCCTAATCCACTCCGGGTTTTCCTCAAAGTTTTTCCTTCCTTTCTCGGTAAGGTTTAAGAGTTGCAAGTAGTAGGCCATTGCTACCTCCTGTTCGGGTATTCTGTGACTGTAGTAATCATAGAGTTATCTTAGGAGCCTTGTCAATATGACTTACTGCCAACTACGCATTTTGGACTTTCGTTCAAAGGGGTGACAATACAAGCTCTCGATTTCTATCAGACTGAGTAACATCGGAGTCGTAGGTGTCGCACCATTGACACTGTGACAGAAAACGGTCTATCATGGCAGTAAGCATACAAGAGGGGGGCAATCATTAGAAGTTTTCAGAGTAACAGGTTGGATGGCTGCATGGGGTATTGCCTGGTTAGCATGCATCATATGGGTTGTAATAGATGCTGGGAAGCGAGGGATAAGCCCAGTATTCTGGCCACTGGCCACCCTAATCAGCGGGCCACTGGGACTCGTAGCCTACGGCATAGTCCGCGAGATTATTAGTAAGAAGGTAATTAGTTGAATCACAGTTGGAAGATAAGTACAGGGAGCATACCATGAGGCCAGTATTGAAACGTGACGCTAGGGGAGGCCATGAGGCTCCGCTTGGGTATGAATTAGCCGGTCGATGGCTGCTAAATTTGAAAGGATGGTCCCTGGTCGGATTGACAGCCAGCGTGACTATTATTTTCGGACTGAGCTTCATACTTGGGCTTACTATCAGAGGATTACTTCGAGGATACTGGGAAGGGTCAGTTAATCTTGATGGATGGGTCTTTCTGATTGTTCTGGGAGTATCCGTGGCATACATTATCCTGCACGAGGGCGTCCACGGACTGGTGTTCCTGGTTTTTGGCGGAAAGCCCCGTTTCGGTGTCAAACTGGTCGGAAGATTCTTTCCCGTGGCGTTCTACACAACCGCCAGAGGACCTTTTTTCAGAAATCAATATCTCCTAGTCACCCTGGCCCCATTTTTGACTCTTACACCAGTTTTCCTGGCGATAGGCATACTGGCAAATGCTGAAGGCATTGTAGCTCTGGCGATATTAGCGATGGCGACGAGTGTGAGTGGTTCAATCGGAGATCTCATGGTGGCCTGGAAGATTCGGCGGCATGGTCGCAAGACCCTTTATGAGGATACGGAGAATGGATTCAACTGGTATGTTCCTTTAAGACCGAACGTGTAGCGGTTTTGTCAGCCCGGTTCCTTCTGGCACCTTGCGGTACTATCAAAACCTCCAACTATGAACTGCCCCAAGCCAACGGCAGTAGCCACTACCCATCTAATTTCTTTCTCAATAGCG
>Ga0114930_10001700_pt1 | contig 20620 bp, 17 predicted proteins | sample AnhtaG_FD_87300 | JGI IMG/M metagenome (GOLD analysis project Ga0114930, IMG submission 87300) | Deep subsurface microbial communities from Anholt, Denmark to uncover new lineages of life (NeLLi) - Anholt_01485 metaG | ecosystem: Environmental > Aquatic > Marine > Oceanic > Sediment | place... | reverse complement strand
AACTCCTTGGTTTTGGGTTGTTCCAGCTTCAGCTCGTCCACCACCAGAACCTTCCCCTCTTTGAACTTCTGGGATAGAGCAGATTTCAAAGCACCCTTGATCATCTTTTTCGGCAGTCGGTAGCTGTAGTCTCTGGGCTTGGGTCCGAAAGCTACCCCCCCACCCTTCCAGATGGGCGACCTGATACTCCCCGCCCGTGCTCTGCCAGTCCCCTTCTGCCTCCAGGGTTTCCTCCCTCCACCTCTGACCTCACCGCGGGTCTTGGTGGAGGCGGTCCCCTTCCGTTGACAAGCCTGGTAGTGCCTGACTGCCTCGTAGAGGAGATTGGGGTTCACCGGAGCAGCGAAGACAGAATCCAGCAAATCCACTTCGCCAACCTTTCGGTTCTTCAGATTTCTGACCTCCACCACGGGCATTTCCTACTCCCCAGCCTTTCCTTTACTATTTAACGGACGCCTGATCAACAGATACCCCCCCTTTGGACCTGCGATAGCACCTTTTACAATTAAAAGGTCCTTATCTTCCTCTATCTTCAGTACTTCCAGATTCTTAACTGTGACCCGTTTCCCCCCCATTCTTCCTGGAAGGCGAGTGCCTTTGAGAACCCGTGAGGGAGAAGCAGAGGCACCGATAGAACCCGGAGCTCTATGGAACATTGAGCCACGGGTCGCCTTTCCTCCTCGAAAACCCCATCTCTTGACCACCCCGGCAAAGCCACGCCCCTTGCTGGTGCCGGTAATATGAACCTTCTCCTCACCAGACAGAAGCCCCACGGTCACCTTCTCCCCCAGGCTGGGGGGGCTGTCCGGAGATAGTAGCTTGAACTCCCGGATTACGCGAACGGGGGGAGCGGAAGCTTTCTTCAGGTGCTCCAGAAGGGGCTTGCTCAGCCTCTTCTCCTTGACCTTATCATCAATCAAACCAAGCTGCACCGCCTGGTAGCCGTCCTTCTCCTTCGTTTTAACCTGCAGCACTACACAGGGGCCCGCCTTGATCACGGTGACCGGCACTACCTCCCCTTTGGGGGAGAAGAGCTGTGTCATCCCTATCTTCTTACCTATCAGACCCTCAATCACCTCTTAATCCCTCTCTTTATGGCACCCACACCTTTTCCTTCTGGGGGTTTAATACTCCTTGGCGATGACCTTGATCTCCACATCCACTCCTGCGGGCAGGTCGAGCTTCATCAACTCGTCTACGGTCTGAGGATTTGGCTCCAAGATATCTATCATCCTCTTATGGGTTCTGATCTCAAATTCTTCCCTCGACTTTTTGTCCACATGAGGAGAGCGGAGCACACAGAACTTGTTCTTCACCGTGGGAAGTGGTATGGGACCCGCTACCCGCGCTCCGGTACTTTTAGCAGTCTTGACTATCTCACTGGTGGACTTATCCAGCAACCTATGGTCGTAAGCTTTGAGCCGGATCCTTATCCTTTCTTCTATCATAGCAAACTATCTCCCGGGCAGAAGCATCTTCCTCTATATAATATAGCCATCTCGTCAAGGACAACAACCCTTAAAAGGCAACCCCCTCTCTTACCATCGATGAAACCCTTGTCGCGCATCACTCATAACCCTCTTAAACGGGATACAATCTCTTGAGAGACATGTCGGGGCGCCTGCTGGTAAAGGAGAAACTCCATAGAATAATTAGCTCTCCCTTGGGTGAGGGAGCGTAAATCTGTGGCATAGCCGAACATCTCGGATAGAGGAACAACTGCCTTGATCACCTGGGTTCCATCTCGCGCCTCAACCTGCTCTATCTTAGCCCGACGGGTATTCAGGTCGTTTAATACCTCCCCTATATTCGCCCTGGGAACAACCACCTCTAATTTCATAATCGGCTCCAGAAGAACCGGTCTGGCTTTTTTAGCCACCTCTTTAAAAGCTAATGAAGCAGCAATCTTGAAGGCTATCTCAGAGGAGTCCACCGGGTGATAGGAGCCGTCAAGCAGGATAACCTTAATCCCCTCCATCTCATAGCCGGCCAGAATTCCGTAGGACATAGCTTCCTGGATACCGATTTTTACCGGCTCGATGAACTCCTTGGGAATGGCGTTCCCAGAAACCTTACTGACAAACTCAAACCCTTTCTTTGAGGGGAGAGGTTCAACTCTTATCTTCACATGCCCGTATTGACCACGACCTCCGGTCTGCTTTATGTACCTCCCTTCCCCCTCCGCCGGAACCTTGATGGTCTCCTTATAAGCCACCTGGGGTTTGCCCACATTAACATCAACCCCAAACTCCCTCAGCAGACGCTCCACAATTATCTCCAGATGGAGTTCCCCCATCCCTGAGATTATCCTCTGTCCGGTATCCGGGTCGATGTGGACTATGAAAGTAGGGTCCTCATCCATCAGTCGGCTTAAAGCCTGCCCCAACTTTTCTTGGTCGGCTTTAGTCTTCGGCTCTATGGCTACCGATATAACTGGGGGGGAAAATTGCATCGATTCCAGAACAAGGGGTGCGTTCTTATCGCAGATGGTGCCCCCGGTGCTTATCTTCTTCAGCCCGACTACTGCTGCTATATCCCCGGCATAGACCTCCTTGATATCTTCCCGCTTATTAGCGTGCATCTTGAGGAGACGGCTAATTCGCTCGTGAGATAACTTATTGCTGTTGAAAACAGTAGAGCCCACTTTTAAGGAACCCGAATAAACCCTTATGAAAGCGAGTTGCCCTACATAGGAATCGCTCATTATCTTGAATATTAGAGCCGCAAAGGGGGCATCATCGGATGGGGGGCGGCTCTCAATCTTCCTTCCATCGAGGGAGACTCCCCTAATGGAGCGTTTATCAACCGGCGCGGGGAGAAAGTCAATCACCGCATCTAGCAGAGGCTGTATTCCTTTATTCTTAAAGGCAGCCCCGCACAGCACCGGGACCAGAGAACCTTGGATGGTAGCCTGCCGAAGGGTTCTCTCTATCTCTAGCGTGGTAATCTCTTCCCCTTTGATATATTTCTCCAGTAGCTGATCATCCTGCTCTGCCACTGCCTCGATCAGTTTGGAGCGGTATTTTTCGAGCTCGGGGATGCACTCCGGTGGTGGCTCGCTGATGATATATTGGGCACCCAAGCTTTCGTCCTTATAGGTAATAGCTTTCTTGGTAATCAGATCGATAACGCCAATGAAACTCTCCTCTTTACCCAAAGGGATCTGGATGGGCACCGGCTTAGCCCCTAATTTCTCCCTGATCATAGTGATACAACGGGGGAAATCCGCCCCAACTCTGTCCATCTTGTTTACAAAGGCTAATCTGGGAACCAGGTAGCGGTCTGCCTGACGCCACACCGCCTCTGACTGGGGCTCCACCCCTCCCACAGCACAGAAGATCATTATCGCCCCATCGAGCACCCGCATAGAGCGCTCCACCTCGGCGGTGAAATCTACATGCCCGGGGGTATCTATGATATTAATCCGATACCCATGCCAGAAGCAGGTGGTAGCAGCCGAGGTTATGGTAATCCCCCTTTCCTGCTCCTGCTCCATCCAGTCCATGGTAGCAGTCCCTTCGTCAACCTCTCCCAGCCGGTGCACTATTCCGGTGTAATAGAGGATGCGCTCTGTGGTAGTGGTCTTGCCGGCGTCTATGTGCGCCATCAGGCCGATATTTCTTATCTTATCCAGAGGTAATAATCTGGGCAAATCCGTTCCTCACTTACTTATCACCCATGCATAACAAGGGCTTAAAAGTTAGTCACCATCTATAATGGGCGAAGGCTTTGTTTGCCTCAGCCATACGATGGGTATCCTCCTTCTTTTTAATTGCCTCTCCTCGATTTCTGGCGGCGTCGAGTAACTCGGCGGCTAATCTCTCCTGCATGGTTCTATCCTTACGCTTACGCGCGTAGGTCAATATCCACCGGATGCTCAGCGAGCTCCTCCGCTTGGGTCTGACTTCTATAGGAACCTGGTAGGTAGAGCCCCCTACCCTTCTGGCTTTGACCTCAAGCACCGGTTTGACATTCTCATAGGCTTGCTGGAGTATCTTCATAGGGTCTTCTTTTGTCCTCTGCTCAATCATCTTCATCGCCTCGTAGAATATCCTTTGGGCAAGGTTCTTCTTCCCTTTTATCATAAAACAGTTGATAAACCTGGAGACCAAAGTGCTATGATAAACAGGATCAGGGTCTACCTCTCGGGGAACAATTCTCTTTCTTCTGGGCATAGTTTTCTTATTCCTTTAGACCAGATAATCTCTTATTTCTTAAGGGGCTCTACCTTGGCCCTCTTGGAGCCATATTTAGAGCGTCCCTGCTTCCTTTCTTCCACCCCCATGGAGTCTAAAGCCCCCCGTACCACATGGTAGCGAACCCCAGGCAGGTCCTTAACTTTCCCACCCCTTATCAGCACTATGGAGTGCTCCTGTAAGTTGTGACCGATGCCGGGAATATAAGTGGTGACCTCTATCCCATTGGTCAGGCGCACCCGGGCTACCTTCCTCAAAGCCGAATTGGGCTTCTTGGGAGTAGTGGTATAGACTCGAACACATACCCCTCTTTTCTGTGGAGAGTTTTGCAAGGCAGGACTTTTGGTCTTAGCCCTGACTTTCACTCTCTCCTTTCTTACCAGTTGATTAACAGTGGGCATCTCTTGCTACCATCTTTCATAATGCAAAAGGGAGAAATGTTGAGCCCTCATCGAAAGATTACCTCTCCCCCCTACTGTTAAAAAGAGAGAAAATATATCAACAACCAATACAGATGTCAAGCAAAATATTAAAAAACCTCTACTGAATCTCTTCGGCTAAGGGGACTTCCTTCTTTACCACTTCCTTCTCCTTCTTCTCTTCTGCCAGCTTTATCTCGCGATAAGTAGCAAACCCGGTCCCCGCTGGGATCAGGCGACCTATAATAACATTCTCTTTCAGCCCTTGCAGTCTATCTACCTTGCCGCTGATGCTGGCTTCGGTAAGTACGCGGGTAGTCTCCTGGAAAGAGGCAGCGGAGATGAAGCTGTCGGTGCTCAAGGAGGCTTTGGTGATGCCCAACAGCAGCGGCCTTCCGGTAGCTGGCTTCCCACCCTTACTCACCACCTTCTCGTTCTCCTCCTGGAATTTGAATTTGTCCACCTGCTCACCCACTAAGAAATCGGCATCCCCCACATCCTCCACTTCAACCCATCTCATCATCTGACGGACTATAACCTCGATATGCTTATCGTTGATATTGACCCCTTGCAACCGATATACCTCCTGGACCTCGTTGACCAGGTAGTTCTGCAAGGCGCTCTCACCCAGAACATTAAGGATATCGTGGGGATTTACCGGTCCGTCAATAAGAGGTTCCCCCGCTTTGACCCGCTCACTCTCCTGCACATTGATGTGCATCCCTTTGGGAAGAGAATACTCCTTCCTGTCGCCGCTCTCGCTAAGCACATATATCTTGCGCTGCCCCTTCTTTATCCCACCATACTTGACTATCCCATCGATCTCGGTGATAACCGCCGGCTCTTTGGGGTTCCTCGCCTCGAAGAGCTCCACCACGCGGGGCAAACCGCCGGTTATATCCTTTGTCTTGGTGGTTTCCCTAGGTATCTTCGCCAGCACATCGCCGGGATAGATCCCATCCTCCTCCCTCACCATCAGGTGAGCTTTGGAGGGAAGGAAGTAACTCTTCTCCTCACCCGTCTGAGCATCTTTTATGATGATGCGGGGTTGCTTCTTCTCATCGGGGGATTCAGTGATCACCAAGGCAGCCAAGCCGGTTATCTCATCAACCTCCTCTTGCATGGTCTCCCCTTCTATGACATCCTTGAAGGAGACCACCCCACCGAATTCAGTAAGGATGGAGAAGGTATAGGGGTCCCACTCCACCAGAGTGACTCCAGGTTTAACCTCTTGACCCTCTTCCACCTTGAGTTTAGCTCCGTATACAATGCTGTATCGTTCCCTATCCCTCCCCTGCTTGTCTTGGATTGTAATGGAGCCATTTCGGTTCATCGACACCAGGTAACCTTCTTTGTTCTTTACGGTGGATAAATTGAAAAACTTAACAAACCCTTCACTTTTTGCATTCAGCCGCGATTGCTCTGCTACCCGGCTCGCCGCTCCTCCGATGTGGAAGGTTCTCATAGTAAGCTGGGTTCCCGGCTCCCCAATGGACTGAGCCGCTATAATGCCCACTGCCTCTCCCAGCTCCACAAGTTTTCCGATAGCCAGGTCTCTCCCATAGCACTTGGCACAGATTCCTCTTTTAGCCTCGCAGGTCAGGACGGAACGGATTTTCACCCTTTCGATGCCGGCGTTCAATATCTTCTGCACATATTCCTCAGTGATCTCTCTGTCCTTCTCCAGAATAAGCTCCCCGGTAAAGGGGTCTTTGATATCCTCCGGAGACACCCTTCCCAAGATGCGGTCTATCAATGGTTCTATTATCTCTCCCCCTACCACAATGGCGCTCACAGTGATGCCGGAAGGGGTATGACAGTCGTATTCGGAGACAACCACATCTTGGGCTACATCTACCAAACGACGGGTGAGATATCCGGAGTCGGCGGTTTTCAGGGCGGTGTCAGCCAGCCCCTTCCGCGCCCCATGGGTGGAGATGAAATATTGCAGCACCGTCAGTCCTTCACGAAAATTGGAGGTGATGGGGGTCTCAATTATCTCTCCGGAAGGTTTAGCCATCAACCCCCGCATCCCTGCTAACTGGCGGATCTGCAAGGCAGTACCCCGAGCACCGGAATCAGCCATGATGTGAATGGGATTGAACTCCCGAGAGTCCTTGTCTATCTTTCCCATCTCGCTGAACATAGCATCGGAGACCTTCTCGGTAACATTCGACCATATAGCGATGATCTTGTTATAGCGTTCCCGGCTGGTGATGGCCCCCTCTCGATACTGCTTGTCCACCGCGATGACCTCTTCTCGGGCTCTTCTCACCAGAGCCTCCTTCTCCTTGGGAATAACCATATCGTCCATTCCGATAGAAATACCGGCTTTGGTAGCGTAGAGGAAGCCGAGGTCTTTTATCCTATCCAGCATATCCACCGTCTTATCCCCGCCAAATCTCAGATAGCAAAAGCTCACCAGCTGGATAAGACCTTGCTTCTTCAGCAGCCCGTTTATAAAAGGTATCCCTTCGGGCAAGGTATCGTTGAAGATAACCCTTCCCACCGAGGTCTCCATAACCTGGTTCTCCAAGTGCTGGATCTCGGTGTTAAGAACATCCTGAGGGCTGTAAGCAGTAGTGAGGTCGATTAGCTCACCCGAATACATAAGCTTGATGGAGGTGTTAGTCTCCACCTCTCCAGCCTCCAGAGCAAGCAATACCTCTTCCACCGAGCTGAACACCCTCCCTTCCCCTCGGGCGCCGGGCTTGGTTTTGCTGATATAATAGACCCCTAAGACGATGTCTTGGCCCGGTATGGTGATCGGCTGACCATTGGCGGGTGAGAGAAGATTGACTGAGGAGAGCATTAGCTCCGAAGCCTCGATCTGGGAGATGGGGGACAGGGGGATGTGAACCGCCATCTGATCCCCATCGAAGTCGGCATTAAAGGCAACACACACCAGGGGGTGGATTTTAATAGCCTTCCCCTCTATCAGAATAGGCTGAAAAGCCTGAATCCCCAGGCGGTGGAGGGTGGGAGCCCGGTTCAGCAAAACCGGATGCTCCTTGATGACCTCTTCCAGACAATCCCAGACCTCGGTTTTCTCCTGCTCTACCATCTCCTTGGCCGCTTTAACAGTGGAAACCAAACCTGCTTGCTCCAGCTTGTTGTAAACGAAGGGCTTGAACAGCTCCAGAGCCATCTTCTTGGGTAATCCACATTGATTGAGCTTCAGCTCAGGACCTACCACAATGACCGACCGACCGGAGTAATCTACCCTTTTGCCCAGCAGGTTCTGCCGGAACCTCCCCTGCTTCCCCTTAAGGGCGTCGCTCAGGGACTTGAGGGGTCGATTGTTGGCACCCCGCAAGATTCTACCCCTTCTACCATTGTCAAACAGGGCATCGACCGCCTCCTGGAGCATCCGTTTCTCATTGCGAATGATAACCTCGGGAGCTTTGAGTTCCATCAGCTTCTTCAATCTGTTGTTGCGATTTATCACCCGGCGGTATAGGTCGTTGAGGTCTGAGGTGGCAAACCTCCCCCCATCGAGGGGAACCAGGGGCCTCAACTCCGGGGGGATAACGGGTATCACATCTAAAATCATCCATTCGGGCTTATTAACCGATCGGCGGAAAGCCTCCACCACCTTCAATCTCTTGGCATACTTTATCCTCTTCTGTGCTGAAGTAGAGGTCTTCATCTCTTGTCGCAGTGTTTTGGCAAGCTCGCCAGTATCAACCCGTGCCAGCAGCTTCTTTATCACCTCGGCTCCCATCTTGGCTACGAAGCGATTCTTATACTTCTCCTTATACTCTCGGTATTTGGCTTCCGAAAGGACATCCTTCTCCTTAAGGGAAGTGTCCCCCGGATCAATAACCACATAGGCTTCGAAATAGAGTACTTTTTCTAACTGACGATTAGGGATGTCCAACAGCTGCCCTATGCGGTTAGGCACCCCTTTGAAGAACCAGACATGGGAGACCGGGGCTGCCAGCTCTATATGACCCATCCGTTCCCGCCTGACCTTCGACTGGGTCACCTCCACCCCACATTTATCGCAGATCACACCTCGGTGCTTCATCCGCTTGTATTTGCCGCACAGGCACTCCCAATCATTGACCGGACCGAAAATCTTGGCACAGAACAAGCCATCCCTCTCTGGCTTGAATGTACGATAGTTTATAGTCTCCGGCTTGGTTACCTCTCCATAGGACCACGAGCGAATCTGCTCAGGTGAGGCTAAGCTGATCCGGATACTACTAAAATCTCTAGCTATATTGGTCTTAGAAGATGTCTCAAAAGGTCCGTTCAAGGTTCCCCTCCTCTATTAGAATAGGTTCCCTTGGGAGAAAAAGACTGCCTCTTCGTGCCGGCTTTTCTCCCTTTTATGAGGCCTTCTATCCAGATAGCCAAGCATAAGGAAATCCTACCTTTTCTCCTTCAAAAGCTCCACATTCAGACAGAGGCTTTGTAGCTCTCGCACCAGCACATTAAAGGACTCGGGCACCCCCGGCTCCATGGCGCTTTCTCCCTTGACTATTGCCTCATAGATCTTTGACCGTCCGTAAACATCGTCCGACTTGACGGTCAATAGCTCCTGAAGGGTATGGGCGGCACCATAGGCTTCTAAAGCCCATACCTCCATCTCCCCGAACCTCTGCCCCCCGAACTGAGCCTTCCCCCCCAGGGGTTGCTGGGTTATAAGGGAATAGGGACCAATGGAGCGGGCGTGAATCTTATCATCTACCATATGGGATAATTTCATCATATAGATGTAACCAACGGTCACCAACTGCTCAAATGGCTCCCCGCTTACCCCATCATAGAGTCTCAATTTACCCGTAGAGGGGAGCCCAGCCTTTTTGAGGAGCTTTTTGATATCATCCTCGGTGGCTCCGTCAAACACCGGAGTAGCGAAGCGGAGCCCCAGCACCTTGGCTGCCCACCCAAGGTGAGTCTCCAGTATCTGCCCCACATTCATCCTTGAGGGAACACCCAAAGGGTTAAGGACAATATCCACCGGGGTACCATCGGGGAGAAAAGGCATATCCTCCTCAGGGAGTATCCGCGAGATGACCCCCTTATTCCCGTGCCGACCCGCCATCTTATCCCCTACCGATAGCTTCCTCTTCATAGCCACATAGACCTTTACCAGCTTGATGACCCCTGGGGCTAACTCATCACCTCTTTGTAGCTGCTCCACCTTCTCTTCGAAGGACTCCCTTAAAACCTCTATCTGCCGCTCAGCCCGCTGGTTGAGTTCTCCGAGCCTTGAATGAAGCTCCTTCCTTACCTTAATAAGGCGGAGCGCCTCGGCGGGGAGCGCCGCCAGCTTTTCAGGGGTAAGCTTGGTCCCTCTGGTCAGCATAACCTTCCCTGTGAGGGGTTCAACCAGAGAAGCGGTCAGCGTTACATTGGTTACCAGCTTGATGATGGACTGGTCCCTCTCTGTATTGACAATCCTTATCTCATCGTTAAGGGTTTTATCCATCCTGGAGACCGTTATCTGTTCGATCTCTCTTGACCTCTGGTCCTTCTCCACCCCTTTGCGAGAGAAGACTTTCACATCGACTACTATTCCCTCAATACCCGGGGGGCAGACCAGGGAGGCGTCTCGCCATTCACTAGCTTTCTCACCGAAGATAGCCCTTAGGAGCTTCTCCTCGGGGGTCAGATGGGTCTCCCCTTTGGGGGTGACCTTGCCGACCAGAATATCCCCCGGCTTCGCATAGGAGCCAACCTTGATTATGCCGCTCTCATCCAGCTTCTCCAGAAACTCCTCGCTCACATTGGGGATATCCTTGGTTATCTCCTCGGAACCGAGCTTGGTATCCCGGGCTTCAATCTCAAACTCCTCAATATGGATAGAGGTATACAAATCTTCTTTTACCAACCGCTCACTCACCAAGATGGCATCTTCAAAGTTGTAACCCCGCCAAGGCATAAAAGCTACCAAGATGTTCCGACCCAGAGCTAACTCTCCATGGTCGGTGGAGGGTCCATCGGCGATGACCTCCCCTTTGGCCACATAGTCCCTCTCCTTGACAATGGGGTGCTGATTGATGCAGGTGTTCTGGTTTGACCGCCTGAACTTGACCAGATGGTAGACATCGGCTCTTACCTCCTCTTCCTCCCCTGGAGAGCCACCCTCGGTGGTAACCTTTATGATGATGCGCTCCGAGTCCACCCGGTCGACCACCCCGCTTCTCTTGCAAATGACCACCGCTCCAGAATCCCTGGCGGTTATCTCCTCCATTCCTGTTTCCACCAAGGGGACTTCGGGAACCAGCAGGGGGACCGCCTGCCGCTGCATATTCGACCCCATTAGAGCCCGGTTGGCATCATCGTGCTCCAGGAAGGGAATAAGAGCGGCAGCTACACTGACCAGCTGCTTGGGGGAGACATCGATGAAGTCGACCTCCTCAGGAGAAACCATTATGAACTCCCCGCCCTGGCGGGCGTTGACCCTTTTGGCTATGATTCTGTTTTCCTTATCCAGCGGGGTATTTGCCTGAGCTATGATATACTTACCCCTCCCATCCTCCCTCTCTTTGTCTTCTTCCCAGGCGGATAGATAGAAGGCATAGGGCTTCGCAGTAGCCCCCCTCTTCCCTTTCTCCCTTGCCAGACTGTTGGCTTCTACCAGTTGGCTTTCCTCAACTATGGTGCTGGGACTAAAATCGGTATCCCCTGGGTCGACGACCTTGTGATGGTTCAATACCTTGCCGTTTTTGATCTTCCGATAAGGACTTTCAATAAAGCCAAACTCGTTGATCCTTGCATAGCAACTCAGGGAAGATATCAGCCCGATATTGGGTCCCTCGGGAGTCTCTATGGGGCATATCCTCCCGTAGTGAGTAGGGTGGACATCCCGCACCTCAAAGCCTGCCCTCTCCCGGCTCAGCCCTCCCGGACCGAGGGCGCTCAACCTTCGCTTGTGGGTGATCTCGGATAGGGGATTGGTCTGGTCCATAAACTGGGAGAGCTGGCTACTGCCGAAAAACTCCTTAATAGCCGCCAACACCGGCTTAGCATTGATCAGGTCATGGGGCATGGCGGTGGCCATCTCCTGATAACTGCTCATCTTCTCCTTGACCGCCCTCTCCATCCGAATCAATCCGATGCGAAACTGGTTCTCCAGTAGCTCCCCCACCGACCTCACCCGCCGATTCCCCAGATGGTCAATATCATCCACCGATACTGTGTGGATGTTTCTCTTCAGTTTGAGCAGATACTTTATAACCTCGATGTGGTCCTCCACCCTCAGCAACCTTTCTTCCAGGGGAGTATCCAATCCCAGCTTGTTGTTCAGCTTAAGCCTCCCCACTGGGGAGAAGTCGTAGCGGTGAGGGTTGTTGAACATAGCGTTAAACAGGTTACGGGCACTCTCGGTAGTGGGGGGGTCCCCAGGGCGGAGCTTCTTGTAAATCTCTATTAAAGCATCGATCTGGGTCTCTATATTGGGATAGTCCCTTCTGTGCTTTCGGAAGACACTAGAGATGGTAGAGCCGATCTCCTCCTTATCCGGGCAAAATACTTCGAAACTGTCCACCTGATGTCCCATCAGCTTGTCTATCCGGGGGCTAACCTCCTCATTAACCTCTAAGAGAACCTCCCCTGTTTCCTTGTCGACCACATCGGCTAACGAATAATAGCCCCTCAGCTCCTCAGGAGAGATACAGATCTCCTTGATGCCCAACCTCTTCAGCTCTTCATAGGCCCTTTGGCTTAACCTCTTGCCGGAGGCTACCACTGTCTTCTGGCTCTTGGGGTCCACTATTTTCTCTTTTACCTTCAGCCCGACTCCCTCTCTGCCCAAAGGGTGGTATATCTCCCCATCTCTTGTGTGGAGCTTTGTCGGTCGGTAGAAGGCCCGCAATGCCTCCTCGTCGGTGGCCAAGCCGATCGCCTTGATGAATATGCTGGCAAGGAATTTCCGCTTCCTGTCCAGCCTCACATAGAAGAGGTCTTTAGCATCGTATTCGTATTCCACCCAGGAGCCCCGGTAGGGGATTATCTGGGCATAATGGAAGACCTTGCTATCGTCCAGGTGGAAGAAGACTCCGGGAGAACGGTGCAACTGGCTGACTATCACCCTCTCGGTTCCATTGATTATGAAGGTCCCGTTTTCGGTCATCAGGGGGATTTCACCGAAGTATACCTCTTGCTCTTTTATGTCACGAACACTCCTGGCTCCTGTCTGAGAGTCTTTCTCCCAGCCTACCAGCCGAATGGTCACCTTTAGGGGAACAGCATAGGCCATCCCCCTCTCCTGGCACTCATGCACATTGTATTTGATCTGCAACCTGACCCTCTTCCCGCAGGAAGGGCACTGCCGTGGCTGCTGTTTGTTATGGGTCCCGCAGTAGGGGCAGACTAGTATCTCCTCTCTCTCCGGGTCGATGGAAACAAGGCGTTCTCCACATTTACGGCAAGTGGTAATCAGCTCCTCCAGACCCTTGAGCCTCCCACAGGCACACTCCCAGTTCCCTATGGAGTAGCTCACAAACTCTAGAGAATAGGCCCTTTTGAAGTCGTAGATGGGAAAATTGTTCTTAAAGACTGCCTGCAATCCGATAGCCTTCCTCTTGTCTGGGGGAATCTCCATCTGCAGAAATCTCCGATAAGACTCCTTCTGCACCTCAATCAGGTTGGGCAAATCTATTGGGCTTGGAATGCGGGAGAAATCGTATCTCCGCCTTCCGTTGTTTTTTGCCATATATCCTTCTCCTCTAAAAGATGATATGGGATTCTGCTTCCCTTCATCATCCCCCTAAAGGGTCTTCAGGGGGTATAACTCTCCCATCCTGTCTATTTGAGCTCCACCTGGGCTCCCACCTCCAAAAATTTCGCTTTTACCTCCTCGGCTTCCTTCTTGGGTATTCCCTCTTTTACCGGCTTGGGGGCACCATCCACCAAGTCTTTGGCTTCCTTTAAGCCAAGATTGGTTACCTGGCGCACCACCTTGATCACCTTTATCTTATTGTCCCCTACAGAGGTTAAAATCACATCGTAACTATCCTTCTCCTCGGCAGCTTCCCCCGGGGGAGGGACACCAGCAGGGGCTCCAGCGGCAACCGGGGCGGCCATCGGGGTTGCTTTTATCTCAAACTTGGCTTCCAGCTCCTTGACTAGCTTGGCTAACTCCATGACCGACATCTGCTCAATATATTTTATTACCTCTTCTGTGGTAAGTTTAGCCGATTTTGCCTTAGTAGCTTTGGTAGCTTTAGCTTCTGCCATGGCTTTATTAGTTAACCTCCATTAAAAATCTTATGATTCTTGTGGTTGATCCTTTTGCAATCTAATCTGGTCGATTGTCCAAATAAAGTTGCTGATAGGCGCCTGAAGATAACTGAGTAACCCCCCCAGGGGGTAGCTCATGACGGAAACCAGTTTGCCAATCAACTCATCCTTCGGGGGAAGTGAAGCCAGTTCCCTTACTTCCTCTGCTGTCAAGAGCTCGCCATCTACCACAGCCTTTTTTATTTTGAGCTCTGCCTTACCCGTAGCAAACCCCAACAATACCTTTGCCAGAACCACCGGATCCCCCTTGGTATAGGCTATGGCAGTGGGTCCAGTGAACCCATCTTTGAGCCCTTCAAGAGGAGTATTCTCAATTGCCCTCAGGGCTAAAGTGTTCTTTACCACCTTATAGTTAGAGGCAACCTTCTTCACCTTTCTTCTGAGACTAACTTCGTCCACTACCTTCAACCCCCGGAATTCAACTAAAAAGGCATGGTTCAGCTCTTTAAAGAAGAGGCGTAACTGCCTGACAAACTCCTCTTTCTCTCTTCTGTTCACTTTAAACTCCTCTCAGGCTCTTTTCTAAAGACGGCAGCTCCAATTTCAACCCTGGTCCCATGGTGGTGGAAATTGTAATCCCCTTCAGATACCTCCCTTTGCTGGCTGGAGGTTTGGCTTTTATCACCGCCTGTATTAGCGCCAGGGCGTTCTCTTTTAGCTTGTCTCCCTCAAAGGAAGTTTTCCCAACGGATGCGTGAACAATCCCCCCCTTGTCAACCCTGAAATCTACCTTTCCTGCTTTTGTCTCAGCGATAGCCTTGGTTACCTCGAAGGTCACTGTGCCGGTTTTGGGGCTGGGCATCAGCCCCCGGGGACCGAGCAGCTTGCCTAACCGCGCTAAGCTCCTCATCATATCGGGGGTGGCTACCACCACATCGAAATCAAGCCACCCCTCGCTTATCTTCTTCACCAGATCCTCCCCTCCGACCACATCGGCTCCGGCAGCCTCAGCCTCCTTGACCTTCTCACCACTGGCTATAACCACTATCCTTTTGGTCTTCCCCGTTCCGTGGGGAAGAACCACACTGCCTCTTACCATCTGATCGGCATACTTGGGATTGACGCCTAATCTCAAAGCCAGATCAACCGATTCGTCAAATTTGGCAAACCGTATCCTCGTGACCAGGGAGATGGCTTCCTCTAATTGGTAGGGACGGTCCTCTACCTCGTCCTTCATTCTCTTCTGATTCTTGGTTAGTTTTGCCATCCCATCTTCTCCCTCGGCTCAAGGTTTAATCTCTATCCCCATGTTCTTGGCAGTCCCCTCTATTATCTTTATAGCTGTTTCAAGATTATCGGCATTAAGGTCGGGCATCTTTGTTTTGGCTATCTCCTCTATCTGCTGGTGGGTCACCTCCCCTACTTTCTCCTTTTTGGGCTGACCCGAGCCTTTGGCAATGCCGGCTGCCTTCTTTAGCAGAACAGCTGCCGGAGGTGTCTTGGTAACAAAGCTATAAGTTCTATCCCTGTAAACGGTAATTACCACCGGGATGATAGTTTCCTCATCAGCCTTGGTCCTCTCGTTGAAAGCCTTGCAAAAATCCATAATATTTAACCCGTGTTGACCCAAGGCAGGACCAACAGGTGGAGCAGGGGTTGCTTTCCCTGCTGGAACCTGCAACTTGATGTATGCTACCACCTTTTTAGCCATCTCCTCCCCCTTGCTACAGCTTCGCCACCTGGAGAAAATCGAGCTCTACCGGGGTCGACCTCCCAAAAATGCCCACCATGATCTTCAAAGTGTTCCGCTCATGGTTCACCTCATCCACATTGCCAGTGAAGTTGTTGAAGGGTCCGTCGATGATCCTGACCGCCTCCCCCTTTTTGAAATCGAACCTCGGTCTCGGCTTCTCCGAAGCAGTGGCTATCTGCTCCTTTATTTTTTCGAACTCTTCCTCAGTCAGGGGGGTGGGGGTCTTCCTCGAGCCTACAAAACCGGTAACCTTGGGGGTTCCTCTGATAACATGCCATACCACATCCGACATCTCCGCTTCTATCAGGATATAGCCGGGGAAAAACTTCTTGGAGGTAATCACCTTCTTACCACCCTTCATTTCCGCAATATTCTCCGTGGGAATCAGGGTCTCCCCTACCTTGTCCTGCAAGCCGAGGGCTTCGACCCGCATCTGAATCCCTTCCTTCACCCTCTTTTCAAACCCCGAGTAGGTATGCACCACATACCACTGTTTCTCCATTGCTATTTACCTGCCAAAATATTTCAAAACCGAGGTCACAATATGTTGCAAACCAATGTCTACTATGTATAAGAAGACGGAAAAGACAAAAATCGCAATCAGAACTACAATGGTGGTACTATACACCTCTTTTCGGCTTGGCCAGGTGACCTTCTTCGTCTCAGCCTTAACATCGGACATAAAACTCTTAACCCTTTTCAGCACGAATCCGCCCCTTTTTACTTCTCAAGGAGTAACCTCGCCCATAAAGGAAATTAGGAGAGGAGCTACCTTTCCCCCCTCCATACTCTTTTCGTTTTCCCCTACTTATACACAAATAAAAAGTGGCAGGCCAGGAGGGATTCGAACCCCCACCCCCCGGATTTGGAGTCCGGTGCTCTACCAATTAGAGCTACTGGCCTTTGCCCACTATCTATCTTCCTCTTTAGCCCTTGATGGTCGGACACTTGAGGCTTCCCCTTATCCGACCCCCCCCTTCAAAGAACGAATATATTAAAAAACCTCCTCCAGAAAAACATCCTCAACTTCACTTCGTCTCTTTATGTATGGTATGGGTACGGCAAAAGGGGCAATATTTTCTCAGCTCTAACCTCTCCTTGGTCACTTTCTTGTTCTTGGTGGTGGTATAATTCCTTCTTTTGCACTCCACACATGCCAAGGTTATTATTTCTCGCATCCTCTACCCCTCCGCTTCTCCCTTTCTCGAAAGCGTAAGCTCCCCCCGGTAGCAAAGAGGCTCTTCTGGCTCAAGGGATGAACAGCTCACTTAATGATGTCGGTGATGGTTCCTGCCCCTACGGTCTTGCCCCCTTCACGGATAGCGAACCTTAAGCCCTTCTCCATAGCTATGGGGGTAATCAACTCCACCTGCAGGTTGACCCTATCGCCAGGCATTACCATCTCTACCCCCTCTGAAAGGCTAACCACAGCGGTGACATCGGTTGTCCGGAAGTAAAACTGCGGGCGATATCCACTGAAGAAGGGGGTATGCCTTCCCCCCTCCTCCTTGGTCAGAATATAGACCTCTGACTTGAAGATAGTATGGGGGGTTATGCTCCCTGGCTTGGCTATCACCATGCCTCTCTCTACCTCTTTGCGATCGGTCCCTCGGAGCAACAATCCCACATTGTCCCCAGCTTCCCCTCGATCCAGAATCTTTCGGAACATCTCCACCCCGGTGACCACCCTCTTCCTAGTCTCCCGGATGCCTACTATCTCCACCTCCTCCCCTACCTTCACCAATCCTCGATCTACTCTGCCGGTAACCACTGTCCCTCGCCCGCTGATGCTGAAGATATCTTCTATCGGCATGAGGAAAGGCTTATCCTTCTCCCTCTCAGGGAGTGGGAAATAACTATCAAGAGCATCCAGCACCTCCATTACCGGTCCGCAATTGGGACACTCCCTCTTACCACAGCCACATTGCCCTGCCAACAGAGCCGAGCCCCTAATTACCGGGATTTCATCGCCGGGGAACTCATACTGGTCCAACAACTCCCTCACCTCTAACTCCACCAGGTCCAGTAACTCCTTGTCATCCACCAGGTCAACCTTGTTCATGAAGACCACTATTCGCGGCACCCCCACCTGCCGGGCTAACAGAATGTGCTCCCGCGTCTGAGGCATCGGACCATCAGCTGCACTAACTACCAAAATCGCTCCGTCCATCTGGGCTGCTCCGGTTATCATGTTCTTAATATAGTCCGCATGCCCCGGACAATCGATATGAGCGTAATGACGCTTTTCGGTCTCATACTCCACATGAGCAATGGCTATGGTTATACCGCGTTCCTTCTCCTCGGGGGCGTTGTCAATCGATTCGAAGGCACGATACTCCACCTTGGAGTTTAACTTGTGCAAACACCTGGTGATAGCCGAGGTCAACACCGTCTTGCCGTGGTCCACATGCCCGATGGTCCCCACATTCAAGTGCGGTTTGGTTCGCACAAATTTTTCTTTTGCCATTAACCCCTCCTTCGTTGAAAAATATTGGAGCCCACGACCGGGATTGAACCGGTGACCCCTTCCTTACCAAGGAAGTGCTCTACCACTGAGCCACGTGGGCCAAAAGCTTTGCCCTTTTATAAGCAAGTCTGGAGCGGGAAACGGGATTCGAACCCGCGACCCTCAGCTTGGAAGGCTGACGCTCTAGCCAACTGAGCTATTCCCGCTCATCAAATGGTGGGGAGGGCAGGATTCGAACCTGCGAAGGCTACGCCGTCAGATTTACAGTCTGATCCCTTTGACCACTCGGGTACCTCCCCACCAACATAACCGGCCAAACCCAAAACCTCCTGTGGAGCTGGCGAGAGGATTTGAACCCCCGACCCGCTGATTACAAATCAGCTGCTCTACCAACTGAGCTACGCCAGCTTGCACAAACTCCTCTTATATCACACTTTTCCAAACAATGCAACTAATAAATTGAGCGATTTAAGACGAATATAGCATATAATAGACTATAGAAATTCATTTAGGCTCAATTTTGCTGTTAAATCCCCTTTTTTGCCACATTTCTTAATATTTTTAAAATTTGTTATACAAACTTGCGCTCCCAAAGATAAGAATTTATCACTTCCTTCGGTATCCTTTATAAAAAAGTCCCCTTACCCGTGAACTCAATCGGGCTTGCTGACCAAGGCAACCGTCTGGGCGGCTATTGCCTCTTCCCTTCCCACATGACCCAAACCTTCGCTTGTGGTAGCTTTAATGCTTATCCTCCCGGGTTCTATTTTTATCACTCTGGAGAGATTATCCCTCATCTGCTCGATATAAGGGGCTAGTCTGGGGCGCTCAGCTACAACTACCACATCCACATTAGCCACAGAGTAGCCCTCCTTAGATATAAGCTCCATTACTTTTTCTAACAAAAGGAGACTGGAGACATCCTTGTACTGGGGGGAAGTGTCGGGGAAGTGGTAACCGATGTCCCCCTTCCCGGCGGCGCCCAACAGAGCGTCGCACAGAGAATGGGTTAGCACATCGGCATCTGAATGCCCTTCCAGTCCCTTGGGAAAGGGAATGGTCACCCCCCCCAACACCAAGGGACGCCCCTCGGTCAAAAGGTGGAGGTCGTAACCTATTCCCACCCGGTACATAGCTAACCTCTCTCTCTTCTCTCTTAGGATGAACTCGGCAAGTCTCACATCTTCAGGGGTGGTTATTTTGATATTTAAGGGGGAGCCAGGGACCACCGCCACTGGAACCCCTATTCTCTCCACCAGGGAGGAGTCGTCGGTCCCATAGTAGCCATCAGCATAAGCCCGGCGGAACGCTTCCCTTAGAATGGGGTAAGCGAAAGCCTGGGGTGTCTGCGTCTGCCTGAGGGCTGACCTTTCGGGGGTGCACACGACTGCCCCCTGGGGGGAAACTTCCTTGATAGTGTCGACCGAGGGAATAGCGGCAATTGCTGCCCCGGTGAGCCGGGCTCTCTCCACCACCCGCTGGATCAGGTCGGCTGGGACCAGGGGTCTTACGGCATCGTGAACAACAACTATCTGCGTCTCCTCCCCATTAAGGGAAAGAAACCCCTGATAAACCGAGTCTTGCCTCCGCTCACCCCCGGCGACGAAATGAAGGGGCTTATGGAAGCTGTAAGCGGCAATTCTCTTGGAAAACGCCTCCACTTTGCCAGGGGGTAACACCACCACCATCTCGTTAACCGCCGTAGCCTGCTGGAACTTCTCCAAAGTATGAACAATAACTGGTTTCCCCCCTATTTCAAGAAATTGCTTATAGGAAGAGGAACTCATGCGGCTCCCCAGCCCGGCAGCAGGTATAATTGCTATTACTAAACTCACCTCTCCTCCTAACTGATGATTTACAAATATATTAACAGACTGCTGCCAGATTGTCAACAGATGAGGGTGGAGGGTCAGCGGAGGTCAATTTGATGAAAGAAAGGCAGCAAGGGGGAGTGTAATTCCCCCCCTGCCGCCAGAAGTATGGGGACCTGCTGTTCACTGTATAGGAGGTCCCACTGGGCGTTGTGGCTCCCCTGGGGGCTGAGGTCTTATTGGGCGGTTGGGGGACTTTCTCTGGATTCTGGGCGTTACCTTTCTCTCTCTTATCATGTGGTAGAGCTCCCGGTCAAAGTCCCGGTAGAAGAGGAGTAGCTTTGCCTGCTGTTTTACCGAGAGAACCTTCTTCAACTCATTCCGTTCGTCCTGGTTTAACTTCTCCATCTGGAGGCGGAGCTCCTCAGCCTTGGCTATAAGTTCCTCCAGCTTTTTCTCATTGGGAGTTTCCTTGTCGAGTTCTGCCTTTATCTCCTTCAGCACCCCCACCCTCTCCTCATTTAGAGCGAGACGCTGGTCGTCATAGCGGTTCATTATGGGAAAGAGCTTAATGCTGGTCTCCTCGTCGAGCTTCAAATAGTCGGTCAGCCTCCACATCCTTATCAACCGTAACCTGTCGTGAACTCGCTTTATATCCGGCTGGCGGAGAGGTCTTTGGTAACCCAACGCCATAGCCCCGTAGCTTAAGGAGAGAGCCAACAGGCTCACCACCAGTAAAACCAGGGTCTTGGAAGGCTTCATTATCCTATCCCTCCTTT
>Ga0114930_10001698_pt1 | contig 20623 bp, 19 predicted proteins | sample AnhtaG_FD_87300 | JGI IMG/M metagenome (GOLD analysis project Ga0114930, IMG submission 87300) | Deep subsurface microbial communities from Anholt, Denmark to uncover new lineages of life (NeLLi) - Anholt_01485 metaG | ecosystem: Environmental > Aquatic > Marine > Oceanic > Sediment | place... | reverse complement strand
TGTAACATCGGCGACGGCGGCCTGGGCGCGTACGCGTGCCGGCCGCGCCTACCCAACGACCACCCGTTTTCACCTCGGTGCCAAGGAAGGACCGATGCGTATACCGTTTCTGTTTGCCGGCGCATTGATTGCCGCGCTCGCCGCCCCAGGGTCCACGCCTGCGCGTGCCTCGGGCGACGCCGTGCAATACGTGCAGGAGCTGCTCACCGGTATGCTGGCCGTCTCCAAGCGCCCGACCAAGGAGCGGCGCGCGTTCTACGAGCGGTTCCTGAGCGAGCAAATCGACTGGCACGGGCCGGCCAAGCTTGCGCTCGGGCCCCGCTTCGCGGCGTTAAGCGCAGAGGACCGCGCCAAGCTCGCGGATTGGTCGCGCAAGTCCGTTCTCGGCCACGACGGGGTCATGCAGTTCGTGCAGAACCTGGTGTTCCAGTCCTGCGGCATCAGCAGCAAGAACATGGGCGTCGAGGTCTCGTCGATCCGCATCAACTGCAGCCGGTTCGGCGCCGATCCGAACTTCACCGTTCGGTTCGAGGTCGCGCGCCAGGGCGCGGGGTACCGGATCGCCGATGTCGGGTATATCGGCATCTCGCTGCGCGAGGAGCTGGGCAAGGAGATATTCAAGAAGGACGCGGTGGCCGAGCACGGCGTGCAGGCCGACACCATCGCGGCCAAGAACTAACCGGTTTTTTCGTCCACCATTCCCGCTAGAATGACGGGGTGATCCTCGTCGGCCAATATGATTCTCCCTACGTGCGCCGGGTCGCGGTGTCGCTGCGCGTCCTCGGATTCCCCTATCAGCATGACACCCGCTCGGTGTTCGGCGATTTCGACGCGATGCGCCAGATCAATCCGCTCGGGCGGATTCCCGCGCTGGTACTCGACGGCGGCGAGGTGCTGATCGACTCAGGCGCAACCCTCGATTGGCTCGACCAGCGCGTGGGGCCGGCCCGCGCGCTGGTTCCCGCCGCGGGCGACGCGCGCAAGCGGGCGCTGAAGCAGATCGCCCTTGCAACCGGCGCGATCGACAAGGCGGGCGCCGCGGCGTATGAGCGGATCATCCGCCCGTCCGCGCTGCGCTGGCCGGAATGGATCGCGCGCTGCCGCACCCAAGCCGCGGGCGCTATCGCCGCGCTCGCGGGCGAGGACTGGCCGGCGGAGGCGCCGATCGACCAGGCTCAGATCACCGCCGTCTGCATGGTCGCCTATGTTCGCATGGCCGATCCCGAGCTAATGCCGGCCGGACGCTGCCCCGCGCTCGACGCGCTGTCCCGGCGCCTGGAGGCGCGTCCCGAGTTCCTGGCGACTTTCGCGGCCGAATACGCCGTGCCGAAGGGCGCATGAACGCCGACATGCCGCGCAAGCGCGCGCATCCGCACTTAAGGCTCGGCAGCCGCTATTGGGACCGCGTCGCCGGGGAATGGAAAGCGCGTGTGTTCAACACGCTGAAGGAAGACCGCCAGGGCGCGATCGCGGCGGAACTCGGGCGGGCGGCGAACAACGCCGCGACCGTGGCGGATTTCGGCTGCGGCGTGGGCGTGTATTTTCCGCTGCTCGGCCGCCTGTTCGGCGCCGTGCACGGCTTCGACTTCTCCGCGCGCTGCATCCGGGCCGCGCGCCGGAAGGCCCGGCGCATGCGCAACGTTAAGGCCGACGTCGCGGGCTCCGCGCCGCGCGCGCTGCGCGGACGGTTCGACGTGGTGCTGTGCGTCAATGCGGCGTTGCACCCCTCGCGGCGGGTATGGTTCGGCGTGCTGCGTTCCGCGCGCGCGCTGATGAAACCGCGCGGCAGGTTGTTGCTGGTGGTGCCGGCCCTGGAGTCCGCCGCGCTGATCGCCCGCGCGAAGAACCTTGCATTGCACAACCGCCGTGGCATCGTATCGGCGGGCCGCGTGCCGACCAAGCACTACACTCGCGACGAGCTTGCGCGCCTCCTGGCCGGCCTCGGCCTCGCGGTCGCGCGCATCCGGCGCATGGAATATTCCTGGCGCAGCCACGACATCCGCCCGCCGCGCCAATTGCGCCACAGGGCCCCTTGGGATTGGCTTGCGGTAGCGCGCAGCCCGGCCTGATCCTCCTCTCGACGTTTTGACTTGGCGAAGCACGCTGCGTTAGAGTTAATCTTCGGTATGAAGCGGGACGGGGAGGTCTTCCTGCGTCGATGCGCAGGTGCGTCGCCCGGCGCTCCGGATCGGCGGTCCAGCGACGAGAACTCGGCCTCGCGCCGGGCGATCGCGTGGCCCACCGCCTCAGCGACGGTTCGCTGAACCCTCGGCAAGGTTCGTCCGCCGATCTTTAGGTTTGCGCGATTTCTCCTGCGACGCATCGTGCCTTCGCCTAGGGTCTTGACCTCAGCCGCGGCTCCGGCCGCGCGCCGTTCCATGCATTTGGCTCAAGCGAACTGGGAGGAAACCATGAAAAAGCAGGGAAATGACCAACTGCCGGTCAGTCGCCGGGACTTTCTGAACGGCCTGGGCGCCACCGCCGGTGCGGTGAGCCTGGCGGCGGCGGCCGGCACCACCGGCTACTTCGCGGCCCCGCGCCCAGCGGGCGCAGCCGCGCCGAAGGTGAAGGGCAACGTCAAGGATGCGCCCTACAAGACCGGCCACATCACGTTTCTGACCGGCCCGGCGAACCTCTTGGGCGAGCCCGGCCGCAAGGGGCACCTGTTGGCCGCGGAAGAGATCAACGCCGAGGGCGGCCTTTTGGGCAAGCGCAAGATCGAGACCATCGTCGCCGACGAGGCCGCCGGCACCGACGCCAACGTCAAGGAACTCCGGCGCATGAAGCTGTCGGAGAAGATCGACCTGTTTACCGGCGTGATCTCGAGCGGCAACACGCCCGCGCTCGGCCCCGTGGCCGAGGAACTCGGCGTGCTCACGATGTTCAACGACGGCTGCACCGACTTCCTGTTCGACAAGGCGGTGCCGAATCCGAAATACGTGTTCCGCGTCACCAACATCCAGTCGGCGGACGGCATCACCTCGGCGATCGGCGCGGCCAAGGCGTGGCCCAACGCCAAGAAGGTCGCGTCGATCCAGCCGGACTACAGCTACGGCCGCAACGTGCACGAGCACTTCATGCTCGCTTTCCAGGCCATGGTACCCGGCGCCACGTCGGTGGTGGAGGCGTGGCCGAAGCTGTTCTCGACCGACTTCACGGCGCACATCACGACCATCCTCGCGGCCCAGCCCGACGTGCTGATCTGCGGCCTGTGGGGTGGGGACTATGTGGCCTTCTACAAGCAGGCGCTGCGCTACGGCCTGTTCGACAAAATGAAGGTCGCGACCACGCTGGCCTTCGGCGGCCAGCCGCACGCGATCGGCAAGGACCATCCCGAGGGTGTGTTGGCCGGCGTGCACGCGAACTACTTCTTCCTGCATCCCGGCAAGGGGCGTTGGCCGATCAACGACGGGTTCGTGCAGCGGTACTTCAAGCGCTGGAACGAGTATCCGAGCTTCGAGTCTGACGGCGCCTACACTTCGCTCTATCTGCTCAAGGCGGCGGTCGAGCGCGCGAACCAGCTCGTCGGCGGCTGGCCCGACGACGAGGCGATCATCGGTCAGCTCGAAGGCCTCGGCATCAACTCGCCGGCCGGCTACCTCTACCTCCGGCCGGACAACCACCAGGGCTACAAGGACGCCGTGATCGGGATGACCAAGAACGTGCCTGAATATCAGTTCCCGGTCTGGGATCCAAAGTCGGTGATCACGATCTCGATCCGCGACATCACGGCGCCGCCGAACTGGCCGAAGCCCGGCCAGGGCCACAATGAGTCCACGGCGGCGGCCAACTGGCTCAAGACCACCTGGGCCAAGGCCTAGGCCCGGTCGCCATCCGACGGAACGGCCGTGTTTTCATCGACACGGCCGTTTCGCTTTCCGACGGTCGAGGCTAGGCGATGAGCCTGCGCGGCGTCGTCGCGACCGCTGCGCTGCTTCTCGGCGGCGCGGCCCCGGTCATGGCCGGCCACACCCTGTCGCACTATCCCTCTTACTATCCCGACGAAATCGTGATCGACACGCTCGATCCGGCCGCCGCGGCCAAGGGGCTGGCCGACGAGACGCTGCACGCCTATGTCGGCGCCCCGCCAGCATTCGCCGGTCCGGTCCCCGCGCATGTCAGGCCGCTCGAGTCGTTGAAATCGTTCCTGGTGCTCGACCTCGATCCGGCGATGCCCGCCTATGCAACGTCAGATCGCCGCTGCGCAGTTGGCAACGCCCTTGCCTTCGCGCTCGGCCGGCAGGGCGCGCCGGGATTCGCGTTCCATCCCTACCCGGTAACGCCCTATCACCCCGATTTCGTCCACCATGCTGACCGGGCGGAGGCGGCGACGACGGCGACGCGCGCCGCCAACGCCCAGCCGCCGGACGCGAAGGTCTCGGCGGGGCCTGGCCTGGGGCAAGCGATCGCCGGTGGCATGCTCGCGGGGCCGGGCGCGCCGCCGGGCGCGACGCTCGTGGAAGTGCCGCTGGACACGCTCGCGGACGGCGCGGGCGTTCAGCTCGACGGCTGGCTCGGCCCGCCTTGGGCGAAGCTGGGCTGGTTCCAGGCCTACAAGCTGCTGGCGGCGTTCCTCGACGCAAGGGAACGCGGCGCAGCGGAGCGGCTCTACCGGCGGATCGTTCGCGGCGAGGCGGCCGACCTAGCCGAAGAAGCGGAGCTGGAGCGACGGCTGGTCGCGACGCTCACCCGGGGGTGCCGTCGCTTCGTGGTCGGTTACGCGCTGCGCCGGGAATACATCAACGAGGCGCCGTCCGCCGGAATCGAGAACGTCGCCTACGATGCCCATGCCGGATTGGGCGCCCCAGTGTTCGTGCGTACCGCCAAGCTCAAGGATTTTCCCTGGAACGGCCGGCTGCAGCTCGGCCACAACGGGCGGCCCGACGCTGCCTGGAATCCGGTCGCCGGCTTCACCGATGCGGACGGCCGGCTGGTCTGGTCGGCGCTTGGCGATCCGGCGCTGTTTCCGATCCCCTACAACGCGGGCTGGGCTCCCAACCGCGCCCAATTCACGGTCGCGGCGGCGCACGGTCAATCCGGCGGCATCAGGATTCCGGCAGGAGTGGTATTGCCGGAGCCGGGCACTGGCAGGCTGCAGCCGATCGCGGCCCGCAGCTTCGCTTCGGCGAAGATCACATACGAAGTCGTCGGCTCGCCTTACCTCGACGGCACCGCCATGGATATGGCGGATGCCGTCTATCCGTTCATCTTCGCCTACCGCTGGGGTGCGGCAAAGGCGCCGGACGACCGACCACGCGAGCCGGCGCTCGCCACGGCGCTCGGCGCGATGCGCGAGCGGCTGGTGGGCATCCAGCCGGTGCGCATGAGGCGCGAGCTGCAGAACATCGCCGAGAACCTCGACATCGAGCATCGCACGGTGATGGTTGAGGTATTCGTGCGCGACACGCCGGGTGTCGACAATCAGCTCGCGGCCATGGCCCCGCCCTGGACCGCCGTGCCGTGGCATCTGCTGGCGCTGATGGAGGCGGCGGTGGAGCGCGACCATGCCGCGTTCTCGCGCGACGAGGCGCAGCGGCGCGGCGCTCCCTGGCTCGATCTAGTGCGCGATGCCGCCCTGCGCGCCAAGCTGCTGGACCTGTGCGCCGAGTTCGAGCGCACCCGCTTCCGTCCGGCCGGCCTGGAATCCTTCGTGACCGCGGAAGACGCCACGAAGCGCTGGAAGGCGTTGCGCGAATTCGCCCTGGACCAAGGCCACTTCCTGGTGACCAATGGCCCCTACCGGCTCAAATCGTGGACCGGGAATTCGGTCGTGCTGGCGGCGGTGCGCGAGGCGAGCTATCCCCTGGGCTTCGGCATGTTCGACCACATGGCAAATCCGCCGCGCGCGGTGATCCGGGACGTGGCGCGCGAGCCCGGGGCGATCGCGGTCGGGGCCGATGCGGAACTCACCGTGAAGGTGATCCGAAGCTTGGAAATCAGGCGCGAGCCGCTGACGCGCAGCACTGCGCTGGGAACGCGCGGCGTCCAAGTCGCGTCCCGCTACCTGTTGCTGGGGGCGGACGGCACCGTCGCCGCGGCGGGCCGGATGGAGTGGGGTGCCGACCATCGGTTCCGGATCGCGCTGCCGGCGGGGCTGTCCCAGGGCCGTCACGTCGCGGTGTTCGCCGTGTATCTCGACGGCAGCGCGGTCTTGCCGGCCGTGGGCGTGTTCGGCTTCGAGGCCGGCGGGGGCAACCGGTAAGGCCAATCCCGGCCCCGGCGCACGAGTTGCCGCGGCGCTACGGGTTGCAAGTCATTGGGCCATCGCCTATCCTCAACCGGGCTGCGGAAGATCAATAAACGCTTGCGTTTCAGGCGCATATACCGGTCTCCCAGCGAAGGGCCGGCGTATCTGCTGGGGGGAAATATCCGGGCCGTGGACATCGTCATTATCCAATTCCTGAATTCGATTTTCTACGCGGCGATTCTTTTTCTCATCGCCGCGGGTCTAAGCCTCATTTACGGCGTCATGCGCATCGTCAACCTGGCGCATGGGACTTTCTATGCGCTGGGTGCGTACGTCACCGCCTGGGCGATCGGCAAGGCGGCGGGCAGCATGAACATTGCGGTGCTGTTTCTGCTGTTGCCGGTCGGCGCGGTCGCGGTCGCCGCGGCGGGACTGCTGATCGAGCCGGCGCTGTTCCGGCCGCTCTACAACCGCCCGGAAGAGTACATCCTGCTCCTGACCTTCGGGCTGCTGCTGATCCTGGAAGACGTCATGCGCTTTCTGTTCGGCGGCATGCCGCTGACGGCCGGGGTGCTGATGGACAGCCTGGGCAGCTTTCCCGTCTTCGGTCTTAAGTACCCGACATACAATCTCCTGGTGATCGGCATCGGCGCGCTCGCGGCGCTGTGCCTGTGGGCGTTCGTCTACCGCACCAAGTTCGGGGTCATTCTGCGCGCCACCTCGCAGGACCGGCGCATGGCATCCGCGTTGGGCCTCGACGTCCGGCGCGTCTACATGCTGGCCTTCGCGCTGGGCTGCTTCGTCGCCGGCCTCGGCGGCGCAATCGTGGTGCCGGCGCAGGCGGCGGTGCTGGGCATGGGCGTCGATGCCCTGATCCTGGCGTTCGTCGTCGTGGTGATCGGCGGTCTCGGCAGCCTCGAAGGCGCCATGATCGGCGCCTTGCTGGTGAGCTTCGTGCGGACCGCCGGCATCCAGTTCTTTCCCGAGATCGAGCTTGCGGTGCTCTATCTGATCGCCGCCGTCGTGCTGCTGATCCGGCCGACCGGCCTGTTCGGGAAGGTATGATGAATCTCCTGCAACCCGGTGCCGAAGGGGTTTCGGTCGGACGCTCGCTGGCTCTGGCCCTGCCGGTGGTCGTCGTGCTCGCCGTGGTTCCGCAACTGATCGATTCATACCAGACGCAGCTCTTGACCTATGGCCTGATCTTCGGCATCGCGGCCTTGGGGTTCAACCTGCTGCTCGGCTACACCGGCCTCCTGTCGTTCGGCCATTCCGCGTATTTCGGCCTGGGCGCCTACGCGGCGGCGTTCATGGTGCGCTACCTGGGCGTTGGCTCGATGGAGCTTTACATCCTCGGCGGTCTCGTGATCACCGCGGTCGTCACGGCCGCGTTCGGCTTCGTGTGCGTCGGCTACACCCGTATCTTCTTCGGCATCCTGACGCTCGCGCTGTCGCAGGTTTTGTGGACGCTGGCCTACAAGTTCTTCTGGGTGACCGGCGGCACCGATGGCATCCGCGTGCCCTATCGCACCATGACGCTGTTGGCCGGGGCGGTCGATTTCAGCGGCCCACGCAGCTACCAGCGGTTCATCGGCGCCTACTACTACTATGTGCTGGGGCTGTTCGTTGCCTGCGTGGCGCTGATGTGGGTGATCGTGCACTCTCCCTTCGGCAAGGCGCTGCAGGCGATCCGCGACAACGAGACGCGTGCGCGGTTTCTCGGCATCGGCATCCGGCGCTATCGCTGGATCGCGTTCATGATTTCCGGCGCGTTCACCGGCTTGGCGGGCATACTGTGGGTGCCGCTCAACGGGCTGGTGACGCCCGAGATCGTCTATTGGCCGTTCTCCGGCGAGATCGTGTTCATGTCGGTGCTCGGCGGGTTCCGCAGCTTCACCGGGCCGATCGTCGGCGCGATCGTGTTCAACTACCTCAAGACCTACGCCGTGGCTTCCACGGAATACTGGCAGGCGGCGCTCGGGATCGTCCTGGTGATCCTGGTCATGGCGTTGCCGACGGGGATTGTCGGCGCGGTGTCGCGGCTGGCGTGGCGCCGAGGGGCGGAATCCGGCGGATCGGGCGATCAGCCATGAGCCTGCTCAGGACCGTCAAGCTGCGCAAGTACTTCGGCGACACCAAGGCGGTCGACGACGTCGATTTCACGGTCGCCAAGGGCGAGTTCCTGTCCCTGGTGGGGTCGAACGGCGCCGGCAAGACCACGCTTGTCAATCTCATCAGCGCGTTCCTGCGCCCCGATGGCGGCCAGATTCTCCTGGAAGACAAGGACATCACCTACGCCTCAGTCGACGAGCGCCTGCGCGCCGGCATCGCGCGCAGCTTCCAGCTCGTGAACCTGTTCGACGACTTGTCGGCGTTCGACAACGTCGCATTGTCGATCTTCTCGCGCGAGCGCAAGACGCTCAACATCATGCGCATCGCGGACAATGACCTGGAGGTGCGCGGCGAGGCCGACGACCTGCTCAGCCAGTTCGGCCTCAAGAGCAAGCGGAACGTCCTGGTGCGAGGCTTGGCGCAGGGCGAACGCAAGCTGTTGGACGTCGCGGTCGCCTACGCATTGCGCCCGCGCCTGCTGTTCCTCGACGAGCCCACCAGCGGCGTCAGCACTCGCGATAAGGTGCAGATCATGGACATCATCTCCTCCGTGGTGCGCGCGGGCAACGTGACCGCGGTGGTGATCGAGCACGACATGGACGTGGTGTTCAAGTACTCGGACCGCATCGTCGCCATGCATCAGGGTTCGATCCTCGCGGACGGCACGCCCGACGAGATCCGGCGCAACGAGGCCGTCGCGGCGAATCTGCTTGGTCTGTCGGCGCACGGCTGACGGGGAGGGTGAACGTGACGGCGGTCCTCGAAGTCCAGAATATCCACACCTACCGGTCGACGGCGCACATCCTGCACGACGTCTCGCTGACCGTGGGCGAGCGTGAGGTGGTCTGCTTGGTCGGCCGCAACGGCGCCGGCAAGACCACGACCATCGAAAGCATCATGGGCCTGTTGCCGGTCAGGACTGGCAGTATCCGCTTCCAGGGCGAGGACATCACCGGGCTGCCCGCGCACCGCCGGGCGCGGCTGGGCCTCGGCTATTCGCCCGAGAACTGCGGCATTTTTCCCGACCTCTCGGTGGCGGAAAACCTCTCGATCAGTCGCTGGCTTTCGGAGGAGCGCGCGGCCGGCGGCGGGAACGGCGCGGCCGTCGAAGAGCGCGTGTTCTCGGTGTTTCCCGAGGTGCGCAGCCTGACCGGCCGGCGCGGCCTGAACCTGAGCGGCGGCCAGCGCAAGATGGTCGCAATCGCGCGCGCGATGTTCCTGTCCCCGGGCCTGCTGCTGCTCGACGAAGCGTTCGAGGGGCTTGCGCCCGTCATCGTGTCGCGCTTCCGCGAGGCGATGATCAAGATCAAGGCGCTGGGAATCTCGCTGCTGATGGCGGAATCGCACCTGCCCGCGGCTGCCGCCATCGCCGACCGGCTCTACGCCATCGACCGCGGCGAAATCATCTTCCACGGCAAGCCGCAGGACGCCCTCCGGAATGAGGACGTCATGAAGACCCTGCGCGGGTGACGGCGCCAGCTGCGCTTCCGTGAGCGGGTGCGCGAGGTCCGCGGCGTCGGCCGGTCGGGCGGTCTTGGGCGGGCTATACGGTGGGGCGTGGCGGTGAACTCGGGCCGGCATGCGTTTCATGGCGTAGTGGCGCTTGCCGCGGCGGCGGGCGCGATTCTTCTCGCCATGCCGGCGGTGCTCCCGCCCTATCCGCTGTTCATCCTCAGCTACGCGTTGATCGTGGCGATCGCGTGCGCGGGCCTGAATGTGCTCTACGGCACGTCGGGCCTGCTTTCCCTCGGCCATGCGGCATATTTCGGAACCGGCGCCTACACGGGGGCGTTTCTCTACCGGTTCTTCGGACTCGAGTCGCTCGAGGCGTATCTGTTTTCTGGAACGGTGGCTGCCGGCGCGCTTGCCGCCGCGGTTGGGTTTCTTTGCGTCCGCGCCACGAAGATCCACTTTGCCATCCTGACTCTCTCGTTCTCCATGGTGTTGCACGCATTGATCATCGACGGCGCGATCTTCGCCCTGTTCGGGCCGCTTGGCTGGGCGCTGTACCTGGTCACCGAGGGATCGATGTACGTGCCGCGGCTGACGGTGCTCGGCGTCGAGCGCGCGCCCAACGCGTTCGTTCCGGTGCTCTACAACGTCATCGCCCTTTCTTTCGTCGTCACGCTCTTGCTTCTGCGGCGGATCGACCGGTCGCCGTTCGGCTTGGCGCTCAGGGGTGTTCGCGACAGCGAATCGCGGGCGGCGTTCGTTGGCGTCGCCGTGGCTCGATACCGCTGGGCCGCATTCCTGATTTCGGGCACGACCGTCGGCTTCGCCGGTGCACTCTACGGACCGCTGGCGCGTCAGATCACGCCGGAGCAGCTGCATTGGCTGTTCTCAGCGAACCTGCTGCTGGCCACGGCGTTGGGGGGCGCGCGGCGATTCCTCGGGCCGGTATTGGGCGCCTTCCTGTACGTGGGACTGGACGAATATGCCGTGAGCTGGATCGAGTATCGCGGCGCGGTGTTCGGCATGCTGCTGATCCTGGTGATATTCGCGATACCGGGTGGCCTGATCGATCTGGCTGCGCGCGCCGCGGCCAGGCTCGGTGGGCGCGCTAGAGATTGACGGGCCGTGGCGGTGTCCGGGACAATGCGTTTCGGCGCGCCTGATCCGGCATCGACGGACCGGAAGGCCGCGATCTGCGCAGGCTCGCCGCCATCGGCGGCGCCGGGTTGCCTGGCGTGCGTTGCCCCGCACCGCGTCGGTGCGCAGCTCGGAGCGAAGCGATGAAAGTGCCCGCTGCCGTCGCTGTCCTAGCCCTGACCGTGACGCAGGCGCCGGCCGCGCGTGCGGGCCACGAGGCGCCGCTCTATCCCTCCTACTATCCGCAGGAGATCCGCATCGAAGCCGTGGAGCCGGCCGCCGCCGCGCGGTTGCTGGCGGCCAGCAAGATCCAAGCATATGTCGGCGGCACCCCGGCATTCGCCGGGCCCGCGCCGGAGACGGTGCGTTACGTGGAATCCCTCGGCTCGTACCTGATCGTGCGCGTCAATCCCGCCTCGCCGGCGGCCGGTAGCGGCGCGGGCGCCTGCGGCTTGGCGCGGTGCGTGCTGAAGGCGATCGCCGCCGACCCGCGCGGGTTCACGGTGCATCCCTATCCCGTCAACGGCTTTCATGCGGATTACCTTCACCACGCCGACCGGGCCGAAGACGCAAAGGCGCGACTGCTCGGCGGGCCGGGCGATGCCGCAGATCTCAAGCTACGGGGGTGGGGCGCGGCGCCGGCGGCAGCGTGGGACGCCGGCGTCGAAATCGTGGACGCCGCGGCGCTCGTCGCCATGCACCGCTACGCGGTCAACGGCTGGCTCGGCCCCCCCTGGCTTAAGGAGGGATGGTTCCACGCCTATCTGTTGCTGGATCCGGCATTGAGCCCGCCTGCACGCGATCGAACGGCGGCGATCGTCAGGCAACTTCGGACCGGCCCGTTCGCGAGCCTCGCCGAGCGCATCAACGCCGAGCGCGATCTGGTGGCGGAATTGACGATGGGATGCCAAGCGCTGGTGGCCGGCTTTGCGGCGAAGCGCGAGGCCTATAGCGCGCAATACTCGGACGGCGTCGAAAACGTGGCGTGGGATTCGCACGACGGGCTCAACTCGGCGATCTTCCTGCGTACGGTCAAGCTCAAGGACTTTCCCTGGAACGGCTGGCTCAGCCTCGGCGTTCCGGCGCCGCCCAAGGCCGCGTGGAACCCGTTGGGAGGCTTCGGCGACCCGGCCGGGCGCCTGGTGTGGTCGGCGCTGGGCGACCCGGGCCTGTTCCCCGAGCCGTTCGGGGCGGGCTGGATCATGAACCGGATCGGCGATGTGCGCCCGCCGCCCGGCCGGTAGTGCGCGCTTCGCCGCGGCGCTGGCGGCTGCGCTGGCGCTCAGCGCCGGTCCGTGGGCGGCGCGCGGACCCGCGTTCGCGCAAGCCCAGCCGGCCGAACGGGTGTTCGAGCTGCGTATCGAAGGCGGCAAGCTGGCGCAGGGCGACCGTGCGATCCGCGTCCAGCAAGGTGATGCCGTGCGCCTGCGCTGGCGCTCTTCGGCGCCGGTCGACCTGCACCTGCACGGCTACGACATCGAGCTGCATATCGAGCCCGGCGCGGCGGCGGAGATGGCGTTCGTGGCTCGCGCGACCGGCCGGTTTACGGTCGAAGTTCACGGCACGCGCACGCCCGCCGGCGGCCATCGCCACGGGCCGGCGCTGGTGACCGTCGAAGTCTATCCAAAATGAGCCGTCGCGGCTTGGCCGCTCTAGCGGCCCCGGTCGTCGCCCTAGGTCCAGCCGGGCCGGCGTGGGCACACGCGTTCGCGGAGCGGTACGACCTGCCGTTGCCGCTGGAGCTCTATCTCGGCGCGGCGGCGGCGGTGGTCGCCGTCTCGTTCCTGGTCATCGGGCTGTTCGTGCGGGATGCGGCGTGGGCGCGCCCGTATCCGCGGCTCGACCTGCTCGACCGGCCGATCGGGCGGTTCGCGACGCATCCCGCGACCGTGTTCGCCGTCCGGCTGGCCGCGGTGCTGCTGTTCCTGTTGGTCGTGGCGGCGGGCTTGATCGGCGACCAAAATCCCTTGCGCAACATCGCGCCGGTGACGGTGTGGATCGCCTGGTGGGTCGGCATGGCGATGGTCTCGGCCTTCCTGGGCGACCTGTGGGCCGTCGTGAACCCCTGGGCCACGCTGTTCGCCTGGGCCGAGGCGGCGTGGCGGCGTTTCAGCCCCGGGCGCGGATTCGGCCCAGGCCTCGCCTATCCGGCGGCGCTCGGCGCTTGGCCGGCCGTCGCGCTGCTGCTCTTGTTCACCTGGACCGAGCTGATCTCGGCCCGCGCTCCGCTGCCCTCCTATATCGCGTCGATGGCAATCGTCTACTCGGCCCTGACCTGGGCGGGGATGTTCGCGTTCGGGGGCGAGCGGTGGCTGGCCGCCGGCGAGGTCTTCTCCGCGGTATTCGGGATGCTGGCGCGCTTCGCGCCGGTTGCGATGGTTCCTGGGAACGGCGGCGCCGGTCGCTCCAAGTTGGTCCTCCGGCCCTACGCCGTTGGCCTGCTGCAAGACCGGCCCGCAAGCCCGTCGATGGCGGCGCTGGTGCTGCTCTATCTGGCGGGCGTGATGTTCGACGGCATCCTGGCCACGCCGGCTTGGGGCCAGCTCGAAAGCGCAGTCGTGCCGCTGCTGCCGCTCACGGCCGACGCGGCGGCTACGGCGGCGCGGACGGCCGGCCTGATCGCGGTGTGGCTCGGTGTGACAGGCGTCTATCTGCTGGTTTCGGCCGCGATGGCAGCACTCGTGGGCGGGCGGGTGTCCGCGGGCGAGGTCGCGCTGCGGTTCGTGTTCACTTTGCTGCCGATCGCCATCGCCTACCACTTCGCCCACTACCTGAGCTACCTGCTGCTCCAGGGGCAGTACTTCATCCCGCTGATCTCCGATCCGTTCGGGTGGAATTGGAATCTGTTCGGCACCGCGGGTTACCGGGTCGACATCGGGGTCGTCGGCGCGCGCTTCGCCTGGTACGCGGCGGTCGTCTCCATCGTCGTCGGCCACATCGTGGCGGTGCTCCTCGGCCACATCGGCGCGGTCGCCGCGTTCGGCGGCCGGCGTGCCGCGCTCGCGAGCCAGGGCCCGCTGACGGCCCTCATGGTCGCGTTCACGGTCGCGAGCCTCACGATCATGGCGGAGCCGATCGTGCGCAAACCGCCGGTGTCGCCGGGCGGCGGGCTTGCGGGGGTAGCGGTGCCGGACGACGCGCTGATGCCCGAGCCCGGCACCGGCCGTCTGTTGCGGATCGGGCCGGGCCAAGCCGCCGCGGCGAAGCTCCTCTACAGCGCCATGGCTTCGCCGTTCCACGACGGCACGGCGATGACGGCGGCCGACCTGCTCTATCCCTATGCCGTCGCCTATCGCTGGGGCGCGGGCGGGACGCAAGGGGGCCGCGATCCGGCGGTCGCCGCCGCGACGGAAGTCCTGCGGGGCAGCCTCAAGGGACTTAGGTTCATGGGATCGGACGCGACGTCGCGCACCATCCGGTTTGGCGACCTCACCTACGCGCGCGAGCAACTCATGGTCGAGGTGTACGTCGACGCCGCCGCCGGCCCGGCAGCCTCGGCCGAAGCCTTGGCGCCGCCATGGAGTCCCGTGCCGTGGCACGTGATCGCGCTGATGGAGGAGGCGGTTGCGCGCGGCTGGGCGGCGTTTTCCGAGGCCGAGGCCCGGCGCCGCGGCGTCGAATGGCTCGACCCCGTGCGCTCGGAGGCGCTGAAGCGCCGGCTCAAGGACCTGGTCGCGGAGTTCGAGAGCGAGGCCTACGTACCCGCGCCGCTCAAGGGCATGGTATCCCTGGCCGAGGCCCGCGCGCGGTGGAAGGCACTGGCGGAGTTCCACGCCAAATCGGGGCATTTCCTGGCCACCAACGGCCCGTACACCGCGAAAAGTTGGTCGGACGGCGCCGCGGTGCTCGACGTCGTGCGCGACCCGCGCTATCCGCTTGGCGTCGGTTCATACGATTCCTATGCGATACCGCGCCGCGCGTTCGTCGTGGGTGCAGAATCCGGTGCCGACGGGTTGGCCCTTGCCGTCGAGATCGAAACGATCGACCGGATCATGCGCGACTACAAGATCGTCCGCCGGCCGTTGCGCGAGGCGGTGGCGGCGTTCGGTCGGCGCACGATTCCGCAATGCGACTTCGTGGCGGTCGACGCCTCGGGGCGCGTCGCGCTGGCGGGGCAGGGGCGCTACCGGGACGACGGGTCCATGGTGGTCGACCTCAAGGGCAAGCTCGGCCCGGGCTCGTACACGGTATCGGTCGCGCTCTTTCCGAACGGCAATTCGGTCAATGCGGAAATCCACCGGCTTCCCTATCGGGTGCCGCAGGGGCAATAGACCGGAAACCGGTTGGCAATGCGCCCGGGGATGGCGTGTCCTGGGCGTCGAACCCTGGCGGCCCAACGCGCCGTAAGCGATCACGAACCCGTCGGTTGGCTCAGCCGGCGCCGGAGATAGGCGACGGCATCGTTGATCGTGGTCAGATGGCGTTGGTCGGCTTCGGGAATTTCGATCCTGAGCGCCTCGTGGAGCGCGATGACGTAGTTGAGAAAATCCATCGAATCGATGTCGAGCTGGTCGCGGAAACTCTTGCCGGGCGCCAACGCCGCTTCGTCGAGCTCGGGCGCGACGCTGGCCAACGCCGTCAATACCGCCTTCCTCAGTTCCTCGTCGGTCATAGCCGATCCGGCTCGCGCAAGCGCGCGGTAATGGCGGCCAAGAAGCGGGCGCCGCGGTGGCCGTCGCTGACGCGATGGTCGGCCGCCAGCGAGGAAACAATCACTCGACGCGGCGCGATGGCACCATCCACGACCCACGGGCGCGTTGCAACCGCGCCGAAGCCGACGATCGCGACTTGCGGCGGATAGATCACGGGATACACGCTTTCGCTGCCCTGCTCGCCCAGACTCGTCACGGTAATGGTCGAGTCCGATAGCTCGGAACTGCGCAAGCCGCCCACTCGCGCTCGGCGCACGAGATCGCGCAATGCGGCCATGAGCTGGGGCAGCGTCAGCCGGTCGGCGCCGTTGATCGACGGGGCGATCAGTCCGCCCTGGCGCAGCGACACCGCGACGCCGGGATTGATTTGTTCGCTGGGCTGGAACCGGCCTCCACTCCAGACCCCGTTGAACTCCGGATATTCGTGCAGCGCGAGCGCGACCGCCTTGAGCAACAATACGCCGTACAGCATGCGCTCGGCGACCGGCCGCTTGAGATTTTCGGCTTCGAGCCACAGCAGCGCCGGTTCAAGATCGACGGTATGGCCGAGATAGTAATGCGGTATCTCGCGCTTCGAGCGGGCCATGGCGGCGCCGATGACTTCGCGCATGGCGGCGGCCGGCTGCGTCCTGCGCGCCGCAGCCGCCTCCACGTCGGCAAGGCCGACGGCGCCGCCTGGGCCGCTGCCCAGGAGTCCGGCGAGATCCAAGCCCAGCTCGGTCGCGCGCCTGCGCGCCGCAGGCGAAACGCGTCCAGCCGCCGGGCCAAGCGCAGCCGGCGGCGCCGGAATGGGCGCGGCTGGCGCCGCCGGTGCCGGCGCTGCGCCTGCGGCCTCGCCTTCACCCCGGATCAGCGCCATCGGCGCGCCGACCGCCACCTTTTGGCCGGGTTGGACCATTTGCCTTTCGATCGTGCCGGGCTGAAAGACTTCGATCTCGATCGCACCCTTCTGGGTCTCGACCACGGCGATCACGTCGCCTCGGCTTACACGTTCTCCCGGCTTTTTCAGCCATTCGACGAGAATACCCGCCTCCATGTCGGCGCCCAGCGACGGCATCCGGAATTCAGGCATGGGACCCCATCAGCGCCTTCGTCGAGGTGACGATCTTTTCGGGTTGCGGCAGGGCGGCGTCTTCCAGGTGTTTGGGGTAGGGGATCGGCACCTCTTCCGTGCATACCCTGGCTACGGGAGCGTCGAGATCGTAGAACGCCTGTTCCGTGATGCGGGCGCTCACTTCCGCCGCCAGGCTGCCGGTGCGCCAGCCTTCGTCCACGACGACGGCCCGGTGCGTCTTCCTCACCGAGGCCATGATCGTGGCATCATCGATCGGCCGCAAGCTGCGCAGGTCGATCACCTCGGCCTCGACGCCTTCCGCCGACAGACGGTCGGCCGCCGTCATCGCCTTGTGCAAGCTGCCGCCATAGGCGATCAGGCTGACGTCGCGGCCGGCGCGGCGCACCCGGGCGCGGTCGATGTCGACGGCCCCGGCGCCCTCCGGCAGGTCTCCCTCCAGGTTGTACAGCGTCGCATGCTCGAAGATCACGACCGGGTTCGGATCCTCGATCGCGGTCCACAGCATTCCGCGCGCGTCATCGAGGGTAGCCGGCGCGACCACCCGGATGCCCGGCACGTGCGCGTACCATCCTTCGAAACTGTGCGAGTGCTGCGCCGCCAACTGGCGCCCGGCTCCCGTCGCCATGCGGATCACCAGCGGGATATTGAATTGCCCGCCCGACATGTGCCGGATGGTCGCCGCGTTGTTCACGATCTGGTCGAGGGCTAGCAGGCTGAAATTGACCGTCATGATCTCGACGATCGGGCGCATGCCGCCGAGCGCGGCGCCGATCCCGGCGCCGACAAATCCCGCCTCGGACAACGGCGTATCGCGAATGCGTTCGGGCCCGAATTCGTCCAGCAGGCCCTTGCTGCATGCGTAGCTTCCGCCGTAGCGCCCGACATCCTCTCCCATCAGGAAGACCCGGGGATCGCGCGCAAGCGCGTCGCGCAGCGCCGCGCGTACCGCCTCGCGATAGCTGGTCGCGCTCATGCCGCCGCGTCGCGGCGCGGGGCAGGCGGCGGCGCCACGACGTCCCTGGCGAGGTCCTCGACCGGCTCCCAGCGTCCCGCTTCGGCGAAGGCCGCGGCGTCGTCGATTTCGGCAGCGATCTCGTCCTCGATCCGCCGCAGATCGTCGGGATGCAAGAACCCGGCGTCGCGCAGCCACGCGTCCAGCTTGGAGATCGGGTCCCTCTGCTTCCATTCCTCGACCTCGGCCTTGCTGCGGTAAAGCTCGGGGTCGTACATGGAATGAGCGCGAAAGCGGTAGGTACGGTTCTCCAGGAAATAGGGTGCGCCGGCGTCGCGCACAGCGGCGGTCGCGCGGCGCGCCGCGACCTCCACGGCCACGACATCCATGCCGTCCACCGCCTCGGACTTGATGCCGTAGCTCTCGGCGTGGCGCACGAGATCGATCTGCGACTGCTCGCGTTCGATCGCCGTGCCCATGGCGTAGCGGTTGTTTTCGCAGACGAACAGGACCGGCAGTTTCCACAGCGCCGCGAGGTTGAGGGATTCGTGGAAAGCCCCTTCCGCCGCGGCACCTTCGCCGAAGATGCACACGGTCACCCGCGCCAGGCCGCGCATTCGGTCGGCGAGCGCGAGGCCGACGGCCAGCGGCAGGCCGCCGCCGACGATGGCGTTACCCCCGTAGAAACGCGCGCCGGCATCGAAAACGTGCATCGAGCCGCCACGGCCGCGGCTGACCCCTTCGACCTTGCCGTACATCTCGGCCATGAGCGCCCGCGCGGCAATGCCGCGCGCCAGCGCATGGCCATGCTCGCGGTAGGTCGATACGACGGCGTCGTCGACGCCGATCGCCTGCATGACGCCGACCGCGTTGGCTTCCTCGCCGATATAGAGATGCAGGAACCCGCGGATTTTGCCGGCGCTGTACAGCTCGGCGCATCGCTCCTCGAAGCGCCGGATGCGCAGCATCTCCTTCAGCAGGAACAACAAGTGTCCGCGGTCGAGATGCGTCTTGCCGCCGGGCGCCATCAATCCTTCTCCAGCGCGGAGATGTCGCCCTCGGGCAGGCCCAGCTCGCGCGCCTTCAACAAGCGCCGCATGATCTTGCCGGAACGGGTCTTCGGCAGGTTCGGTTTGAACTCCAGCTCCTTCGGCGCCACCGCCGCGCCGAGACGCTTTCGCGCATGTGCGAGAATGTCGCGCTTGAGCTCGTCCGTGGGCGCGCGGCCGGCCTTGAGCGTGATGAACGCTTTGATCAACTCGAACGCCACCGGGTCGGGCTTGCCGATGACGCCGGCCTCCGCCACCGCCGGGTGCTCCATCAGTACGCTTTCCACTTCGAAAGGGCCGACCAAGTGGCCGGACGTCTTGATGACGTCGTCGGCGCGCCCGACGAACCAGTAGTAGCCGTCCTGGTCGCGCCGCGCCAAGTCGCCCGTGAGGTACCAGCCGCCGCCGAAACACTTGGCGTAGCGCTCCGGTTCGTTCAGGTAGGCGCGGAACATCGACGGCCAGCCCGGCTTGAGCGCGAGTTCGCCTTGCTCGTCCGGGTCGTCGATCACCGCGATCGTTCCATCGGGCCCGCGGCGAACCAGGGCGGCCTCGACACCCGGCAAGGGCTTGCCCATCGATCCCGGCTTGATGTCCATGGCGGCGAAGTTGGCGATCATGATGCCGCCGGTCTCTGTCTGCCACCAATTGTCGTGGAACGGCCTGCCCAAGGCCATTCGGCCCCATTCCACCGCTTCGGGGTTGAGCGGCTCGCCGACGCTCGCCATGAAGCGCAGGCGCGACAGGTCGTGGCGGCGGGCGATCGCATCGCCGGCGCGGATCATCATCCGCACCGCTGTAGGCGCCGTGTACCATACGCTGATGCGCTCTTCCGCCAGAATGCGATACCAGCGCTCGAGGTCGAAATCGGCCTCGTCGACCACCATGGTCACGCCGTTCGTCAGCGGCGCGATCAGGCCATAGGACGTCCCGGTGACCCAGCCTGGATCGGCCGTGCACCAATAGATATCGCCGGGATGTAGGTCGAGGGCTAGCTTTCCGGTGATGTGGTGGGCGATCACGGCGGCATGAACGTGCAGCGCGCCTTTCGGTTTTCCGGTAGTGCCGCTGGTGAAATGCAGCAGCGCGGGATCCTCCGGATCCGTGGGCGGGATCGCGAACGTTTGCGCGCAACCCGCCAGCGCCGATGGCAGGTCGATCGCTCCCGGCACCGTGCCGCCGGGTTCGGAGTCGCCGTCGTCGCGAACCATCATCACGTGCGCCAGCCCGGGCAGCGAGTCCCGGATTCCGGCGACCTTGCGCCGGTACAGCGTCGCGGTTGTAACCAGCGCCCGCGCGTCGCCGATGCCGAGGCGGGCACGGACCGGCTCCGGTCCGAAGGCCGAGAACAGCGGGCAGAACACACATCCCGCCTTGAAGCTGCCGAGCGCCGCGACGTAAAGCGCGGGCACGCGGCCCAGCAGGGCGAACACGCGCTCGCCGCGCTTCAGGCCGGCTTGCCGGAGAAGATTGGCGAAGCGGCTGCTTGCGTCTGCCAGCTCGCCGTAGGTGATCTCGCGGCGGCGCCCGTCTTTGCCCAGCCAGCGGATGGCCACTTTGGCCGCGCCGCCGGAAGCGACATGACGGTCGACGGCCTCGTGCGCGATGTTGAGCCCGCGGCCGCCCGGCAGTCCGTCAAGCTCTGTCCGCGCCGCGTCCCAACTGAAGGCGGCCCGGGCCGCGTCGTAGTCCGGCATGTTGGGCGGCACCGCCCAGCCCGACTTGGCTTTGCGGATGGTGGGCAGGTGCTGCACGCCGCCGGCGGCTGCGTCGTTCATCGTGTGTCAACCCCGCGCGACCGGCGCGCCGGCCCAATGCCTCTGGACGGTCTGGCGCAGGCGCTTGACGTGCTGGTCGATTTCGCGCTTCGGCATGTCGGGCAGGACCGAGGGGAAGTTGACGTGTTCCAGCAGGTCGATCCCGGCCAGCGCCAGAATGTGGTCCTTCTCGAGGGTCTGCATCGCCCGCCACTGGCCGCTGTCGCGCAGGTACTCCATGTCGGCGCCG
>Ga0114930_10001696_pt1 | contig 20629 bp, 17 predicted proteins | sample AnhtaG_FD_87300 | JGI IMG/M metagenome (GOLD analysis project Ga0114930, IMG submission 87300) | Deep subsurface microbial communities from Anholt, Denmark to uncover new lineages of life (NeLLi) - Anholt_01485 metaG | ecosystem: Environmental > Aquatic > Marine > Oceanic > Sediment | place... | reverse complement strand
GATAATCTATCCAGATGTGTTACTACAATTCTGGGGTTTTCTATTTTTGTTTTACCAACCTCGATCTGATAGTTTTCTGCATTAATGGGGATCTCTTTGTCTTTTATGATGGGCACCAGGTTTTCGATAATTTGCTGCCAGAGTTTATAGGGTAATCTGACTGTTCCCCACTGTACTGCTGTGCAATCCATATCATGGCGAAAGCCAGTCCAGGTAACTGAAAATTGTTCCGAGGCGGTAATTGTTACCTGCGCGGTTTCAGCCAGTTTTTTTGAGGGTTTTGCGATTAAAAGATGTTTACGGTGCGAGATGAGTTCTCTTTTACTAATGATGGCTTTCATTAGTACACAGCCCTCCTCTTTCATTATCTTTAGAAACAGATGGGATTTTTCTATTTACAAGTCTTGTATATGAATCATCCCCAAAAAACGGGAAGTATTCGTCTTAGCGAAGAGCGTAGATCGACAGAGGCGCACGGCATAAGGCGTAAGGAAAAATGAGTAGAGACCCAGCAGCATGGAGAACATATATCAGAACCCATAGGCTGATTTCTTTGCACAATAAAGAAAAATGAAATCGCCTCTCTAATACCAGAATAGATATAAAAAATCAAATGGAATATTGAACGAACTATACGTAGTTTATATGGGTAATTTTAGAATGCGTCAGACATAAGGAGCAGGGTGGAAAGGGCATAGGGTATAGCGGAAAAGCGTTAGGCAGAAGGCAAGAGCAAAAAAGGGGAATTGGATGTAAAGCCATGAAGATCGCTATTTGGTTCTATGCAAATTCAGAGATATGGATGCTCAGAGTTACGCGGGATTGATATTAGATAAAATAAACCATACTTTTTACACGTGAGTTAAATGTTAGGGTAGCAATAGGGTAGCATTTAGGCAAAAAATTGCTTTAAAAATAAAAAAGAGGTCATGGATTATGACCTCTAAGTAGTTGATATTATTGGTGCCTGGGGCGGGAATCGAACCCGCACAGCCACTAAGGACCGAGGGATTTTAAGTCCCTTGCGTCTACCAATTCCGCCACCCAGGCTTAGGTAGTAATTATATATTATTCAGCCTAAATCCTGTCAAGTATTAGGTCCCCATTTCCCATGAAGAGAGATATTTTTCCTGTTCAGGTGTTAGAGTATCAATTACAACACCTATTGAGGCAAGTTTTAACCTGGCAATCTCCTTGTCAATGGCAGGGGGAACAGGATAGACCTTTTTATCAAGATTTTTATATTCCTTTGATAGATACTCCATAGAGAGTGCCTGGTTTGCAAAGCTCATATCCATAACAGAAGAGGGATGACCCTCTGCTGCAGCCAGATTTATCAGCCTTCCTTCACCTAAAAGATAGACTCTGTTCCCGTTTTGTAGGGTATATTCCTCAACAAATTCCCTGATCTTCCTATTAGATGTAGACACTTCCTGTAGTCCGGGAAGGTCAAGCTCCACATTAAAATGTCCTGAATTGGATATAATGGCACCATCTTTCATATCAAGGAAGTGCTCTTTCCTGATTGCATTTTTATTGCCGGTAAGGGTGCAGAAAAAGTCGCCTATACTGGCAGCCTTCCCTATAGGCATTACCTCAAAGCCATCCATGACTGCCTCCAAGGCCTTTAAGGGGTCCACTTCACAGATAATTACCCTGGCGCCATGCCCTTTTGCCCTCGTGGCCACCCCCCGTCCGCACCATCCATAGCCACAAACAACAAAGGAGCTTCCTGCAAGAAGCCTGTTTGTTGCCCTGATGATTCCATCTATGGTGCTTTGGCCTGTGCCGTACCTATTATCAAAAAGGTGTTTTGTATTGGCATCGTTGACAGAGATAATCGGAAATTGAAGCACATTGTCCCTTTCCATTGACCTGAGGCGAATAACACCTGTGGTTGTTTCCTCTGTGCCTCCCATAACACCGGCAATGAGGGTGCTCCTTTCATTTTGAGTGAGAGAAAGGCCCCATTCTCTTATTCCCTGGGAAACATCATCCCATTTATTGAGGGCAATAAAGTGGAGAGAGCTGACAAGATCAGCGCCGTCATCCATAGTAAGATTTGGGAAGTTTTTTAGGGCCGACAATATATGGTTGTAATAGGTGTCTGTATCTTCTCCTTTTATGGCAAATACCGGGATCTCATCATTGACCACCAGGGAGGCAGCAGCATCATCCTGGGTTGAAAGTGGATTGGAGGCACAGAGGACTAAAGAGGCACCGCCTTCCATGAGTGTTCTTGCAAGCACTGCGGTCTCTGTGGTTATATGCAAGCAGGCAGAAATCGTTAAACCTGATAAGGGTTTCTGTTGGGAAAACCTTTCCTTGATTGAATTCAAAACAGGCATGCTTTTGCTTGCCCACTCTATTCTGAGTTGACCTTTATCTGCAAGACTTATGTCTTTAATGTCATAGTCCATTTGATCTTTCCTCAATTTTTAAATTAGCCGTCTGAAATGGCGCCTTTTTGACAGGATTGACAAGATTTACATGATTTCTTTATATTTTTTATATCCTGACCATCATGTTTATCCTGTCCAAAAACTATATAGCCTTTTTAAGTTTTTCAATTAGATCTGTCTTCTCCCAGGTAAATTCCTCCAATTCACGTCCAAAGTGTCCATAACAGGCGGTTTTTTTGTATATAGGCCTTAAAAGGTCAAGCTGCTCAATTAAGACAGCAGGCCTCATATCAAATTCCTTTTCCACCATTTTTGTCATCTCCATACTGGGCACAACACCGGTTGCGTAGGTATTAACGAGTAAACTAACAGGTTGCGCCTTGCCTATAGTGTAGGCCACCTGTATTTCACACCTTTCAGCCAAACCTGCAGCTACAATATTTTTGGCAATGTAGCGACACATATATGAGGCAGTCCTATCCACTTTGGAGGGATCCTTGCCAGAAAATGCTCCGCCGCCATGGTAACCAAATCCGCCATAGGTATCCATGATAATCTTCCTGCCGGTCATGCCGCAGTCTCCTAATGGACCACCAGTAACAAATCTACCAGTGGTATTTACAAAAAAGTTTGTGTTTTTATCTATCATTTCAGGGGAAATAACCTTTTTTATCACCTCTTCAATAATTGCCTCCTTCAGGGTATCGTAATCAACCTCAGGGGAGTGCTGGGCTGCTATAACAACGGTATGAACAGTAGTAGGTTTTAAGTCTATATATCTCACTGTTACCTGAGATTTTCCATCTGGCCTCAACCATGGAAGTTTTCCGGATTTGCGCACATGAGCAAGCCTCTGGGTAAGGTTGTGGGCAAGATAAATAGGCATTGGCATAAAAACAGGGGTGTCAGTACAGGCATATCCAAACATAAGCCCTTGATCACCTGCTCCCTGTTCTTTGAAAAGACCGGTACCATTTACTCCCTGTGCAATGTCAGATGACTGTTTGTCGATGCTTGTAATAACTGCACATGTTTCCCAGTCAAAGCCCATTGATGAATCATTGTATCCTATTTCCTTTATTGTCTGCCTGGCAATTTCCGGTATTTCCACATAACAAGAAGTGGTTATTTCCCCTGCGATAACTGCCATACCTGTCGTAACTAAGGTCTCGCAGGCTACCCTTCCATTTTTGTCGCAGGTTATAATCTCATCAAGTATGGAATCAGAGATTTGATCAGCTATCTTGTCCGGATGTCCTTCTGTAACAGACTCTGATGTGAATAAGAAATTGGTATTCATTTTATTTCCTCTCTTAATTAAATATTAGCAGTAAATACAACACGTCAGCTTTCAGTTATGTGCCAAAAATTAAACAAATGTTAAATGTTATAAATAACCTGATAGTATAAGAATTTCCTTTTTAAGTCCTTGTAGGGGCGGCATTTATGACGCCCGTCATTGCGGGTTCGATAAATCGAACCCCTACAGGTCCGCACCGAAGGTGCGATATATTCATTGCTGAGAGCCTCAGTTCTTATTTTTTTGTTCAGGTGGAGAAAAAATACCACCAGATATAATTAGCTTAAATGCATCTTCAACAGTCATATTGAGGATTATCAGTTCATCTTCTGGTATAATGATATAAAATCCACTTGTAGGATTAGGCGTTGTCGGGACAAAGACATTTATCATATTCTTATTGATTTTACTCTGTACCTCCCCCTTGCTTTCTCCTGTGATAAAACCGATAACATAGACCCCGCGCCTGGGATATTCTAACAATGCCACCCTTTTAAAGGCCTGGTTTTTCTGTATAAAAAAGGCCTCTAAAAGCTGTTTAACCCCTGAATAGATGATTCTTACTAAGGGAATCCTGTCTACCATATTTTCCCAAATGTGGACTACCCTCCTGCCAGCCAGGTTTCTGGTTAAAAGACCTACAACAAAAATAAGGATAACTACCAATATAAGACCAAGCCCGGGTATTTGAAAAGGGAGGTAGGTTTCCGGCAGGTATTTAGGAGGGATATACTTGAGTACCACATCCATGACTCTGATTAAAAACCAGATAACGTATACCGTTACAAAGACTGGTAGAATTACCAGCAAACCTGTAAGGAAATAATTTTTTATAATCGTTCTAAGGCCTTTCAATTTCCCCTCAATATAACATTATCTATCAGCCTGGTATTTCCCACTCTTACAGCCAGTGCCAAAAGGGAAGGTCTGTCTATTCTTTCCATATCTGTAAGTTTTTCCGGGTTACATATGGTTATATAGTCAATTTCTGTAAATGGGTGGTTTAGGATCAATTCCATTACTGCATTTTTTATCTTGGCAGGATCTTTTACCCCATCTACCACCATAGCCTTGGCTAAATCTAAGCCTTTCTTCAGGCTTAATGCTGATGCCCTTTCCTCTGGATTCAAATAATTATTCCTGCTACTCATGGCAAGACCGTCTTTTTCTCTGACTGTTGGGACACCAATAACCTCAATGTCCATGTTTAAATCCTTGACCATCTGTTTAATGACAATTAATTGTTGATAATCCTTTTCACCAAAAATGGCCAGGTGTGGTTTGGTGATATTAAAGAGCTTTGCAACAACAATGGTTACTCCGGCAAAATGTCCGGGTCTGGATTTTCCACAAAGATGCTGAGTGATTTCCTCTAACCTAACTGTGCTCTGGAAACCCTCAGGATACATCTCTTCTACAGATGGCATGAACACAGCGTCAACCCCGGTAGAGCGGGCATTATTCAGGTCACCCTCAGTATCCCGAGGATATTTTTGATAGTCCTCCTTAGGACCAAACTGGGTTGGATTAACAAAGATACTCATTATCAATCTATCTCCCTTTTCTCTCCCAACCCTTAATAGCTCTATATGGCCCTGGTGGAGAAATCCCATGGTTGGTACAAAGGAGATGATATTTCCATCCCTTCTCCATTTTTCAGACACCTCTTGCATCAACTCTATCTTTATGATTATTTCCATAAGTTTAAGTGCCTAAAGTTATAAGTGCCTAAAGTGCCTAAAATTCAAACAGAAAAAAGAAAAAATTACTCATTATTAAGGTCATTAAATAGTTTACATTTTTGATTTTAGTTATTGAAGCCAAAATATTAAAAAAGGTAGGGGCTTGATTCACCCGCCCGCCTCGCCTTGCGTCTCGCATGGCGGGCAGGTCGAACCCACTTTCGGGCTTGACCTGCCCGCCATGCGAGACGCAAGGCGAGGCGGGCGGGTGAATCAAGCCCCTACGTTTGATTAATTAATTCTTATCTGGGTTATAAAGCACAATGAAAAATGTAAACAATATTATTCTCTCATTAATAACTGCTTGAGTTAACATCATTTTCTTCCATTATTTCAATATATGTGAAAACCGCTAATAATTTCACTAACTTTAGCTCACTTCAAACTTTAGGCACTTATAACTTTATCTCACTTAATGCCCTGATCCAAGGGGAATATAATACTTTGTTCCTTTTTCCATCCTTTCTATTTCAAGGATTAAATTATCGAGATCAGATGGCACATTAACAAAATCTATCTCAGAGGCATTAATCACTAAAAGGGGGGTCTCAGTGTAATGGAAAAAGAATTCATTGAAGGCCTGATTTATTTGATCCAGGTATTTGAAATTTATTGATTTTTCATAATCCCGATCCCTCTTTTTGATTCTTTCTCTCAAAATATCAGTTCTTGCCTGCAAAAATATAACCAGATCCGGTCTTAATATTCTTACCTTCAATAGATGGAATATCTGCTCATATAAACTGAATTCTCTGTCATCCAGATTAAGCCTTGCAAAGATCCTGTCTTTATCAAAGAGAAAGTCTGAGATAACCACCCTTCTGAAAAGATCGATTTGATTTATCTCCTCCTGCTTTTGAAAGCGCCTCAGTATAAAAAAGAGCTGTGTCTGAAATGCAAATCTTTTTGGGTCTTTATAGAAGTTAGCAAGAAAAGGATTTCCTTCAGTATCTTCCAGGATAGTTTTGCCATTTATCCTTTCAGCCAGCAACAGGGCAAAGGTTGTTTTGCCTACCCCCAATGGACCTTCAACAACTATATAATCCTTTTGATGCAATTTTTTGACTCTATTTAAATGTTCAAGAGCTAAATATCATTGACTCTATTATGTGTCAAGGAATTGCTTGTTTGGTGCACGGTAACTTTAAAGTCCAGGGCATGGGTATCTTCAAAAAACTAACAAGGGGGCATGGGTGCCTCTTTTTTATCTCATATCGAAGCCTTTGTAAGGATCATAGGTATCTTTTTTCAAACACGAAAGAGCAGATGCTATATGGCCAGCTAACGGCACGGATGAAGGCTGGCGGGAAGGCGAAAGAGGACTTACCCGTCCACTCTCCCTCGCGAGTCTCAGACTTCGATGGCCGCCAGCCTGGATCATCGGTAATGAGCTCGCAGAAGAGGCTTCCCAGTTCGTTGTTTGAAAAAAGATACCTATGATCCTTGGGTATGGAAAAAAAAGATACCCATGCCTTCACCCTGTTAAATTTCCCAAAGGGAACCCTATTTAACAGGTCAGCAAGGAGCTTAAAGATCAATAGGTTATGTTTCACTATGACGCAGCCCTGTTGTTTGGTGCTAACACAGAACTCAATCTGATATATTCATCTATTGTGAGGGTTTCGGCCCTTCTTTTTGGATCAATTAGGCATTTTATAAGGGCCTTTGCTATCATTTCCTTGGGTACAGACACCATTCCCCTATCAAGGGAATTAAGTATTGTCTTCCTCCGGCAACTAAATGCTGCCTTGACAGTCCTATGGAAAGTCGCATCGTTTTCTGCTTGAAATGGATATGGTTTCTCAAAATCAATCTCTAAAACCATAGAATCCACCTTTGGTTTGGGGTAAAAGGCATCCCTTTTAACCTTGATAAGGGGAGATATCTGGGCATAGTATTGACTGGTAACACTAAGGGCACCGTATTCCTTTTTTTTTGGCCCGGCAATCAAACGTTGTGCCACCTCAAATTGAAACATGAGGATTGCGTTTTTGATAAAGTCCCGATTGATTATAAGCTTTTCCAGGAATGGAGATGAGATATTATAAGGAAGATTGCCTAATATCCGGATCTTTTGTTCAAATTTTTCATAGATCTCTTCAAAATTTAGTTTTAGGACATCTCCGGATATGAATGTTATCTTTTGTTTTTCTTCAAAGGAGAATTTTTCCTTTAATATATTTATCAATAATGGATCTTTTTCTATGGCCAGCAAATGATAAATGTGGGGGAGGATTGGGATGGTTAAGGCCCCTAAACCCGACCCAATTTCAACAACCACATCGTTTTTATGAAATCTTGCTTCCTCAATTATTTTATCAATTATAGCAGTATCTTCAAGAAAGTGTTGCCCCAGTCTTTTCCTGGGCCTCAGCCCTAATTTAGCTAACAGGGCCTTAGATGTTCTCAGGCCCTGGTGAGCTTTCTTGATTTGCGCCATGAGATAAAGGTCTTAAAAAAATAAAAGAAGATAAAATAAGAAGGTACCGCAAAGATGACGCCTAATACAATACCTCCCAGGAGAAAAGCCGCTATTATTATCCCTTCGGCGCTCAAGATTTTAATGATACTATTTAATACCTCTCCATTATAGATTGCCTCTATTACAGGCGCCAGGATTTTTGTGTTATGATCATATCCTAAGATGAATGACCCTATTTTGTAACAATATTTGTAGATTATATAAATTGTTACTGGATTGCTTATCCAGGTTCCAAGGGCCGCTGTTATCTTACTTGCCTTAAAAGCTATAGCTAGGGCCAACGCCAAGGCTGTTTGAAAAGGAATAATCGGCATCATGCCTATAAATATGCCAAAGGCCATTCCTAAGGCTAACTCATTGGGATGGCCTCTGAGCCTGATAACCCTTAGATATATATACCGAAACTGACGATTAAAACGCATTTTTAGCCATTCATTAATATTGCCCTGCTTGTCTTGATTTATTTAATCTGTAAGAGATAGGGAGATATGGCAGACAGCTGACATTACCCTAAATTTGATCCAAAGGGAATCTTGACCGAGCATCTAAGGTTAGATCATCCCTTTCACCTTTTATTATCCTGTGATAACCGGCGACGGCTATCATAGCCCCATTGTCTGTACAGAATTCCGGACTTGAGATATAGAGATCAATTCCTTCTTTAGTCATCTTTTTTTGTAACTCACTGCGCAAATGGTTATTTCTGGCTACCCCGCCCGCCAGCACAACTGAGTTTGCACCGACTTGAGTTGCAGCGGCAAACACCTTATTGATTAGGATATCAACAACTGCAACCTGAAAGGATGCGGCGATATCTGCTATCTTGATTTTATTTTCTCCTGCTTTGTGATCGCGCCATTTCCTGACATAAAGGGCAACAGCAGTCTTGAGACCACTAAAGCTGAAGTCGAGAGAGTCTTTTGATAGATAGGCCCTTGGAAAATCAATAGCCTCCGGGCGGCCTGTAACAGCCAGTTTTTCTATTACCTCACCACCAGGATAGCCTAATTCCATAAGTTTTGCTATCTTATCGAATGCCTCTCCAGCAGCATCGTCCAGGGTCTGGCCCAATACAGTATAATCACCAAAACCCCGCACATGATAAATGTTTGTATGTCCACCTGAGACAGTGAGGGCTACAAAGGGGAAGGGGGGAGACCTTTTCTCCAGGAAGATAGAGAGGATATGCCCCTCTAAATGATTGACTCCTATTAGAGGAATATTGTTAGCATAACCAAAGGCTTTGGCGAAATAAATGCCAACCAAGAGGGCCCCAACAAGACCAGGCCCTACAGTGACCGCTATTGAATCAATATCTTTATTATTTAGTCCAGCTTTTCTTAGAGACTCTCTAACAACAGGAACAATATTCCTAATATGTTCTCTTGAGGCAAGTTCCGGGACTACTCCTCCATACCTATGGTGAACAACGACCTGAGAGTTAATAATATTAGATAATAATTTTTTTCCATCTTCTACTATTGCTGCACAGGTGTCATCGCAGGAGGTATCTATGCCCAGGATAATCATAATGTTGCTCGTTACTCAGTAATCGTTTCTTGTTGCTCGTTCTTATAAACCCTTTTTTAAACGAGTAGCGAGTAACAAGTAACCAGTCAGTTATTGTTTGGAGGCCTTTTCCTTTTTCAATTGATCTATCCGTTCCAGAATTTTTTTGAGGTGTGCAGCCATCAGTTCCGCCTTCTGGTAACGTTGATTAACATCCTTAGCCAAGGCCTTATCTATCATCTTTTCAACAACAGGCGGAATCTTTGGATTAATCTCCCTCACTGAGGGGTGTTTCTCTCTGGTAATCTGATACATTAACGAAGTGACATCTTCAGTAGCAAAGGGTTTTTGTCCGGTCAGCATCTCAAACATAACTACCCCTAATGAGAATATATCTGAACGTCCGTCAAGCTTTTTCCCACTCACCTGTTCAGGAGACATATAAGAGGGGGTACCCAGAATAACACCGGTTTTCGTTTTTGATGAGGATGTGATCCTTGCGATGCCAAAATCAGTAACCTTTACATTGCCTGTGTCTTTGAGTAACATAATATTGGCTGGTTTTATGTCCCTGTGAACAACATTATTCTTGTGAGCATAACCTAAGGCATCTGCTACCTGGGCTATAATGTTAATTACATCCCTCAAAGGGAATAAATTTCCTTTATGTGTGAATTCTACTAAATCCTCACCATTCAGGAATTCCATAGCTATATAGGCCAGGTCATGTTCTTCACCAGCATCGTAGATAGATACGATGTTAGGGTGGTTTAATAGTCCGGCTGATTCTGCTTCCCTGAAAAAGCGTTCTTTTATTTCTCCAACCTCTCCTTCTTCAAATTCGGATAACCTTATGGTTTTTATAGCAACGGTCCTGTGTATCGTGGGATCAGCCCCTTTATAGACAACTCCCATTGCACCCCTACCTAACTCCCCTGAGATCTCATATCTGCCAAGTGTGGGTTTGGTATCCAGATCTTTTATTGTTGCCCCAATGTCACCGGGATGGCTGCCGCCGGCACCAAAGATCATAGTGGATTCAACACCCTTTAGCTTGGGTATCCTTTCACTCAGATCCTTGAAAGCGCTATCATCTTCAATAATCATATTATACGTTGACATTGCCTTGTTAAACTGTCTCTTTCTTTCATAATCGAGCCCAAGATTGTATAAAAGATCCTTGACCCCTGGTTCATCTATAGGGCATTTTCTAAATTTTTCAAAGGCAAGATCGAGCAATCCTTGTTGTTGGAATGAAAGACCGAGGGCCTTGTTTGTTTCAACAGAATCAGCCTCCACCTTTTCTTTTGTCCTTTCTGTGATGAAAAAACTTCTGCTAACAACTAAGATATAGCCCAAAATCAGGAGAACTATTTGGGGCGTAATCTTAAGCCATATATTTGAGTGAAAAAAGAGTATCATCCCTGCTGTTCCATAAGAGAGAAAGAGGATTAAGGTTATGATTGCACCCGTACCTGCCTTTAGCTTGGGCAGGAGAAATGATATAAAGAGCCCAAAAAGAAGGATAATACCCAGCTCGATCAATGTGGTCCATTGAGGCCGCACAAAGAATTTTCCTCTTAAGATATTAGAGACCGAGTCGGCTATTATCTCCACGCCTGGTAAATTACTGGAAATAGGTGTAACAAATCGGTCCCCAATTCCCGGAGCAGTGGGACCAAGGATGACAATCTTGTCTCTGAAGAGGCTTGTTTGAAATTTCTTATTGAGAATGTTCCTGAATGGTGTCATGTGAAATGCAACCCCTGGACCGGCATTCCATTTAATGAGGGTCGGCATATTAAAATCTGTGGCTGGAATTCTGACTGTCTTGGAAGGGCTAATTTTTATATCGATTCCTTCCGCCAAGATAACCTTGATCTGATTTTCATCTAATCCTTTGAAGGCCTTAACAATTGCAATAGGAAATGATGGAACGAATGTGTTGTCTAAATAGCCAATAGCATGGATTTGACTCCTGATGGATCCGTCACTATCTGGAAAGAGGTTTATATGACCAATGCCTGCGGCTGAATCTGCAAATGAGGGTACAAGTGGCTTTATCTTGGAAAGCCACATCATGGAACTAAGAGCCCATTCATCCTCGAGCCCGTGTATAACTTTATAAGAGTTTTTCTTTATGTAGCCAGGAACCTCCTGGTCCCTTCCTGTGCTTATTGTATCGAAATAAATAGGTAGAACTATGTTATCGGCCTTTTTAATGGCCTCAACTAATTTTGCGTCATTATCTAAATTGGCCTCTGCCTTATTCAATAAATTATAAAATGTCTTGGCAGATGAGCCTTTTAAATCGAGACTAATATACATATTCTTCAGTTCTTTAATCGTCCTGAGCCCTGTACTCTCCTCTGGCTCATTAAACATTATATCCAAGGCAATAACCTTGGCACCAGCCATTGCAAGGTTGTTTATTGCCCTGGCAAGAATATTCCTTGGCCAGGGGAAACGACCGATTTCAGCTAAATCCTCATCATCTATAACCACTATCTCAATATCTGGATTCCTTTCTCCAGAGGCACTAAGCCTCGAGCGGAGGTCAAATGTCTTTTTCTCTATAATATCAGTAAAATCACCTAAGCCTGTAACAACCATGATTATGAATAAAAGGGTAAGGATTAGGCCAATCAACCATTCAGGAGCACTCTTTTTAAGTGCCATAATTCCTCCTTAATTTTCTAAATTCCAATATAAGGCTTTATTTTTAAGCAGCGGGGTTTCCCCATACCGGGTACATTTCTTACATCCTCTACTGTTTTAAATGGACCGTAAAGGGATCTATAATTAACAATCTTCTTAGCTAACGTTGGCCCTATATCAGGTATGGTATCCAGTTCTTCGTGACTTGCAGTATTTACAGATATAGGGATTTTAAGTATGACTTTATACGTTGCTGGTATAGATCCAGTTGAAACCTTTATATACCCATTCTCTGAACTGATCTGAATACTTGTCCCTTGAGTAAGATATGGATTTGTATCCCATTTTTTAGGCATCAGTTTTGCCTTTAGTCCACCGGCCCTAACTATCAATTCCTTTAAAGAAGGTTCCCTATCAAATACATATACACCGGAGTTTTTTATTTCCCCAGAGATCAGGATATAAATGTCATTTCCTCTTCTTTTAGAGCCAAGATTTCTCTGTAAAGAAAATAGGTAGTTTATTCCCCATCCCAAGAGAAGGATTAGAATAAGAATGCAGAGGCCCATTTGCTGGCTGTTAATTCTTTTCTTTTTCATTACCAAGACCAAAGGCTTCGTGCAAGGCCCTTACCGCAAGTTCGGTATATTTTTCTTCTATAACGCAGGAAATCTTTATCTCAGAGGTGCTGATCATACTTATATTGATATTTTCCTTTGATAGAGTCTCAAACATCTGGGAGGCAACTCCAGCATGATTTCTCATACCCAGTCCAATAATGGATACCTTAGAGATATCCTGATCTCCAAGCACCTTTTCTGCCCCTATTTCTTTGGCTACCTCTCTAACCAATTTCATAGTTTCCTCAAAATCTGTCTTGGTGACTGTAAATGTCAGATCCGTTAGGCCCTCGGCACTTGTATTCTGGATGATCATGTCTACCACTATCCCTGTTTTGAAAACAGGATTAAATATTTTGAAGGCAATACCTGGCCTATCAGGCAAATTGACTATCGTAATTCTGGCCTCATTTTTGTCAGAGACAATACCAGAGACCATTACCTTTTCCATCTCTTTATTTTCTGCCACTACCATGGTTCCCTCATTTCTCGTAAAAGATGATCTAACATGAATTGGCACATTAAATTTTTTGGCAAATTCAACAGATCTTATATCCAAGACCTTGGCCCCTAAGCTAGCCAACTCTAACATCTCTTCATAGGTTATTCTCTCAAGTTTTTTAGCATGGGTACAGATATTTGGATCTGCTGAGAAGACACCCTCAACATCTGAAAAGATCTCGCATAGATTGGCCTTTAGAGCAGCTGCCAGTGCTACTGCAGTAGTATCCGAGCCTCCTCTTCCTAAGGTGGTAATATTTCCACTTTCGTCAATTCCCTGAAAGCCGGCTACAGCTACAATTCTATTTTCGTCTAACTCTTTTAGGATCCTATCTGTATCAATTTTCCTAATCCTTGCCTTTCCATAGATTTCGTCTGTATGTATAGCTGCCTGAAAGCCAAGAAGGGAGCAACAATCATAGCCCATGGACTTGACTGCCGTAGCAAATAAGGATATACTAATTTGTTCCCCTGTAGCCATCAAAACATCTAATTCTCTTGGATCCGGGGTTTCTGTTATCTCTTTGGAAAGCCTGATCAAGGCATCTGTCTGTCCGGCCATTGCTGAGAGAACTACCACAAGCCTGTTTCCTCTTCCACACGTTTCAATTACCCTCTCAGCAACATTTTTTATCTTTTCAGTAGAGCCTACAGATGTACCACCATACTTTTGGACTATTAATGCCATATTCAGTAAACCTATTTATGGGTCTTAGAGTCTATATCTTCGATTTTCTTTTGTGCTTCTTCTACAGTTAGCTTGGCAGTTTCTGCCATGGCCTTTTGCTTGGCTTCGTCATCTTTTAATTAAACGTCTCGGAATTTCTACAACTTATTGAAATGACAATATTTTTAATACGCCTTAGGCGCATTAATGGAACATGTTACATGTAGGCCAGATGGAATGGTGGAATATTGGAATGTTGATTTGACTAAAGAAGTTGCTCATTTATTAATGCGCCTAAGGCGCATTAACCTCCTTGTCAAGGAAAATTTTTTCAATCGATCACTTTTCTGCACGGTTGTTTACCCATTATTCCATCACTCCAGTATTCCAATACTCCAATTGTGAGCGAAGCGAACTAAATTCTATGCCTTGGCTTAAAGTTTAGCAACCTGTTGGTTAATTTTTTTTGCACCACAAAGGCTGGCTGATTGAACAACTTTCATTTTTATTTAATTTCCTTCAAAGAGACGCCCACCCTTTCCTTTAGTGCCCTTATAATTTCCTTAGCCCTGGGATGAGAGCCGGAAAATCTAAGTTCCCTGGTATGATCATCTATCATCCTTAACTCAACCTGAATTGTCTCCTCCGGTAGTTCGCCTGGCCAGCGGTCCGCCCACTCTATAGCAACTACCCCTTCCCCTGAAAGGTAATCTTCCAGATCTAAAGCTATAATCTCAGCTTTGTCTTTAAGCCGATAAAGGTCTATATGGAAAAGCTGACGCCTGCCTTTGTATTCATTAACAAGGGTAAATGTTGGGCTGACGATATATCCTGGGTCAATCTCAAGACCAATGGCCACCCCCTTTGTGAACCATGTCTTACCACCGCCCAGGTCACCAATTAATGCGATAATATCACCATCTATTAATTGATGGCCCAATTGCTGGCCCAACCAAACAGTTTTTTCAACAGAAGTTGTCAAATATTTTACAGAAATTTCTTTCAAGGCTAAGGCCTCTTAGTTTCTATTATGTAACACTTTTTTCAAGCACTACTGTGGCTATGCCATAGTCACCCTCATCTGAAAGTGTAACATACCACCTTCTTATCCCTTGCTTATAACAGAAACTAAGGGCCTTTCCAGTCACATTGATGTCTGGTCGACCACTTGGATGGTGAACAATCTCTATATCCCGCCACCTGATGCCCTTTTTCATACCTAAACCTATGGCCTTTGAGAAGGCTTCCTTGGCAGCAAAACGAAGGGCAAGGGAAGACACTACTTTTGGGCGCTGATAGCAAAAATTAATTTCCTGGTCAGTAAATATCCTCTGCAAAAATCTTGTCCCCCATCTATCAATTACTCTTCCCACCCTTCTTATATTTACAAGATCTACGCCAATACCATAAATCATGAAAGTGCCTAAAATGAGCCTGCCCTGGTGCGACATGATTTGAATATACGCTTACTTCTGATGTATCACCAATCCTGATTTATCTTTGCGGAGTAAGTTTTTGCCAGGTCTGGGCCAGGGCTAAAGTGCCTAAAGTTATAAGTTAAAAATTATTCACAGGCGGGTTTAAACCCCATGGATCCTGGAAGCTAAAAAACACAAGAAACTCCAGCCTGCCTCGCAAGGCTTGGCAAGCAGGCATGCAATAAATACAACAAACACTAAAATTGGGATACCAGTTTAACCATCTCTCGAATGGCCTGATCTATTCCCACGATCACTGCCCTGGCAATGATACTGTGGCCAATACTGTATTCCTCTATCTCAGGAATAGATGAAAATCTCTTTATATTCACATAATTAAGGCCATGTCCAGCATGTACTTTTAGCCTGAGCTTACTTGTTAACTTTGCCGCCTCATTAATTTTTTCAAAATGCCTTAATATCTCTGATTCTGATCTTGCTTCACAGTAATGTCCCGTGTTGATCTCAATTATATCTGTGCCTGCATTAAGAGATTCTTTTATCTGGTCAGGATCTGGATCAGTAAAAAAGCTGACAGAAATACCAGCCTCCTTTAATTTGCTGGTAACTCTTTTATATTCCTCTTTATTATGGATAACATCAAGTCCACCTTCAGTGGTTAACTCTTCCCTTTTTTCCGGGACAAGGGTTACTATATTTGGTTTAATAGTAAGGGCAGTATCAACCAACTCTTTAGCAGTTGACATTTCCAGATTTAATTTGGTCTTGACCGTTTCTTTTAGGAGTCTTAAGTCCCTATCCTTAATATGTCGCTGATCCTTTCTCAGATGACATATAATACCATCAGCACCAGCTAATTCAGCTATGCCGGCAACCAAAACCGGGTCCGGCTCATCTATTCCCCTCGCCTCTCTGATCGTTGCAATATGATCAACATTAACAGATAAAAGAGCCATGGTATTATCTCCTTTAAAGTTATAAGTGCGTCAATCCCTCAATTCCTGAATTCCTAATTCTACAATTCATTAACTTTAAGTACTTTTTTAGCTCACTTAAATCACATCAAAGTCAACAGCCTTTCAGTCTCTTCTTCCATCTGCCGGGCTTCCTCCTCTGAACTCTCATGGTCATAACCTAAGAGGTGTAAAAGACCATGAATTAAAAGTCTATCGATAGTTTTAGTAAAACTTTCACCAACTCCTTTTGCATCCCTCATAGCAGCATCTAAGGATATGACTATATCTCCCAGCATTGGACTCCCAAGCTTAACATGATTATCATCTCTCATTGGAAAGGCAAGAACATTTGTGGGACCTTCTCTTTTAAGAAAATGCCAGTTTAGTTCTGCTATATGTTTATCATCTGTGAAGAGTAAGCTCAGCTCACGGTTATGGCATCCCAAGCCTTTTAAGATCCTCTTTAACTTCATTTTTATCTTCTCGGGATCTATGTTTTTCATGCGATGCTGGCAGGTTATTTGAATCTCCATTTTTTCTCTTCTTATCTGTTTCTCCTTTGGCTATAGGTTCTGGATATTCAATCCGGCTGTGAAAAATTCCGCTTAATGTCTTGGTAAAACTTTTGGCTACCTGGTTTAAATCCTTTAATGTTAGCTCGCATTCATCAAGCTGCCCATCTGAGAAAACATTGTTAATAATCTTCTGGACCATTCCCTGAATCCTTGCAGGTGTAGGATCGACCAGGGTTCTGGATGCAGCCTCCACTTCATCTGCTACTAAAACAAGTCCAGCCTCTTTAGTCTGAGGCTTAGGTCCTGGATATCTGAAATTTTCCTCTTTAACAGGCGTGGATTTACCCTCCTTTTTTTTAATTTGTTTAATTTGCTCCTGGGCTTTTTGATAAAAATAGGAGATTAGACTCGTACCATGGTGTTGCTGGACAATATCTATTATCTCCTTTCCAAGCCTGTTTTGTTTTGCAAGCTCCACACCATCTTTAACATGGGAGATCAATATAAGGCTACTCATAGAAGGTGCAAGTTTCTCATGTCTGTTGTCACCTCTGACTTGATTTTCTGCAAAGTAGAGTGGTTTATTTATCTTTCCTATGTCATGGTAATAGGCACTCACTTTTGCCAAAAGGGGATTGGAATGGATATTTTCAGCTGTTGCCTCAACCATGTTGCTGACAATGACGCTATGATGATAAGTGCCAGGGGCTTTGACCATCAAATCTTTAAGGATAGGCTGATCCAAACCGGCCAACTCTAAGAGTTTGATATCTGTGGTAAAACCAAAGGCCATCTCTATCAAGGGCAAGAAACCGGTAGCTATAACACCAGCCAGAATGCCTCCCAAAAAACCAGAAATAACGGAAATGGCAACTGCTGGAGAGTAAGGAATTCCGGATAGTGTCTGGATAGATAAGGCTATAAAAATATTTAAAAGACCAACCCTCATTCCTGTTTTTATCAATACCATTCTTTCTCTGCAATTTCTTACCCCATAGGCAGCAAGAAGCGAGCCTATCAGGAAATAAATAAAGAACTCTACCCTCCCTTCCATAATAATGGAAGCCAGGATAGAGATGATCAATGAAAAGGCAATCGCAACATCCAATCCCAGAAAGATAGAGACTAATATAGCTCCCAAAGAAATTGGCAAGGCAAAGAGAAGAACTTGAATATTAAAAAAAGAGAAGCCCCGGGCTATCTCTTCGGCCACTATATTATAGCCGCGCACAAACAAAAACATGAATAAAAGGGTCAGGCTAATGAAGATAAGACTTTTTGAATCTGCGTTGAAGGTATTGGACCTCCTGAGAATGATAACATAACTCAATGCTAATAAGACACCAATCATTACGATCATGCTAACCATACCTCGTATAGGGAAGCTTCTTTTTGATTTGGCCTCGGTCTCCAATTTTAATAGATGAATTGGATTTATTTTTTCTCCCTCTCTAACAATCATCTCGCCCTTTTTAACCTTGAAATAGATAGGGTTTACCGATTTTTTAGTCTCATCTTTTCTTAGCTCCGTCTCCCTTTTATTGAAAGTTATGTTAGGCCTTATTAGCAATTGAGCAAATCGTTCTATTGTATCAGAAATCTCTGATCCACCTTCCTTTGTTGTGAGTTGGTCTATTATCTCACTGAGATGTTGGCGAGCACTTTCAAGATCATAAAAAGGATCAAGGTCAGTTACCTTGAGCTCTTTTTGAGTATCTATACCACGGAGAATTATCCCTTTTCCTTTCTGGGTCATCAAAACTGCCTTGTTCCCTACAATCCCTTTGTCTAAGATTCGATTTACTCCAATCAATCCAGTATTCTCTATGTGGGAAGATAAATTGTTCTTGACAAGCTGGTCAAAGAGAACAGGGTCTTCAGTGATTCCTAAAATCTCAAAGAATTTGTCTCTTGATTGTGCAAGTTTTTCTGAACGTAAGGCTGGGTCCAACTCAATTGACAAAATCTGTTTTAACTCTGTCCTGGCATAGCTGAAGGATTCTTTAATCCTATGGCTAATAGCTACCCCTGACCTGTCAAAGTCATAGACAAAAAGAGATGATTTTACTGCCTCATCTCTCTTCTGTTTTGTCAATTCCCTATCTTCAACAAGAAAGTCATGAGATGCTTTGATATCCTTATTTGCCACATCACCAGGGGAATACTCTTCTCTCGGTGATATTAATATGTTTGGGTAAAGGAGAAAGGAAATTATTGCACTTAAGATAATTAGGTAAATCCATATTTGAATTTTTGGACTAACCAACCTGAACCATGTCCCCAATCCTTTCAATGGGGAGGTGATTTCCTTTTCCAACTTTTTACCCTTCTTATTTTTAACCGGGGTGATCTTCTTCTTTTTCTCAACCATGATATTTATATGAAAGTGCCTAAAGCCCGCCCTCCCCGTCCCGAGACCGGTACGGGATCGGGAGGCGCGAGGGCTTAAATCAAATTATTAAGTTTATAAGGCGCTATGTACTCTTATCAACCTATTAATATTATAGACCAGCCCGCCCTGGCGCGAATTGTCAGACATATATAGTAACGTAACAAAGCAGCTCTATTTGATCGGCAAGTTTCGCAAGCTGTCAAATCCAGGTCTGGGCCAGGGGTCTGGGCCAGGGTTATAAGTGCCTAAAGTTGAAGAGTATCAAGTTTCCAGTATCAAGTATCACTTATCCAGTTTATCATAGGCATCTATAATATCTTGAACCAATGGATGCCTTACGACATCTTCCCTACCAAAATAAACAAATTTTATGCCAGGTATATGAGCTAAGATATCTCTGGCCTGTATAAGACCCGAAGTCTTCCCTTCAGGGAGGTCTGTCTGGGTAATATCCCCGGTTATGACAGTTTTGGAGCTAAAGCCAAGGCGTGTTAGAAACATCTTCATCTGTTCAGGTGTTGCATTCTGGGCCTCATCTAATATGACAAATGAATCATTAAGAGTTCTTCCTCTCATAAAGGCCAGAGGAGCTACCTCTATTACACCACTTTGAATAAGGTGTGAGGCACTCTCAAAATCCATCATATCATGGAGGGCATCATAGAGTGGTCTGAGGTAAGGATTTACTTTTTCATAGAGATCTCCCGGCAAAAAACCTAATCTTTCGCCTGCCTCCACTGCTGGTCTTGCTAAGACTACCCTGTTTATTTCCTTTTTCATTAAAGAGGATACGGCCATTGCCATAGCAAGATATGTCTTTCCTGTACCTGCTGGTCCTATACCAATTACAATGTCGTATTTTCTTATGCTATCAATATAATTCTTCTGGTTTATGCTTTTGGGTGTTATTGTCTTTTTTTTTGATGGAATGTATACCCTATCTAAAAAAATTGACTTAAGCTCTGCTTTATGATTACTGCCCAGGATTCTCAGGGAATAATCAACATCCCTTTCATAGATAGGGTATCCTTCTTTAAGCAATCCATATAGCTGGGTTAACAGATTTTCAGCCATCTCTAACTCCGAAAGGCTGCCCTGTAAAGTGAGGTCGTTTCCCCGAATGTTAATTATTATGTTTAGCCTTTTTTCTATCAATCGGAGATTGACGTTCCTTTCCCCGTAAAGACTCCTTACCAATTCATTGTTATCGAATGTAACTCTTTTGGTTTTGGTAAGCTCCCTTTTATTTAATAGTTCAGACAAGTTATTTCTATTTCCCTTTTGATCTGATTTTTTATGTACAACTAATATTTTAAAATAGTGTCAGCAGATAGTTATTGAAGAAGGATCATCTCCAAAGTAGTTGATAAGAAGAAGGGGAATAATGAGTGATTTCAAATAGAATGGACATCCGGTATCTCCGAGGATATAAGTTTGTCTTCCAAG
>Ga0114930_10001689_pt1 | contig 20671 bp, 20 predicted proteins | sample AnhtaG_FD_87300 | JGI IMG/M metagenome (GOLD analysis project Ga0114930, IMG submission 87300) | Deep subsurface microbial communities from Anholt, Denmark to uncover new lineages of life (NeLLi) - Anholt_01485 metaG | ecosystem: Environmental > Aquatic > Marine > Oceanic > Sediment | place... | reverse complement strand
GCGCAGATACTTTAGCCGTTCATCAATAGTCATCTTGTCTTCAGTGGACATAGTTCCCTCCGGTAAGATTATCATTTGAGTGAACTATACCACTTCGGTAGGATTATACGTGAATGAATACGCTGACTGGACAAATCGTCTGAGTTGTGGTACAATCATAATAGAGCACGGCGCGACTTAAACGGCCACATCGCTGGCAAATCAACAGCTTGCTTTTCGCTCGGAGGGCAAGTCAAGCTCTTAAGCAAGACAGGGCCCGGTCGGAAATCCGACCGGGCTTTTTGTTAGCGGCGAAAGGACGTCACAGGACACGATTTCGAGCCATCTCATACCACGAAAAGGAGGGAAACCAATGAAGAGAGCAGGTGTTTCGCTTAACGCGGCACCCGCCCGCGCCAGCCCTGCGGAATACTCATCATTCCACAGGGCCAGCCTGCTGGAGATCGCCCTGTACGTCGCCAACCAGGGGGCGAGCGGGGAGACTCCAGACCAGATATGGGTCCAATTCCACCAGCCCTTCGACCAGGACGTAGCGGCAACAGCAGCTCAATTGTTGGACGAGCTGGGCTTTGAGAGCGCCCTCCCACCTGGCGTGATGTTCTACGTCTCCTTCGCAGAGCGCGAGGACCTGGCGGCTGCAGCCAACGAGCTGCTCCGGGCCATGGCGGAACTGCCCGTCAGGTTTCAGATGCGCATCTGCCTCCCCCATGAGAACACCCAGGTTTTCCTCGCCGAAACACTGCTGCGAAAGCTGGTATGTGGAGAGGCTAATTGAAGCCTTCATTCCATTCTGTTGGTTACAAAACCGAATGGAAATAGTCCTGGAGATCACATGCGAAGAAGACGAGACCTGGGCCCTCCCATGACCATGGGGGCCTTCCTCAGGGGGTTTGCCTTCCTGGTCGTCCTCATCTCCACTTTGGTGGCCCTTGCCTGGGCCGCCATGAGCTGGTCAGTGGGCAACCGCTCCCCGGCTCTGCTAATAGTCCTGACGTTGCCCGTCGCCATCATCCTGCTGCGAGCGCTAGGCCGCTCCATGCCGGGCTGGCGGGAATAAGCCCGGGAGGTTTAGGTGCCTCAAAAAGCCATCCCTCAGAGGATAACAATATTCTTCCAGCAGGGCTGCCATTTCCTCACCAGCCCCCTCACCATGGAGTTCCTTGGCAACCTGGTGGGCATCCATGGCCTGGGATACCAGAGGGCCGGGGAGAGATGGGCTATCCTGAAGCTCCTCCCCCACTCCCTCACCGCCTGGGGGCTCCTTGGCGGAATGCTCCTCGGCCTCCGCTGGTTCTGGAATCAAGAGATGGGGCCGCTGACCCCCGTCCGTTTCCTCTGGGCTGCGGTTGCTTTTGGCGTCTCATATTTCCTCTGCCTGGCTTACGTGAACACTGCCGTGCTCAGATGGGCACTAAGGAGGAAGGAAGCTCTCGGGGAAGACCCGTTCAAGGCTGTACGGTCGGCACTGGAGACGCTTTCTACTGCACCCCCAGTGCTCACGTCCAGGGGGCGGGATCCCCACCAGGCGTATTTCAAAGCCCTTAACCTTCTCTCCAGACACTCCATCTACGTTCAAGCCTTCGATCTGAGCCCCCTGCAGGGTATCCTATCCCTGGACGACTTTCACCTGCGGCGCCAGGGGGTCTTCACTTCAGGCGCTATCACCTCCCACCAGGTACGTCGGATAAAGTGCGGCTGGGCGAGGGAAAGGGCGATCGACCGATTGGCCCAGGAGCTCTCCGGCAGGCGTGGCCCTTCGGGCCGAGCCCGTCGGGCTGAGCCTCGGGACGAAGCCTCAGGACGTGGCCTGGGATGCCTCTTGCGCTCCGTGCGGCTGCGCTTCCTTCGATTCCGGTGGAGAAACGATGGGCTCCCACAAGCGTTTCTCCTCCTGCAGGAGGTCTCTCTAAAGGACCCCGCCCCGGCCATTCGCGACCTGGCCCTCACCACTCTGGACCCCTGCGGCCTTGGGATGCCCGGCCAGGTTTTCCTCGCCGCCCTGGGCGATGAAGGCATATCCGTGAGGGCCGTCGCCGCCCTCGCTTTGGCCAGGCGGGGGCATCCGGAGGGAACCGGAGTCCTCTATGAAATGGTGGAAGACTACTGGTGCCCCTGGCGCGCAGATGCCCTGCACTACCTCGCCCTGCTCGACCCGGAGAGAGCGAATTGGCTTCGAGGGCGGATAGAGAAGGGAGAGATTTGGGAAATCAGGCCTTTGCCCATCAGCTATCGAGAGATGATCGCCAGCTGGATGGCTACCGTGGCGGCGAAAGAGCGTTCATATCCCCGCCCATACCTTCCCGCGACAACAACCCCAGTTTCTCCCCCGAGGGCGGAGGCCGAAAAGCTCCAACCCGCGGTGGCAATTTTCTACGACGTCGGCCCGGAAACGATCGGGGCTCTGAATACCACCGTCGTGGATTCGGTCTCAAACTCGGTCCGGGAAACCCTGCCCGCAACCGGCAGCTTCCCCTCCTGGCAGCTGAGCATCTCGGGCTACGACGCAGACCCGCGAGGACTCTGGGGCATTCGGGAGGTGCGCCGGTGGTGTCAGGCAGCTCAACACAGGGCACCTTATCTCCCCTGTCTCCTGGCCAAAGACTCGGTTGGTTGGTACCTGTTTGCGCTGATGCAAACAACGGTGCTCGGCCGTGGGAGTACCTCCCTCCCGCCGGAGGAGGAGGCGCTGCTCGAAGCCCAGCTCAGCCGCAGAAACCCGCAGGAAAGGGAGGCCGTGCGCCAATCCCACACCGGGCTCGAGTACTCCCTGTTCGAACCACGGGACCTCCTTCAGCTCCTGAGGGAAGTCCTCGAGGCCGGACGAGAATTCTTTTCCTGCTTGGGCCTCTTCTCGGCTCAGGTAACCCTTCAGACCCAGTTGGCCCGAGGGCGCATCTTCACAGAGCTTGCAGAATGGTTGAGGGAGGAGGACCTGAAGCTCCTTGACCGGTTGGTGACTGGCTAAGCGTGTAACCTGTCAGGAGGTTCGATATGCCTTCGCGCGTCAAGTACTGCTGCCTCCTCTGCGGCGGCGAATATACTCCCGTCGAGGCGTCGCGGCGCTGGTACTGGTGCTGCAACCAGCCCCTGGAGAACGTGGAATTGACAGCCGCAGAGCGGCCGAGAGGGAAAACGCTCGGCGGCCAAACAGGCCAGCGGGCGATAGGATCATCAGAGGGCGAACGTTCACGCTTCGGCCGCCTCCTCGACGCGGCGGTCGGAGAGCTCTTCAGCCTCATATCTGGAGCGCAGCCCGCACCAGGAGCGAGCAAGAGGCCACAGGGGGCCGAGAGGGCGAGGGGCGAGCCAACCCCACGAGAGGACCGGCCGGGCTGTAGCTCTCCCCCCGGGGCTTCGTCCCGAGGCGTCTCGACTGAACTCGACGAAGTCTCAGCCCGAGGGGCGGAGCCCGGGCCGGAGGCCCAGGAGGAGCTCCAGCTGGTGGAGATCATCCCTCCGGCCGAGAACGAGGTGGACGCCCTTCAGATGGGCAACCTGCTCTCCTCCCTGGGCACGGACCCTGACCTGGTCCCCTTGCTGGCCATTCAGGGTGAGCTCTTCAGCCTGGAGATCGCAGGCGACGAGGACGGCAAACACTTCTACTTCCGCACTCCCGCCTCGCTGGTGGAACAGATCCAGCAGAGGCTGAAGGGGGCGTACAAGGCCGTGGATTTCCGCCTGCTGCCCCCTGAGGAAGACCCGGCAACGAAGCTCTCCGGCGCCGTCGCCCAGGGGGTTCTCTCCCTTCACAAGCCGTGCATCAACCCCCTGAAGACGTACGCCGATGGGGATTTCAGGGATGCGGATCCCATTCAGATACTCCTCTCCTCTTTCGATGGCTGCAGGGCCGGGGAAGTCGCCCACTCCCAGCTCATCCTGAAGCGGGCCCCGTCCAACTGGGCCAGACTATGGGTTGGCTCCAAACGCAAGATAGAGTCCGGCCCCCTGGGCCCTACTATGAGCGTTCGAGGCTGGTTCCTTATAACCGTCGCAGTCGTCTCCTTCGTCGTCCCCCTCATCGCCCTGGCCTGGGCCTTCATGAGTTGGCGAGGAGGGAATCCGCTCCCGGCCTGCCTGGTTGCCTTCCTCGCCCCCCTGAGCTTCGGCCTGTTGTACGTCGTAGCCTCCCGCACACCCGGCTTTACGTCCGTCGACCCCGAGAGGGCCTACGAGAAGCTCCAGAAGACGCCCTACGACTTCTGTCTCCGCCTTTCCACCTGCTCACCCGAAAGGGCGCGCGCCTCCAGCCGCCTGAGGAACGTGATCTCCTCCTATAAGGCTTTCGATATGCCCAGTGGGAACTTCTTTGATTTTGAGCACGTCTCCTTCGATCCAGCATTATTCCCCATCATACACTCCACCGTGGGCGAGGCGGGCAGACAGCAGCCCTTCGAGTGGGGGGACGTACTGAGGGCTATGTGGTGCTCGCTCTTCGACCGCTGGAACAGGATGAGCGTGGACGAGATCTCCTCCATGTGGCACCTCCCGGTGGGAGAGGTAACGGGGCTTGCTCTACAGCTTTCGAAACAGCTCATCCCCAGGGCGGACTTCGTCTCGGAGGGAGTGCCCATAGCACATTCCGGCCTGGTTAGCGTGCATCTCTCCCCCGAAGCCTTAAGAGCCCACTCCCTCATCGTGGGGAAGACCCAGAAAGGGAAGTCCAACCTCATGCAGCACGTAGCAGCGGCAGCGATGAAAATCCTGGACACGGCCGTCGTGGTGCTGGAGCCCCACGGAGACCTCACCCACTCCCTCCTGGGCCTGGTGCCCGAGGAGAGGGTCAGGGACGTGATCTACATCGACTTCTCCAACGAGGAGAGGGTGGTGGGCTTCAACATCTTCGACCTCCGCCAGGGGCGCTCCAAGGACAAGATCGTATCAAACCTGGTCCACATGGGAACGCACGTCTGGGGCACCTTCTGGGGCCCGCGGATGGAGAGCGCCCTTCGCTATGCCTCCAAGACCCTCCTGGGCGTGAACGAGACGCTCATCCGCCGGCACGAGCACCAGTTCACCATTCTCGACCTCAACTATCTGTTCAACTTCCCCCCATTCAGGCAGTTCCTGCTGGAGAACTACGAGCAGCCCCGGGACCTCCTGAGCTGGTGGTACGGCTTCGACAGGCTGCCCCCCTACATGCAGGAGGAGGTGCCAAACCCCGTCAAAACCAAGATAGACCGTTTCGCCGAAGCCGCTTCGGTCCGCCGCACCATTGGCCAGTCCGATTCCACCATCAACTTCCGGGAGATGCTCGCTCAGCGCCGCATCGTCCTCATCAACACCTCCGTGGGGCTCATAGGGGAGGACGCAGGGGGTCTCCTCGGCTCCGTCCTCCTCGACACCCTGAACCTCACCATCAGGGAGCAGATGTCCCTCCCGCCCGAGAGGAGGGCGCGGGTCATGGTATTCATCGACGAGTTCCAGGCCATCCCCGGAGTGGACTATGCCAGCATGCTGGCCGAGCTGGCCAAGATGGGCGCCTCCTTCGTCCTCTCCACCCAGTCCCTGGCCCAGCTGGACGTGCTGGACCCCTCCCTCCGGCCCATCGTCCTTTCCAACGTGGACAACCTCTTCGTCTTCTCCACCAGCGCCGACGATGCCCGCACCCTCACGCCCGAGCTGGACGACGCGGTGGAGATCCGCGACGTCATCAATCAGGCTGATTATACCTGCTATATGAAGGTGAAGAGAGGGCATCAGCGCCTGCCTGTCTTCTCGGCCAAAATCCTTCCTCCATTGGAGGCAAACCCCGAGATCGCCAGACAGGTGATGGAGGCCGTCTCATCTTATACCATCTCAGCAACAGAAGCAGACAGCTCCAGGCATGCTTTCGAGGCAACGTGGTACGAAATATGGCAAAAGGCTGTCAGGAAAGACAGGGTCGGAGAGGGGCCGGCAGGCGGTGCCTCTGCTTCCGGCCGTCGGACTGCCAGGCGCAGGCCGCGGCAGCCTCCTTCCACGACCTCTCAACCGCAGCTCCCAGGGCTCTCTGAGGGAACAAGCCCCAAAGCTGAGCTTCCCTAACTGGCGTTGTCAGGACCGATCGAATTATGAAAAAGGCAAGGCTTTCCGATAACACGCTCCTCGTGGTTGCCCAACACCCCTTCTCCTCGGCTCAGCAGATAGCACGCATGACAGGCGAGCGGGAATCGGCTCTCGCGAAACGCCTCTTCCGCCTGAGGTCGGAGGGCTTTGTGGAGACGCTCAACCCGAAAGAGCCGGTCCTCTCCACTCGTTCTCTCCACCTCTCCACAAGTCGCGGCCTGGCGCACCTGGCGGAACTGCAGGGCATTTCGCCCCAGGAAGTGGCGAAGGCTCTGGGGCTGTCCCGCCAGCGCCTCTGTGACCTGGCGGTGCGCGTTGAAACCACCTACCAGGCCAGGCAGGTCCTCCTCGGCCTGGCCAGGACCAGCTCCGTCCTTTCCGGCTGGAGGTGCATGGCCAGGATTCCGACCGGCCGGGGGCCTCTCCTTTTGGATGGCGCCGCCACCTTCAAATACCAGGGACGGCTCATCCAGCTGGCCCTGGAGCTGGATTCGGGCGAAAGAGCCGAAAGGCAGGTGAGGAAACTCTATGAGGCGCGGGGCGACTACCCCGCCCTGCAACTCGGACTCGTATGCTGGAGCGCCAGATCCATGCAGCGCTACCTGGACCTCCTCCGCGGGGAAGCCCTCGCCCTCGGCGTCTCCCCCCTCCCAACCTACGCCACCCTCGGGAGTGCCATCGTCGACCAGAGCTACGACGCTCCCATATGGTATTCCAACTACGACAAATGCTACACCGGTATCTTCCAGGCTCAAACCCCTGCAGAGAGGATCGTGCAGCCCTGGCCCCCTCCGGAGGCGGGATCGTTCAAGAACGTCCTCTCCCCGTCCATCACCGAACTCGCCACTTTGGCCGCGGACGCTTGCTTCCGCAAAGCCACCTCCCGGAGGCAAAAGCTCGCGGGCTATCAGTTCGCCCTTTCACCCCTTCAGAAGAGGATCATCGATTTGGTAGCCTCCCACCCCCTGCTGAATGAGACCGACTTGGCTGCCCTCTCCGGCGTTCTCCCTGCATCTGTGCGCCCCGCGGTTGAGGAACTGCTCAGGTGGGGCTTGCTTTCCGCGCCGAAGGAGGACGAGCTGGGGAGGAAGTGCCTCAAACTTACGTCCCTGGGGATCGCCTATCTGGCCCACAGGCAGGGTTGGGGGAGTGCCGTCAAAAGCTACGCCCGGGCAAGAGGATGGAAGCTGGATGGAGAGGGGCAACTGGTGCTTTCCAAAATGGAGAAGGATTTCGATCACACCAGGCAGATCAACTCTCTCCTGGTGAGGCTTTCGAGCAACCCCCACGTGCAAGTTGTGAGCTGGACGTCGGAGCCTTCCACCACCTGCCGTTTCTTCTCCGGTGGGAGGTGGCGCTGGCTGAAGCCCGATGCAAGTGGTCGCCTGCGCGTCATGGGAAAGGCCTCCCGCCTGGAGGTCTCCGAGCCGGAGGTTCCGAGCCGGAGGGCTCCGGCCTGGAAGGAGTACCCCTTTGTACTGGAGTGGGAAAGGACAAGGACCACCCTCCGCAAGCTCCGGGCGAAGATCCTCCAGTACTACCGCTGGTATTTGAGCGGCTATCACAGGACGCAGGCACCCTCTGTCACCGTCCTTATGGTTACAACGGGCAGGAGAAGGGTTGAGACGATAATAGCGGTGGCCAGACAGCTGGCAGAAGAGCTTAGCTCTTCCCCCCTGCCACTTCTGGTCACGTCGTACAAGGAGCTGACGACGAGAGGACCGCTGGCTCCCATCTGGCGAAACCCCAGCGATGGCCAACCCGGCCGCCTTGCTCGAGGCCCGTCGAGCATTTCAGACAAATGGAGGTGAGTTAGGTATGGACAAGATAGAGCTTCGTGTGCTGCATATCTGCCCCCGGGAGGGCTCACCTTTCCCGCAGGAGATGCTGGTGTCTTTGCCCCACGGGGGGAGAAACGATCTATCGAACGTTTACCATGCCATCCCCCTGTGGGCGCGAGACCACGAGCAGGTGGCAGCCCTCAGGCAAAGGATGATCGAAATAGCCATAGCCAAGAACTGGGAGCCTGTTCACGTTCGCCAGGAGGGGACGCAGATGATCGTGAGCTCGGGAGAACTGGATGCCCTGGCTGCCCTCCACGCCGGGGAGGACTCTATCTCCTGCATCTACGAGGTTCCACCAGAGGAGCCCCCCGTTCCTGCCGTTAAGGAGAAGGGGAGCGTTAGACCCACACCGCGACCCCCTGGAGCGGGGAGGAGTCTTGATCACGAGATAGCCGATTTCGCCGGCTGGCTGCATGCAAGACCCCAGCCCCCCGGCCTAAAACTGGCTGCAGCGGCAAGGTACTGCAGGGCCGAACTCGGCAAATCCCTCACGCCAGAGGAAGTATGGACGATCCTCTTCGGCAACCGATACAGCAGGATGCCAACCGGGTGGCTACCCACGGAGGAACAGGTCTGGCAGGCATCCATCAAGGAACTTGCGCGGCGGGCCAATACCAGCGAATACACGGTCAAGGCGCTGTTGAAGATAGATAGGTTACCCGCTTCCATTCGGGAGGCCTCAGCAAATCTGTCATTCAGAACATTGGGGAGGATTGCTCGGCTCCATGATGCAGGCAAACAGAAACAGGTCACACAACTTCTGAATCGCCGTCCTCTCAGCGCGCGCCAGTTGGCAAAACTTGTCTCCCTGTGCAACAGCGGCATGACGGTAGAGCAAGCAGTGTCACAGATAGACCAGTCCAAGCGGCCGAAAAGGGGGCCCGTGGAGAAAGCCGCGCTCCTGATCTTGCAGGCCCTACCGGATATTAGAGGAGGGAAGCAGGTTCTACCCCCCGAAGATGCAGAAACACTGAGAGTACTGGGCGAGGAACTGGTAAAGATGTTCCAAGGTGACAAACAACGGGGTCGGTAAATAAAGCAGGAGGGAAAAATGCATGGACAAAAGAAAGGATAAAAAGCACAGCGGATGAAGAGAAGAAGCGACGAAAGAAAGAAGGGATACCAAAAAACAAAGAGGATCGGAGAGTCACAGAAAGAGAGAAAGACGAAAGAGTGTAAAGAGACCGAGATAGGGTCATAGCGAGATGAGGAGAGATAGTGAGAACAGAAGAACGTATAATCTGAGAAGCACAAAAGTCAGGAGGCCGGAAATAGGAGTCAGGCTAAGCCCAAAAATGCTACGAATGGAAAACAAACCTCAAAACGCAGAGAAAAACTCATGAATAGTCAAGTCTAAAATAGAATAGATCTATATATAGTCACGAAATGGCAAAAGGGCATGGCTACCGTATGTAGAAGGTCAGAGGCGAACAAGGACTATATGTTGTGGTTTCGGCGTGCTTGGAGACGAGTGAGTTGCAAAGCAAAAATTCCGTGCCAAAGGCGTGCCAGGGCGGTGCCAGAAGCGTGCCAAGGGTTTGTGGCTGTGCCAAGGGTGTGCCAAAGAGCGTGCCAGCGGTGTGCCAAACGATGTGCCAGCGCTGTGCCAAAGTGTCGTCGGCTTTAAGCGGTTTTTGGCGCATTTTGACCCTTGACAAACTCAGAATGTCTGGTATAATATAAGTAGTTTTTGAATAAGGTTACCTTCCACCCGAAGAGAAGGGGGTGTTTTCCCCGATTCGCACCCGCCGCAAGGCAGTGAGGGGGCAAACCGGTGCTTGGAGGCCGGGAAAAACCGAGGTTCTGAGCTCGAAAAAGGGCTCGGGCGTCGGTTATGAGTGTGCGTCTATTGAAAGCCCCAAAGCGAGGCGCGAGTGTGGCCCCGCCGGGGGGCTTTTTGCGTTAGAAAGGAGGGATATGGACAAACAAGCAGGTGGTTGCATAGAGGTTATCTGCGGCGGGATGTTCGTCGGCAAGGCCGAGCAGCTGATCCGTCGCGTCAGGCAGGCCCAAATAGCCAGGGAGAAGGTACAAGTTTTCGAGCCCCGCTTGGACGATCGGTATCTGGTCGAGAAGGTGGCCTGTCACAACGGCATGCACCTGGACGCCAGCGTGGGGGAGGCCAAGGAGATCGTTCAGTTAGAGGACCCTGAGACCACCGTGGTGGCTATTGTCGAGGGCCAATCCTTTGATTGGACCATCGGCGGTGTCTGCAACCTCCCGGCGAACAATGGCCGGCGAGTGATCATCGCTGGGCCGGACGTGGACTTTCGCCGCCAGCGCTTTGGCCCCATGCCCCTGCTGATGGCCGAAGCCGAAAAGGTGGATAGATTCCAGGCCATCTGCGTCGTCTGGGGGGCGCCTGGCGACCGCGCCGAGTGTCTGATCGATAGCCGCGGGTGTCCTACGACGTCCGGTGATCCTGGTCGGCGCCAGCGACGTGTACGAGGCGCGCTGCCGCCGATGCCGCGTGGTCCCTAAGAAGTAGAAAAAAAGCCGACTGAAGCCGGTTAAATGAAAAAGCCCCAAGGGGAAGAGCACCCTTGCCCCTTGGGGCTTTTTGCGTTTTATAGCTCCCAACTGGTGCTGGCTAGGGAGATTTAAGGGAGGAAAAATGGACGAGAAAAAGAGGAAGGCACGGCCCCAGCCGCGCCTCTATGACCGGCTCCCCTACAGCTTGTCCTCTACACCGCTGCCAGAGTGCTAACACCCGACGAGCTCTGGAAACGGCTGTGGGGGGATGCGAAGAGGGAGTACGATATAGAGTCCCGGGATCGGTTCCTTCGGGGACTCTACGAGGCAATCAGGGACGAGAGAGGGCCGGAGGCGGCCGCCGAATTCCACTGGCGGATGAAGGAGTCCGGCATCGATTTCTTCGAGGAGGATAAGCCCAACAGCCAACCGTAGTACCTCCCCAGAGAAATGACCTCGGTCACTACAATGAACTCTTTCAGTTCAGCTACGTGGTCGAGGTAAAAATCGCTGATTGCCCTTTTCCTCTCCTCTAGCTCGAGGGGGTTGAAGCCCACAGTCCCCTTGGCCAGAGGGGTGGCGTTTTCGCTCTCCTCACAGACACTGAGGAAAGCGACGAACTCTGTCGCCCCGTATGGCCTTGGGGCGTTGCAGCAGACATCTGCCACAAACGGCAGAAGCTCCTCCTCGAGCAGAACCTGAAGGGCGTGCTTTGCTTCCTCGGGTGAGGCAGCCCTTATACGCCAACCCTCTACTTCACTGAAGGCGAAGCGGTCTTTGTAGAGGGCAGTGAGGAGGGAATCAAGCACATAGGGTTTGGTTTGCTCAAACACGTCTTGTATTGCCACGATACCTCGTATGTTCAAGAAATCCACTCAAGCCCCCGAGGAGGCCGCCCCTCGGGAGCCGGCCATTCAGGCCGAGACCCTGGCGGAAAACCAGGCGCAAGTCGCGCCAGAACTCAGAACGAAGGAGGCCAAAGTGTCCCGCACGAAAGACGAGCAAGCCCCTGAATCCACCACCGCTCAGGACACGGCCCAATCGGTGGAAAGCCAGGCGCAGAATGCGCCCCAGTCCATAAAGGAGGAAGCCAAAATGGCTACCGCCAAGAACGAGGCCGCTAAGCCCAAGAAGGCTGCAGCGGCCCCAAACGCCGGGAACACCCCGGCAATCCATTCCAATCATACCACAATTTCCCCGGTTTGTCAAGTAAAAACCGGCGAAAACGTGGAAATTCCGAGCTGGGAGGAGGTCAAGGCCCAGCTGCAGGAGAGCCTTCGCGCCTCAATCGAGCAGGCACACGCCGAGCTCGACGAGGCTGCGAAGAAGATCGCCCAGGCGCAAGCCGAGCGCCAGCAGAACCTGGCCGAGGCCAAAGCCGAGGTGGAGAAGCTCGACGGCCGGCTCAAAGAGCTGGGCTCCGAGCTGTCGCAGGTGCTGGCCATGGCCCGGCAGACGCTGTCGGGAGAGGCGCTCCAGGAGGTAGTGGGTCAGATCAACCTGGCTCACGCCGCCGAGAGCGAGCGTCTCGAGGGCGAGCTGAATGCCGCCGAAATGGCCGTCGCAGGGCTTGAGGTGGCGGATGAGGCCACTCACGGCGACGAGGACCTGGAACTCCAGCTCCTCAAAGAGCAGCTCCGGGAGCTGGAGGAGCTCGGCCCAGAGGTGGCCAACGCAGTCCGGCTCAAGCTCTCGGCCGGGCAGAACGCCCGCAAGGCGCTGCAGCTGGCCCGCGAGGGCGAAATCCAGCAGGCCAGCACAGCCCTCGACCTCGCTGTGGGGGCCGGGGCCGTGGGGGAGGTGGTGGAGAAGGCCAAGAAGGCCATCGCCGAGGCTGCCCGACGGGGCGAGATCCGGGCAATGATCGCCCGGATCCAGGCTGTGGACCCGACCTCGCGGAAGCCCGTCGATGAGCTGACCGAGCTGGCGCGCGAGGCCGAGCAGCAGGAGATCACGGACAATGTGGTCTCCTTCCTGAATCACCATCTGAATCTGGCCCGCCAATCTGAGCGCAAGCGCAAGCGCGAGGAAGCGCACCTATGGGCCCTGACCCGCAAGGAGGCCCAGCGCTGGGCTGAGAACGGCATCCCCGAGGCGGGCGCCATCCTGAAGTACGGCCCGGGCGTCATCAGGGTCTTCGAGGAGACGAAGAAGGGATGGGTCCTGGACGGGGTCCATTTGTTCCAAGACGGCGTCTGGAAAACGAGAGGCCGGCCTGCCCGGGTCCCCGTGCCCGAGGTGAAGGGTAGGAACCTGGTCAGGGTCAACTAGGGCCTGACCAGGTTTTCGTATGAGGGGGCAGGCTCTTCCTGCCCCCTCATACACTTTCTGGATGTGTGGTTATCGGCCCCCCTGGGGGCGGTGCGCCTCCAGGGGGAACGGAAAACCGAACAGAGATGACGGCGGCTCAAGCCAGGCGGCTGGCCCTCGAGCCCAGATTGGAGGAGGCTTACGATCAGGCCCTCTCAGCCCTCTGGGACGAGTGCGATGCGGGCCTGGCTGTAAAGGCGCTCACGACCACCCGCAAGCTGCGGGTGAGCTATGCCCCTGATGGGCGCGCCGTGGTGGAGCGCGTGCCCGTCAACAAGAGGGGATGGTTCCCGGCGCCGGACCTCCTGGCCAATTGGGCGGACGTCGACCGACGAGGTTTCATGGCTGCTGCCCTGAAGTCCGGAGTGGCGCTGGTGTGGTAGGAGGTGTGATGAAAGAGGTGATGTTCATATTGCTGGTGGCTTTTCTGGCCACCTGGGTGGCGGTACCCCCTGGGGCACCCGCGCCCGCTCTGGTGGGGGGAGGTGGTATCCCGCTGCCCGACGTCGATCACGTGGCCAGAGAGGGACCGGCTAGCCAGGCAGGTTGGAACCCCCTCCTGGACTGGCTCACGGGCCAGTTGTGGGGAGCGGTTTACGCCCTGGAGACGATCTAATGTTGATAATCGAGGTCTGCCCCGGGGTCGTCCAGACGGTTGGGAAGGGTCCACAGCCGGCTTTCCTCGAAAAGGCCAGGCGCACGTTGGACGCAGCCGGCTACGAGGAACCCGTGCTGGTGCGCAGCAGCCTGTCTGTACGCTGGAGGCTGTGGCGTGCCTGGTGGGCGGTCGGCGTGTCCAGCACCGGCACGCTGACCGGGCACCCCGAGCTGGTGGGTGCGAGGAACCGTTTAGAGCGCCGGGACGGAGTTCTCGTAATTCATACCGACCGCCCTGGAGCCTGGATCGGCCAGGGAGCCGTTCGCGTGCGGGCCCTGGCCAATAAGTGGCAGGTGCGGATTCTGGTCACCTCAACGAGCGAACGACTGTCCGCGGTGACCAGCCCGCAACCTGTGACACTGGGCGGTCGACTCGCCCTGGAGACGGGCTCATCTTAGCCACAGGCCCGTCGCGTCAACGCAAGCAGGCGCTGTCTCCCTGCCTGTACGTCGCCTGTCCGTCCAGGGGGGCAGACAGGCGTTCCCCAGGTCCCTGGGTTATTCCTCCTGTCTGTCCTCGGCTGATTCCCGTGGTTCGTTCATCTATTTGTATCTATGTTCCCCCGGTTCCCCTGTTGCGCGCAGAGACCCTTCGGGATGAACCGTTCGGCTGAGCCCTTCGGGGTGAACCCCTTCGACGGAGTTTATCCCGAGCGAAGCCGAGGGGCTCAGGACAGGCCTCAGGGGAACCCTCGACGGCGAAGCCCTCAGGGTGAACCCTTGCCTCCCCTTTCATGGGACGCGCCGGTTGCTCCCACCCAGGGAAGCGCTGGCGGCACCCAGCATGTAAAAACGGAGGTAGATTGACCGACATTCGTAGAATCCTGACGCCGACACAGCTGGAAGCGGTCACCTACGCCAGGGGGCCGCTTCTGGTGATCGCTGGCGCGGGAAGCGGCAAGACCCGCGTCCTCACCTACCGGGTGGCTTTCCTGGTCAAGAAGGAGATCACGTCACCCAGAACCATAGCGGCCGTGACGTTCACCAGGAAGGCCGCCCGCGAGATGCGGGGACGGCTGCGAAGCCTCCTGCCGGATTGTGCCGACGACTTGATGATCGGCACAATTCACAGCATTTGCTACTGGCTGCTCCGCTCCGAGGCCGACAAGCTGGGATATAAACTGAACGGCTTGTCGGTTTATGACGAACTAGACGCCCAGCGGGTACTGCGCGACGTCCTGGAGCGGGAGGGGCTGGACAGGCGTCGCTGGGACCCTGACTTCATCTGGGCGCACATCCAGCGGGCCAAGGACAGGCTGATCGGCCCGGACGAGTTCGTGCGCGTCCCCGGCAACATCGTCGAGGACACGATAGGCCGGGTCTACGGCGTCTATCAGCGGAGGCTGCGCCAGGCCAATACCCTGGATTACGCCGACCTCATCCAGCTTGCGGTGAAGCTGCTACGCCAGGACCCTGAAATCCTCGAGTACTACCGGCACATTTTTGACTATGTGCTGGTAGACGAGTTTCAGGATCTCAGCAATGCTCAATACGAGCTATTGCGGCTCCTGGTGGAAAAGCACCGCCACATCACCTGCGTGGGCAGCCCCACCCAGGCGATCTATGGGTGGCGGGGAGCGGACCTCAAGGTCATGCTCAGGCGCTTCCTCAAGGACTTTCGCGACGCCCGCATCCTGGAGCTGGATCAAAACTTCCGCTCCACCAGGAAGATCCTGGCCGCCGCGCAGGCGGTCGCCGCTTCCCTCACCATACGGGAGAAGGACCTGTGGACCTCGAACGAGGAAGGGCTTCCGATCGCGCTGGTATGCTGCATGACCGACCGGGACGAGGCGCTCTTCGTGGCTCAGGAGGCCAGGAGGCTTCACCTGGAGGAGGGCATCCCTTACAGAGAGATCGCCGTCCTCTACCGCACGCGGGCTCAGGGGCGTCTCATGGAGCAGGTATTCATGCACCTCGGTATCGCCTACACCCTGGTGGGTGAGTTCCGCTTCTTCAAGAGACGCGAGATACAGGATGTGCTCGCGTACCTGCGCCTGGCCCATAACGCGTACGACACGGTGGCCCTGGAGAGGGTCATAAACAAGCCCCCCAGGCGCCTGGGAAAGGCCAGCCTGGGGAGAATAAAAGGCGACGAGCCCGGTTTGTCCATGTACTCCCTGTCGGAAGCGGAGTACAGAGAGGACCTCAAGTCCAGAGTCCGCCAGGCTGTCTCCGACTTCCTGGCGGTGGTGTCCGACCTGTATACGGCCAGGGACAACATGGGCGTTCCGGAGCTAATGGACTACGCCCTGGAGAGGACGGGCTACGACGCCTGGCTGGAGAAGGACCCCGCGGCACGCACCCGCCGGCATAACCTCGCCGCACTGAGGGCTGTGGCCGCCCGTTACGAAGGAGAGGACGCTTTGAGCGAGTTCCTGGCGGACATTGCGACCTCGAAGGAGAGCGACGAGGTGGAGGTAGAGCGGGGGGTGATGCTCTCCACGATTCACCAGGCCAAGGGGCTGGAGTTCCAGGTCGTGTTCGTGGCCGGCCTGGAAGACGGCCTGTTCCCCCATGCCAGGAGCATGAAGGAACAGGGGACCGCCGAGGAGGAGCGGCGTCTTTGCTACGTGGCCATCACCAGGGCCAGGAAGCGCCTCTACCTGGTCTACGCCCAGAGCCGCCAGGTGTGGGGCGACGTGAGGGAGTACCCGCCCAGCCGCTTCCTGGCAGACGTGCCCAGGGAGGTGGTGGAGCGGAGGACTCCCAACTTTAACGAGAGGGAGGAAGAGGATGGGTTGGACGTTCACACATCGTCCGAAGAGGCAGCCCACGGCTGAGTTTTTCCGAGCGGAATGCGGAGAAGGCGTGGTGGATGCAGCCGCCACGCTTACCGAGGCATACCTGGCCTACCAGGTACGCGACCGGGAGACGGGTGAAGCGAACGGCGTGATCTGCATCGTCTGCCTCATCCGCTGGGTACGCGACGACTACTTCAACTTTGGCTACAAGGATATGGAGGAGTGCGCGGGGCCCTGGGCCTGCAACTGCCCCGAGCGCATTTTGAGACAGCTTACCGATTTCGACTTCGGTAGCGAGGAGGCCAACCAGCGCTCTCGGGAGTGGAGGGCCCGCTGCTGGGAGCGCATCAGACAGCAGAAAGCTCGGCCTCGTCTTTCCAAAGGTATGGTTATCCGCTTCGGGAAGCCGCTGAGCTTCTCGAGCGGGGATGAGCTTTCCGAGTTCGTGGTGATCTCCACACGGCCGCTGCGCTTTGGAGACGCCCGCTATCCGCACCACTGGCGTCGTTATCGGATTCGGCGCGATAGCCTCCAGTCCAGCGACTGGGAGGTTATTGGCGAGATTGCGCCGGATGGTAGCCGAAGGGAGGGGTGCGGCGGCGTTTGCCAATACAGCCTTTTTCCCGGGCAGGGACTTGCCAACCCCGGGAAATAAGTGTAGGCTATGAGGGAAAGGTGGAAGAGAAAAGAGATGAAACGCGAGGAGATCGAGGACGTACGCAGGCGACATCCGGTGGAGCAGGTCATCGGAAGCTACATCCAGCTTCGCAGGAGCGGGCGGCACCTGGTGGGACACTGCCCCTTCCACGAAGACCGCAGCCCAAGCCTGGTTGTCTATCGTCACAACCAGAGCTGGTGGTGCTTCGGGTGCGAGGTGGGTGGAGACGTCTTCAAGTTCGTGATGTTGATCGAGCGCGTCCGCTTCCCCGAAGCGGTGGAGCTGCTGGGCGGGGGGAAGCTCAAGCCGCGGCGCGTTCCTCCACCGCCTCCTGCGGAGCGGATCCCGGAGGTGGTGCTCATGGAGGAGCACTTCTCCATCCTCACGAGTGCTGGAGAAGCCTATCACGCTGCACTGCTCAGCCGGCCGGACCTGCTGGAGTACCTGGCGGGTCGGCGTATGGACGGGGAGGTGGTCAAGCGACACCACCTGGGCTACGCTTCGGGAAAGCACCTGGTTCGGTACCTCAGGTTCCGGGGCTGGGACGTGCACCTTGCGGTCGATCTGGGCCTCATCGGCCCCAAAGGAGAGTTCTTCCGGGAGAGGATCGTGATCCCGGAGACCCGAGACGGGCGGACGATATACCTGGCGGGGCGGGCCTTGAAGTCGTATCAAAAGGCAAAGTATCTGCACCTGCCAGGAGCGCCCAAGCCCATCTACGGCCTGCAGCTCATCCAGGGAAGGCACGAGGTCTTCGTCACCGAAGGGCCCTTCGACTGGATGACCCTGGTCAGCTGGGGATACCCGGCTTGTGCCCTGCTGGGGCACAAGGTCAAGCGGGAGCATGAAAGGTACTTCGATTACGCAACTCGCATCTACCTCTGCCTCGATAACGACGAGGCAGGGAGGAAGGCCACCAGGGAACTCGTGAGGCTCTGGGGCGAAAGGGCCCGGCCGGTGCCCCACGTCAAAGGGGTCAAGGACGTAAACGAACTCGCCCAGAGGCCCAATGGCCGCCAGCTCTTCGTGCGGCTGGTCAGGCTCGCCGACCGGAGGGCCTGGAAGAGGTCTGGACAGTAGGAGGAAACGATGGATCAATTGAGTCTTGGCGCTCACTCGCTCACCGTCCTCGAGAGACGCTATCTCATGAAGGACGAGGAGGGGCGCGTCGTGGAGACGCCCAAGGAACTGTTCCATCGGGTGGCCACGGCGATCGCTGAGGCAGAGCGGGTTCATGGCCCCAATGCCGACGTGGAGCGGGTGGCCGAGGAGTTCTATGAGGCTCTCGTGGGCTTCGATACTCCCCTTGCTCCCCTATGAATCGTGCAACGTCGGGCACGTCAGCCTGCCCTCACTTGCCACCCGCCCCTTTCGGTGCTATAGTCAACCTGGAAAGGGGTGAGAGCTATGACGATCCTCGAACAGGAACTGGTAGAACTCAAGGTCCGCGTCGAGCGGCTGGAAACGACGGTGTCCCGACTGGCAAGCGACAGGCACAAGGTAGCGCCCACAGCACCCGGAGAACTCCTAGACCAGGAGCAGTTTCTGGCTTGGCTCAAGGCCGAGGGGCTAATCGTAGACCCACCGCCTATGGCCCGGGTCCACGCTGAACGCTGGCGGGCCCTGCCGGAAGAGGAGAAGCAGGCCATCCGCTGGGAGCTTGACCACCTGCCGCCCGGCCCCATGGCTAGCGACATCGTCATAGAGAACCGCCGCTGACGATGGCCCTCTACTACTTTGACGCCAGCGCGCTGGTCAAGTACTGCATCCTTGAGCCCGGCAGCACCTGGGTCAGGGAGCTGATCAACGCAACGGATGCACAAGGCAAACGACTGGTCCATACCATCTTCATGGCGGACCTCAGTGCACCGAGGTGGCGGCTGCGTTCGCGGTGTTGCACCGCACCGGACGCATCCGGCGGCCGGTCTGGGATGGCGTGTTTGACCAGTTCATGGATGACGTGACCTGGCGTTACCAACTCGTTCGAGTTGGTCGTGACGACTTCTTCGAGGCGGCAATCCTCACGCGGCAACATCCCCTCAAGGCCTACGACGCCATGCAACTGGCGGTGGCCCTGCACCACAGCCCGAGGCTGGCCGCCCAGGACCTCATTCTCACCTTCGTCACCGGCGACAACACTCTCGCCACCGCCGCCCAGGCCGAAGGGCTCCCCACCGACAATCCCTTTGACCACGTCTCGCCTCACGACATACCCCAGACGACTGAGCCCTAACCCCCACCGCACAAAGCAACAGCCAACGCGGTTGCCTGAGAACGACGTCGAAGGTGCCCCGCTTCCAACAGGGCCTTGTCCGGCTTCCCCCTCGCTGGGTTCGATCTACGAGCAGGGCAAACTCCCCATTGCCAACCCCCTGGGGGCCGAGAGGCACCCATACGGGCGGCTTCCGGGGCCGCAGCTGGGCTGACAGGGGCTTATAGAGCAGATCCAGGAGGACGGCATCGGCAACGCCACCACCACGGCTATCGCCCCCACGGGCACCACCAGCATCATCGCCGGATGCTCCAGCGGCGTCGAGCCTGTCTTCGCCCTTGCCTACGCCCGCCGGCACGTCCTGGACGAGGACGTGCTGCCAGAGGTCAATCCACTCTTCGAGAAGGTAGCCAGGGAAAGGGGATTCTACTCCCCGGAGCTTATGCGCAGGGTGGCCGAAACCGGGAGCTGCCAGGGGCTGCCGGAGGTGCCGAAGGACGTGCAGCAAGTCTTCGTGACCGCCCACGACGTGGAGCCGGGGTGGCACGTCAGGATGCAGGCCGCCTTTCAGCGGTTCACAGACAGCGCAGTCTCGAAGACTATTAACTGTCGCAACTCGGCCACGAGTAAGGAAATCGCCCGGGCCTACCTCCTGGCCTATGAGTTGGGCTGCAAGGGAGTTACCATCTACAGGGACGGGTCGCGAGCCGAGCAGGTCCTCACCAAGGGACTGAAACCGGAGGGAGGTCTGATAAATGGCCCTGTGATAAAGCCTCGCCCCGAGGCGGTGGCCGGGGTTACCCATCGGATCGCAACGCCGTTGGGCAGGGCCTTCATCACCGTCAATGAAAACGGAGAAGGGCAGCCCTTTGAGGTTTTCGCCAACGTGGGAAAGGCCGGCAGCGACACAGCAGGCGTGGCCGAGGCCATAGGGCGGCTGATCTCCCTCTGCCTGCGGTTGCCGTCGCCCCTATCGCCCCGGGAACGGCTGGGGGAGGTAGTGGACCAATTGAGCGGCATCGGCGGAGGGCGGCCTGTGGGGTTCGGCGTGCATCGCGTGCGGTCGCTACCGGATGCCATAGCTCAGATGCTGGGGCGGCACTTAGCGGGCGACGAGGGCGAAGTTCCCGCAGCCCAATTCGCGCTGCCTTTGCTGCCCGTTGTCGACCTATGCCCCGAGTGCGGGCAGGCCACCTTCGTGTACGAGGAGGGCTGCAGGAAGTGTTACTCCTGCGGCTTCACCGAGTGCTAGAGTACCGGGGTCTTTGGCACCAAGGAATTCATTATACCAGGAGAGCAACCATCGTTTACCTGATACCGCTGGACGAAGAGGAGGGTGCTGGCGCCTGATGAGGTTTTAACTAAATAAGCACGGGGTCAGCGTGGAAGAGGGTAAGCTTTCCAGGGGGAAGCTTACCCTCTTGCTGTACGCCCGGCATGGGCGATAGCTAGGGGGTGAAAGTCCCCTGCGGACGTTGATCCGACGAACCGCTAGCCGAGGGCAACTGCGTGAGCGTGAGCAAGCGTGGGGAGGAAGCCGGAGAGCAAAACCTGGACTCGATGGACAAAAACTGCGTAAGGAGGCGTGGGGCGCTGGGTGAGTTGGCAGCAGACAGTGAAGCCCAAAAAGGATCAAAGCGGCCCTACGTAAACGCAGCGAGGGTCAGGGGAAAGCTATCGTACCTTATCCGGGGAGGTCTGTCCTTTCTGCGGGGAGGGCAGAAGTCAGCAG
>Ga0114930_10001688_pt1 | contig 20683 bp, 15 predicted proteins | sample AnhtaG_FD_87300 | JGI IMG/M metagenome (GOLD analysis project Ga0114930, IMG submission 87300) | Deep subsurface microbial communities from Anholt, Denmark to uncover new lineages of life (NeLLi) - Anholt_01485 metaG | ecosystem: Environmental > Aquatic > Marine > Oceanic > Sediment | place... | reverse complement strand
CTTCCCCCGGACACTGGTAGTAGGGTACGTATTTGACATTTTCCCCCTTCTTAGGCTTGGTACTCTTACCGCGATATCGTCTGCCACAGAGACTACAAAAGACGTAGCCACTGAGAAGATAGGGCCTCTTGGAGTTCCGGCTGGATAGCCGCTTGTTTTGCTGTAGTTTAGCTTGAGCTAGCTCAAAAGTCTCCTGGGTGATAATAGCTGGCGTGGCCCCCGGTATCTCTATCCATTCCTCTATCGGTTTGCGTACTAACCTTTTCCTCTTCCTGGTACCAGGGTTCGTTTTGGGCTCGGCGTAGCTGTAGGTAAAAGCGTAGGTCTTACCCATATAGGCAGGGTTGGTTAGGATCTCGTGGACTGTACTCTTACGCCAGAACTTGCCCCTACCTGGTGTCGGCACACCCAAAGCTCTCAGCCTGAGGGTTATGGCGTTCACCTTCAAACCCTCATCAACCAGCCAGCGATACATCTCCCTCACCCACTTGGCCTCGTCCTCATTGATATACCTTATACCCTCATGTTCTCCTTTGCCCATGATATAGGTGTAGCCATAGAGCCTACCAGTGCCACCTATCGGTATCTTACCCTGGTCAGCCCTTGTCCTGGCCCCCCTCATTGTCCTCTCCCTTATCTTTTCCACCTCAAGTTTAGCAGCATAGCCCCTGATGTAGGAGACAAGTTTGCCTAGATCCGAACTGTCTATATCTTCGGTAACCGAGATGAGCTGCACGCCTGACCTCTCCAGTTCATCTTCCAAAATAATTGTGTGCACCGGGTCGCCAGAGAGACGGTCAAGCACATACACAATAACCGCATCAACCTGCTTATCTCTGACCCATTGCCTTATCTGGTTGAGCTTGGGTCGGTCGAGCGTTAAGCGTGAGCCGGTCTCTAGGATGGTAAACTCCTCGGGCACATCATAGCCAAGCTCATCAGCCTTCTTTAAGCAAGCTTCTAGCTGAGAATCGAGACTCGTACCTTCTCGTTCCTAATCCTTAGTTGATACCCGGCAATAGATTACTGCTTTCATCTTGACCTCACTTTCCTGCGTTATCTTGCGACTGGAGCCGCACCTTCTTTAAAGCGTCGCTGAGACGCTCCTTGCCCTTACCCCCTGTCTTTACCGCTTTTGTTGTTGCCTTAACAAACTCTCGGCAGAGTAGCGCAGTAGCCAAGCTCCACAATCGTGTAATGTGGAGCATCCACCAGCCGCGATGCTGTCCCCAAGGAAAAAGGAAACCAAAAAGAAGAAGTGATGATAGCGCCAAACCACCCATTTCTATCCACAAAACGTAAACCAAAAATAGAACGATGACTATCAAGACGGCAATATCTTGAATCTTATGCCCTCTATCACCCACTGAGTTACGACCATATTCGCGCCAAACAGATAAAAGAAGGCTGTAATGGTCACAACGTTGGCGCCTCGTCTCTTCTACGAATGTGTCATAGTCCTCAGGCCTATGCTCTAACCCAAGCTCAGTGCGAAGGTATTCCCGTGACCTATTAGCAAGATTATTGAAGAAATACCGGGTTTGCGTATCCCGAATGTTTGTACTATCCAGGCGCAGCATTACTGGGTATAATCCGACGATTTGTTCATCAAGATGATGAACCACCCATCGCCAATAGATCATGCAGATGGTGAAAAGCCCCCACCCTATCAGCAAAAGTTCGAAATTCAGAGAAATGGTGCCGACTTGAGCCTGCGAGGCAAAGAAACCTATGATGACAGCTCCTAATGGTATGAACACTTGTCCCCAAGTCATTATGGACCTAGACCATAACTCCCGAAGCCTTTGAACTTGTTTGTATTCACCCATAGATGCCTCCTTATGCGGAAAGGGCTCCAGTTGAGACCAAGATGTCATGAATTTCGACCATAGCTCCTGAAGCCTTTGGATTCGCTCTCGTTCATCCATAGACGTCTCCAGCTTGCTAGGCTTAGCTGGCTTCTCTTGATTTGGCATATTATCTACTTTGTTCATTGGCCCCTTTTCGTAACTTATTCTTTAGCCGAAATTCAGGGTTGAGCTTCTCTAGCATTTCTGCCCTAGCTCTTCTGCGTTATTGTAGTATTTATTCCTTTCTCAAAGACCTTCTGAACCCGCTTACGTCCTGACTCTTTGGGCATTGGCACTTTTCTTAGTTTCTCTAATAGAGTCGATAGCTCACCCAACACCCCTACTGCAATTTCTAACACTATTTTAACACTAAATGCTACTCTCGCACATCACTAAACTGAGCTTTCGGCTGGGTCAGAACATAAGGTGGCTTTGGTGGCCGTTTGGGAAACTTGGCGGATAGGAACCTTTTTATCAATGATAAAATGAACGATGGGGTGATTGGGTAACAGTTCGTCAAAACGTGCAATTAATAGTTTCAATTGCTATCATGTAACCACAGCGATATCCTTATAAAGTAGCCATTCCTCCGTTATAAGTAACATTGACTTTTCAACCGTAGCCAAGGAGCTATAGCTGGCAACAGAATAGATTTATTCACCTTCGCTAACTGGAATGGTTGATTTGAATATCAGCTTATATTGTATTATAAAAAGGAGGTCAAATAGATGGCTGAGAAGAAGTACGAAAAATATATTGTAACGACTCCCAAACTTCACGAGCTTGCACATCATGCTGCCGGTGAAGTTCGAGGTTTCCAGTATCCCTACCAAGTATACGTAGAGCCGGCGCTTTTCCTGGATGTTTTCGAGGATGTTTTGAAAGGAAGGCCCTTTATTTCTCCTCCACACCCTCTATTCTAGATATAGCAGCATCTACGTCATCAAGGCTGAAATCACCAGCTTGTAACATTGCTTTGGCAGCATAGATATCCCCAGCACCCGTTCCTCCAGCTACACCACATCCACCTAATATTATTCCATTACTTATAATAGGAAAGCCTCCCCCAAATGTGACCCACCGCTCATGAACAAACAAGGGAAAGAAGTTTTCCTTCTTAAAGAGAGTGCCCCAATTTTCAGTAGGCAACTTGCCTAACGCTGCAGTAAACGCCTTATCTATAGCAACCTGAATACTAAACAAAGGTGCGTTATCCATGCGGTTAAAGGCTATAAGATTACCACCTGCATCAACAATAGCAAACACCGGGGACACACCGAGTTGCTTTGCCTTCTTCACACCTGCTTCTAGCATCTTCTTGGCTGTCTCAAGTTCCAGACCAGCACCATAAGGTAACTTAAAATTCTTTCGCAAAGGATCCAAAACGATGCCCATTTTAACATAACCTCCTTTTCCTCGTTCGCCTTCTGCTTAACCCAGAGGTAGAGCACAAAGTTTGACAAAGCCAATGCCGTTTCTAAATTTTATCTCAGTGCTAAACTCAGATGATAATTCTTTTAAGTGTTCAATTATACTTCTAGCTAAATCACCTTCAGCAAGCATAGGCAGACCACTTTGTGAGCGTGGTTCATTCACTATGGTGAAAGGATACAATTTCAGTTCGGTCAATCCTCTCGGCGCAAATGAACAAACAGCGATGACAGCACCCGCCACCGGCGAAGAATAATAACCACCCGGGGGGTTGTGTGGTGGAGGCAGGGATGAACGAGCATCGAATGCGTCTGCTGTTGTCGCCTCCCATGCCGGCACTTTAAGGCCAAACTTAACCCTTGAATAGAAATCGGCTGGTAGTCTGGTTACAGTGTTGTTCATCTGAATGAAGTCCCCAGGGTCGTAAAATATGGGCTTGTTCTTGTAGATTTCAAGTCCTCTAAGTGGCGTATGGCTTCCCTCCCCTATAAACACATCTGCCCCGGCATCAACGCATACTTTAGCAAAATCGATAATAAACTTTGGAGGCGCATGTAGCCCTTTCTCCGGATCCCACTCGTGATTATGAACGTGCACGAGCACCAGGTCGGCTTGTCTCTTGGCATCGCTGATGGACCGTAGATTACCCTGGACATCTTCATCCTCTGCCAAAGTGTGGATTCCAGGTTCGTTACTTTCCACAAACTTGTAAACTGTATTGTGAAGACCTGCGGGATTGAACAACCATACTCCACCAACCTCCGAAATCCACCACCCGAACTTGATAGCAAGCTGCTTCAGAGTCTCCATTGTGTCACTGTCAACCGCATAATAGAAGCGAAGAGGGTTAAGACCGGGCCTGCCCTTGACGTCTCGCCTTGTTTCGCCTGCTCTAGCCCATCCACTGAAGGATGAACACATTGATACGAGTGCTACCCTTCCCTGTCCTGTATCGAGATAAACCGGTTCCCTAGCCTCTCCCAGGTGACTTCCAGTACCAGCATGGGCGAGACCAGCCTCATCTAGGGCTTTCAAGGTGGAAAGTAAACCACCATACGAGTAGTCCATGCAGTGATTAGAAGCATGAGACATCATATTAAAGCCCATCCACTTCAGTTCCTCGGTGATAAAACGGGGCGACCGCATCCATGTAAAGCCACCCTCAGCGGCTGGGTAGACCTCCGGTCCTTCGTAGTCGTGTATCAACGTTTCTAGATGGGTGTAGGCGACATCGGCGTTCCTAAGGATATTGACCAGGGAGAGAAACCTTTCCTCGCTACTGACAGATACTCGCCTGGCCATCATCGTGTCGCCTGTAATCGCTATGGTGAACTCTGATCGCATCTAACCCTCCTATTCTTTGCTTTTTATAATAGATGGCATAAATTTTACCTCCTGTGATTATCTCCTAAAGAGAAGTATACACTTCTCTGTTGAACATTTTCTAAACTATATCAGCTATCACCCCCTCTCTGCTGACCCAGGGTCTCCCCCGCTTCAGCCACCTGGTCGTGTTCAAAAGTTGGTTAATTTTTGAGACTCATTAGTAGAAAACCTATAACAATTCTCCCCCTTTGTCAAATACTAAGCAAATCATCTAATATATAACCAAACAGTTCTTCTACCTCGGGAGAGTATATTAACACATTGAGCGCTACTGAGATCTCCTCCGGCTGGTGGCAAGGTGAAGACATCATGGGCAAGTTTCAAGATCATAGCTTCCAGTCTTTGAATAAGATAAGTGAGATGACTCCCTTTGGGTGGAAAGGGCTAGATGCGGGCAATGGTAATGAGCTCATCAATGACATTCTGCACAAATTTGGTACTAGGTGGACAGATAAAGGTGCGGAGAGGGTCACCGACTACTGGAGGAGGTGAGGCTGAATGGAACAAGGCTCGAATTCTGATGGCGGATGCCTTGAAAAACTGTTGCTGAGGTGGGAGTCTATGCCCCAAGTATGCTGTCAAGAATGAATCTCGGAAAGATGTCAGCTCTTTGACGTGCGACACAAGGTTAAAGGCTCGCCAGTATGTTTTCTAACTTATCTTCGCCTTAGCAAAGCCCTCTCAAGTGAAACTTTCCCCTCATGTCTGGGCTTCGGTAACCGTAACATCAGCCCCCCTTCCGAAGGATATATCTTATTATATATCGCACTACCTGGACTTATGTTTCAGCTGCAACCCCTGGCTGAACCTCTATCGCCTGCCGCGGACAGACCCCTATACATGTTCCGCAGCCGATACACTTGTTATTGTCCAAGAATATGGCATTATCACGTAAAGAGATGGCCAGACACTGGCCAATATTCAGGCAGCGCTTACATAGGTTACATAGGTCTTGCCGTATAGTCAGGCAGACATCCTTAAATTCTAATTGCTCAGGGAGTGAGAGATTCTTCAGAGCTAATCCTCGAAAGTCATTAATGGAAGAATAGCCCTTTTCTTTCATAAAGTTTTCCAATCTGCGATTAATATTATCAATAAGCTTGAAGCCATAAAGGATAATGCCAGTACATATCTGCACAGTACTGGCTCCCCACATAATCATCTGCACAACATCCTGCCATGTGGTAATACCACCTATGCCAATTACGGGAATTTTTACCGCTTGTGACACCGTAGCTACGGCATGACAAGCTATAGGGAATATAGCAGCTCCACTCAAACCACCCAGATTACTCTTATCCAGTCGCAGATAGGAAATACGGCCATCATCCCATATGTCTATTGGGGGAACAGAGGGAGGACTATTAACGGCCGTAATGGCATCAGCACCAGCCTCCTCACAGGCTTCAGCCACCTCCCGGAGACTCGAGGTTATAGGCGATAGCTTGCAGATTATAGGAATACGAACTGCCGCTCTAACCGCCTCAGTGACCTCCTTGGTCAAGTCAGCATGCTGGGCAACAAAGATTTCTGGTGGCACTTTAGCATAACGCCAGGTTTTGTTAGGACAGGAGAGGTTAACTTCTATAGCATCAGCACCAGCCTTTTCCAACTCATGTGCCAGACGCTGCCATGACTCCGTATCCATACCTGTCCCCATTATATTGCCCAGAATCATCATGTTAGTGTCCTGTTTGATCTCCCGAATCATGCGGCTGGCTTCCTTATAATCTATCCTCTTATCCCCGGCGGAGATGATTCCCATACCGCGAGGGCGAACCTTTATGGCTGGCTGAAATTCGAAGGGGACTTCCATAAAAGCACACTTAGTGCTAGCGCCACCTGCCCCGTGCTTCTCCCCTAATCTTAATAATGTCACATTACGTGTTAGGAAGCTCGAGGCTACGATAACAGGACTCTTTAGGTGAAAGCCTAGGAAATCTGTCTCTAGCCTGGTGTGTTCCATCTAAGAACTCCTTACATACTGTATGCATTAAGTTAGTTAATTTATGGTAGTATATTAAGCAACGAATATCAAATCGTTGCTCTGGATAGTGGTCGTATACGATTAGATATTGGTATTTATTTTACCACAGTTTGTCAAGTTGTCAAGTCTCTGCAAAGTTTTTAGGAATCTACGAAGGTGGGCTGAGTTTTGGCAACACTAGGTAGACTTTTTGTCGATTTCATGGTAATATCAACGTCGTAGACGACTAATGAGACTTCTGACCCTCCGGGCTAATTCATCAGGGTAAGACACTACAATCATGGTGTAGGTTCCTCAATTTAAAATGTAAGGGGACTATGAAAGAATCCTTTTTTACGGACAAGGATTATGACCTGTGGTTCGTGCTAGGCCAAGCAAGACAAGCAGTACGGAAGGCTAGGCAGAGAGAATTGAATCGACACAGTACTACTCTCAGGAAGACCGCTGTTTTGGCTGTTATGCAGACTAATGGGGGGAAGGCAACGCCTGTTGAAATATCGCAGTGGTTTATCCTAGAGTTAAACTCAGTTTATGAACTCCTGATCAGGATGGAAAGGGAAGGACTGGTGATGAAGGTCAAAAACTTGGGCAAAAGGAAGATGGCAAGAGTCGTGTTGACAGAGAAGGGACGTGAAGTCTATTATCAATCAGCCAAGGGGAAGGTCATCCCCAAGATAATGTCTTGCCTATCTGAGGAAGAGCAACAACAACTGAGGTTATATTTGGAGAGATTACGGGATAAGGCACTGGAGGAAATGACGAGTGAATATGAAATACCCTCCCCATCCTCAAAATAAGCAGCGCAATATCTACATGATAAAAGATTTGAATATTATCACACTCCCCGCTTTATCTTTAACCCGGTAAGAGGGTTGGGCAGGTTAGTTTGGGTACGGTTATTTGTTGAATTGACGGAGAAAATTCCAATACTCTGAGAGTTAGATAGAAAACGGCACTTTGCTTTACTTGCGTTTACCTCTGATTGGTCTTAAGAGCATAGTTAATGCAAGACCAACAATACCGGCAGAAGCACAGACTAAGAAAGCCACCTGATAGTTACCAGTGACATCAAATATATAACCAGCCAGAAGCGGACCGATAGCGGCGCCAATCGTAAAGCCGAGGATAGCAGCCCCAAAAATCAAACCATGTGAGCTCAACCCAAAAAGCTCTGCTACCAGAGGCGACTCTGATGCCCCCATACCACCGTGGGCGAAGCCAAAGACAACGGCAAAGAGGTAGAACATCCACATCTCTGCGGCTGACACCAGCCAGAACGACGCTGCCGACGTCAGAATAAAGCCAATTATAAAAACCTGCCTGTTCCCAATTCTATCAGCAGCACTACCCAGTACAACCCGGCCAACAATTAGCAGCCCGCCAATAGTAGCCAAAATGTTAGCAGCACCGGCGGAGGAAATTCCCAGGTCAGTAACATGTGGCACAATATGTACTATGATAGTGTACATAATAAATCCAATGCAGATTAACATGACAAAAAACAACCAGAATTGCCTGGTGTAAACCGCCTCTTTTAGAGAAAATCCCTCATCCCCTAATTTCAGCTGTTGTTCTTCCCCTTCACTTTCACCGTAGGGCACTTGTCCTATCTGGGATGGGTCACGCCTTAGAAGCTGAGCAACCGAAACAACAACTACCAAAACTATGCTGCCAATTATGATGTAGGATGTGCGCCAATCATAAGTAGAGATAAGCTGATTGGCCACTGGCGGTCCAATCAATGCGCCTATGCCCGTGCCGACTAGAACAATACCCGTCATCGTACCTCTCCTGGCGACAAACCACCTGGCTACAGTTGACAATAGTGGGACAAAGGCACCACCCATGCCAGTGCCTATTATTACCCCATAGAACAAATATAGCTGCCAGAAAGTACTGACCTGTGACATTAGCAAATAACCCAGACCTAAAAGGAAGCCACAAAGTGTCATCACTATCCGGGGACCGAGCCTATCATTAAGTCCCCCCATGACAACACCTACCAATCCGTGCATAATCATAGAAAGTGAGAAGGCACCTGAGGTCATGGCTCTAGTCCAGCCAAACTCGGTTAACACTGGCTTGAAGAAAACGCCAAAAGCATAATACGTGCCCCAAATTGCCGCCATGATACACAGAGCGGCCACAACCACGATATAACCATAGAAAAACCCTGGCTTAGCACCAGGGGATTGTCCAACTTGCTGACTATCCATGATAAACCTTTGTTATATAATTCGCCTATGCATCAAGATTACTGTCACACAATATACCCAACAGTTTTCCACTTAGCCTTCCAAATCATTAATGCATTGTAGACCAAATCACGTTGAGACGCAAAGAATTATGTAGATACAATAGCCAAGTGGGATAGCGAAGAGTTATTTACGCCGGTGGCTAGTCTAGTTAATAAACAGGAGCTAACACTAAAGACCCCTGTCCGTACAGAATGTAGATACAACTTTGGGAATAAAAGTGAGTTAGGGCAAGAAGAATGGGTTTGTCCATATATTGGGAACTCGCAGAGAGATTTTCAACTAATTTGAAAGTTTTAGCTTTGAGGCTAGTTTGATGACTTCGGACAAAGAATTTTTTTAAATAGTTACTAAGCAATCTTCATCTTCTAGCCCTTGACAAAGTATGGTAAAATGTGTATAAAATTGGTCGTATACGACTTGTACACCGGACGTGGGGGAAATGTTGTGTATTCGATATGCTACTAAAAAAGGAGGTAAAATTTATGGCATCTACTATCAAAAGCAAAGAATACGATGTAGTCGTGGTGGGCGGTGGTAACGCAGGTCTGTGCGCTGCCCTGAGTGCTGCTGAGCATGGAGGCTCAGTGTTGCTTGTCGAAAAAGCGCCTGAAGACGACAGGGGAGGCAATACCAAGTATTGCACCTTTTACAGATTTCCCTATGGCGGCACCGAAGACATTGAGAAACTGGTTCCCGATATGTCTGAGGAAGAACGCAAGATGATTGTGGTCCCGCCATACACGGCAGATATGTTTTATAACGATATGATGCGCGTGACACGAGGGCGTGTCGACCCAGAAATGCTCGAAGTAGTGGTCAATAATGCTCGGCCGACAATCGACTGGACGATAAAGCATGGCGTCGAGCAGGATCTAAACCGCAAGGCAAGGATTCTCTACGAAGGAAAAATGTATTTTGAACCGGGGAGCCCTGTGGAACCCAAGAATGCTGGAGTAGGGCTGGTTGACATGTTGAGCAAGGCATGTGAGGCCAACGGTGTTGAGATTGTCTATGAAACAGCGGCTATGAAGCTTCTGATGGATTCTAGCGCAGGCGTTAACGGCGTCGTGGTGAAAACTAAAAGCGGGTTACAAGAAATTATCGCTAAAAGAGGTGTCATCTTAGCTTGCGGGGGCTTTCAGGCATCCCCTGAGATGCGCGGGAAATACCTGGGTACTGGTTGGGACATTGTGAAAGTGCGCGGAACAAAATGGGACACAGGTGACGGGCTGAATATGGCACTGGCAGTAGGTGCCAACACCACTGGAGAATGGTCGGGAGCCCATTGTACTCAAGTTGATGCTGGAGGGCCAGACCATGACATGGGCGATAGTACTTTTCGTACTAGCTATCAGTTTGGCATCATTGTGGACTCGGAGGGTAAAAGGTTCCTCGATGAAGGGGCCGATTATCGGCTGCACACGTATGCGCGTTACGGTAGGGACGTTTTGCGCCAACCAAATGCTTGGGCATGCCAGATATTTAACCAAAAGGATGCAACCTCGGGCCTGTTAGAGCCCATGTATTCTGTAGGCACTCCCCCTATCGTCGCCAATACGATTGAGGAACTGGCGGAGCATCTGGAGATAGATCCGACGAATTTAGCGAAGACGGTAACTGAGTACAATAATGCTGTCCAGGAAGGCGAGTTTCGCCCTGCCACACTTGATGGAAAGAGAACGGTTGGCATCGAGCCACCTAAGTCTAACTGGGCTTTAAAACTCGATAGTCCTCCTTTTGTAGCTTACCCGGTTACCGCCGGCATAACCTTTACTTTTGGTGGTCTGGAGACAAATAAATATGCGCAAGTATTAGATACCACGGACCACCCCATCCCTGGTCTATACGCAACTGGAGAGATACAAGGTTTCTTTTATCATAACTACGCCGGGGCGACAGGACTCACCAGGGCAGCTGTTTTCGGCCGAATCGGAGGAGCACACGCAATGGGCCACAAAATCATTTAGTCCGCTGGCAAATTCAGATTCTGTGAAGGAGGGATAAGTCATGAAGAGAAAGACTACTCGGCTGAAGGAACTTTTTTCCAGCAAGGAGATATTTGTTCTGGCTGGGGTTGTAGATGCATACGAAGCCAGAATCGTGGAGGCAGCTGGTTTCAAAGCTTGCTATATGTCCGGGGGCCGTACATCTGCTGCACGTGGTTACCCGGATGCTGGTTTTATAACGATGAATGAGATGGTATCGAATGCTCATTACATAGCGACAGCGCTCGATGTGCCCTTGCTATCTGATGCTGACACCGGATACGGGAATGCTTTGAGCGTACGCCGAACAGTGCAAGAGTTTATTCAAGCTGGGGTCGCGGGTATCCATCTTGAGGATCAGATATCTCCTAAGCGCTGCGGGTATATGCCAGGAAAACAGGTCATCGAAATGGAAGAGGCTGTAGGCAAGTATCGTGCTGCTGTAGACGCGAGAAACGAACTTGACCTGGATTTTGTCATCATCGCTCGCACTGATGCGCTAGGGGCTGTAGGTGGGACATTAGACGACGCTGTTCGTCGGTCTGAAGCCTATCGGAAGGCAGGCACCGATGTTAGCTGGGTCGAAGGGATAAAGTCCATGGAGGAACTGAGGTTCATTGTTGAGCGGGTGGAAAAGCCGTTTTTGCTGATTCCCCTAGGCATACCTATTGAAGAGCGCCCTTCCGAGGAAGAGATGGAAAGGATGGGCATAGCCTGTGCACTCTATCCTGGCATGCTTTTCGAGCTAACCACACCCCTCCTGTGGGAGTACCTCCATGATGTGAATGCCAGGGGCCTAGCTGCACAGAAGGAGTGGCAGCAATGGCTGGAAAACCTGCCACGCAAGTATCCACCAGCCCCTAATTTCTTCCAAATTTCTGGCTTTCCGAAGGTGAAGGAGTGGGAAGAGAAATATCTCTCGGCGGAAGAATTGGAGAAATACTTAAAGTCTACGGGAATTCCCATGGATGACAATAAATAAATTTCGGCAAGGGCCGAATCTGAAATTCAGATAAAGGTAACTGGCAGGCTGCATTTTGACGTGGTCTTGCTCAGTAATGCTGTGGGCAAGGATGGAAGATCAGTTCGAAGTCAAGAGATACATGCCAGTTTGGAGGGTTGATATATGGGCATGACAATGACAGAGAAGATACTAGCGCGTCATTCATCCAAGAAAGAGGTGAAAGCTGGCGATATAGTGGAATGCGATATGGCGATGGCCGTATTGCTTGAAATAACTTTCTCTGAGTATCCTAAACTCAAGAAAGTGTGGGACCCGGATAGGGTTTGGCTCGTCATTGATCATGCAGTGCCAGCCCCAAGCGCAGAGGTAGCTAACGACATGATACTGCTGCGCCAATTTGCTCAGAAGTTTGGGGTCAAGAATCTAATTGACGTAGGTAGGCATGGTATTAGCCACGTGGTATTGTCAGAGAGGGGGGTAATTCTTCCCGGTTCCACCTGTGCTAATCGGGATTCGCATACTGCTTCGGTAGGGGCGTTGAATTGTGCAGGCCGTGGGCTAGGTGGCCCGGACCTGCTAAATGTACTGTGTACTGGAAAAACTTGGTTCCCGGTTGGTCCCACAGTTCGCTTTATTGTAACAGGGAAAGCTCTTGCAGGAGTGTATCCTCGAGATATTATCCACTTTGTCGCTGGAAAGTACGGTGATTTCACTAACTGCAATTTGGAGTGGTTTGGCCCAACTATTGAGGAAATGGATATAGCTGGTCGTTTTACCATTGCTACTATGTGTGTTGAGCTTTCTGCTGAATTTGCTCTATTTGAGTGCGACCAGACGACACTTGACTACTTAAAAGGGCGTACTAACGAGCCTTTCGAGCCTGCGTTTCCTGACTCTGACGCTAAATATGAAGCTACCTACGAAATAGACATCTCTAATATGGAACCCCAGATTGTACTGCCTGACAAAGTACCGCACAACGTGAAGCCGGTTTCTAAAATTAAAGGAATCAAGATTGATCAAGCTTTCATCGGTTCTTGCGCCAATGGCAGATTTGAGGATATCAAAGCTGCCGCTGAGATTGTAAAGGACCGTGAGGTAGCTCCTGGGGTGAGATTCATCGTAACTCCAGGCTCGCAGGCAGCTTACTTAGAAGCGTTGGAGGCTGGATACATAAATGCTTTGGTCAAAAGTGGAGCTGTAGTGACCAACTCAACATGTGGTGCTTGTTATGGTGGATCCATGGGGTTGCTTGGGGATGGTGAGACATGTATTAGCTCGAGCACCCGCAATTTCAAGGGGAGGATGGGAAGTCCCACGTCTCGTATCTTCTTGGGCTCACCAGCGGTAGTAGCGGCATCGGCACTGAAGGGTGAAATTGCGGATCCGAGAGACTTCTGGAGGTAGCAGAACGATGGCAGATATCCTTAAAGGACGAATATGGAAATTTGGAGACGACATAAATACGGACCTGATAGTCCCGGGTTTTGCTCTAGGGAAGCCCGAAGAAGAACTACCCAAATACTGCTTCTCTGCCAATAGACCAGGATGGGTAGATATGGTTAAGAAAGGCGATATGATTGTGGGTGGAAGGAACTTCGGAACAGGTTCGAGTCGACCAGCTGGGAAGGTACTGAAAGATTTGGGCATAGCCTGTGTCTTAGCAGAGTCAATCAATGGCTTGTTCATGCGGATTTCTGTGAATTATGGTTTTCCCGCTTTGCCATGCCCTGGCATCTTTGAGGCTTTCGAGGAGGGCGATGTTGCGGAAGTAGATTTTAAACAAGGCAAGATTACCAACCAAACTAGGGGAGTTGTGCTTAAAACCTCCCCCCTTCCGGAGATGTTGGTGAAGATAATTGATGCTGGAGGAATTATACCAATGCTCGAAGCAGAGGGATGCTTAGAACAGGCTTAGCCATAGCTTATATCTTTGGGGGTGTCTCTTGGAAATTGTTGTTTGTGTGAAAGCTGTCTGTATGAATCCGGTGCGTTTTGAGCTCTCGGAGGTTGGGGATGGGATAGATTGTGGGAGTAGAACACTGGTCATGAATGAAGTTGATGAATATGCCTTGGAGCAGGCGCTGGTGATGAGGGAGGAACTGGGGGGTAGCATAACTGTGATCAGTGTAGGCGGTTTGGCATCCCAAGACGCTCTATATGTAGCTAAGGCCAAAGGGGTTGACCGGGTTATTAGAGCTGCTGCTGACTATGTCGACCCTGTCTCGGTTTCTGAAATTCTGGCAAAGGTAATTGAAAGGCTGCATTTTGATATGGTTTTGACAGGTGTCGAGTCCAGCGACAACATGACGGGTCAAACTGGAATATGTCTTGCTGAAAAACTGGGCTTACCATTTGCCTATGCGGTAACTGCAATCGATGCAACATCAAGTTGTGACTTCCTTACAGTAAGGAAAGAACTTGGCGGGGGTGTTTATCAAGTTTTGGACATACGGCTACCAGCAGTGCTGTGCATCCAGTCAGGAATACAGCCACTCAAGTACACTGCTCCGGCGAGGGTACTACGTGCTCGGAACGAGCCGTTGGAGGTCTATTCCCTACAGGATCTTGTGCCCATGGCTGAGGGGGCAGTTCAACCAATACGTCCTAAATTAGTAAGTTTGTTCAAGCCTGAAACAACCCGCAAGGCTGAGATATTGGAGGGTGAACCTAGCCATATTGCTTCCGTGGTCATAGAGAAGATTTTGGAGGTTTGTTAGTTACAATGGCTGAGCAGGTGTTGGTTGTCGTCGAACACGACGGTAACGAAATAGGGACCATTAGCCGGCAACTGGCAACAAGAGGACGGGAACAGTCTAACAGATTGAATGCCCAGCTCAGTGCCCTGGTACTCGGACACCAAGTTGAGGGCATAGTCCGGAGCTTGTCGGAAATGGATTTTGATGTTGTGTTCGTGGCCGATGATAGTTCCTTTGAGTATTACAACCCTGAGGTATATACAAGAGCGGTGTCAGAAATACTCAGAGACATCGCTCCCAGAGCAGTTCTGCTTGGCGATACCTATATGACGCGTGAGGTTGGGCCTGCGGTCGCGCTAAGACTCGGCATACCGTTCCTGGGTAGTTGTGTTGATGTGGAATTATCTGAAACTAAAGTGATGGTAACGCAACCGAAGTATGGTGGCGTAATACATGTGAGGGCAGAGCTTGAGCCTGTGCCATCATCTATCTTGATTAGTCTTCAGAGTAGACCTGGTCTCCCAGATACGGTGCGTGCGCATGTTCCATCAATAGTGCCTTTAAAGGTGGAAGTCGACACACCAGGTTTGCGCACAAGGGTGGTAGATGTGATCCAAGAGACAGGCGCGGAGTTTGATATCACAAAGGCTGATATAGTGATTGCTGGCGGTCGCGGTTTGGGCGCAAAAGAGAGCATATCCTCTCTTAAAGAATTAGCACAAGCTCTGGGAGGTGTCGTCGCATGCTCTCGCCCCGTCTATGATATGGGTTGGTTGCCGGTGGACTGTCTAGTGGGCATGTCTGGGAAAACGGTCATCCCTAAAGTGTACGTTGCTTGTGGTATTTCAGGAGCACCTCAGCACGTTATGGGAATGTCTGGTGCGCAGTGCATAATTGCGATTAACAAAGATGTTAACGCGCCGATAATCGGGCTTGCACATTATGCTGTTGTCGGAGATCTACGCGAGTTCCTACCTACGCTTATTGAAGAAGCCCGAAGAGCAAAAGCAGACAGCAAACGTGGGGGGTAGATAGCAGCTATTATATTTTAAGGTTCTGCGAAAGGAGACAGAAAAGTGAGGATTGGAATTGATGTTGGCGGTACTTTTACTGACGTAGTCTTGGTGGATGATCAGGGGAATTTCCACTATACAAAGACTCCAAGTACGCGGAAAGAATTGGCGCAGGGTGTTCTTAATGGTCTGGAGGATATCCTGCAATTAACTGGTTACTTGATGGGGGATATACACTATCTTACCCATGGCACTACGGTCGGTACCAACGCTATCATAGAAAGGAAAGGGGCCAGAACGGGCCTTATCACAAATAAGGGTTTCGAGGATGTTCTAGAAATCAGGCGAGTGGCGCGGCCCAAGGAGGCCACCTTCGACTTCATGGTAGATAACCCTCCACCCCTAGTACCCCGCTATCTAAGGAAGGGTGTGATCGGACGGATAAATAGCAAGGGACAGGTAGTGGTAGCCCTCGATGAGGATTCAGTTCGTGAAGCCGTAGATTCCCTTAAGAGGGACAAGGTGGAGGCAATATCGATTATTTTGCTTTTCTCTTTTCTTAACCCTAGTCACGAGCAGAAGGTAGCCGAAATCTGCCGTGAAACATTCCCCGAAGCTATAGTCTCACTGTCTTCCAAGATATGCCCTGAGTTTCGGGAATATGAACGGACCTCGACTACGGTCATGAACAGCTATTTGGGACCCGTCATAGAGCGTTATATGGATAACCTGGTTAGTCGTCTGAGGGAGAAACATGGTGATGTCAACCTGCTCATCATGCAGAGTAACGGGGGTTCTATGAGCGTTGAGGCGGCAAAGCGTTATGCGGCAAGTATGATTAACTCGGGGCCAGCAGCAGGGGCCTTAGCCGCTGCTTACATAAGTAAGCTGCTTGGCAAGGGACTGGCTATAGGTGCGGATATGGGGGGAACCACCTTTGACATTAGCGTCATTGATAAAGGCATGCCTAGGACGACCACATGGGGTGGGGTAACTGAGTATCCTATTAAACTTCCTATGGTTGACATGAAGACTATTGGGGCTGGTGGGGGAAGTATCGGCTGGATAGACAAAGGCGGCGCTTTAAACGTAGGACCTGAGAGCCAAGGTGCGGAGCCTGGACCTGCCTGCTATGGTTTGGGAGGCACCTTGCCCACCGTGACCGATGCCAATCTAGTACTAGGGCGCCTCAACCCTGATTATTTCCTGGGAGGGAAATTAAAGCTGTACCCCGAAAGAGCGCGTCAGGCTATCAAGGAGCATGTAGCTGATAGAATAGGGCTCTCGGTTGAGGAGGCAGCCCTTGGCATCATCAAGGTCTCCAATGCCAATATGGTAAAGGGTATCAGTGGTGTTTCTGTAGAAAGGGGATATGACCTGAGAGAGTTTATTCTGGTGGCTTTTGGCGGTGCTTGTCCTCTCCATGCCGCTGCGCTGGCCAGGGAATTGAACATGTCTCAGGTCGTCGTGCCTCCTATGTGCGGTGACCTTTCTGCATTCGGTCTAGTAGTTTCCGATATAATGCATGATTACAACCAAACTCTGGCCAAGAAACAGAAAGACATTAAACCTCAAGAGTTGCTGGCGAGCTTCAGAGTCCTCGAAGACAATGGGGTTAACCAACTAAGGCATGAGGGAGTAAAAGATGAGGATATAGTTCTTGAGTGGTCAGGAGATCTCCGCTATGAAGGACAATCCTGGGAGCTTAATATCCCTATACCTCGAACTCCGACCTTAGGGCACCACGAGATACAGAATATTCTATCTGATTTCCACAAGTTACACATGGAAGCTTATTCTTACTGTAACCCGGAGCAGCTGGTGGAATTTATAAATTTGAGGGTAAGAGCAATTGGAAAGAATCCGCCTGTAGTATTGCGTCGTCAAGCTGCTGACCCTACTCCGCTCTCCCAGGCACTGAAGGAAAAGAGAGCTATCTACTTTGAGGGGAGCGGCTTTATTGAGGTTCCAATCTATGACCGGGAGAAGCTGGGACCGGGAACTCGTCTGATAGGTCCCTGCCTTATAGAGGAAACTATATCTACTGTCCTTGTCCCACAGGGGTGCAGCAGCGTCGTAGACGAGTATAGTAACTTTATAATTTTGGTTGGTGGTTCTGAGATATGAATATTTTGACTATTGACATGAGCGAGAAAGTTTATATTAACAATTTTATTCAATGATTTGATACGAAGGGAGGTGAAAAGCAGGATATTACAGGCAAGAAGGAACTATAATAGAGTTGCCAGGGAGCAGGACAGTGGCCTATAAGTGCCCATTAACCACTAAGGCCAAATTGTCCCACTTTTGCTGACCACATACAGCCACAAGCAGGGCTGACATAATGAAGCTTAGCGGGCCTCGTTTCGTGTCTGGTGAACCCGTCGAATACGCAAGTTACGCCTGCCGCCTCGTGGAGATGTTCGGGTGTTGATAGGTCCTAGCATCAAGAAGAGGCTCGACTATTGGATTGAGGTCCAAGCTCTTGCTACTTGGTTGATTTTACCATGTAGCTGGGGGTGAAAGAACAAAAAGGAAGTGCAATAGCCCTGAGTCTGAAGTTAAAAAGGGGCTTTTCAAAACTAAACGGCTCACAATTTACCAAGTGATAATGCCTATGATATAATGCCACGAGATCCAATTTTAGAAATAAGTATAAATTCTTAAAAGGGGGTGATTAAGTGTCAGATGAAAAAGATGAGTTGAAAGCTTACGGTGAGGATGTGCATGCAGGAGAGATACTCCCAGAGGAGACAGAGAAAACAGTCATAAAAGCACTTGGCCTCAGCGGTGGAATATATGGCGGAGCTCCCTGTGCGGTTGATGTGAAGAATGGTAGAATAGTCAGAATTAGACCATTTCACTATGATTGGAAATATAACAAAAAGCAATTCAACCCCTGGAAGTTTGAAAGGAATGGTAAAATTCTTGAACCACTTATGAAATCGCTGCCTTCTCCTTTCACATTGGCCTACAAAAAGCGAGCGTATTCTCCCAACAGGATTAAATATCCCCTAAAGAGGGTTGATTGGGACCCTAATGGTGAAAGGAATCCTCAGAACCGAGGTAAGAGCAAATTCCAGAGAATCTCCTGGGATGAAGCTGCTGAGATTATAGCCAGTGAAATAAAAAGAATTCATAAAGAATACGGGCCACTTGCTATCCTTGTACAGGGAGATGGACATGGGGAGTGTAAGTTTATCCACGCTGCTCATGGCTGTCCAACGCTGCTTCTTGATAAGATGGGGGGCTTCACACAACAAGTGAGAAATCCGGATAGTTGGGAGGGCTGGTACTGGGGGGCTAAACATGTGTGGGGACCGGGGCTTATTGGTATGATGAGCCCGGCTGATAATATAGTAAAGGATATGTCAGAAAATTGCGATATGGTTCTGTTCTGGGGAGGTGACCCGGAAACAACACCGTGGGGATTTAGGGGGCAGTTTGCCAGCCGACTATGCTATTTCTGGTCAGAGATCGGCATAAAACAGGTGTACATCTGCCCTGACCTGAATTACGGAGCAACGGTTCACGCTGATAAATGGATCCCGATACTACCCAACACCGATGCTGCACTACAACTGGCGATAGCCTATGTCTGGATGACCGAAGGGACATACGATAAGGACTATGTGGCTACGCACACGGTAGGCTTTGATAAGGTTAAAGCCTATGTTATGGGAGAAGAAGATGGAATTTCCAAGACACCCGAGTGGGCTTCCAAGAAATGCGGTGTCCCGGAATGGACCATTAAGGCGCTGGCGAGGGAGTTTGCCTCCAGGACGACGTCGATAGCCCATTATTTTGGCGGTGGTATGATCAGGGGACCATACTCACACGAACCCGCCAGGTTGGAAGTTATATTGTTAGGGATGCAGGGACTGGGAAAGCCGGGAGTCCATCAATCCCAGATAGCTTATGAAGGGATGCCCCGAAATATAATAGGCGGCAAGGGTCATATGGGCATGTTTCAGAATCTTACCAAGTCTCCCGCGGCAGAGCGGCTACTTAAGCCCCATAAGACTACCCCTAACGCTTGGGGAAAACAACTTATTCCGAAGACACTCGTTGATAAAGCCATCACTAATCCACCGGTTATTTTTTGGGGTACTGGTGCCATCGAGACATCGGTTGAAGACCAGTTCATGAAGTATACTTATCCCATACCCAAAGAAAAGGGGGGCACCGAAATACATATGATATGGACCGATACCCCCTGCCGCACCACCTGCTGGAATTGCGGTAATGATACCATCGAAGCCGTGAGAAACCCGAAGATAGAGTGCATTGTAGCCCAGCACCCCTGGCTGGAGAACGATGCACTCTTTTCCGATATCATCCTGCCAGCCAATACCACACTGGAGGTGGAAGATATCATGCCCTGCATTAGGCAGGGTGACCATTTCCAAAGCGTATTACTCATGAGACAGGCCATTGAACCCATAGGAGAGTCCAAGAGCGACTACGAAGCGGTTTGCGAGGTAGCCAAGAAGCTTGGTAAGTACGAGGAGGTAACAGATGGTAAAACCGTGGAGGAACTAGTGAAAGCGGTTTTTGATGGTATGGGCTTTAATAACTTTATCAGCTGGGAGGAATTTCAAGAAAAGGGTTACTACGTTATCCCGGTTGCCCCGGATTGGGAGAAAGATCCGGCGGGTTTTATCAAGTTCTATGAGGACCCTGAGGCCAATCCCTTACCAACGCCGTCAGGTAAACTGGAGTTCTATTCTGAGAGATTAGCCAAGCATTTCCCCGATGATAAGGAGAGACCACCGGTGCCGCACTGGATCGAAAAAAGTAAAATGCATGATGAAAGGCTCTCCAGTGAAAGGGCACAGGTCTATCCCCTACTGGTTATGTCCAACCACGGTAGATGGCGGGTACATGCACAGTGTGATGATATCTCCTGGACCAGGGAAGCACCGACATGTAAAGTACAGGGTCCAGATGGATACATGTATGAGCCTCTCTGGATTCACCCATCAGACGCGGCTAAGAGAGGCATAAAGAGTGGGGACATTGTTAAGGTATACAATGAAAGGGGTGCTGTCCTCGGCGGAGCAATTGTATGGGAAAGAATAATGCCCGGGGTGGTCTCCATGGACCATGG
>Ga0114930_10001687_pt1 | contig 20688 bp, 18 predicted proteins | sample AnhtaG_FD_87300 | JGI IMG/M metagenome (GOLD analysis project Ga0114930, IMG submission 87300) | Deep subsurface microbial communities from Anholt, Denmark to uncover new lineages of life (NeLLi) - Anholt_01485 metaG | ecosystem: Environmental > Aquatic > Marine > Oceanic > Sediment | place... | reverse complement strand
GTGTTCGGGGATGGATGAAGCGACCTTTGAAGATTTAGCCTCCCTGAATCGCGCTTCGAGGAAACCCGACAGAGTCGGGCGGCGAGTATGTTTGAGCGGAGCGAGTTACGCAGCCGCCGAGAAGAGCGATGAAGGGATGGCGTGAAAAATCTGAACGGGAGCGAGACCGTCCCCGAATACTAACTGATTAATACCCACACAAAATGGAAGAGAACCGATAAATCAAGCCCCACTATTAAAAAAGTAGCGTGTCCCTTTTTTTTATGCTATAAGCTTTTTATCAGTAATGGAAAAAAATCGCATAATAAAACAAATTTGGAAAAAAGATAAATTTATATCCTAAATCGGGAAAAAGGAGGAATAAATGCGACACAATAAGATCCTTGTTTCACTTTGCTTATTATTAGTATTGGTTTCCGTACCGGTTCTCAGCCAGGATAAAATCACAAGCCCAAAGGAACATATGGGTTTTAATCCCGGGGACGACTATTTTCTGGCTAACTACACCCAATTGGATTCATACTGGAAAAAACTGGCTCAGGAATCCGACCGGATATCTATTGTAGAAATTGGCCGGTCCGCTGAAGGGCGCACAATGCTTATGGCGATTATCACCTCGCCTGAAAACCACAAGAAACTCGACAATTATAAAAAGATATCACGGCAGATGGCTTTAGCAGAGGGACTAACTGACGGCAAAGCAAAAGCACTGGCCGCTGAAGGACGGGCTGTGGTCTGGATTGATGGAGGCCTTCACGGCTCTGAAGTCCTGGGGGCCCAGCAGCTCATCGAACTTGTTTATCAAATGGCAAGCCGGAATGACCCGGAGACGTTAAGGATTTTAAATGATGTCATCTTGCTTGCTATCCCTTCAAATCCTGATGGAATGGAACTGGTGTCGAACTGGTACATGCGTGAATCAGAACCTACAAAACGGTCTACGAGAGGGCTTCCCCGTCTTTACCAAAAATACATCGGCCATGATAACAACCGGGATTTTTACATGGTCACTCAGCCCGAGACAGAAGCTCTTAACCGGGTACTCTACAGCGAATGGTTTCCGCAAATTGTTTACAACCAGCACCAGTCTGGCCCCTCAGGATGCGTCTTATTTGCCCCACCTTTCCGGGACCCGTTTAACTACTGCTTTGACCCTCTTGTTCCGCTGGGGATCGAACTTGTCGGAACCGCGATGCACAGCCGTTTTGTTGCCGAGGGAAAACCAGGAGCAACAATGAGGTCAGGAGCCAGATATTCGACATGGTGGAACGGAGGGCTGCGGACCACAACATATTTCCACAACATGATTGGAATTCTCACAGAAACCATCGGGAACCCTACTCCCATGGAAATACCTTTTCTTCCCCAGAGACAGCTGCCCAGGAATGACCTACCGTATCCCATAGCACCGCAAAAATGGCATTTCCGCCAGTCTATCGAATACTCAATAACTGCTGACCGGGCTATCCTCGACCTGGCTTCAAAGCACCATGAAGACTTCCTGTACAATATTTACCTCATGGGAAAAAATTCTATTAAAAGAGGAAGCCGCGATAACTGGACCATCTATCCAAGACAGATTGCCGCCGTCGAGGAAGCAATCAAAAAAGATAAAGTAAAGCCAAGCGGTTTTGGCCGCTCACAGGGCTATCCACACAAGTACTATAAAATGCTTTATGAGCCTGCCAACCGGGATCCGAGAGGTTACATCCTTACTTCCGACCAGCCTGACTTTTTAACAGCCACTAAATTTGTGAACACTCTCATCCTGAATGGCGTTACAGTTCTTCGCGCGACTCACTCCTTTGATGTGGCTGGAAAAGCCTATCCTAAGGATTCTTATATAGTCAAGACCGATCAAGCTTTCCGCCCGCATATTATCTCCATGTTTGAACCTCAAGATCATCCCGACGACATCCCCTATCCGGGCGGAGCACCAATCCCTCCCTATGACAACGCTGGCTGGACTCTGGCTTATCAAATGGGAGTGGATTTTGACCGGATTCTCGACGGATTTGAGGGCCCTTTCGAGAAGATCGAAGACCTTGCGAAGCCTCCTGCTGGAGCTGTCACGCGTAGCGGGAAAACTGCAGGATTTCTTTTAGACCACAGGATCAATGACTCATTCATTGCCATCAACCGCCTGCTGCAAAAAAAGGAAAAAGTCTACTGGCTAAAGAAAGCTTTTTTGTCCAACGGAAAGACATATCCTGCAGGCACCATATACATTCCAGCCAAACGTTCCACTGTTCCTGAACTAGAGAAACTAACTAAAGAGATCGGATTAAATTTCGAAGGAACAAAATCGAGGCCCTCTGGTGAAGCTTTCCTTCTGCGCTCTCTGCGTATAGGAATATGGGATCATTATGGAGGCTCAATGCAGTCCGGTTGGCTGCGTTGGATACTCGAACAGTTTGAGTTCCCGTTTGAGGTGGTCTACCCTCCTTCCCTGGATGCAGGAAACTTGGCCAGTCAGTATGACGTGCTCATTTTTGTCCGCGGCGCTATTCCCCGTATTAGATCCGACAGCACAAGTCGCTTTCGCAGTTTCCCTGCGCCTGATCTGAAAAGTATTCCTCAGGAATACCACAATAGAGTCGGAACTGTAACCGCCGCCAAAACCATTCCGCATCTGATCCAGTTTGTGAAGGACGGCGGCACAATTCTTGCTATCGGCAGTTCAACCAGTATTGGATACTATGCCGGTCTACCCATAACCAATTCCCTCGTTGAAAAACTTCCAGACGGGACAGAACAATCCTTGCCTCGGGCTAAGTACTTTGTACCAGGCTCTATCCTTCAGGTGCGTGTCGATAACACAAATCCCCTGGCATATGGGATGCCTGAGAAAGTGGATGTTTCTTTTAATAACAGTCCTGTCTTTCTACTCCAACCCGTAGCTACAAAAAAAGGAATACAGCCAGTTGCCTGGTTTGACAGCAAGAATCCCTTACGGAGCGGATGGGCCTGGGGAAAGCACTTTCTGGATGGAGGCGTTATTATCATTGAGGCCGGTATTGGCAAAGGCAAGCTATTTCTGTACGGGCCTGAGATTATCCGTAGAGCCCAACCCCACGGGACCTTCAAATTCCTTTTTAACGGGATTTATTATGGAGGCTCAACAACTGTAAAGCTTAAATAGACTCTACCGGAAACTAAAAAGCTAAATTGTTTTATAAAAAGAAATCAACAATACAGGAAATCCTAGTTAAAAACATAAAATAAGGAATTTTTCCTTTTTTCATTATTTTGACTTCAAATCTCTCCTGTGCTATAAGCTTTTATAGGGAAAACAGATAAGGAAAATTAATAATAGCAGAAAAAGCGCAATTGGAAACAGAGGCAAGCAGCTGAAATATACAAGGAAAAATTGACATGAAAGCTAAAACTCCATTAACCATTTCAGGATGGCTTGTCCCTATTTTGATGATCTGTCTGCTGGCTGTGACTTTTTTTATATACTCTGCACAAGAAGTTTATAAAAAAGATATACTCAAGCAGCAGTATCGAATCGGGAAAAACCTCAATCCTGCTACAAAGATAAAAGCTATGGATGCAGTTAAAGCTTTTGAGAATCAAATATCCTCTGCTGAAGGCAATGTTTTTATTCCTCAGATGGTTACTGAAATAATACAAAACCAGTTTGAAAATATTTCACCTCCAGAAGTGGATATTCTTAGCTTTCACGTTCTCTGTCAGGCTACAATTGATTTAGAAGATGATATCCGGCTTATTACGACAGAAATTGAGGCCATGAATATAGCAAAACAGAAATTGAACGAATTGATAGACAGCTTTAACGAATGGATCGAAGAAAAAACAAAAACCTCATCCCAGTCCACTGAAAGAGAAAGCACCGAGGTTTCAGAGGAAGAGCTGCCGCCTGTTTTAAAAGAACATGAGTCCATGGAAAAAACACCTAATTTTAATACAGAATATCCCAGATCACCGGAAATAATCTATTCCAGGGATCCTGAGAAAATGAGCCTTTCTGAACTGGAAACTGAGTTAAACCGGATAAAAACCGCAATTAATTCCTTTCACAGAATCTCAGAGACTGGCGTATTGGTTTTACAGAAGCAACTGGACCGGCGTTCCGAATTCCTTCAAACTCTTTCTGATATGGGTAGAAGGGTATCAGACATAAGAGAAGATCTGATTAGAAATATCAAACAATAAATCCAAAGGCAAGCATTCTTATTTCCGTGACAATTTCTTTGGAAGTCAGGCAATCTGATTAGGAAGCCATCCGGAGGCGAGCGGGCATGGTTCCTCAACAAGGAGGGCAAGCCGAGGAATAAGTGGATTTTCCTCGCTGGGGAAAATACACGGGCTGACTAATCAGTTTGCCTGACTGTTTCTTTATCACGGAAATAAAGATGCTTCCAATCCAAAGTCCTCTTGGTTATCAATATCCTTTGGCCAGTCCTGTGCCACGAGGATCAGCGCCGCCAAAAAATCGAACCAGTTTTCCCATGGAATCATACTTGATCATTAATCCGTGCGCGTTGCCAAGTGCCTCAACTAAACGGATTTTATGTCCCAGGTCTTCAAGAGCATTTTGAACTGAGACATTAATCCCTCCCTCCACAAGAATGATGTCCGGTTCCCTAAAACTGATGCGTGGCGCTGCAATAGCCTGTTGAATATCCATCTTAAAATCGATCATATTCATGACCATTTGAGGGACTGTTTGGCCTATTGTATGACCACCCGGTGTTCCAATAGCGATCCAGGGCTTTCCATCCTTAAAAATAATGGTCGGGCAGTCGCCCGAGAGTTTCCTATGGCCGGCATGCGCATCCATAGGATTTCCTTTTGGTTCAAAGGTGCAGTATGCAAGTGAATTATTAAGCCAGATACCTGTGCCTTCCACCATAATGCGGCTGCCGAATGAGTTGCCGAGTGTCTGTGTTGCACAAACGATGTTTCCCCATTTATCTGCAACAACAAAATGTGTTGTATTATCTCCCCTCTTCACAACAGTTTTTGGTTGAGAAAATGGCATTGCTTTCTTCATATTTATATTTTTGACAACTTCCTTCCAATATTTTTCAGAAAGCAGATTATCCAGTGGAGGTGGATTAATTCCCGGATCACCTGCATAGGCGAGACGGCACCAAAAAGCGTGTTTAGTAACTTCAGCAAAACGGTGAAGATAGCCCGCTGTATTGTGCCCAAGATTAACATTATTGAAGCAGCTCATTAAACCTAGCCGGATAAGCGAAGGAAATGCTGTGGAAGGAGGCGAAGCCGTTGCCACTGTATACCCACGGTAATTTATGCTGATGGGTTTCCACCATTCTGCTCTGTCAGCAATCAAATCGTAAATGGTCAAGAAGCCGCCTTTCTCCCTCATAACTCTATCTATAACTTTTCCGATTTTTCCGCCGTAAACAGCCCCAGGGCCCTCTTTAGCTATTAACCGAAATGATTGAGCAAGGTCTCTCTGGAAAAGAACATCTCCCTTTCCCAGAGGTAAACCTTCTCTGCCATAAACAGCTTGACCGTATTCATTAAATTCAGAAAATGTTTGATTTATAACTCGAGCAAATCGTTCATTAATCTCGAATCCTTGTTCAGCGGTTTTAATCGCGCCTTCAAAAAGTTTATCCCACTTGAGCTTCCCGTATTCAGAGGACATCGCCCACCATGCATTAACATTTCCCGGCGTGGATACAGCCTTTGGCCCGCGCCGATTGTCCTTATAATTTGGCGTGGGTGGACGGAAAACATCTGAATTTACATTCGCGGGAATTTTACCGCTTGAGTCAAGAAATCGAGCCTTTCTTTTGATGGCATCATAGATAAGAATTGCCCCGTAACCGCCAATCCCTGAGTTCATCGGCTCAATAACATTTAAGGAAGCAGCAATAGCAACCGCTGCATCAAATGCATTACCGCCACTTTTAAGAGTATCAAGGCCAATCTTTGTAGCAACCGGATGAGCAGAGCTGACCATACCACTTGTACCAACAGCAGGACTCTGCCTTTTTTTAGAACTCTGTACTTCATTTGTGTTTATAAAACTGACAAAAGCAAAAAATACGATCAAAAACAAAAACAGTTGTTTACTTAACATAGTATTCTCCACATGAGTTAATTTTCACTGTTCTTCTTGCTGAATTTACGATTTCTGTTATTAATCAAAAAAAACGTGTAAAGCCAAAGCCTGACCTGTCAAGGCTACTTTGTTGTATGTCTAAGTTAGAATTCTCCGAATTTTAAGGTCAAATTTGCGCTGATTCCTCTCAAATTTTCTTCGTTTATTCCAGCCAGATCAACTCCACTTATATATCGATAGCTGGCTCCAAGATCAATTCGAAAATTATTTGCTACATTTACTATAAAACTAAATCCTGGCTCAGCAACAAAGTAAGATGTAGAATTATCTTCTGGAACTCCGTTGCCGCCACTCCTGTCATAGAGCGAAATTCCTCCTACCCCGAATAGAACCGATACGGAAAAATGAGTAATTTTTTGTGGCTGGAAAATGTATTCCAGAATTAATCCCCCGTAGTTCATTCGAAGGTCGAGATCCTCATTAGGCGGATTTGCATTTACCTCATTTGATAAAAAATACCAGCCTCCTCCAAGTGAGAAAGAATGATTAATTATCCAGCCACCACGACCGCCCATAAAAAGGCCAAATTCTCCATTCAAATGTGTAAATTTTAATGCCGGACCTCCAAAACCCCCGCTCTCAACTTTTCCACTTATAAGGGTTTCTTGCTGCCCTAAAGCTGGAATTGCAAAAAAACTAACAAGAAAAAATACCAAAAGCTTTCTTTTTTCCATTTCTTCCCTTTAAATACAACATGTCTTTTTTTTTATTTTACCATAATAATCCATTTAGTCTATCTAGTTTAGTTGTTAGATTGGAGTCGGATTAAAGTAAATGGCACTTTAAAACTCTTTGTTGTAAGAAAACATATATATGGGAGCGGTTCTATTTTTTTTGGTGGGTTTGATGAATCAAACCCCTACAGATAAAAACAGAACCGGCCCCCACTTCAAAAATAGAACCGGCCCCCTTTTATCCCCAAGTAGTTAGCTTGGTTCAATCGAAATCACTTTATCAGCTCATACCGGAATTGTCTGCCTTCAAGATAAAACTGGCTGTATCGAGTAATCAATCCCGGAGGTATCTTACCGGGACCTGTTACCTCACAAAGAGTGTACCTTAAGCCGTTAATTGTAAATCCTTCTCCTCCTATTGACGGAATAGCCAATCCTACGAACAGATGCTTGGGTACTTTTATCAAAAGAAGAGGGTATCTCTTAAAATTTATCCACATGGAAGCAAAAGTGACTCCCTTAGAATCACAGTCTCCAATGTTGTAAACAAGGACCTTAGGGGGTACCCAGAATTCTAAAATCACTTTGTTATTTTCTTGAATGGGAGGAAGTCCGTATCTTACTTCCTGAATAAAAGCTAACATCAAAGCCAGGAATTGTCGAAGAGACTTCTTTTTACTCTCACTCCTCATTGCTTCGACCACTTGCTTTACCCTGGCACGGTTGTTTTGAATACAAAGACTGTAATTTACACCTATTTTGTCTCCGAAGAATCGGAATCCCCTTTTATTTAAAAATGCCTCTTTTCTCTTTTTCTGATCTTTTTCTATCTTTTTTTGATATGTTGTCTGTTCCCTCGTAAGTTCATTCTTAATCCTGTCGAATTCTGCCTTGGCTTTTTTATAAATAGAAGGAGGTGCGGAAAGCTTGAGTTTAAAATCCTTAGGGCTTACATTATCCATAAAAAAATATTGGGAGTACTTACTCCGCAGTAATCGCTGACTTATAAATTTCTCTAAATAACTAATCATCTCACCTTGTTTTTTTTCAAGATGTTCACTCATATGTTTCTCCAGCTCATCAGGATAATAGCCAAATTCGCTCTCTGCATCCAAAAGTTGCTGCTTTAAAATTGAAAAAGTTATGTTGTGAGTATTTTTTTCATAGTCTTCCCAGCCATAAGTAAGCTTATAGCCGCTTTCTGTTCCTTCTTTTTCATAAATACTATAATTTTGAGCTGTTTTGTTTTCCCTTTGGAGGAGAATAAAATTCAAGTTATCCAAGGACGTATCACAAGAGTTATTTTCAGCCATATAGGAAGCCAGAACAATTAAACTGATTATAGATAAGGAAACGAGAAAAAGTGCAAGAAGCGGAGTCTTCATAAAAGCAAATTATTCAAGAGGAATTGATCCAACCTCAGGAAAAGGGATTAAAGCTTTGGTTAGGCCTGAAACTCCTGAGCTTATTAAAAGACAAATAGCAACAATAACAAGGGCCATAAACAAAGCAACCGCTATGTTATTCTTTTTGATTTCCTCAAAATGATTGATTCGTGGAGTTAATTTATTAAACAGCCAGAAACTGAAAAGAATACAAATTAATGCCAGAATCCCGGCCAGGAGAACATATCCAACACTAAAACCTAACATTTTAATAAAACTAAGGGCACTCTTCTCCTGCCCGAGGATAAAAATCTGGATAACTGCCATGACCGGATAAATTGCCTGTTTAACAACAAGCGCTTCTCCAAAAAGAATGCTTCCCAAAATAATCCCCACCGATGTATTTTTCATCCTGAGCTGGCGTTCTTCATCAAAGCGCGGAGTTAGAATTAGGAAAAGTCGGTAACTCCCAAAGATAAGGATAAAACTTACAAATATAGAAACTAAAAATTCCAACAATCCAAAAAGTATCTGCTGACCACTCATTTTTTTATCCTATTTTTATTTAAGAGACATATATTTAATTACTCTTGATTGCTTATGGCTTATACCATACAGAAAAGTTTTGTGTCAATTGAAGAATTACTCTCACACTCCCCTCTTTCAGTAGAAATGGGGACAAGCACCATTTTTCACAACGGAAAAAATGTCCTCCCCTATAATAGTTTTATTTGCAGAAAATGGAGCCTGTCCCCATTTTGACTTTATCTATCTTCCAAAACGAGGATTTACAACATTGCTGTACACAGAGCCAAATGTGTAGCTAAAGCCTATCGAGACATGATACTCAAAGTGAGTAGCAAGTTCAGTTTTCTGCAGTAAAATCTCATCCAGCGATGCTCCTTCACCAGGCAACGAAAGCTGGTCATGAATTACAGCAAAGCCCCCACTCATTCTTAAAGATAAACCTTTAAAAAGGCGGAACGACACGTGGCTATATATTTCCAATCGGTTTTTACTGAAATCATGGAAATAATGAGAGCCTTCAATTGTAGCACTTGCATTTCCCCAAGGTTCTTTAACCTCAAATGTAACAGCGAGTTCTTCGCTTAACAAGCTTTCTGAGGTCTTATGATAAATTGTTTCTTCCCTGTAACGTCTGTAACTTAAGCCGACCCGGTAAAGGAAACGAAGCTGTCTTCTTGTGGATTCAGAATATGGATATAAATTATACTCGATTGCAGGAGTTGGGCTTATTGAAAGCTCTATGTTGTTGTAAGTCGCTGAAGAAGCTGATAACCAGGTCCCTATGGACCAATGGTCGCTGATGCTTTTTACATACAAGCCGCTAAAACTTTTTCTATCTGAATAACTGGATATAGTATCTCCATCTATGTCAAAGTTACTCTCATTGAAGTTGCCGTAAATACTCATTCTTAATTTTGACTCGGGTGTTATCCGGTTGGCAGAAACATTTCTGTAAAGAGAATAATATTTGTATGATTTTTCTCCAAAAAAGGAACCGGAAAGGCTCATGCTGAAGACCCAGAAATTCCAATTATCCTCCACAGCTGTAGGCCTGACCTCTTCTTCAAACAATATAGAGATGAAATCTGCGATAGGTGTTCTTGCTATGTAGGGTATTAGCCCCATTTTTAAAACTTTCACCATCCCTTTCCGGGTTTCATCACTTGTGTCAGCTTTTTTTGAGACATACTTTAACGTATCTTTAATATCCGAATATTTTTCTAATCCGATAAATGCAATTGCGTATTCCGTGCCGCCAGGCCCGGTTGTCTGGGTTGTAATGAGTACATGTCATCAGCCCCTTTCCTGTCCCTTACATAGTTGACATATGGAATTTCTGTTCTGATATAGTCCCGGTCACAGCGCCCATCTAGAAATACTTTTGGAGCATCCTTTTTTACTTCATTAATATCAAATTCACTTTCTTCCGGATAAGAATAGGCAGTCAAAATAAAACAGACTGTATAAAAAAATAGGAATAAAAAAACCAAACGCTTTATCATTTTATCGTATCTCTCCTCATCGGATTTATAATCTCAAACATATTTTATGAATTTAAAAAGGGTAACTAATAGCACAACAAGCTTGACAAATTAAAAAAATCCCTCGATTTTTATAAGCTTGTTTAAATTTATAAACAACATTTTATATTACACTACTGGTTAGATGGAATTATTATATTTGAGCTATTTCTAATAGACTTGTCCCCCTAAAAAGATGAATTACAGATTTTTTAAAAATACCCTAGGTTATCGGATTGTTGAGAATTAAGGCTTAGTGACGTTTTTGGCTACAGGGCCTCGGTCGCTTTCTTCAATGTCAAATTTAACTTCATCGCCTTCAGCGAGTGTCTTGAATCCGGGCATTGTAATAGATGTGAAGTGAACAAATATGTCTTGACCGTTTTCCTGCTCTATAAAGCCGTATCCCTTTTTCTCGTTAAACCACTTTACTGTTCCTTTTGGCAAAGCATTGACCTCCTTAAAAATTTTTCAATCATGGTCCCAAACTTCAGGTCGCCACTCTAGCAAAGGGAACAATCCTTCCGAGCGAAGCCGACCCTCGATTAAAGCAGGGCCCTAACTAATTAGGTGTTAAAATCCAATTTATAAATCAAAATGCAAATATAATCAAGTAAAGAATGGATTTTTTTTTGAGTTTATTTTCCAGATTTTTTCCAAAATGGGCTTCCTCGACAGCCAAAAGGAGAAAGCACCGTCTATTAATACTGACAAACTCTCTGGTCTAATCTGTCTTCATGGCATAAAAAAGCTCTTTTATTTTGAAGCTCAACAGGCTGCAGAATATTTAAATTTGAAGCTTCTCCCTTTTTCTATTTTATCCTTTTCTTTTAAGTAAATATTTAGTTATAATTTTTCTCTAAAAATTTTTCGCTTAAAAAAATGCCTGCAGCCACTTTTAATTATACCAAAGAAACAATTTCTAAAAGAATATTTTTCATAAAAATAGACAAAAGCATGTAATCTACTTATAATGAGCAAGATAAAATTTAAATTCACACATAGCAGAAATGATCAAACATGAGGAGTTTTTGATGAACAAATCAATAGCCGGAGTTGAATTCATCGTAGGAATTCCTTCATTAATGGAGGCAGATACTATTTCTTTTGTCACAAAGAAGGTCGACCAAGGGCTAACAAAATACTTTAGTGATTTAAAATGTTTAATTGTTAATGTTGACAATAATAGTAGAGATGACACAAAAGGTGCCTTTCTTTCCACAAAAACTAAAACCCAGAAACACTACATCTCAACACCCGAAGGAGTTAAGGGCAAAGGCAATAACTTTTTAAATCTCTATAAGTTTGCAAAAAATCATATAAAAACACTAAAGGGTGGTGTTGTTATTGATGCTGACCTCCGCTCAATCACCCCAGAATGGATAAAGCATCTCGGGGAGCCAATTCTAAAGGGGTATGACTACACGCTGCCGCTCTATTCGCGCCATCAGTTCGATGGAACGATAACAAACCATATATGTTATCCAATATTTTATGGCTTGTTGGGTGAGGACATCCGGCAGCCAATTGGAGGTGAGTTCGGTTTTTCACCTTCTCTCATCAAGCACTGGCTCAACCAGAAATGGAATTCTTCCGCAAAACAGTATGGCGTAGATATCTTTATGACACTGCATGCAATCTTCGGCAATTTCAGGATTTGTGAGGTGGGCCTCGGTGCAAAGATCCACAAAGCCAGTGCTCCAAAACTCGGGCCTATGTTTACCCAGGTAATCACGACATTATTTGAGATCCTCCTCTCCCAGGAGCCATGCTGGATAAATATTCCAGTTATAAAACCTAAAAATAAGGAACGATTTGGGCTTGAAAAACTTGAGCAACCGCAGGAACTGAAGATTGACATGCTAGAATTAAAAGAAAAATTAAGGAAAGAATATTTTCTCAGACAAAAGCTCCTAAAAAGAATTCTAAGCGATTATGCCAGTTCTAGCCTGATTAAAATGTTTGAACAAGACATTTATAATATTGATATTCTAATGTGGACACAGCTTGTTTACCAGCTCCTTTTTTCATATAAAAATGGCTCTCAACACGTTAGAAAAGACATCATTGAAGCACTAAAACCCCTCTATTTCACCCGTTCTGTGACTTTTAACTACCAGACATGGCGTTATAACGCAAAATATGTTGAAGAGGCGATACTCGAACAGGCAAAAGCCTTTGCAGCTCAGAAGCCCTATTATTTAGGATTACATGTGAACGAATTGAAAAAAAAGGCTGCAGAGTGTAAAGCAGATTAGTTCTCTCCTAATTTTTTTATAAGTATTGAGTTATTCTAAACTCAAAATTTAAGGACAACAGCTTTACATATTACTTTATTTCGCATGAATGTCACACTTTGTGTCATGTCACATTCCTGTATTTTGTTTAATTTCACTTAATTAGATTAAACAACCAAAAAAACTGTGACATCAATTCTGAATTTCTGATATCCAAATTTTTATCCTGTGATATCTATCTCTTTTAATTTCAACAGGTTAATCTATATTCATTATTTTGGCACAAAACTTGTAGTAGTTTTAGTTGATAAAATTGAGCGTGACTGGAGATGAGAAATTTTTATTGTTTAGCCCGTCTTATAAAAAGGAGGTGTCAAAATGAATAATCCGAGAAGAAAAAAAGCTGGGAAATTTACTGCCACAATACTAATCCTTTTTACTTTAGTATTAATCGCAGCTCCCCATCAACTTTTTGCAAGTGTATGTGAAAAAGCTCTGGTAAACTGCGCAATCGATGCAGGGATAGCCACAATATTAGGCGCGATTGGAGGCATGTTTGCAGGCAATTTATTAGGTTCCTTAGCTGGTGCAGGCACAGCCGGAGGCTCTTATTTATCGTGGTGCCTAATTGGCTATGACTTCTGCAACCGCTATTACAAAGCTTAAAAGAGTTATTATTATTTAATAGTTCTTAAAATCAGGGAGGGAAAATATGATTCTTCAGATTCAAAAACACATCAGGAAAGTCACACTCATTTTAATTGTATTAATGATTTTTATAAGCCTTGGTGCAGCTGAGCAAGAGGAGGGCAAATGTGAGGGAGCTTTTATAAAATGTATGTTTGATGCAGCCCGTCACTTTCCCATGTTCTCTATGCTCTATATACAAGGTGTTTATTGTTTTGGCGGTTACTTCTTTTGCAAAAAATATCTTGATAAATAAGGTAGGATCAATAGAGGATTCAAAAAAAACTAACATCATACAGGAGTCTTAAATTCCTTACTTGGCGACAGTAAAAGTGTCGAGAAAACTATTACTTTTAGCTATTTTTTTAGTCCTGCTTTTTTATTTACATCTTCTTCTTTTATGGGGAGGAGCACTTCAAAAATTATGCCTAAAAGAAGTCCTGTCTATAGGAAGTTTGGAAAACGATGCTCTATTTCAATGGGTAGGGATTGCTTCTGATTCCAGCTGCAATATCTATGTTACTGACACTATGGACTACTCATTGAAAAAGTTTGATGCCAGGGGAAATCTCTTAAAAAAAACAGGGAATAAAGGACAAGGCCCCGGGGAATTTTTGGCACCCCGTTATTTGGGCATTTCGGACCAGTTTCTTTACGTTACAGATCAGTTTAAGCCCGAAATTCAAGTCTTTGATAAAAACTTAAATTATAAGCGGAGCATATTTGTTTTTATGCCAGTTTCAGATTTAAAAATTCTCTCCGATGACAAAATTGCCGTTACTACAATCTCAATGACTAAAGCAGGAAGAATTATTATTGTTAACGCAAAAGGAAAGGTCAAACGCGAGTTGGTGTATTCTGACAAAAAACTGCCTCTGTTGATGGATATGGTGAGCTTTGATTTCGATTCAGAGGGTAATCTATACATCGCTTATAACTACCAGGACAAGATTGAAAAATTCGATTCCGAAGGGAAAAAATTATGGTCAAAAAAACTTCTAAAGATAAAAGAGATTAAAAAAGAAAAAATAGCTTCTTTTGAGCTCCCCACACGATTAGTCTACAAAGATGTTGCACTGGACAGTTCAGACAATCTATATATACTTGGTGGTAGTTATTCCAAAAATCCGAGCTGCGATGTTTATGTTCTGAGTCCTGAAGGGCAGTTACTGAGAATCCTGACATTACCTGATACAAGCCATTGTATTTATATAGACAGCCAGAACTATCTCTATTCAAGGGCCAATGAAGGCGTGACCCTGAAAAAATTTAAAATGATCAGCCAAGATAATTAACCTGAATTATTCATAAAAACTGCCGATTCCATTTTTCATTCTTTATAAAAATATCTATTTCAATCATCGGCATTTTTTACTCTTAGAGCAAGCCGATATTGTGAGATTGCCGCGTCGCTTCGCTCCTCGCAACGACGTCTGCTTCGTTGCAAAGGATTTGCGGTGAAATACCACAGCTTCATCCTTCACGTCTCGAAATGATAGCACAATTTGTGAGATTGCCGCGTCGCTTCGCTCCTCGCAACGACCTCTACGGCAACCTCGGCTCGTGAATAATCCAGGTTAATGAGTTGAGATTGCCGAAGACGCTGCTGCGAAACGTTAGGATCAGCCTGTCCCATATTTTTCAAGCAGCTTCATAGGGATTATTGGCAACACGAAACATATAATCGGGATCAATAAAGGGTTCATCATCTTTATGTTTTTCCATCAAGGCGATTTTTTTCTCAAGAAGCTTCGGAAAATTATTACCATGAATAAAAGGTGTTTCCTCAGTTCCAGATATAATCATCCATTCTATGGGAGCCTCCTTCCACAGCTGAATGAGGTCCCGGCAGTTCTGTATTTCTCTCTTGATCATTTCATCTAAAAGCTTTCGACAGCGAGCTTTACTTGAAAAATCAGGCGCTTCCAAATACTCATGAACAGCATATATCCATACAGCTGTGTTGCGTAAAGTCTCATAAAGACAGCGTAATGACATGATTCTGAAATACTGGTCCTCAAAAACCTTAAAAGATAAATCGCTCCCAGAATGCTGGGCATCCTCCATTTTTTCCTTAAACAGGTCAATTGCGGCTAACAAAGGTTCCCAGACTTTATCATCTATCCGTTTAAATGCTTTGTGGGCATAATCTTTGGAAATCAGCTCAAAAAGCACATCCTTTGCCAGGTCTATCCTGTTGGGATTATGAATGGAAGTGCACATAAATTTTTCATAATACGTACGTTTTTCTTCAGGAATCCGGTCGATATGGGGGACCAGCGGACGAACCAGCAGTCTCTGCCAGACAACACCGTAATGGGAATAGAGAGGCAGTGGCATGAAAAAACGGATCGCCTTCTCGACTAACTGCCACCCCTCAACTAAATTTCCTGCATAATCTTCACCCACATAACGTGAGGCTAAACTCAATATCGCCTTGTCAATATCTAGTTCAGGATTGAACTGGAACAAACGAAATATCTCCTGATTCACCGCAAATGGCACTTTGTCCGGAGGCTGTATTCCCCCTAGATGGGCTAATGCAGAAATGTGTAGTTTAAAAGACTCCCGAAGCTTATCATATGTTAACCAGGGAAATGGAATCCCTAAAAGAGGTTCATGGTTGGTATGGGCACAAAAAGAATGATAGAAAAAGCTTTGGCTTTTACGAGACTGGAGTTCCTTCATTGGCTCTTTTTCTTTTTCCCACAACTTATTATGATACGCTGAACCCAGAATCTTCACATCCGGGTACTGGGGATGCGGATAGTTACTTTCCCATCCTCTGACCAGAAGCGAATTAACTTCCACGTCGATCCGGTCCTTGAGTTCTGGCCATAAGTACTGATGTTCTCCATAAAATGATTCCAAGCGTGTGATTATCCGGAACTGAGGATTGATCACGGATGCTGTATCACGCAAGAGTCTAAAAAAGTTTAAAATGTTTGTGGCTGCGGATTTTGCAATTTCTTCATCATCTTTCCATTCCCGGATCAGGTAAGCTCCACCATTTCTTCCAACATACAGGGATTTTGTGTGTTCAAAGCCAGCGCCACTGTCATTGCTCCAGATAGTAAGGAATTCAAGTTCAGGAACTTCCATCAGCAGGTTTGTAATAAGCTCAGTATAATGTTTTTGTACAACCGGATGAACTATGGAAAGGTTAAAGCGCGGTTTAAAGCTCCGAAATGGGTGGTCAACACGCGCACCCCTTAAGGTTGGATATTTCTGGAATAAGGCTTCAGGCACTGAGCGTGGCTCAAAGCAGAGAAGACCAGGCGCAAGGCCATATTTAGTAGCCATACGTGCATTTTCTATCAATAGATCAAGATTTCCCTTTAAATATTCCTGTGGATAAATACCCTGATTTAAACGACTGGTAACAAACTGATCAAGAGCAGGGCAATAAGTGTAAAAATCAGGATAAAATTCTCCCGAGATCCCCTTTTCTTCGGGATTAGGAGTAGCCAGAGCATTAACTTCAATATGGGTAAAACCCAGGCGTGCATATTCGCGTATGTACTGCTCTCTATTAAAAAAACGGATAAGACGGGCATATTGAGCCAAAAAAATATCAAATGTTGATTTCTCAAAGGCAAAACTCATTTTCCGTATCCATTGTTTAAGGCGCAAAACATCATAATCCAGCAGGTTTTCCATAACATAAGAAAACACCGTATACAGAAAGTACGGTTTGGAGCTGATCAACCAGCAACATTGGTTCCCATCAATAGAGAAATATACCCATTCTTTATCAGAAGGCAGTTTTACTCCCTGTTCTAACAGCAATTTGGATAATTCTTCAGTTGCCACAGCAATACAAAAATTTCCTTTTTCAGATTTCATATCCGATGGTTTTACATGTTTTATGGACACCCCTGGTTTGAACGAGCTTATAAGTTCATTTGCTACGGTTTCTTCAACAGGATATCCTTTTTTAGGAATCCAGACCTGACGAATCTGTAAAAAAACTTCTTTGACTTTCATCATAGCCTCCTCAGTTCTGCCTTGAACCTGAATTGTACTGCGAAAAAAAGAGTATAGGCAACCTTATTTTCTTTCCTTGACTTCAAGTTTTTCCTTTGTTATAAGCTTAAAGAGGGAAAATTGGATTTGAAACAAAAAAATTCACTTAATTTGCAAAAAGGAGGGAAATAAAATGATCTGGTGGATTCTGGTTATGGCCGTTTTGGGAATTCTATCATATCTGTCAGCAGTAGGAACCCTTTTTATCATGCAAATAAAATTTCCATTCTTAACATCTTCTTTTATAAATATTCTGATTCTAGTCTGCATGGCAATAGTACTTGTTAGAATTCTGAGGAGAATGAAAAGAGGGGAAAAAGAGATCCTTTCTAAAAGAATACACGAACTTGAGACAGAATTAAAAGCTCTCAAAGAAAAAGGACAGTAGTTTAACATGCTGCCCCGGGCTAAATAAATATAAGTGGTTTAGAGAGAGAATTCTTCTTTCCTTATACTTTTTCAATAAAAATAGAACCGTCCCCATTTTTTTTAATTCTGAGAAAAAATTAATATAATGGGCTTATATCATTGAAAGTAAATTATAGTGTCGGCAGTTTTTATGAATAATACAGGGAAGTTAAAGATAATCGATTTTCATGTCCACATAGGTCTGAAAGAGCACTGGCATGAATGGATACATGAGTACCAAAAGTCTGCTCATTCAGAGTACTACAAGCGCTACGATGAGATGATAGACCCAGAGAGGTTTGTTGTTTATCTCAAAAGCCACCAAATTTATAGGGCAGTAATCCTGCCAGAAATAAGCCCCAATATTACGGGCATCGTTCCCAACGAATATGTCCTTGAGTTTTGCCAGGGCCATAATACTCTCATTCCCTTCTGCACTATTAATCCCTACCTTGTAAGCAATCCATCTCAGGAATTAAAAAAATATATCAAGATGGGTGCAAGAGGGATAAAACTTTATCCTTCCTACAATCACTTCTATCCCAATGATAGCAAGATTTACTCCCTTTATCCTATCGCCCAAGAACACAAGCTCCCGATTCTTTTCCATACAGGGTCTTCTGTGTTTAAAGGTTCAAAAATAAAATACGCTGACCCGATCTATCTGGACGATGTGGCTTCGGATTTCCCTGATCTCCTCCTCCTAATGGCACACAGTGGAAGGGGCCTGTGGTATAAGAAGGCTTTTTTTCTCTCCAGGCTCCATTCAAACCTTTATCTTGAAATCTCAGGTTTGCCCCCTAAGAATCTTTTAAACTATTTCCCTGACATGGAAAAAAACATCGATAAATTTGTCTATGGTTCGGACTGGCCGGGAATAAGTACAATTTACAGTAACATCAAAGCTATAAAAAAACTTCCACTTGCAGAAAGTTCTATAAAAAAGATCCTCTACGGAAATGCAGCCCGCATATTAGGATTATAAGAAAAATTTTTACTTCTTTTTATGTATAGTTATATAAACCATATTTGATATAATTAGCGTAAAATTTGCAATTTTTTTTAAATCTAGATATCCTAAGTTCTCATATGCCAGGGTTGGCTGGATGAGAAAAAATGGGAAAAGAAACTAGTTCATTAACACGGCAAAGAGGATTTACTCTTATAGAACTACTCATAGTAATAGCTATTCTCGGACTCCTTTTTTCGATTGTTATTCCCACCGCCCAAACTTCAGTCAATAGAGCAAGGATTAAAAACACTATGAAAAATATCTCGATCATTTCCGAAGCCATTACAAATTATTCTACGGATAACGGATATACTCCTACTCAAAATGGCACCTATGATTCAAGTTCAGCGTTCTACACTGGACTTGTTCCCTTCTATATAAAAGTCCTCCCTACTAAAGATAAATGGGAAAATGATTTCCGAGTGTGGTGCGGAATCAATGCAGAAGGAAATTATGGCATCTCTGGGGCTATAAAGGATGATTTTTTAATTGCATCTTTTGGAAAAGATAACACAAAAGAAGAGGAATTTAGCTTTAATTCTTATTCCCCTGAAGATGGATTTTTTGTCCTCTCAAAAAAGGTCGATTTTAATAAAGACCTGGTTATGTTGAATGCTACATGGATCCGCCGACCAAGGAATATTCGCAACTAAATCAACATAATTTTTCCAAAATATTTTTTTTTATTCCACTTTCAGAATACACAGAGTACAGAAGACGGGCTCTTATAGTAATTAGTTTATGTTTTCAGCAACTCGTCTTAAAACTTGAACATTTTCTCTTTTTGTATGAGGGGCAATAGAGCAAGCTGTGCTTAGAATAAATCCTCCCCCAGGTTTACCAACTTCAATCCTGAATTCAGCGTCTTTCCGGACTATTTCCTCAGTCCCTAAAAGCAGGACATTGACAGGATCTATATTGCCCTTGATAAAAATCCTGTCTCCAATACGCTTCTTAGCATCATCCAGCAGGACATCACCCAGCGGAGGAGGATCAAGGCATTCTATTCCAGAAATTCCAGCTTCGACCATCATCTCTAAACGATCGTCAATAGCTCCGCAGGTGTGAGTGTATACATGAACACCACGATCCCGAACAACCCTGGCTATTTGAGCTTCATAAGGAAGGACAAACTCCTTGTAAAATGCTGGAGAAATAAACCCTGCTCCAGCATAGGGGGATGAGATTTTTATAGCATCGATGTTGTGTTGGGTTTGTTCCAGGGCAATTTTTTTCACACCTTCTGTATAGCGCTGTAATATTTCCTTGGATTTTGAAGGTTCCTGGACGAGATACACCATAGCCCTTTCAATCCCGAAAAGATTAAGTAGATAATCAAAAGGAGAAGTGACTTCTCCATGAATAGAGTACTTATCCCCTGCCCCTTTTTTAATAAGATCAAAGATATCATACTTATGTTCAAGATCGAAAAAAAATTCTAATCCTTGAGAAACAGGTATAAAATTTATCTCCTCGGGGATAGATTCTGGACTAAAATTGGATATGTTTGGAGGAGATGACTCCTTAATAGGAAAATGACACGGAAGGTCATCATTAAGGAATAGTGTTTTATCTCCGTTTTTCCATGTAACAACTTCTCCCCTTTCTTCATCCTTGATTTTAATAATATTTTTTTGCCAGTGAGGAGAGTGGCCGTGAAGGCTGATAAGAATACCATCAAAACTATAAATTTCTCTTAACTTCAAGAGACCCTCTGTAAAAAGCTCGGCCGAGAGCCAGAATTCAGAAGGCGAAAAACCTGTTTGAAGAAGCATAAAACCAAAACTCATCTGGCACATCACAGGAACACGGTCCGGCTCCTCCAGATTCATAGTTGTTGCTATCCGTTCTCTGGGGATCATATTAATACTCAGAGTTCACCAGGACTTCCTCTCCCAGGATTCCATTCTTCGGCAAAGGCCTGCTAGTGGAATTTCTAGCTCTTTTAATTCTGATTGCCCTGATGCCTGCAGCCTGAGCTGCTTTAATATCGGAATCGGCATCTCCGTAAAAGATTTGAATTTTATTCTCTTTAATAGGTTTGATCTTTAAATTTCCCCCTATTTTAAAGCCAGTAAAAATAACCT
>Ga0114930_10001686_pt1 | contig 20706 bp, 18 predicted proteins | sample AnhtaG_FD_87300 | JGI IMG/M metagenome (GOLD analysis project Ga0114930, IMG submission 87300) | Deep subsurface microbial communities from Anholt, Denmark to uncover new lineages of life (NeLLi) - Anholt_01485 metaG | ecosystem: Environmental > Aquatic > Marine > Oceanic > Sediment | place... | reverse complement strand
CTATGGTGGAGCACACGGCCCGTGACGCGAAGCAGCGAGACCAAGCGGCGACCGAGCGGCCCTTCGCGCGCCGCGACCGGGCGGATCGCGCCCGGCCGGGTGGCGACCGGCGGCAAGGCGCTCTACGGCGCCAGGCTCGGCATCCTGATGCTCGAGGCGCGCTTCCCGCGCATCCCCGGCGACATGGGCAACGCGCTCACCTGGCCGTTCCCGGTGCTCTACAAGGTGGTGCGGGGTGCCAGCCCCGAGCGCGTGGTGAAGCGCAAGGCCGCGGGCCTCAAGGGCGCGTTCATCCAGGCGGCCGGGGAGCTGGTGGCCGACGGCGCCGACGGCATCACCACCAACTGCGGGTTCCTGTCGCTGTTCCAGCGCGACATCGCGCGCGCCGTGGGCGTGCCGGTCGCCGCGTCGTCGCTGATGCAGGTGCCGTTCATCGAGCGCCTGCTGCCCCGGGGCAGGCGCGCCGGCGTGATCACCGTGTCGCGCCGGTCGCTGACGCCGGCGCACCTCAAGGCTGCGGGCTGCCGCGCCGACACGCCGGTGGTCGGCACCGAGGGCGGCGCGGAGCTGACGCGCGTGCTGCTGGAGGACGAATTGACGCTCGACGCCGCGGCGGCGGAGCGCGACATGCTGAAGGCGGGCGAGGCGCTGGTGCGGCGCCACCCCGAGGTGGGCGCCGTGGTGCTGGAATGCACCAACATGATTCCCTACGCGCGCGCCTTGCAGGCGCGGCTCGGTCTGCCGGTCTACGACATGTACGCGTTCTGCTGCTGGTTCCACGCCGGCCTGGCGCCGCGCGACTTCGGGCCGCCCGGCAGCGCGGGGTAGGGATGATCAGGCCTGGCGACGCTCGCCGCCAAGCCGTCTTGGCCGCCCGGCCCTTTGGAAGGTTGCGCGGCCGCATCCTTCATGGACGCCCGGCGGGGTTCGCGGTAACCATTCCGGCCGCTCGATTTCAAAGGAGACGCGGCATGGACCGATTCACCGGCGGTTGCCTGTGCGGCAACGTCCGAATTGCGGCGTCGGGACGCCCATACCGGGTCGGGCTTTGTCACTGTCTCGACTGCCGCAAGCATCATGGGGCCCTGTTTCACGCTTCCGCGGTGTTCCCTCAGGATGCGGTGACGGTCGAAGGCGAAACACGCGACTACGCCGGGCGGTTTTTCTGTCCCCGCTGCGGTTCGCCGGTTTTCGGACGCTGGCGCGACGAAATCGGAGTGAACCTGGGATGCCTGGACGCCCCCGACCAACTGCTGCCGACCTACGAAAGCTGGATCATCCGTCGCGAGTCCTGGTTGCCGCCGTTTCCGCTCACGAGACGATACGAGCGCGATCGCGACGCCACGGGCCGCTTCGAGGAGTAGGCCGCATGAACCGTGCGAAGGCGCCGTTGCGAGCGGCCGGGATGCATGCCTTGATCGACATCTCGAACCAGATGCTCGAGGACGGCGGTGCTGGAATGCACCGACATGATTCCCTGCTCGCGCGCGCCTTGCAGGCGCGGCTCGGTCTGCCGGTCCGCGACATGTACGGGTTCTGCTGCCGGTTCCACGCGGGGCTCAACCCGCGCGGCTTCGGGCCGCCGGGAAGCGCCGCCGGCGCGTAACGCAAGAGGCAGCGCCGCTACCGCCTGCCGTTGTAGCAGAGGTTGGCGAACGTCGTGCCGTCGTCGGCCGGCTCGAAGTCGAGCGACAGCGCGTAGTCCTTGCGCGGGCTGAACTGGATCACTTCCTTCTCGCCGATCGCGAACGCCTTGTCGGGGGCGAGCGCGAAGCGCTTGATCGCCGCGGTCATCAGGTTGAGCTTGTGCACGCCGAACGCGGCCACGCAGCAGCGCGTCTTCAAGGAGTCGTAGAACACCAGCATCTGGTCGGGCGGCGCCTCGGGCGTGGTCCAGGCGAAGTCGAACCCGCCGCCCAGCATCTGCGCCTGCAACGGACGCCATTTCTGCTGCTGCGCCTTGGCCAGCACGTCGGTGGGCTGCGCGCGGGTGCCGTAGCAGGCGTCGGAGAAGGTCAGGCTCAGCTGGTTCTCCAGCACCTTCTTGTCCTGGTCCCAGGCGTCGAGCGCGGGCTTGCCGGGATAGGCGACCTGGATCTGCTTGCGCGTCTCGCGCACGGGCGGGGCGGGGGGCGCGGGCGCGGCGGCTTGCCGCTGCGGGGTCTGGATCGCATCGCCGCGGGCGGTGGGGGGCTGGGCGCGCGGCGCCGGAGGCGCGGCGGCCACGGGCGGCGCCACCTGCACCGGCTTGCTGTCGCTGACCGACACCGACACCGGGGCGAGGCGGCTGCTGTCCGCGCTGTTGCGCAGGCGCAGCGTCGCGGTGCGGTTGTCGTAGAGCAGCGAATAGACGCGCGTGCGCAGGCCCGTCTTCACCTCGTCGCTCGCCAGGTTGAGCGCCAGGCGCGTCTCCAGGAGCTTGGCGAAGGCGGCCACGTCCACGGTCTGCACCACCACGCCGCAATTGCCCTTGCCGCTCAAGCCCAGGATCATCGAGCCGTGGTCGGACGGCACGTACCACGCCTCGTCGGTGCCGAGCCGGCGCACCACGTCGGGCTCGACCGGCGCGTACTTCATCTCCTTGGCGCCGTCCTTGACCAGCTTGGGGTTCGCCAGGTTCGCCAGGCAATGCACGCGGAAGCCGTCGAACGCCTCGCCCGCCATCTTCTCGGCGGCCTCGGCGGGGGATTGCGGGGCTGCGGCTTGCGGCGGCGGAGCGGGCGCGGGCCTGGGCATCGCCGGCATGGAGGATTGCGGCATCGCGCCCTGGGGCATGGCGCCCTGGGGCATGGCGCCTTGCGGCATCGCCGGCGGCGCCTGGGGAATCGCCTGGGGCGCCGCCTGCGGCAGGGCCGGCGGCTGGCCTTGCGCCAGCGCGGCCGGGGGACCGACGGCCGGCGCCAGGACCGCGGGAACGGCGAGCAGCGCCAGCAGGGCGGTAACGGACCTCGGCGCGCACGTCGCGGTCATTCACGAATTCCGTGGGGGCGAAAGCGGACCGGCTTGACCCCGAGGACGCCTCGGCCCTCGGCCCGAACGAACGCCGCCAGCGGGCAACCCCCGCCGCCCGATCCGGCAACGTTGAAGGAAATCATGGACGCTGGCGGCCGATGTGACAAGCGGCGCGCCGGATCGCCGCGCCTGGGCTTGATTTTGCTCGCGAAATCGCGCGCGCGCGCGCGATTCGTTGGCCCCGCGAGCGGCCATGATCTACACTGCGATTCGCTGGCATTTCCGGGGATCGTTGGCGTGGCGCAACCGCAGCACCGTCCGCGCTCGAAGCGCGTCGCGCGCGGCCGCGCATTGGCGGCGGCCGTGCTCGCCTGCGTCCTCGCCGCGGCGCTGTCGCACGCCGTCGCGCAGAACCCGCGCTTCTTCCGCATCGGCAGCGGCTCGACCTCGGGCTCGAACTTCGCGATCGCCGGGGCGATCGCCGCCGCGATCTCCAACCCCCCGGGCTCGCGCCCGTGCGAGCGGGGCGGCAGCTGCGGCGTGCCGGGCCTGGTGGCGGTGGCGCAGACCACGCAAGGCTCGCTCGACAACGTCGCGCTGATCGCCAAGGGCGCGGTCGACGCCGCGATCGTGCAGGCCGACGTGGCGTATTGGGCCTATCACGGCACCGGGCCCCACGCCGGCAAGGGGGCGCTGGCGAACCTGCGCGCGGTCGCCACGCTCTATCCCGAGGTGGTGCAGGTGGTGACGGCGGCGCGCGGCGACATCAAGGGCATCGCCGACCTCAGGCTCAGGCGCGTGTCGCTGGGCGAGCAGGGCTCGGGCACGCTGGTCAACGCGCGCGCGATCCTGAAGGCCCACGGCCTCGGCGAACTGGACGTGGTGCCGTTCTATTTGCAGCCCGGCCCGGCCGCGGACCTGTTGGCCAAGGAAGGGCTCGACGCGTTCTTCGTCAACGCCGGCCTGCCCGCGGCGGCGGTGGCCGAGCTCGCGCGCGCCATGCCGATCCGCCTGCTGCCGGTCGCGGGCGCCCAGCGCGACGCGCTGCGCCGGGAGTTTCCATTTTTCGCGGCTTGGTCGGTGCCGGCCGGCGCCTACGCCGGCACGGCGGCGACCGAGACCGTCAGCGTCGCCACGCAGCTTCTGGTCGCGGCCGGGCTCGAGGACAAGCTGGTCTACGGCATCGCCGCGTCGCTGTGGCACCCCGCGACGCAGAAGCTCCTGGAATCGGCCGGTCCGCTCGCCGCGGCGATCGCGCGGCCGACCGCGCTCGAGGATCTGGCGGTGCCGCTGCATCCCGGCGCGGCGCTGTGGTACTTCGAGCAGGGCATGATCCAGGGCGACACGCAGCGCACCACGCGCTGACGCGCCGGCGGCGCAGCGTCAGGCCGCTTCGATCCACGCCTTCATCGCGGGCAGCTCGGCCACCGCCTCGACGTAGGCGGCCGAGACCGGGTCGAGCTTCACGCCGTAGGTGGTGAAGCGCGTGGTGACCGGCGCGTACATGCAGTCCGCCACCGAGAAGCGCCCGAACAGGAACGGCCCGCCGGCCGCGCCCTTGGCCCTGGCGCCGAAGCGCTTGCGGCAGTCGCGCCAGATCCCGGTCACGCGCGCGATGTTGGCCTGCACCTCGGGCGCGATCGCCGGGGTGGGGTGGCGCGCCTTCACGTCCATCGACATGGCCGCGCGCAAGGGCGCGAAGCCGCCATGCATCTCGGTCGCCACGCAGCGCGCGACCGCGCGGGCCGCGCGGTCGGCGGGCCACAGCCCGGACCTGGGAAACGCTTCGGCCAGGTACTCGCAGATCGCCAGCGATTCCCACACCGTCAGCGGCCCGTGCTTCAGGATCGGCACGAAGCCCGCGGGGGAGTGCTTCAGGATCCTGGCCTTGGTGTCGGGCCGGCGCAGCTCGATCAGCGTCTCCTTGAACTTCTCGCCGGTGGCCTTCAGCGCCAGCCACGGGCGCAGCGACCAGGACGACCATGCCTTGGTGCCGATGACGATCTCCAGCCGGGTCATTGGGGACTCCCGCGAAAAAGGGCCGCGATTGTTGCCGCGAATCGCCGGGGAGGGCAAGCGGCGGGCCTCCTGCCCGCACCCGTTTCCCTGGGCGCGATTTTGCGGCATGGTCGGCGCGTTTCCCGGAGGAGCCCATGCTCGCCTGCTTCGCCCAGCGCCCGTCCGACGTCTCGGTGCCGATCCAGCCCATCGCCAAGGCCGAATTGGAGCGGAAGCTGGGCAAGCTGACGGCGCGACAGGCCCGGTGGCTCAAGGCCGCGGGCTTCACCGGCGCCGCGGGTCAGGTGCAGCTCGCGCCGGACGAGAAGGGCGGCATCGAGCGCGTGTTCCTGGGCGCGGGCGACGGCAAGGAGGCGTTGTGGCTGCTGGGCGACCTGCCGGCGCGCCTGCCGCAGGGGCGCTACCGGCTCGACGCGCCTTACGGCAAGCGCCAGGCCACGCAGGCCGCGCTGGGCTGGGCGCTCGGCGCCTACGCTTTCACCCGCTACAAGAAGCGCGAAACCAGGCAGGTCGCGCTGGACTTCCCGGCCAAGGCCGACCGCGCCCATGTCGAGCGCACGGCCGCGGCGATCTGCCTGGTGCGCGACCTGATCAACACGCCGGCCCAGGACCTCGGCCCGGGCGAGCTCGCGGAGGCCGCGCAGAAGCTCGCGCGCGCGCACGGCGCGCAGTGCCGCGTGACCGTGGGCGAGGCGCTCTTGAAGCAGAACTTCCCGATGATCCACGCCGTGGGCAAGGCGTCGGCGCGCGCGCCGCGCCTGATCGACCTCGCCTGGGGCGCGCGCGGCCCGCGCGTCACGCTGGTGGGCAAGGGCGTGTGCTTCGATTCCGGCGGGCTCGACCTCAAGCCCAGCGCCGGCATGAAGATGATGAAGAAGGACATGGGCGGCGCCGCGCACGCGCTCGGCCTGGCGTCCATGATCATGGCGGCGAAGCTCAAGGTCCGGCTGCGCGTGCTGGTGCCGGCGGTCGAGAACATGGTGGCGGGCAACGCGCTCCGCCCGCTCGACGTGCTCAAGACGCGCAAGGGGCTGACGGTCGAAGTCGGCAACACCGACGCGGAAGGCCGCCTGGTCCTGGCCGACGCGCTGGCCGAGGCGTGCCGCGACAAGCCGGCGCTGCTCCTCGACTTCGCCACGCTGACGGGCGCGGCGCGCGTGGCGCTGGGCCCCGAGCTGCCGGCGCTGTTCGCCAACCGCGACGGCCTGGCGCGCGAGATCGAGCGCTTCGCCGCGGCGGAAGGCGATCCGTGCTGGCGCCTGCCGCTGTGGCGCGGCTACAAGAGCGGCCTCGACAGCCGCGTCGCCGACCTCAACAACATCTCGGACTCGGGCTTCGCCGGCGCGATCTACGCCGCGCTGTTCCTCGAGGCGTTCGTGGACGCCGCGGTGCCTTGGGCGCATTTCGACCTGTTCGCCTGGAACAACAAGACCAAGCCCGGAAGGCCCGAGGGCGGCGAGGCGATGATGCTGCGCGCGCTCTACGCGCTGATCGAGCACCGCTTCGGCTGATGCCGCCGGTCAGCGCGCACGCCGCGCTCGAGCTGTGGCGCCGCGCCACGCTCGCGGGCGTGCGCGGCAGCGGGCCGGACCTGACGCAGCGCCAGACCGCGCTGCTGCTGACGGTCTATCTGAGGCCGGCGCCGCACACCGTGCGGGGCCTCGCCGAGGCGCTCGGCTGCTCCAAGCCCGCGGTCAGCCGCGCGGTCGACCGCCTGTGCGCGCTCGACTATTTGCGCCGGCGCCGCGACGAGCGCGACCGGCGCTCGATCCTGCTGCTGCGGACGCTGAAAGGCTCGATGCATCTGCGCGACTTCGCGGAGGAAATCCGCCGCGCGCTGAAGGCGCTGGAGGCTCAGTAGCCGCGCTTCAGGTCCACCACGTTCGTGGGCGCCTCGCCGCGGCGCACGCGGCGGATGTTCTCCACCACCTGCGCGAGCGCCGAGCGCGGGTCGGTGATCGCGGCGACGTGCGGCGTCACCACGACTTTCGGATGGCTCCACAGCGGCGAGGCGGGCGGCAGCGGCTCCTGGCGGAACACATCCAGCGCCGCCCCGGCGAGGTGCCCGGAATCGAGCGCCGCGATGAGATCGGTTTCCACCAATTGCCGCCCGCGGCCGATGTTGACGACGAACCCGCCGCTGGGCATGGCGGCGAACGCGCGCTTGTCGAGGATGTCGGCGGTCTCGGGGGTGGGCGGCAGGACGCAGACCGCGATGTCGCTGCGGCCGAGGAACTCAACGAGCCGCCCGGCCCCCGCGAACACGGGAATGCCGTCGAGCGCGCGCGGCCCGCGCGCCCAGCCCGCCACGTCGAAGCCCAGGCTTTTCAGCGCGCGGGCGACCGCGCCGCCGATCTCGCCCACGCCCATCACGCCGACGCGGCGCTCGCCGGTCATCTTCTGCGGCAATTCGCGCCAGGCTTTCTCGCGCTGCAGCGCCTCGTATAGGGCGGCCTGGCGGTGGAAGCGCAGCGCGTGCAGCACCGCGTATTCCGTCATCTGGCGCGTGAGCTGCTCGTCGACCAGCCTGACGATGGGCACGCCCGCGGGCAGGTGCGGGTCCTCGAAGATGTGGTCCACGCCGGCGCCGAGCGAGAAGATCACCTTGAGCCGCGGCAGCGTGCGCAGGAACCCGGGGTCGGGCTTCCACACCAGGGCGAACTCGATGTCGTTCGCGTCGCCCACCTCCGGGAACTGGCGGAACTCGAGGTCCGGCAGGGCTTTGGCGAACTCCGCGCGCCACCAGGGCCCGCGGTCGCTGCCGGTTTTCAGGAGCAGGGCCATGCGCCGGCCTAGGTCCTCACCGCGCCCGGGTGCGCGGTCTCCAGCTCGAACGCGGCGGCGATCAGCGCCTTGGTGTAGTCGGCGCGGGGTTTGAGGAAAATCTCGTCCGACGCGCCGCGCTCCACCACCTTGCCGTCGCGCATCACGATCACGTGGTCCGACATGGCGCGCACCACGCGCAAATCGTGGCTGATGAACATGTAGGCGAGGCCGTGCCGGTCCTGCAGCGAACGCAGCAGCTCCACGATCTGCGCCTGCACCGAGACGTCGAGCGCCGAGGTGGGCTCGTCCAGCACGATGAACTTCGGTTTCAGCACCAGGGCGCGCGCGATCGCCACGCGCTGGCGCTGCCCGCCCGAGAACTCGTGCGGGTAGCGGTGGCGCGACTCGGGGTCGAGGCCCACCTCCTCCAGCGCCGCCACGATCAGCTTCTCGCGCCCGGCGTCGGAACCGCCGATGCCGTGGACCTTCAGGCCCTCCGCGACGATCTGCGCGATCGACAGGCGCGGGCTCAAGGACCCGAACGGGTCCTGGAACACGATCTGCATCTGCCGGCGCAAGGGGCGCAAAGCCTTGCCGGCGCGCGCCTGCAAGTCGTCGCCGGCGAAGCGGATCGCGCCCTGGCTTTTCAACAGGCGCAGCAGCGCCAGGCCCAGCGTGGTCTTGCCCGATCCGCTTTCGCCCACCACGCCCACGGTGCGCCCGGGCGAAAGATCCACCGACACGCCGTCGACCGCCTTGACGTAGTCCACCACGCGGCGCATCACCCCGGCCTTGATCGGGAAGTGCACCTTGATATCGCTGGCGACGAGGATCGGCGCGCCGCCTTGATCGCGCTCGGGCTTGCCGCGCGGCTGGGCCGCCAGCAGGCGCTTGGTGTAGGCGTGCTTGGGATCGGCGAACACCTCGGCCACCGTGCCCTGCTCGACGATCTCGCCCCGGGTCATGACGCACACCCGGTCGGCCACCTTGCGCACGATGTTGAGGTCGTGGGTGATGAACAGGATCGCCATGCCCATGCGCGCCTGAAGCTCCTTCAGGAGCTTCAGGATCTGCGCCTGGATGGTCACGTCCAGCGCCGTGGTCGGCTCGTCCGCGATCAGGAGGTCGGGCTCGTTGGCCAGCGCCATCGCGATCATCACGCGCTGGCGCTGCCCGCCCGAGAGCTCGTGCGGGTACGCGCCGAGGCGCTTCTCGGCGTCGGCGATGCCGACCAGGTGCAGAAGCTCCAGCACGCGCGCCCGCGCCGCGGCGCGCGACAGGCCCTTGTGCAGCAGCAGCACCTCGGAGACCTGTCGTTCCACCGCGTGCAGCGGGTTGAGGCTGGTCATCGGCTCCTGGAACACCATGGCCGCGCGGTTGCCGCGGATCTCGAGCAGCGTCGCCTCGTCCGCGCCGATCATCTCGCGGCCGGCGAAGCGCGCGCTGCCGCGGGGGTGGTGCGCCAGCGGATAGGGCAGGAGCTGGAGCAGCGAGAGCGCCGTCACCGACTTGCCCGAGCCGCTTTCGCCCACCAGCGCCACGGTCTCGCCCTTGCCCAGGTCGAACGACACGCCGTTGACCGCGCTGATCGTGCCGCCGGGCATGCGGAACTCGACCGCCAGGTCGCGCACTTGCACCAGGGGCTCGCTCATCGCGTCGCCCCGGTGGTCGCCCCGGTGAAGGTCTTGCGCGGGTCGAAGGCGTCGCGCACCGCCTCGCCCACGAACACCAAGAGGCTCAGCATCGCCGCGATCACCACGAACGCCGAGATGCCCAGCCACGGCGCCTGGAGATTGTTCTTGCCCTGGTTCAAGAGCTCCCCGAGGGACGGCGAGCCGGGCGGCAGGCCGAAGCCGATGAAGTCGAGCGCCGTCAGCGTGGTGATCGAGCCGTTGAGGATGAACGGCAGGAACGTGACGGTCGCGACCGTGGCGTTGGGCAGCACGTGGCGCCACATGATGCGCAGATCCGACATGCCGAGCGCGCGGGCCGCGCGCACGTAGTCGAAGTTGCGCGCGCGCAGGAACTCGGCGCGCACCACCCCCACCAGCGCCATCCAGCTGAACAGCAGCATCAGGCCCAGGAGCCACCAGAAATTCGGCTGCACGATCGAGGCCAGGATGATGAGCAGGTAGAGCGTCGGCAGGCCCGACCAGATCTCCATGAAGCGCTGGAACAGAAGGTCGGTCCAGCCGCCGAAATAGCCCTGCACCGCGCCCGCGGCGACGCCGACGATCGAACTCAACACCGTCAGGATCAGCCCGAACAGCACCGAGATGCGGAAGCCGTAGACCACGCGCGCCACCACGTCGCGCGCCTGGTCGTCGGTGCCGAGCCAGTGCCTGAGGCTGGGCGGGGCCGGGGCGGGAACCGGCAGGTCGACGAGGATTGTGTCGTAGCTGTAGGGCACCGGCGCCCAGATCATCCAGCCCTTGGCGTTGATCAGCTTCTGCACCTCGGGGTCGGTGTACTCGGCCTCGGTCTCGAACACGCCGCCGAACGTCGTCTCGGGGTAAAGGCGCGCGAACGGCGCATAGAACGCGCCGTCGTAGCGCACCAGGATCGGCTTGTCGTTGCAGATGAGCTCGGCGAACAGGCTGAGCACGAACAGCACCGCGAATGCCCAGAACGACCAGTAGCCGCGCCGGTTGGCGCGGAAGTTATGCAGCCGGCGGCGGTTGATCGGCGACAGGCGCGGCATCGCGCTACACCTCGCGCCGCGCGAAGTCGATGCGCGGGTCGACCACGACGTACATCAGGTCGCCGACCAGCCCCATGACCAGGCCCAGCAGCGTGAAGAAGTAGAGCGAGGCGAACATCACGGGATAGTCGCGGTTGATCGCGGCCTCGAAGCCGAGCAGCCCCAGGCCGTCGAGCGAGAAGATGATCTCGATCAGCAGCGACCCGGTGAACAGCACCCCGATGAACGCGCCGGGGAAGCCCGCGATCACGATCAGCATGGCGTTGCGGAACACGTGGCCGTAGAGCACCCGGCGCTCGGTCAGGCCCTTGGCCCTGGCCGTCATCACGTAGTGCTTGTTGATCTCCTCCAGGAACGAGTTCTTGGTCAGCATGGTCAGCGTGGCGAAGCCGCCGATCACCATCGCCGTGATCGGCAGCACCATGTGCCAGGCGTAGTCGGCCCAGAATTTCAGCGACTGCGCGCGCTGGCCCCACGGCACCGCGCTCCATTCGTCCGACCACAGGCCGCGCAGGGGGAACCAGGCGAAGTAGCGCCCGCCCGCGAACACCACGATCAGCAGCACCGCGAACAGGAAGCCGGGGATGGCGTAGCCCAGGATGATCGCGCCGCTGGTCGCCACGTCGAAGCGGCTGCCGTCGCGCACCGCCTTGGCGACGCCGAGCGGAATCGACACCAGGTACACCAGCAGCGTGGTCCACAGGCCCAGCGAGATCGACACCGGCATCTTCTGCAAGACGAGCTGCACTACGCTCTGGTCGCGGAAATAGCTGGTGCCGAAGTCGAACCGCAGGTAGCTGCCGAGCATGTGCACGAAGCGCTCGTGCATCGGCTTGTCGAAGCCGAACTGCTTCTCGATCTGCTTGATGAACTCGGGGTCGAGGCCGCGCGCGCCGCGGTACTTGTCGCTGGCCGAAGGCCCGCCGGTCTGGCCGGGCTGCGCCTGGCGGCCCTGCTGGGTCTCGCCGCCCGGCCCGGTGACCCGCGCCGTCGGGTCCACCGCCGTGCCCTTGATCTGGGCGATCACCTGCTCGACCGGCCCGCCGGGCGCGGCCTGGATGATGATGAAGTTGACGATCATGATCCCCAGGAGGGTGGGGACCATCAAAAGGATGCGGCGGACGATGTAGGCGAGCATGGCTTGCCCCGTATCCTAAAGCTATGCGCCCGGGTCCGGGAAGCCCCGAGCGGGCTGCGCGGGCGCGGCGATGGATTTGCCCTTGAATCGGCCGCATGATCGCCGCGCCCGTCGCCGGTTTCCCCACGGCCGCAGCAGAGCCCGCATGCCCGACGCCCGAACCCGATCGTCCCCAGGCGCCGAGCCCGCCGCCCGCTACGGCGCGCTGAGCTTCCGCGAGTTCAGGCTGCTGTGCCTGGCGCAGCTCACCGCCGACTTCGCGGCCAACCTGCAGTTCTTCGCGGTCAACTGGCACGTGTTCGAATTGCTGCACGGCAGCGCGCTGACCGTGCGGCTGTTCGGCCACGAGATCGGCTTGAGCGGCGCCGCCGCGGGCCTGGGCGGCGTGGGGCTGGTGCGGCTGTTCCCGATCGTGCTGTTCGGCATCCTGGGCGGGCTGGTGGCCGACGCGCTCGACCGCAGGCGCGTGATGCTGTGGACGCGCCTGGGCGTGGCGGCGATCGCGCTGCTGCTGCTGGCGGTCACGGCCGCGGGCGGCGCCGGGCTGGGGCTGCTCTATTTCGTCTCGGCCGCGACCGCCGCGCTGACCGCCTTCGACACGCCCGCGCGCCACGCGCTGGTGCCCTTGAGCGTGCCGCCGCGGCACCTCTCGCACGCCATCAGCCTCTATTCGCTCGCGTTCCGCGTCTCGGCGATCGGAGCGCCCCTGGTGGGCGCGGTGCTGATCGAGCGGTTCTCGCTCGCCGCGGCCTACGCCGCCATGACCGCGTCCTTCGCCGTCCCGGCGTGGTGCGTGTGGGCGACGCGGCTGAGCCGTCCGGGCGACGCGCCGCGCGTCAAGCCGGGCATGGCCGCGTTCCTCGAAGGGCTCGATTTCGTGCGCGGCCGCAAGGAGCTGTGGGCGTCGTTCCTGGTCGATTTCTTCTCCTCGTGCTTCACCTCGGTGACCGTCCTGCTGCCGATCCTGGCGGAGGTTGTGTTCGACGCGGGCGTCGGCGGCTACGGCCTGCTGGCCGCGGGCCAGCCCTTGGGCGCCGCGCTGACCGGCCTGGCGCTCACCTACTGGCACCGGCTGCGCCGGCAGGGGCCGCTTCTGGTCGGCTGCCTCGCGGCCTACGGCGCCGCGGCCATGCTGGTGGGCCTGTCGGGCTGGATCCACCTCGCCTTCGCGCTGCTGACGGTGATGGGCGGGGTCGACACCACCTCCTCGATGATCCGCTCGCTCATGCGCCAGGAACTGACGCCCGACGGCTTGCGCGGACGCGTGTCGTCGATCGCGCTGATCTTCTTCCGCGGCGGCCCGCGCATCGGCGAGATGCAGGCGGGCCTGGCCGCCGCCGCGCTCGGGGCGCCGGTGGCGATCGCGCTGGGCGGCGTCGCGACGGTGGCCGCGACGGCGCTGGTGGTCTGGCGCATGCCCGAGCTGCTGCGCTACGACGCGATCGAGTTCCACCGCGCCGGCGACGGGAGCGGGGGATAGCGCGCCCGGCCCCTTCCGGTCGCGCCCTGGCCGTTGCCCCGGCTTTGCGCTAATCACCTCGCCATGACGCGAACCCACCGGCCGCCGGCGTGACCGCCAAGCCCCCGCGCCTCGTGCTCGCTTCCGCCTCGCCGCGGCGGCTCGAGCTGTTGCGCCAGATCGGCTTCGCGCCCGACGCGGTGGACCCGGCGGCGCTCGACGAGTCCGCGCTCAAGCGCGAGCTGCCCCCGGCGACGGCCAAGCGCCTGGCTCTGGAAAAAGCCGCGGCGGTCGCCCTGCGCCACCCCGGCGCCTACGTGCTGGCGGCCGACACGGTCGTGGCCTGCGGCCGGCGCGCGCTGCCCAAGCCCGAGGACGAGGCGGAGGCGGCGCGCTGTCTCGATCTACTCTCCGGGCGGCGGCACCGCGTGCTGGGCGGCGTGGCGGTCGCCGCGCCGGACGGGCGCGTCGCCGTGCGCGTCGTGACCACGACCGTCGCGTTCAAGCGCCTGACCGAGGCCGAGCGCCGCGCGTATTTGAAAAGCGGGGAGTGGCGCGGCAAGGCCGGCGGCTACGCGATCCAGGGACGCGCCGCGCGCTTCGTGGCGTCGGTCGGCGGCTCGTACTCCAACGTCGTCGGCCTGCCGCTCTACGAGACCGCGCAGATGCTGGCGGGCCTCGGCTACCCGGTGGACGCGGCATGAAGCCGGCGGGCGTGGATGAAATCCTGGTCGACCGCCTGCCGGGCGAAACCCGCGCCGCGCTCCTGTCGGCGGGGCGGCTGGTTTCGCTGATCGTGATCCGGCCGGGCCAGGCGAGCCGCGTGGGCGCGGTGATCCGCGGGCGCGTGACGGCGGTCCGGCGCGACCAGGGCGCGGCCTATGTCGAGATCGGCGCGGACAAGGCGGGGTTCCTGTCGCTCAGGCGCGGCGCCAAGCCGCCGGCGCAGGGCGCTTCGCTCGCGGTGCAGGTGACGAAGGACGCCGCCGGCGACAAGGGCGCAGGGCTCACCGACCGGCCGTTGATCCAGGGGCGGTTCCTGACCCTGCGGCCGGGCCAGCCCGGGCTCGAACGCTCGCGCCGGCTAGCGCCCGAAGCCTTCGCCGGGGTGACGAAAGCGTTGCAGGACGTGGACGCGACGCGGGACGGCTTCATCGCCGGTCCCGCCGCGCAGGGCGCGGCAGACGCGGCGCTGCTCGCCGAGGCCGAGGCGCTCGCCGCCGCCTGGGAAGCGGCCGGGAAGCAGGCGGGCGCGCCCAAGACCCTCGTGCCCGCGCCCGATCCCATCTTGCGCGCGGTGCTCGACCACGCCGCGGGACTGCGATCGGTCGCGGCGGACGACGCCGAAACGCTGAACGGCTTGCGCGCGGGCCCGAAGGACCTGGCGCCCGAAGCGGCGGCGCTGCTCAAGCACCATGCCGGGCCCGGGCCGCTGTTCCAGCGCCACGGGATCGAGGCGCAGATCGACGAAGCGCTGGCGCGGCGCGTGCGCCTGCCCGGCGGCGCGGCGCTGATTCTGGACGAGCTGGAGGCGCTGACGGTGATCGACGTGGACCTGGCGGCGCAGGAATCGGCCGGCGACTGGGAACGCGCGGCGTTGGCCGCGAACCTGGAAGCGGCCCAGGAGATCGCGCGGCAGATGCGCCTGCGCGACCTGGGCGGCATCGCCGTGGTCGATTTCCTGCGCTTAGGCTCGGCCGAGCATCGCCGGCGCGTGGTCGAGGCGCTGCGCCGCGCCTCTTCGGGCGACCCGCAGCAGGTGGACGTGCTGGGGATGACGCCGGCGGGGCTGGTGGAGCTGACGCGCCGGCGCGGCCGGCCGTCGCTGAAGCAGCTCTCGGGCGACGCGCTCGCCCGGGGCTTCGCGCTGCTGCGCCGGGCGATGGCGGAAGCGGCGGCGCGGCCCGGCCGCGGGCTCGAGGCGCGCGCCGCGCCCGCGATCGTCAAGGCGCTGGAGAAGGAAGCGGCGAGCCTGCGGCATGCGCGCGCGCGCATCGCCGCCGGGCTTGAGCTCGCAGCCGATCCGGCGCAACCTCCCGGCGGATTCGAGATCGGACCGGGATGAGCGGGCGATAGGCACGATGGCGGACGAACGCGGCTCCAAGATCGCGGTGCTGAAGACGCGCTGTCCGGTCTGCCGCAAGCCGGCGGTGCTGGAGTTCCGGCCGTTCTGCTCCAAGCACTGCGCCGACGTCGACCTGGGCAAATGGCTCGGCGGCGAATACCGCGTGCCGACCAACGAACGCCCCGAGACGCCGGAAACGTCGGAAGAACCCGAGAACGAAAAGCGCTAGGCGGCCGACAAAAGCGCGTTGCGTCCGGCGGGGTATTGACGCGCCGCACGCTCGGCACCGAATATGTGCCGGGGGATTTCAGGCTGAAGGCTTAAGGCGCTTTCATGCCGCGAGCGGCGCGTGAAAGCCTTTTGTGCGTCGCAACATTGCCCACCCCTTCGAATATCGACCCGTGCCTTCGCCAAGCTTCCTGCCAGGAGCTATGCGATGTTTCGTGCATTGACGCTCGCCGTTGCGGCGGCAATCGCCGCCCCGGCATTTCAAGCGAACGCCCAGCAAGGCCGGCCCACCGGCACTTGGGCTGCCCAAGGTACTGGCGATTGCACCGGAAAAGACTGGGCCTCGTCCGACGGCGCGCTGCCGGAAGCGGCGAAATGCTCGTCCCAAACCAACGGCCGCGTCGCCGTGTGCTGGGACGGCGTCAACAACAAGAATCCGGGGCGGCCGGGCGCGTGGTGCACCTACAAGACGGTCGCGCCGAACGAATGCCGCGGCGGGAGCAATCCGGGGGTCATGTACCAATGCCGCGCCACGGTGGTGAGCGCGCCCCCGCCGGCGGCCGCTCCGCCGGCCGCGAAACCGCCGGCCGAGCCATCGGCCGCGCCGCCGCCTGTCGCCGCCGCCCCCGGCGTGCAAGGCGCACCGGGCTGGGTCCCGCGCGGCTTCGGCGACTGCACCGCGAACGACTGGGCCTCCACCAGCGGCTTGCAGGTGGACGCGGCCAAGTGCACGCCGCAAACCGCGGGCCGGGTCGCGGTATGCTGGAACGGCGTCACTTACAAGAACCCTTCCCGGGCAGGGGCCTGGTGCACCTACAAGACGGTCCCGCTGGTGCGGTGCACCGGCGGTAGCAACCCGGGCTACCTGTTCGAATGCCGCACCGACGCCGCCTCGCTGTTGCCGCCGCCGGGCGCACAGGGTCCAGTCGCGCAGGCGCCGGGCACTCAGGGGACGGGCACTCCGCCGGCAGGTTCGGCCGGAAGTCTGCCGACCTCTGCGACGCCGCCCGCCGCGACAGGCGCTGCACCACCGGCCGGCACGGCCGCGAGTCCGCCATCCGGCGGACAGCCGTCGGTCGCGCAGGCGCCAGCCGCGCCGCCGGCAGGTCCGGCCACGGGGTCATCAGTCTATGACCCGCCGGTGGCGTCGGGCGTTTGGGGCATGCCGATCAAATGGGACGACTGCAAGTCGCGCGTGGCCGCCGCGCTGACCGAACATGGCTTTGGCAACTGGCTGCATTTCGGCAACGGCTGGATCGGCTTCAAACCGGGCCGCTCCGCTTCCGTGGCATGCGTGGGGACAAGCGGCGAGACCGTGCTGGTGATCTCTACCGCCGGCGCAGACGTGGCCGGCGAGCGTGATCGGCTCTACGCGAGCATTCGGGGGTCACGGCCGCAGGCCGCGGTACCACCTGGCAATAGCGCGAAGGCGATAGACCACAGAGGCGAGAACGGCAAACGCTTCCGCTATGCGTGCGCGCCAGGATTCACGCCGAACGCGGTGTGGGGGACGAATACCTATGCCGACGATTCCGACATCTGCTCGGCTGCGGTCCATGCCGGTGCGATCACGGTCGCCGCCGGAGGTTCGGTCGTGATCGAAATCAGAGCCGGCCAGGCGTCGTATGCCGGCAGCACTAGAAACGGCGTTTCAACCTTGAACTACGGCAACTGGCCGGGCAGTTTCGTCGTCATCGAGCGCCAGTGAGCGCACGGCCGGCGATGACGAAACGCCTCCTCGTCTTTGTTGCCGCAACTACGGTTCTGGCCGCGTTGGCGGGCGCGGCGCGCGCCGACGACCCGAACTGCGGGAATTGGAAGGTCTTATTGGCGGCAGAGCAGGAACGACGCGCCGAGGAAAAGTCTCGCATCCAAACATTGACCGATGAGATCCCGGCCAAAGCAAAGAGGCATGAGGAACTTGGGAAAAAATATTTGAAGCTCTCGGACGAAGCCGATGCGTTAGTCGGTAAGGAAAATTCCGGTAGCGAGCCCCAGGTCATGGCTGCATTATTGGAAGCGGAAAGCGCCTACAAGGACGTTAGAGTCGCGGCCTTCGCGCTCTTTGTCTCCCAAAAACTGCTTGAGCGAAGCGAGACAAAAATCTCCGCTTTGCAGCTCGCTATTGATTTTAATTGCGGCCAAAAGCCCGTCGCACAGGCGCCGCCAATTCAGCAACAGGCCACACCGCCCGCGCCGCCGCTCGCTTCACAACCGTCAGCTTCGCCGCCGCCGAGTTTCCAGCCACCCGTTCCACCACTAACGGCGGCAATTCCGCCACCTGTCTATCCGCCAGCGGCGATCTTGCAGCCGGCCGCCCCGCCGCTAGCAGCCGCGACGATACCGCCGCCCGCCGCGTCGACGAAGGGTGCGCCAGCTTCTCCGCCACCCGCGGCTCCGCCACCGCTCAAGCCCGCTCAACCGCCAGCCGCTTCCCCGCCATCGCCAGCGAAGTCTGCGCCGCCGCCCGCTGCGGCGCCGCAACCGCCCAAACCCGCCCCGCCGCAGACAGCGGCAGCCCCGCCGCCGGTGCCGCCGCCAGCGCCGAACCGCGCGACATTCAAATTGTACGGCATCGTCGCCGCACGGTGCGAAAGGACCGCCAGCGGGGGCTTGATGGAACGGGTGCCGGTCGAGGTGAACGTCGAGAACGGCAAGGCGACCGGCGTTTTCTTCGCCAAGGGGAAGAACCTGCCGACGGCCGGCACCATCGACGCCGGCGGCAAGATCGTCATGAACGTGCCGGCGGCTCCCGAGTTGAACTACAGTGCGTCGGTGTACCGCAGCCCCGCCGACGGCATCTGGCGCGGCACCGGGCAATTCGCCAATCCGACCCCTGAACTTATGCGGTGCTACATCAACTCCATTGCGCTGAGCCAAACGCCGTCGTCCATCCAGGCGCCGAAGTGATAGGGGCTGGCTATGTCAAAACGCATCATCACCGCTGTCGCCGCCGTCGCATGGCTCATGGTCGGAGGGACGGCAATGGCGTGCAGCTGCGCGCCGCCGCCCGACACGCCGCACGAGGTCATGCGCAAAACCCCGATTCTGTTCTGGGGCCGCGCCGTTCACCTCACGGAAATCCGGGGCGAGCGCTACTACGTCGTCGAGACCTGGGCCGGCAACGCCGTGTCGCCCGCGACTGTGACCGTTCGCACCCCCGCGCATTCCGCTTCGTGCGGCGTCGAGCTGCCGCTGAACCAGGTCGAGCTGATCGGGGGAACGGCGAAAGACGGCTATGTCTACGCCAACCTCTGCACCAAGTACTGGATCGACACTCACCGGCCCACGATTACGAGGCTGATGCAGGCCTGCACGCCCTTCGCCCCCTGTCCGGCGAAGTAGATCGCTACTTGTCCCGCGCGACCTGCGCCAGCTCGGCCTGCGCGGCGGCGAGGCGCGCGATCGGCACGCGGAACGGCGAGCACGAGACGTAGTCGAGCCCGACCTCGCGGAAGAACCGGACCGAGGCGGGATCGCCGCCGTGCTCGCCGCAGATGCCGAGCTTGAGGTTCCTGCGCGTCCTGCGGCCGCGCTCCACGCCGATCCGCACCATCTCGCCCACGCCCTCCACGTCGATCGACACGAACGGGTCGGTGGCGAAGATGCCCTGGCGCGTGTAGCTGTCGAGGAAGCTCGCGGAGTCGTCGCGCGACAGGCCGAGCGTGGTCTGCGTCAGGTCGTTGGTGCCGAAGCTGAAGAACTCGGCGGTCTCGGCGATCTCATGCGCCTTGAGCGCCGCGCGCGGCAGCTCGATCATGGTGCCGACGTAGTACTTGAGCTTGCGGCCCTTCTCGCGCGCCACCTCTGCGGCCACGCGGTCGATCACGGCCTTGAGGATGTCGAGCTCGCGCTTGGTGGCGGCGAGGGGGACCATCACCTCGGGCACCGCGGGCTCGCCGCCGCCGGCGGCCTCGACCGCCGCCTCGAAGATCGCGCGCGCCTGCATCTCGCAGATCTCGGGATACGAGATCGCGAGCCGGCAACCGCGGTGCCCCAGCATCGGGTTCGATTCCGCGAGCTGCGCCGCGCGGTGGCGCACGTCGGCCGGGTCGAGGCCCGCGGCTTTCGCCACCTCGGCGATCTCGGCCTCGCTGTGCGGCAGGAACTCGTGCAAGGGCGGGTCGAGCAGCCGGATCGTCACCGGCAGGCCCTTCATGATGCGGAACAGCTCGACGAAGTCCTGGCGCTGCATCGGCAGGATCTTGTCCAGCGCCGCGCGGCGGCCCTTGGAGTCCTGCGCCAGGATCATCTCGCGCATCGCCACGATGCGCTGGCCCTCGAAGAACATGTGCTCGGTGCGGCACAGCCCGATGCCCTCGGCGCCGAAGCCGCGCGCGGTGCGCGCGTCGGCCGGCGTGTCGGCGTTCGCGCGCACGCCCAGCTTGCGCACCCGGTCCACCCAGCCCATCAGCGTGGCGAAATCGCCCGATAGCGTGGGCTCGACCGTCGGCACGGCGCCGGCCATCACCTCGCCGGTGCCGCCGTCGATGGTGATGACGTCGCCGTCCCTGAGCACCTTGCCCGCGACGCCGAGCGTGCGCGCCTGGGTGTCGATGCGCAGTTCCCCCGCGCCGGTGACGCACGGGCGCCCCATGCCGCGCGCCACCACCGCCGCGTGGCTGGTCATGCCGCCGCGCGTGGTGAGGATGCCTTGCGCCGCGTGCATGCCGTGGATGTCCTCGGGGCTGGTTTCGGCGCGCACCAGGATCACCTTCTCGCCCTTGGCGGCGCGGTCCTCGGCCTCGTCCGCGAAGAACGCGATGTGGCCCGAGGCCGCGCCCGGCGAGGCCGGCAGGCCGCGCGCCAGCACCGTGCGCGGCGCCTTGGGGTCGAGCATGGGGTGCAGAAGCTGCTCGAGCGAGGCGGGATCGACGCGCCGTATCGCCTCCTTCCGGTCGATCAGCTTCTCCTTCACCATGTCCACTGCAACGCGCAGCGCGGCGCTGGCCGTGCGCTTGCCGCCGCGCGTCTGCAGCATGTATAGCGTGCCCCGTTGCACGGTGAACTCGATGTCCTGCATGTCGCGGAAGTGCCGCTCCAGGCGCTGGCGCACGCCCAGGAGCTGCTTGAACACCTCGGGCATCGACTCTTCCATCGCCGGCAGGTCCGCCTTGTTCGCGAGCTTGCCCGCGAGCGTGATCTGCTGCGGCGTGCGGATGCCCGCGACCACGTCCTCGCCCTGCGCGTTGATCAGGTACTCGCCGTAGAACTCGTTGGCGCCGGTGGACGGATTGCGGGTGAAGGCAACGCCGGTGGCGCAGTCCGGCCCCATGTTGCCGAATACCATCGCCTGCACGTTGACCGCCGTGCCCCAATCCTCGGGGATCGAATGCAGGCGGCGGTAGGTGATGGCGCGCTGGTTCATCCAGCTGCCG
>Ga0114930_10001685_pt1 | contig 20707 bp, 16 predicted proteins | sample AnhtaG_FD_87300 | JGI IMG/M metagenome (GOLD analysis project Ga0114930, IMG submission 87300) | Deep subsurface microbial communities from Anholt, Denmark to uncover new lineages of life (NeLLi) - Anholt_01485 metaG | ecosystem: Environmental > Aquatic > Marine > Oceanic > Sediment | place... | reverse complement strand
GCCGCCGGGTCAGCACGCCACGGGCGCGGGCTGGCATTCTTTGATCGTGAACAGCTCGAACTGACTGCTGCGCGCGACGTCGAAGGCACGCTTGTCCTTGCAGTGCGCCTTGGCGATCACCGTCTCCTTGCCGTCGATCGTGCGCTCGACGATGCCGGTGTAGAACATCACCTCGCAGTTCTTCTCGATCATCAGCCGGCTGTTGAGCAGCGTCTGCCAGTCCGACTTCTGCGCCCCGGCCGGGGCGGCGAGCAGCGCCATGCACGACGCGGCGGCGGCCAGCAGCGCGCGGCGGGTCATTGCATCACGATCCGGGGCGCGGCCTGGGCGGCCGGGCCCGCGATGCGCGCCTCGATCTTCAGCCACACCTTGTCGGCGATGGCGCGGTAGATCTTCGCGAATTCGCTCTCGGGCCGCGACACCACGATCGGCCGGCCGCCGTCCGAGGTCTCGCGGATGTCGATGTGCAGCGGGACCTCGCCGAGGAAGTCCACGCCCAGCTTCTCGGCCTCGCGCCTGGCGCCGCCGTGGCTGAAGATCTCGCTGCGCCCGCCGCAGTGCGGGCACAGGAAATAGCTCATGTTCTCGACGATGCCGAATACCGGCACGTCCACCTTGCGGAACATGTTGAGGCCCTTGCGCGCGTCCAAGAGGGCGATATCCTGCGGCGTCGAGACGATCACGGCGCCGGTCAACGGCACGCGCTGCGCCATCGTCAACTGCGCGTCGCCGGTGCCGGGCGGCATGTCCACGACCAGCACGTCGAGTTCGCCCCATTCCACGTCGCGCAGCATCTGCTCCAGCGCGCTCATCACCATCGGCCCGCGCCAGATCATCGGCGTGTCCTCGGCCACCAGGAAGCCCATCGACATGCACTTGACGCCGTAGTTGACCATGGGCTGGAGCGTCTTGCCGTCGCGCGAGCTGGGCCGGCCGCTGATGCCCATCATGCGGGGCTGCGAGGGGCCGTAGATGTCGGCGTCCAGCATGCCGACGCGCCGGCCCGAGGCCGCCAGGCCCAAGGCCAGGTTCACGGCCGTGGTCGACTTGCCGACGCCGCCCTTGCCGCTGGCGACCGCGACGATCGAGCGCACGCCGGGAACCAGCGGCTTGGCGTCCGGCTGCCCGTGGGCGTGGCCGGGCCCATGACCTTGCGCGGGCGGCGCGGCGCGGCCGGCGCTGTGCGCGGTCAACACCGCGGTGACGCTCAGCACGCCCGGCAGCGCCTCGACCGCCTTTTCCGCGGCCTTGCGCACGGGCTCGAGCCTGGGGCCCCGCTTGGGGTCGACCTCGATCGTGAAGCCGACATGCCCGTCCTTGACCACCAGGCCCTTCACCATGTCCAGCGACACGATGTCTTGGCCGCGCTCCGGGTCCTTGACCGCCTTCAGCGCCGTCAGAATCCGCTCTTGTATCGCCTCGGACACGCTTGACTTCTCCGCTCTGCTGCCAATGATCCGGGCAGGATTGGGACGCGCGCCGGAAAGGTTCAGGCGCGCCGGGTTGCCCGACCTGATATAGTCGGGGCTTCAAGCGTTTGCAAAGGCGGGCTCATGGCCCGGTCCAGCGCCCGGTTCGACGTCGCGGGCGCGGGCCGGGAAGACCGGCGCACCGCAAGGAAAGGACACTGGAATGCCGTGGCAGAATCAAGGCGGGGGCGGCGGGCCCTGGGGCGGCGGCGGCGGCGGGCCCGGGCCGTGGGGACGGGGCGGCGGCGGCATGCAGCCGCCCGATCTCGAAGACTTGATCCGCAAGGGTCAGGAGCGCTTCAAGAAGATGATGCCGGGCGGCGGCGCCTCGCCGCGCGCGATCGCCCTGGTGGTGCTGGTCGGCATCGCGGTGTGGCTCGCCAGCGGCTTCTACCGCGTGCAGCCGGAAGAGCAGGGCGTGGCGATGATCTTCGGCCGCTGGGTCAACACCACCCAGCCCGGCCTCAACTACAACCTGCCGGCGCCGATCGGCCATGTCGAGAAGCCGCAGGTCACGCGCCTGCACCGCGTCGAGGTGGGGTTCCGCACCGGCGCGCCGCTCGGCCGCGGCGACACGCGGCGCGACATCAGCCAGGAAAGCCTGATGCTGACCGGCGACGAGAACATCATCGACATCCAGTTCGTGGTGTTCTGGCGCATCAAGGACGCCGGCGAGTACCTGTTCAACATCCGCAATCCCGAACAGACGGTGAAGAACGCATCCGAGGCCGCCATGCGCGAAGTGGTGGGCAAGAACGCGTTCGAGTTCGCCCGCACGCAGGGGCGCGGCAAGATCCAGGACGAAACGCGCGCGCTGATCCAGCACATCCTCGATGCCTACGGCGCCGGCATCCTGGTGGCGCAGGTGGAAATGCAGAAGGTCGACCCGCCCCGCTCGGTGATCGACGCGTTCCGCGACGTGCAGGCCGCGCGGGCCGACAAGGAGCGCGCGGTCAACGAGGCGCAGGCCTATTTCAACGAGCAGACCCAGCGCGCCGAAGGCGAGGTCGAGAAGGTCGTGCGCGGCGCCGAAGGCTACAAGGAGGCGCGCATCGCCGAGGCCACCGGCGCGGCGTCGCGTTTTCTCGCCGTGTACGAGCAATACAAGCAGGAGAAAGAGATCACGCGCCGCCGCATGTACCTCGAGACGATGGAAGAGGTGCTGAGCGGCATGGACAAGGTGCTGATCGAGCAGGGCGCGGGCGGCAGCGGCGTGGTGCCGTACCTGCCGTTGAACGAGCTGACCAAGCCGCGCGCGCCCGCCGTGCAAGGGCCTTCCGCCGGCCAAGGGTCCGGCATCGGCCAGGGGGTCCCGCAATGAACCGCGCCTATCTGATCGCCGTCGGCGTGGTGCTGCTGGCGGTCGCGTTCGTCGCAAGCCAATCGCTGTACACGGTGCAGCAGGCCCAGCAGGCGTTGGTTCTGCAATTGGGCCAGCCGATCCGCGTGGTGGACCAGCCGGGGCTGAACTACAAGCTGCCGTTCGTCCAGAACGTGGTCTACTTCGACAAGCGGGTGCTCGATTTCGACGCCGACCGCTCGGAGGTGCCGACCCTTGACCAGAAGCAGGTCGAGGTCGACGCCTTCGCGCGCTATCGCATCGTCGACCCGCTGCTGTTCTTCCAGCGCGCGCGCGACGAGGCGCTGCTGCGGCAGCAATTGGCGGCGATCATCAGCTCGAACCTGCGCAACGTCTTCGGCGAGGTGCCGATGGCGGTGGTGTTCACCGAGCAGCGCGCCAAGCTGATGGAGCGCATCACGGCGAACGTGAGCGCCCAGGCGCAGACCTTCGGGGTCAACGTGGTCGACGTGCGGATCAAGCGCGTGGACCTGCCGGAGGAGAACAGCCAGGCGATCTTCCGCCGAATGCAGACGCAGCGCGAACAGGAAGCGAGGAAGATACGCGCCGAGGGCGCCCGCGACGCCCAGGCGATCCGCGCCGACGCCGACAAACGCGTGCGGGTGATCGTCGCCGACGCGCAAAAACGGGCGCAGATCCTGCGCGGCGAGGGGGAATCGGAAGCCACGCGCATCTACAACGCGGCGTATTCCAAGGATCCGGCGTTCTTCGATTTCTTCCGTTCGCTGCAGGCGATGAGCCGGGGATTGGCCGGCGAGTCGACGCGCTATATCGGCCCGCCGGACGGCGAGTTCTTCCGCTTCTTCGGCTCGATGTCGGGCGCCCCGGCGGTGCCCGGCGGGGCGCCGGCCGCGGTTCCGCCCAAGCCGGCGCCGCGCTGAGGCGTTCGCGCTGAAGCTGCTCTTGAGCGCGCTGGCCTTGGCGCTGGCCCTGGAGGGCGCGGCCTACGCGCTGTTTCCCCAGGGCATGCGGCGAATGCTCGACTCGGTGCGCGGGATGCCCGATTCCAGGCTGCGCCTGGGCGGGGTCGTGGCGACGGTGCTGGGCGTCGCCTTGGCATGGTTGGTGCTTGGCTAGCCGCAGGTCCGGCCCGCGGCCATCGGCGCGCTCACGCGGTTTTTGCTATCGTCCCGGCGAAGGCGATATATTAGATAAGAGCATTCGACAGCGGCGTCCGGCGGGCGAAAGGGCCCGGTTGCGCGCGGTTTCGCCGCCCGGCAAGCCGTCATTCCTGGAGGCATGGGCGTGTATCATTCCTTGGAGTCCATCCGTAGCCTGGCGCTTGGCGGGCTGGCCGCGGCGCTGCTGCTGGCGGTGCCGGCCGCCGAGGCGCAGCAGGCCAAGGCCGTCAGGGCCCCGGTCGAAGGCTTCGCGGACCTTGCCGCGCAGCTCCTGCCCTCGGTCGTGAACATCTCGACCACCCAGGTGGTCAAAGGCCGCACCGGCACCAAGGGCAAGCCCGACCCGGACGTGCCGCAGGCGCCGCCCGGCTCGCCCTTCGAAGAGTTCTTCAAGGATTTCTTCGACCGCCAGCCGCAGGAGCGCGGGCCGCGCCGCAACACCTCGCTCGGCTCGGGCTTCATCGTCGACGGGTCCGGGATCGTCGTGACCAACAACCACGTCATCGCCGACGCCGACGAGATCACCGTCACGCTGCACGACGATACCAGCCTGAAGGCCGAGATCATCGGCCGCGACGCCAAGACCGACCTGGCGGTGCTGCGCGTCAAGACGGACAAGAAGCTCAGCGCCGTGAAGTGGGGCAGCTCCGACAAGACGCGCGTGGGCGACTGGATCGTCGCGATCGGAAACCCGTTCGGGCTGGGCGGCACCGTGACCGCGGGCATCGTTTCGGCGCGCGCGCGCGACATCAACTCGGGCCCCTACGACGATTTCCTGCAAACCGACGCCTCGATCAACCGCGGCAATTCCGGCGGGCCCATGTTCAACCTCGCGGGCGAGGTGATCGGCATCAACACGGCGATCTTCTCGCCGACCGGCGGCAGCGTGGGCATCGGCTTCGCAATTCCCGCTTCGCTCGCCAAGCCGGTGGTCGACCAGCTCCAGAAATACGGCAAAACGCGGCGCGGCTGGCTCGGCGTGCGCATCCAGCAGGTCAGCGACGAAATCGCCGAAAGCCTGGGCCTCGACCGCGCGCGCGGCGCCATGGTCGCCAGCGTCACGCCGAACGGGCCGGCGGAGAAGGGCAAGATCGAGCCGGGCGACGTGGTCTTGACGTTCGACGGCAAGGACATCACCGAGATGCGCCGGCTGCCGCGGGTCGTGGCCGAGACGCCGATCGACAAGAAGGCGCCGGTCACGGTCTGGCGCAAGGGCAAGGAGATGAAGCTCGACGTGGTCGTGGGCGAACTGGACGAGACCGAGGTCGCCGCCGCCACACCCGAAACCGGCAAGGGCGGCAAGGAGTCGGGCAGGGCCACGGTCGACGCGCTCGGCATGTCGCTGGCGAAGATCAGTCCCGACCTGCGCGACAAGTTCAGCATCGACAGCGGTGTCGACGGCGTGGTGGTGACGGACGTGACGGCCGATAGCGCGGCGGCGCAGAAGGGCCTCAGGGCCGGCGACGTGATCGTCGAGGTGGCGCAAGAGGCGGTAAAGGACCCGAAGGAGGTCGCCGACCGCATCAACAAGGCGAAGGCGGCCGGGCGCAAGTCCGTGCTGCTGCTGGTGGACCGCCAGGGCGACCTGCGCTTCGTCGCGATCCGGCTCGACGGCTAAACGGCCACGCGGCCCAGGTAGAACTCGCGCGGCATGCCCGCGCGCTCGCGCGCCGGCGCGTTGAACGGCGGTTTCAGCGCGCCGCGGCAGTGGCGGCCGACCAAGTCGCGCCAGGCGGCGGCCTCGTCCAGCCCGCGCCGCGCGCATTCGCGCCGGAACCAGCGCACGCCCGCCGCCACGTGCCCGATCTCGTCGCGGTAGATGCGGCGCAGCGCTTCCGCGCTGTCGCGATCGCCGGCGTCCTCCAGGCGCTCGATCATCGCCGGCGTCACGTCCAGCCCACGCGCCTCCAGCACCATCGGCACGACCGCCAGCCGCGCCAGCAGGTCGTGGGCGGTGCGCTCGGCCGCCTGCCACAGGCCGTCATGCGCGGGCAGGTCGCCGTAGGCCAATCCCAGGGCGCCGAGGCGGCCGCACAGCAGGGCGAAATGCTCGGCCTCGTCGGCCGCCACCGTCACCCAATCGTCGGCGAAGGCGCGCGGCAGCTCCGGCCCGCCGAACCGCGCGACGATGTCCCAGGCCAGGTCGATGGCGTTGAGCTCGATGTGCGCCAGCGCGTGCAGCAGTGCGGCCCGGCCGCCGGTCGCGGCGCCGATCTTGCGCTTGGGGAGATCGCGCGGCGGGACCAAGACCGGCCGGGCTGGACGCCCGGGGCGCAACGGGACGGTCGCCGCCGCCGCAAGCAGCGCGACGCGACCTGCGCGCCAATCCGTCGCCAGGCAGCGTGTCAACGCCACCTTGTCGGCCGGGTCGGCGGCGGCGAGCACTTCCGCTGCCCGGGCGGCGACGTGGCTCACAGCGTCACCGCGCCGCCAGCGTCCGTGGAAAGGCTGAAGTCCGGGGCCTTCACGCCGGCGTCGGCGGTCATTCCCGTTTCTCCGTCGTCGCGCTTTCCTTCGCCGCCGCCGGGACCGGCGCGGCGGGCGCGTCGACCAACGCCGCGTAGCGGTCCCCGACCTTGCCGGCCAGCCGCGTCATTCTTTTCTCGAGCGCGCCCAGGTCCTTGGCGCCGCCGGCGCGCGCCAAGGCCTGGCGCACGCCCGCGGCGGCCTCGCGCGGATTGGCGGTTCCCGCGGTCAAGCGCAACAGGCCCTGAATGCGATGCCACAGCGCGGTCGCCTCGATCAATTCCTTCGCGGCCGCCTTCCCCAGGAGGCCCGCATCCGCCAGGTTTTCCAGTGCCCGGCATGTGTTCTGGTCGAGAACGCCGGGATGACGGTGCGCATGCAGCAATTGCAGGTATTGCGCGATGAAGTCGCAGTCGAGCAGGCCGCCGCGCGCGTATTTCACGTCGAAGATGTCGCGCGCCCGGAATTCGCGCGCCACGCGCTCGCGCATCTCCGCCACGTCGCGCACCAGCTTCGCCGGATCGCGCCTGCGCGTCAGCACCGCGCGGATCGCCTCGCCGATCGCGGCGGTCAGCGCCGGCGGCCCGGCGACCGGGCGCGCACGCGTCAGCGCCATGTGTTCCCAGGTCCAGGCGTCGGCTTCCTGGTACTTGCGGAATCCGTCGAGCGACGAAGCGATCGGCCCCTGGTTGCCCGAGGGCCTGAGGCGCATGTCGACCTGGCAAAGCGCGCCCTCGGCGGTCGGCGCGGTGAGCGCCGTGATGATGCGCTGGCTCAGCCGCGCGAAGTACGTCGGCGCCGGCAGGGGTTTCTTGCCGTCCGAAGCGTCGGCCTTGGCGTCGCCGTAGATGAAGATCAGATCCAGGTCCGACCCGGCGGTCATCTCGCGCCCGCCGAACTTGCCCAGCGCCACCACCGCCAGATCCGCGCCGGGCACGCGCCCGTGCGCCGTGGCGAAGTCCCGGACCACGCGGTGGTACAGCCGGTCGACCGCGATTTCGGCGAGATCGGTCATCGCCGGGCCCGCCTCGTGCGCGTCGGTCTGGCCGCGCAGCATGCGCACGCCCAGGTGGAACCTGTGGTCGTTGGACCAGCGCCGGCACAGATCGAGCACGTCTTGGAAGTCGTCGGCGCGGCGCAGCACCTCGTCCAGCTCGTCCTCCAGCGCCGCGCGCGCCGGCGCCTCGTGCGCGAAGCCTGAATAGAGCACGCTGTCGAGCAGGATTGGGTTGCGCGCGAGCTGCTCGGCCAGCATCGGCGCGCTGCCCAGGATGTCGGCCAGCAGGTCGAGCACCGCCGGGTTGGATTGCAGCAGGGACAGCACCTGCACGCCGGCCGGCAATTGGCCAAGGAACTGGTCGAAGCGGGCGAAGGCCTGATCGGGCTCGGCGGTGCGCGCGAGCGCGGCCAGCAGCGCCGGCACCAGCTCGGTCATGATTTCGCGCGAGCGCGCGCTGCGCATCGAGCGGAAGCGGCCGTGGTGCCAGCTACGCACCCGGTCGGCCACCGATCCGGGGTCCGCGAATCCCATGCGCTTCAACGTCTGCATGGTGTCGGGATCGTTCTCGCCGCCGGTGAACACCAGGTTGCCGGGCGCTTCGCCCTCGGGCCCGGTCAGGGCCGGGGCGGTCTCGAACAGGCCGGCGTAGCGCTTTTCCACCGTGCGCAGCCGCCGTTCCACTTCCGCCGCGAACGCCTTGGGGTCTTCGTACCCCATGAAGGCGGCGATTTGGGCGATGCCGGCGTCGCTGTCGGGCAGGCTGTGCGTCTGCTTGTCCTCGACCATCTGCAGGCGGTGCTCGAGCGTGCGCAGGAACCGGTAGGCCGCGATCAGGTCGTCGGCCACCGCGCGGTCGAGCTTGCCCGCGTCGGCCAGCCGGCCGAGCGCCTGGCAGGTCGGCGCCACGCGCAGCGCCGGCTCGCGCCCGCCCCAGATCAGCTGCAGGGTCTGGGTGATGAATTCGATCTCGCGAATGCCGCCGCGGCCGACCTTGATGTTGTGGCCCTTGATCGCCACCTTGCCGCCGCCGCGATGCGCCGTGATCTGGCGCTTGATCGAGTGGATGTCCTGGATCGCCGCGAAATCCAGATGCCGGCGCCAGATGAAGGGGCGGATGCGGTTGAGGAACTGGTGCCCGGCCTCGATGTCGCCCGCCACCGGCCGGGCCTTCAGCATCGCCGCGCGCTCCCAGTTCTGCCCGACGCTCGCGTAATAGGTCTCAGCAATCACCACCGACATGGCGAGCGGCGTTACCCCGGGATCGGGCCGCAGGCGCAGATCGGTGCGGAACACGTAGCCGTCGGCGGTACGCTCCTCGAACATCCGCACCAGGTCGCGCACGATGCGCACGAAGCGGTTGTGGATCGCCTCGTCGTCGGTCCCGCGCACGCGGTCGCGGTCGTAGAAAACGATGAGGTCGATGTCGGAGGAGTAGTTGAGCTCGCGCGCGCCGAGCTTGCCCATGCCGAGGACGAACAGGCCGGCGCCGCGCTCGGCTTGCGACTCATCCGGCAACGCGATTACGCCCGCCGACCCCGCTTTGCGCAGGAGATGAGCGAGGGTCACCGACAGCGCCGCTTCGGCGAATTCGCTGAGCGCGTTCGTGACCTGTTCCAGGGGCCATGTTGCAAAAATATCGGCCAAACCGGCGAGCAGCGCCGCCCGGCGCTTGCCGATTCGCAGGCCGCGCATCAAGCGATTCCGGTCGTCCTCGCGCGAAAGTTCTTGGCGAAAATCCGCGATCAGTGTGGTAAGAGATTGATTCGGGCCGTGTTCGAGTACGGTCCGAAAGAAGGCCGCTTCGGTTATAAGACAATTGCCGAGAAAAGGGCTGTTGGCGAATACCCGTTCCAGGACGGCGCGGACCAACGGCTGATCGGCCAACCGATGCGCTGACGCGACGACCTCCCGGTCGTCGTTCTGCGCGGCAATCTCGCGCCAGCGCGCCACGCCCACCCGGGCGCGGTCCGCGTCGGCAATGCGGGGCCAGGCGGCCTGATCCGTCGTTGGGAACGCGAACGCGGGACAGGGGATGGTCATAGCCAGCGTTGTTTATCGCAGCGGCCTCGTCGCGGCCACTGCAACCGGGCCGCGCTAGAGGCCTCCGGTGTCGCGCCGCAATCCGCTGATCCTGCTCGAGCTCGTCGCCGCCGCGACCGCGGCGCTGTCGGTGCTGGCGGGCGTGGCGTTCGTTCTTCTGATCATGGGGCCGATCCGGCTCGATTTTCTCACCCCCTACATCGAGTCCGCGCTGAGCCCCGCCGGCGGGCCGGTCAACGTGCGCATCGACTCGACCAAGCTCACCTGGGACGGCTGGCAGCGCCCGGTGGACGTGCGCGCCGAGGGCGTGCGCATCGTCAATCCGGTGGGCCAGGAGCTGGCGACGCTCGACGAAGTGTCGATCGGCCTCAGCATTCCGGGCCTGATGCGCGGGCTGGTCGCGCCCACCAGCCTCGACATCCGCAAGCCGACGGTCCGGCTCACACGCGCGCGCGACGGACACTTCGAGTTCGGCCTCGGCGACAGCGGCACCGGCCGCGAGCAGCCGGCGCTCCAGCGGCTGATCGAGGGCCTGTTGTCGCCGCTCAATCCCGACATCGCCTCGGGCTATCTCGAGCGGCTGAGCATATCCGACGCGGCGCTGACGCTCGACGATCAGGTTCTCGAGGTGTCGTGGAAGGCGCTGGGCGCCAACGTCGAGTTGGAGCGCCGCAACGGACGCTTCCTCGCCGGCTTCCAGGTGCCGTTCGATATCGGCGGCAAGGTCGTCCAGTTGCGCGGCGAGATTCAATACCAGCCCGAGACCATGCAGGTGGAAGTCGCGGCGAAGTTCGACGATTTCATCCCGGCGCGGCTGGCTAACGCCGCGCCGCTGTTCGAGCCGCTCGCCGCGATCGATTTTCCGGTTTCCGGCGCGGCCCGCGGCAACGTGCGCCTGAACGGAGAAATCGGGCGCGTCCGGTTCGAGATCAACGGCCGCCCCGGCCGCTTGATGCCGGCCAAGCTCGGCATGATGCCGATTGGAATCGCAGCGGCCAAGATCGAAGGGCGCGTCGACCAGGAATTGTCGACCGTGCTGCTCGACAACGTCTACTTCGACCTCGGCGGCTCCAACATCTCGGCGTCCGCGGTCATCGACACGCGGAAAAGCCAGTCCGGCGTGCGGATGAACGTCATCGCCCGCAATCTCAGCGTTTCAGATCTGGGCAACCTGTGGCCGACGACGGTCCGTCCGGAGCTGCGGGAATGGGTGCGCGGGCACGTGACGTCCGGGCGCGCCAACGAAACCACCATCAGCTTCGACGGCCGGTTGTCCGGTGACCGCGGGTTGGAGTTGAACTACGACAGCCTGCAAATGGACTCCGTGTTCAGCGGCGTCTCGGGACAGGCGCCCAACGGCATGCAGCTATCGGGGGTATCGGGCCGCGCCAGGTTCGGGCCGGATCAGCTCGACCTTCTTGTCACCGACGGGACCGCGAAATGGGCGCGCGGCGACCTTCCGCCGATCACCGATATCAGGGCGCGGGCGAAGTTGGTCCCCAACCAGCACGCCGAGGTGCGGATCAACGAAGCCAAGTTCGGCGGCATGACGCTGATCGCGGATCGCATCCGGGTGGACCGCCTGGACCGGCCGGTTCCGGAGGTGGAAGGCGAGGCGCGGCTCGACGGCAACCTCGGCACGATGCTGGCCATGCTGCAAAAGAGCGACGTGGGCGGCGCGCGCGAGCTGGACGTCGATCCCGCGCAGCTCAAGGGCACGTTCGGACTGCGCTCGCGCTTCCGCTTCGAGCTCACGCCCAACCTCACCCTCGACCGGGTATCGCGCACCGCGACCATGACCATCAAGGACATGGAGGTGCCGAAGGGCCCGATGGGCCTCAACATCGCCAGCAGCGAGATCAAGCTGGTCTATGACGCGCACGACGTGAGGCTCGATGGCGAGCTGCGCCTGAACGGCGCCGCGATGGCCGTGGACCTGAGGCGCAGCGTCGACGGCAAGGGTGACGGCGCTACGCGCATCCATATGTCCGGCACGCTGAGCGACGCCGACCGCAAGGCGCTCGGCCTTGGGACCGAGAAGTTCGTCAACGGGCCGGTCGACTTTGCGGTCGACCTGGTGCGCCCAGATGCGGTCACCACCGTCGCCAACGCCAGCCTGCGGCTGGACCGGGCCAAGGTCAGCCTGGCGCAGCTCTACTGGGAGAAGGATCGCAACGTCCCGGGCTCGCTCGACCTGTCGCTGCTGATGCGCAGGGGCCAGGCGGTTGAGGTGAGCGAGTTCCAAATGACCGGCGGCGGCATGAACGCGAAAGGCAAGGCGCAGCTGGTCGGCGGTGCGCCGTCGTTGGAAAGGATCGAATTCGAGCGGCTGACGTTCGGCGGGCGCAACGGTTCCGATGTCCGGGCGCTGGTGGTTCGCCGCGACACCGGCGGCTGGGACGTCGAGCTGGAAGGACCGCAGCTGAATCTGCAGCCCTATGTCGAGGACCCGGACATCCTGCTCGATTTCCCGATGGGCGTGAAAACGCGGGTGGACCGCCTCCGCCTGGACGATCGCCGCATGCTGCACAACGTGAAGCTCGAAGCCGACTTCGGCGGCGAGTACTGGAACAGCATCAATCTGCTCTCGCAGCTCGGCGACGACAGCGACTTGGCAATCCGCTACACGCCCGTCGGCAACCAGCGCGACCTGTACATTTACGCCAGCGACGCCGGCTTGGCGCTGCAGATGATGACCGCCTCGCCGGTGGCGCGCGACATCCGCGGCGGGCGGCTGGGCATCAAGGCCACGCGCAGCCCCATGCAGCCCGACTCGCCGATGGAGGGCGAGGTGCGGCTGGAGGACTTCACCCTGCGTGATTCGCCCACCGGCAGCAAGATTCTCGCTTCCGCCACCGGCTTTGGCCCGTTCGAGATCCTGAGCAGCACCGACCTGGATTTCCGCAAGCTCGTCGCGAGCTTCCGCAAGGCCGGCGACCGGATCGAGCTGTTGAGCCTGCTGGCGCTGAGCCCCGGCCTCGGCATGTCGGCCAACGGCACGTTCGACTTGGCCAGCGCCACGATGGACATCCAGGGCTACGTCTCGCCGTTCCGCGGCGTCGGAAAAGTGCTGGACGAAAATCCCTGGGTGGGCGCCTTCCTGGTCGACGTCGACAAGCAGGGCCTGATCGCCGTGCCGTTCACCGGCGCCGGCAGCATGTCCGACCCCGACTTCAACGTGTCGAAGAAGGCGGCCTCGTTGCCGCCCGGCGAGATGCGCGATTTCGCGCGGCTCGCGGCCGGCAAGGACCGCGACCTGTCCGCGACCGCCCGCATGCAGCCCGCGGGCGCGCAGCGCTAAGCCGGACCGCCCGGACGTCCAAGATCAGGGGACTGGCCGCAGCAGGGCGTGGCGCTTGCGCCCCGCCGACAGCTTGATCACGCCGTCCTCGTTCCGCGACCTGAGCGTCACGAGGTCGGTCTCGTTGGCGATCGGCGCGTCGTTGAGATAGGCGCCGCCGCCCTTGATCAGCCGCCGCGCCTCGCCGTTGCTGGCGGAAAGCCCCGCGCGTCGCAGCGCTTCGAACGCCGGAATGCCGCGCTCCAGCTCCGCGCTCGGCACGTCGATGCCCGGCAGCGCCTGGCCGGTGCCGCCTTGCTCGAAGGTGCGCCGCGCGGTGTCCGCGGCGGCCTCGGCTGCGGCGCGCCCGTGGCACAGGGCCGTGGCCTCGTTGGCCAATATCTTCTTGGCCTCGTTGACCTCGGCGCCGCCGAGTTTCTCCAGGCGCGCAATCTCGTCCAACGGCAGGTCGGTGAACAGCCGCAGGAACCGGACCACGTCCGCGTCGTCGGTGTTGCGCCAGAACTGCCAGTACTCGTACGGCGGCAGGCGGCCCGGGTTCAGCCACACCGCGCCAGCCGCGGTCTTGCCCATCTTGGCGCCGGAGTTCGTGGTGATGAGCGGCGTGGTCAACCCGAAGACGGCGCGGTTGTCGATGCGCCGGTTCAGGTCCACGCCGCAAACGATGTTGCCCCACTGGTCCGAGCCGCCCATCTGAAGCCGGCAGCCGTAGCGGCGCCCGAGCTCGAGGAAGTCGTAGGCCTGCAGCACCATGTAGTTGAACTCGAGGAACGTCAGCGGCTGCTCGCGGTCCAGCCGCAGCTTCACGCTGTCGAAGGTCAGCATGCGGTTGACCGAGAAGTGCCGGCCGACGTCGCGCAGGAACGGAATATAGGCGAGGTTGTCGAGCCAATCCGCGTTGTTGGCCATGATGGCGTCGGTCGGACCGTCGCCGAACTTGAGGAACGGGTCGAACACGCGTCGGATGCCGGCGATGTTGCGGTTGATCTCGTCGGCGGTCAGCAGCTTGCGCGATTCGTCCTTGCCCGACGGATCGCCGACCTTGGTGGTCCCCCCTCCCATGAGCACGATCGGCTTGTGCCCGTGCTTTTGCAGCAGGCGCAGCAGCATGATCTGCATCAGGCTGCCGACATGCAGGCTGTCGGCCGTGGCGTCGAAGCCGATATAGGCGGGGATCGGCTGTAGGGCGGCCAGCGCGTTCAACCCCGGCTCGTCGGTGCAGTCGGCCAGCATCCCGCGGGCGCGCGCGGCGGCAGCAAACTCGGATCGGCTGGCCATGTGGTAGGCTCCGGTCGGCGCCAAAAGGGGCTTAGGGTCGCGTGGTTTAGCACATTGCGGGCCATTCTCAACAGATGAGCGAAATCCGCTGGGCGATCGGGCTGATGAGCGGCACGTCCTGCGACGGCGTGGACGCGGCGCTCCTGGCCGGGGACGGCCTGGCGCGGATCGAGGCCGGGCCGTGGCTGACCGTCCCCTACGACGCCGAATTCCGCTCCGCCCTGCGCGGGGTGATGGGGCCGGGCGGCGCCGACGGCGCCCGGGTGGCCGGCGTCGAACGCGAATTGACCCGGCGCCACGCCGAGGCGGTCGCAAGGTTGCTGGACCGCGCGGGATTCGAACCCTCGCGGGTGGCCGTGATCGGCTTCCACGGCCAGACCATTCTGCACGACCCGCACCGCCGCCGCACGCGCCAGATCGGCGACGGCGCGTTGCTGGCGCGGCTCACGGGCATCGACGTGGTGTGCGACTTCCGCTCGGCCGACGTGGCCGCGGGCGGGCAGGGCGCGCCCCTGGCGCCGCTCTACCACGCCGCGCTCGCCATGCCGCTCGAGAAGCCGCTTGCGGTGCTCAACGTCGGCGGCGTCGCCAACGTGACGTGGATCGGCGAAGGTACGGACGCGTTGATGGCCTTCGATACCGGCCCCGGCAATGCGCCGATCGACGACTGGGCGCAGCGGCACACCGGCCGCCCGCAGGATACGGACGGCGCGCTGGCGTTCGCCGGCCATGTCGACGAGCTGGCGCTGGCGGAGCTTCTGGCGCATCCCTATTTCGCCGCCTTGCCGCCCAAGTCGCTCGACCGCGATGCGTTCGACCTGAGCCCGATCCAGGGCCTGAGCGCGGTCGACGGCGCGGCCACGCTTACCGAATTCGCGGCCTGCGCCGTGGACCAGGCGCAGGCGTACCTTCCCGCGCCGCCGCGCCAATGGATCGTCACCGGCGGCGGCCGGCACAACCCGGCGCTGATGGCGGCCTTGGCGCGCGTGCTCGGCGCGCCGGTGATGAACGCGGAGCAGGTGGGCTGGGACGGCGACGCGCTCGAGGCCCAGGCCTTCGCGCATCTCGCGCTCCGGTCGCTCCAGGGGCTTCCGTTGAGCCTGCCGTCGACGACCGGCGTGCCGCGGCCGATGCCGGGCGGCCGGCTGTTCCGGGCGAACGCGGGCTAGGCGCTAGCGGCTTGCGGCCTTCTTGGCGGGCGCCGCCTTGGGGGGCGCCAAGCGCTGGTGCATGTATTCGGTGACGATCTCGGACAGGTCGTCCATGCGGTCGGCGAAGAAGTGGTTGGCGCCCTCGCACACCTTGAAGGTCACTTGAATGTCGCGCTGGTGCTTGAGCTTGTCGACCAGCTTCTGCACCGCATCCTGGGGCACCACGTCGTCGCTGTCGCCGTGGACGATCAGCCCCGAGGCCGGGCATGGCGCCAAGAACGTGAAGTCGAACAGATTGGCCGGCGGCGCCACCGAGATGAACCCGGTGATCTCGGGCCGGCGCATTAACAGCTGCATGCTGATCCAGGCGCCGAACGAGAACCCCGCGATCCAGCAGCCGCGCGCGTTCGGGTTGAAGGTCTGCAGCCAGTCCAGCGCCGCGGCCGCGTCGCTGAGTTCGCCTTCGCCGCGGCTGAACGTGCCCTGGCTGCGCCCGACGCCCCGGAAATTGAAGCGCAGCACCGAGAATCCCAGCCGCGCATAGGTGTGGAACAGGGTGTAGACCACCTTGTTGTTCATGGTCCCGCCGTATTGCGGGTGCGGATGCAGCACCAGGGCGACCGGCGCGGTCGGGTCCTTGGCGTGTTGGTAACGGCCTTCCAGACGGCCTACCGGGCCATTGATGATGATGTCGGGCATTCGGTTCTCGTTCGCGATCCTAGCTTCCCGGCCGTCCTTGGGTGCGGCCATTTGACCCATGCGCCCAGTAAGGCTTTACCCGCAGGACGCCGGCGGAGCGTCCCGGGAAAACTTGACTAACTTAGTAGGACAACATATATCTGCCCTAACGTCGGGTGTTTCCAGGGCTGGTCCCCGCGACACCCAACGGAGCGGAAATTCGTGGCCCCACCAGGGCCTTATATCATAGTGGCGGGCTATGTTTTTCAAGCGACTTCGCGAAGAAATCGACGCCGCCATGCGGCGCGATCCGGCCGCCCGGACGCGGCTGGAAGTGGCCCTGCTGTACCCGAGTTTCCACGCCCTGGTGGCGTATCGCCTGGCCCATGCCCTTTGGGTACGCGGTTGGCGGCTGCTCGGCCGTTTCATCTCGCAGGCCGCCCGCACCCTGACCGGCATCGAGATCCATCCCGGCGCCACGATCGGCCAGCGATTTTTCATCGACCACGGCATGGGCGTGGTGATCGGCGAAACCGCGGAGATCGGCGACGACGTGATGCTGTACCACGGCGTCACGCTGGGCGGCACCAGCCTGAGCCACGGCAAGCGTCATCCGACGCTGGAATCGGGCGTGATCGTGGGCGCCGGCGCCAAGATCCTGGGGCCCGTCACCATCGGCGCCAACGCGCGCATCGGCGCCAACGCCGTCGTGGTCAAGGACGTTCCGCCGGGCGCCAGCGCGATCGGCATTCCCGCGCGCGTGGTGCCGCCACGCGACCAGCGCCAGGATTTCATGGCCTACGGCACGCCGACCGCGGACCTGCCCGATCCAGTGGCGCGCGCCATCGGCGGGCTGGTGGACCAGATCGACCGGCTGAGCGCCCGCGTGAACGAATTGGAGCAGGCGGGGAAGGATCGCGCCGGCGGAGCGCAGGTTTCGCCCATCGCGCCCGAAGGGGCGCCGGAGGGTCGCGTCGCGCAGTTGCCATTGCGGACCCGCGGCTAGGACCGCCGGGGATCCCGGGACTTAGGAAAGGAGCCGGACCATGAAGCTGAGCACGAAGGGACGGTACGCCGTCATGGCGATGGTCGACCTGACGCGCAACGGCAACGGCAGCCCCGTGGCGCTGGCGGACATCGCCGAGCGCCAGGAAATCTCGTTGTCGTACCTCGAGCAGCTTTTCGCCAAGCTGCGCAAGGGCGGGCTGGTGCGCAGCGTGCGCGGGCCGGGCGGCGGCTACCTGCTGGCGCACGCCGCGGAAGCGACGCGCATCTCCGACATAATCCTGGCGGTGGACGAGCCGATCAAGGCGACGCGCTGCCATTCCGGCTCGCCCTCCGGCTGCCGGTCGAACAAGAGCCGATGTCTCACCCACGACCTGTGGGAGGAACTCGGCAACCAGATCCATCTCTATCTCAGTTCCGTATCGCTGGCCGACGTGTGCGAGAAGCGCGTGCTCGGCAGCAGCGGCCTGATCCAGTCGCAGCAACATCAGGCGCAAGCCGAGCCGCCGGTGCCGGCGGCCGTCGCCGCCGCGCAGTAGCGGCCGGGCCCATCTTTTTTGAGGCCGCAGCGATGACCGACACACCGATCTACCTGGACCACAACGCAAGCGCCCCGCTTCTGCCCGAGGCGCGCGAGGCCGTGGTTGCGGCGCTGTCGGTGACCGGCAACGCATCGTCGGTGCACGGCTTCGGCCGCCGCGCGCGGCGCATGATCGACGAGGCGCGGGCGAGGGTCGCGGCGCTGGTCGGCGCCCCCGCCGAGTCGGTGGTGTTCACCTCCGGCGGCACCGAGGCCAACAATCTGGCACTGGCGAACCCGGAAGGCCGGTGCATCCTGGTGAGCGCGATCGAGCACGACAGCGTGTCGCGCGCCGCGCCGGACGCCAGGCGTATCCCGGTCTCGCGCGACGGCGTGGTCGACCTGCCGGCGCTTGAGGCCATGCTGGCGCGCGAACCCGATTCGCCGGCTCTGGTGTCGGTGATGCTGGCCAACAACGAAACCGGCGTGGTCCAACCGGTGGCGGAAGTCGCCGCGATCGCCCGCAGGCACGGCGCGCAACTGCATTGCGACGCCATCCAGGCAGCCGGCAAGATCGCCATCGATATGGAAGGATTGGGCGCGAATCTCCTGAGCCTCAGCGCGCACAAGCTCGGCGGCCCCTCGGGGGTCGGCGCGCTGGTCGCGCTCGGCGGCCTGCCGGTGGAACCGATGCTGCGCGGCGGCGGGCAGGAATCCTGGCGGCGCGCGGGCACGGAAAACCTCGCCGGGATCGTGGGCTTCGGCGCGGCGGCCGAGATTGCCGCGCGGGACCTGGGCAAGGCGGCGCAGGTCGGCGCGCTCAGGGATGAAATCGAGCGCCGCATCCTGGATATCGCGCCGGACGCACCCATTTACGGAGCGAACGCCCCGCGCCTCGCCAACACCGCGTGCATCGGCATGCCGGGCGTCAAGGGCGAAACCCAGGTCATCGCGTTCGATCTGGCCGGAATCGCGCTCAGCGCGGGCGCGGCCTGCTCCTCGGGCAAGGTGACGCCCTCGGCGGTGCTGCAGGCGATGGGCGCGGGCAAGGACGCGGCGGGGCAGGCGGTCCGGGTCAGCCTCGGCCGCGGCAACGGGCCGGGCGACGTCGAGCGTTTCGTGGCGGCTTGGCGCGCGCTCTATGGCCGCACGCGGCGGCTCCGGCAGGCGGCGTGACAAGGTACGGGACACGAGGGGTGAGGAAAATGGACGCGGCGGCGAAGATCAACGGCGGGGCGGCGCAGAAGGGCGACAACCGTCCGAAGCTGCCGATCTACCTCGACTACCAGGCCACCACGCCGTGCGATCCGCGCGTGGTCCAGGCCATGCTGCCCTGGTTCACCGAGAAGTTCGGCAATCCGCACTCCCGCAACCACGCCTTCGGCTGGGAGGCCGAGGAGGCGGTGGAGCGGGCGCGCAAGCAGGTGGCCTCGATCATCGGCGCCGACGAGCGCGAGATCGTGTTCACCTCGGGCGCGACGGAGTCGAACAACACCGCGCTGAAGGGCGTTGCCCGTTTCTACAAGGACCGCAAGGACCACTTGGTCACGGTCGTCACCGAGCACAAATGCGTGCTCGACAGCTGCCGGCACCTCGAGCAGGAAGGCTTCAAGGTCACCTATCTGCCGGTCAAGAAGGACGGGCTCGTCGATCTCGACCGGCTGCGCGCCGCGATCACCGACCGGACGGTTCTGGTGTCGGTCATGGCCGCGAACAACGAGATCGGCGTGATCCAGCCGCTCGCCGAGATCGGCAAGATTTGCCGCGAGAAGGGCGCGTTCTTCCACACCGACGCGGCCCAGGCCGTGGGCAAGATCCCGCTCGACGTCAACGCGATGAACATCGATCTGATGAGCATATCCGGCCACAAGATCTATGGGCCCAAGGGCATCGGCGCGCTTTTTGTCCGCCGCAAGCCCAGGGTGCGCCTGCAGCCGCTGATGACCGGCGGCGGGCAGGAACGCGGCTTCCGGTCCGGCACGTTGCCCACGCCGCTGTGCGTGGGCCTGGGCGAGGCCTGCGCCATCGCCGAGCGCGAGATGGGCGCGGAGGCCGAGCGGCTCAAGATGCTGCGCGAGCGCTTCTACCGGGGCGTGATGGCCAAGCTGCCCGAGGTTTACCTCAACGGCGACCACGACAAGCGCCTGCCGGGCAACCTCAACCTCAGCTTCGCCTACGTCGAGGGCGAGGGGCTGATGATGGGGATCAAGGACCTTGCGGTCTCGTCGGGCTCGGCCTGTACGTCTGCCTCGCTCGAACCGTCCTATGTGCTGCGCGCATTGGGGGTCGACGTGGAACTGGCGCATACCAGCTTGCGCATCGGCTTCGGCCGCTTTACCACCGAACAGGAGGTGGATTACGCGGTCGAGCACGTGGTGGCGGCGGTCAAACGCCTGCGCGAATTGAGCCCGCTGTGGGAGATGGCGCAGCAGGGCATCGACATCAAGTCGATCCAATGGTCCGGACACTGATCCGGCCGGAACGGGAAAAGCCGCGGACGCGCGGCGGAGGGTGAGCCGATGGCATACAGCGAAAAGCTCCTGGAGCACTACGAGAACCCGCGCAACGTGGGTTCGCTCGACAAGAACGCGGCCGACGTGGGCACGGGCCTGGTCGGCGCGCCGGCCTGCGGCGACGCGATGAAGCTTCAGATCAAGGTCAACGAGCGGGGCGTCATCGAAGACGCCAAGTTCAAGACGTTCGGTTGCGGCTCGGCGATCGCGTCGTCCTCGCTGGCGACGGAATGGATCAAGGGAAAGACGCTGAACGAGGCCGAGCAGATCAAGAACACCCATATTGCGCAGCACCTGGCGCTGCCGCCGGTCAAAATCCACTGTTCGGTCCTGGCCGAGGATGCGATCAAGGCGGCGATCGCCGATTACCGCGCCAAGCACGACGCGAAGCAGGCGGACTGAGGTCTTGGGGCGGAATGCAATGGACGGAACGGCGAAGTTGATGCCCGCTAGCGTGGCCGCGCCGGCGTCGGCGCGCCCGCCCGCGCCTTCCCCGGCGCGCCCCCAGGCCATGACGCTCACCGATGCGGCGGCCGAACGCGTGAAAGCGCTGCTCGCCAAGCGCGGCAAGCCGAGCGCCGGCATCCGCATCGGCGTGCGCACCAAGGGCTGCTCGGGCCTCAGCTACACGCTGGAATACGCCGACGAGCGGGGCAAGTTCGACGAGGTGGTCGAGACCAAGGGCGTGACCGTGATCATCGATCCCAAGGCGACGCTGTTCATCCTGGGCACCGAGATGGATTATGTCGAGGACAAGATGCAATCCGGTTTCGTGTTCAAGAACCCGAACGAGAAGGGCCGTTGC
>Ga0114930_10001684_pt1 | contig 20716 bp, 23 predicted proteins | sample AnhtaG_FD_87300 | JGI IMG/M metagenome (GOLD analysis project Ga0114930, IMG submission 87300) | Deep subsurface microbial communities from Anholt, Denmark to uncover new lineages of life (NeLLi) - Anholt_01485 metaG | ecosystem: Environmental > Aquatic > Marine > Oceanic > Sediment | place... | reverse complement strand
TGGACGTCTTCTTGGGCCCATCGCGCGTCCGCGAGCCCGCAACTCCGTTCCCCGCCGAGGACGACCGCGAGCCATCGCAGCGTTCCAGGGCCTTCCTTTTCCTGGCCGCGGCAATCGCCGCTGCAGACGCCGCGGGGGTCGAAGGGGTGTACGCGTTCGAGAATGGCATCCTGGCCTCCCACCTGCCGGCGACGAGAGCCCGCATCGGCAGCCTCTCCACCCGTGGCAATCACCCGCGACTGCTGGCGATGGTCGCGAAGCTGGCAACGCGCGTCCTCGCTCGCCGCGTGCTCGTGATGAATCCGTTCCAGAACCAGACCAAGGCCGAGATCATACGCGACGTGCTACGACCAACGCTCTCCATCGATCAGATCCAGAAGAGCGTCTCGTGCTGGCAGATCGGCCGGACGCCGCGGCCATGCGGCGGCTGCGTCCCGTGTCTGCTGCGGCGCATATCGATGCTCGCGGCCGGGCTGCCGGACGAAGCGTACATGATTGACATTCTTGCCGACCCGCTCGCCCACGGCGACAGCGACGCCTTCGCCAACCTCGTGGAGCTGCTCATGCTCGCCGCCGACCTCCGAACGCGGCACGACGATGAGCTGCTGCTGCAGTATCCCGAGCTCGTGGATGGCGTGGACTACGGTGCACCCGTGTCGGAAGTGATCGGCGTGTACCGCCGTTTTGCCGACGAGGTCTTCAGCGTGGTGCGGCAGCATTTCCCGGCAACGGCAGAGCTTATCGGAGCGTGCGACGTGGCTGGTGGGTGACATACGATGGTGCTCGTATTGGGGGCGACCGGCTTCGTTGGGCGGCATTTGGTGAAGCGGCTGCTGGACGATGGCTATGATGTCCGATGCCTCGTTCGGCCCAAATCGGACCTCTCGGTGCTGCCGACGCACAGAGTCGAGCTTGCGACCGGGGACATCACAGAACTCAGCAGCCTCGCCGCGGCCATGGAGGGCGTGGAGGCCGCTGTCCACCTCGTGGCCATCATCGTGGAGCAGGGGCGGAGCACCTTTGAGGCCATCCACGTCAACGGGACGCGTAACGTTGTGCGAGCGGCGGCGGCGGCCGGCGTACAGCGGCTTCTGTATGTGAGCGCCCTCGGCGCCCGGCCGCATGCCGTATCCAGGTATCATCAAACGAAGTGGCAGGCAGAGATGCTCATTCGCGGTAGGGGCGACCCTACGGGTCCCGCCTACGGGTGGACCATCGTGCGGCCGTCCATCATATTCGGGGAGGGCGACGGCTTCACGCGGTCCGTTCTCTCGCTGCTTGGCAAAGGCCCGTTCATTCCCATCCCGGCCTCCGGTCGAGCGCGCCTGCAGCCCATCTTCATTGACGACCTCACGGCCTGCATCTCCTGGTGTCTCGGACACGATGAGGCCGTTGGGCAAACGTACGAGGTGGGCGGTCCCGAGCGCCTTAGCTTCGAGCGCGTCGTGGACATGGTGGCGCAGCGCATGGCCGTTCGCCAGCGGAAGCTGCACGTACCGTTGCCGCTGATGTTCCTGGTCGCCTACGCTCAGGAGATCCTGTCCCGCCGGCCGGAAGTGACGGTGGATCAGCTCAAGATGATGCTGGAAGACAACATCTGTGAGCCCACGGTGCTCAAGGACAGCTTCGGCATCGAGCCGACGCGGTTCGAGGACGGCATCAAGACCTTCTTGTGAGGGATCGCGGCTTGCCGGTCGTGATCCACACCTGCCGGGTTCCGGATGCATCCCGGCCTCTCCCGCCCTGTTCCTTGACGCAAGGCGCCGGAGTGCGTATGTTGGGCACGCCTGTTCGGGAGACGGCGCGTCGATGGGACGACGCCGGCACGTACTGTCAAGAAGCAGGGGCTCTGCCGCATGAAATACGATGCCGTCATCTTCGACCTTTTCGGGACGCTGATCGACAACTACTCGGTTGACGAGCACGAGCGCGTTTTGCAGGAGATGGCTGGCGCCCTCGGCGCGCCGGGTGACGATTTCGCGCGCCTGTGGGTCGAGATGTACGATGACCGTGTCACCGGCGTCTTTCCGACGCTCGAGGCCAACATCGAGCACATCTGTCGGCTCTTGGAGGTGAATGTGGACGCCGCTCGGATCGGGGACGCGCTCCGCATACGCCTCGACCTGACGCGGCGCACGCTCGTGCCGCGAGACGGCGCCGTCGAAACGCTGGCCCGGTTGAAGGCGGCGGGCCGCAAAACCGGCCTCATTACCGATTGCTCCGAAGCTGTGCCGCGCTTGTGGCACGAGACGCCATTCGCGCCATTGGTAGATGCCCCTGTGTTCTCCTGCACCGTCGGGCTCAAGAAGCCCGATCCGCGCATCTACCGGCTGGCGTGCGAACAACTGGCAGTGGCGCCGCAGAAGTGTCTGTACCTGGGCGATGGCGGCAGCCGTGAGCTGACCGGCGCACTTGAAGTGGGTATGCACGCCGTTCTGATCCGTGTCCCGTACGAAGATACCTATGAGCCCCATCGTATAGATGTCGAGAACTGGCAGGGAGCAAGCATCCGTGCGTTGAAAGAGATATTGGCGCTGGCGGAGTGACGGAGACTTTCGCTGCGCCGGTAATGCAGTGAACATCTCAGCTCCGGGGCATGTCCTATATTGATGAGCGCAGTCCGCATTTGACCCGGCGGGAGGGGAGGCATGCGTCATGACACGGCGCGCGGCGGTCGTACTGCTGGTTGGCCTTTGCACGGCGTGGCTGTCCGTGACGATGGCCATGGCAGCGCCTGTTGGTCTGCTTGAGGCGCTGGGCAGAGGTCTGGTGACGGCCGAATTCAGGGGAGCGGGCGATTCGGGGGTCACGGGGACGCTGGTTCGCCAAACGCCCGAGCCGCTGCAGGTGGTGGTGAGCCCGGGGACGGTGTTTCGGGTCCAGTTTGGCGGCGGCGGGTACCAGGGCATCTCCAGCTTTGGCACCACGCCCATTGACATGTCGGCATACCGCGTGGCGCACGTGTTCATCCCCGGCGGCTGTGCCAACTTCGGGCTGCGCGCGCCGGGCCCGAGCGAGCTGATGGTCCCGGGGCCGCCGCCGAACCAGCGGATGGCCAGGCTGGCGCAGGCCATCGCCAAGGAGGAGCCCGGGCACCCAGCGGCCCAGATCGCCCTCTGGGCAGTGGCGAACAACGTGCCGAAATGGGCGATGCGGCGGTACGTGGCCCGTACGATGCTCCCCCACACCAGCAAGGTCACCATCGACGCCCGGGCGGCCCAACTGCTCGGCCAAGCCGAGGGCCTCATCAAGAAGGCCGGCCTGGAGCCGAAGAAGTTCCGGGCCTTTCGCTAGTCCCAGCCGATGTTGAGCAGCACTTCGTCAGTGATGCTCACGGCCGTGGCCGGCATTGCCACGGCGGCGGGCCCTTTCGGATCCTTCCTGTATTCTCACCGCGCCGGCCCGGGCGACGCCCCGTTGCTGATCCCGACCGTGGATGCTTTTCCCCTCTGGATTCCTCATCAGCCGCCTCGCTCGCAATGACGGGTCACGTCCCGCAGGCTCAGGCGCTTGTACGTGACAAGAAAGTGTGTTAGACTAGCGGCGCTTTCCGCGGGTATCGGGCACAAGCAGCATTGTCGGCTCGCCTCGTTGGCGCACGGAGTGCCGGGCGGCATATCCAGATCCGGGCAGCGTGAACACATCATGGCACGTCGCGTCATGCTCGTTGACGACAACAAGGACCTGGTCCTGATTCTCAAGCGCTACCTCGAGGCCGAGGGCTACGAGATCATCCCAGCGTACGACGGGCCAGAGGCCCTGGAGCTGGTGCTGACCGAAAGGCCCGATGTCATCGTTCTGGACGTGTACATGCCGCAGATGAACGGCAAGGACGTCCTGATACGCCTGAAACAGGACCCGGCGACGGCGCACATTCCAGTGATCATGCAGACCGCCGCGACGGAGCTGGTGGACTTCGAGGATACCGCAGTCGCCGGCGCCGATGCGCACCTGCCGAAGCCGTGCGATCCGCCCGACTTGCTGTTGATGATCGAGCGCCTCCTGAAGGCGACCGATGACGGTAACCGTGCGGAGGCTGCAGGCGCGGCGCCGGCGGACGTCCAATGACGTGGTGTCCGCGGTGCCAACGTGCCGTCGCCTCCGACCGGTACGAGGAGCGTTCCGGCGCCGAGACCGTCACCGCGGTTCTGCGCTGCCGCATTTGCGGGGCCACGCTGGCCATGGCGGACAAGCCCAAGACGGAGCACCAGCGCCCAAAGGCGCCGGGCAGGCCCGTCGGCGGCACAGCCCGGTGAATTGGGCGCACCATGTGAGGAGTACCCACGGTCGCGCTGGGGTGGGGCGCGGTCAGTTGTATTGACAAAGCAGCACCGGAGACCTTATACTGCCACGCCGTAGTGCTGATAGCTGGTGATTGGGGCGTTGGAGGGGAGCATGCGGTTCCGCTGCTACGAACAGCTCCTCGTGTCCCGCGGTGCTGCCGTCTGCGAGATAGAGCATCCTCCGCCGCCGGGCGCCGACGTGGAATGTGAGGGCCCGATCCGCGGCACGATCAAACTCACCAATGTCGGCAGCCACATTCGCGCCGTGGGGACTTTGCGGGTGGCCGTACGAGTGTCGTGCAGTCGTTGTCTGACCCCGATGCTGGCGCCCGTCGAGATGGAAATCGACGAGGAGTGCGAGCTGACACAGATCGACGAACCGGACGCATACGAGGCAACGGCCGAGGACATTGCGGAAACGCCTATTCTGGACGACGATATCATTGACCTGAGCGAGTTGGTGCGCCAGAACTTGGTGGTGAATCTCCCGACGTCCCCGCTGTGCCGACCCGAGTGCCCGGGTCTGTGCCCGCAGTGCGGGCAGAACCTCAACGAGGGGCAGTGCGACTGCAGCACGGAACACATCGATCCGCGCCTCGCGAAGCTGCGCGAGCTGCTGGATGGGGAGAGTACCAAGGGCAGTGGCTAGAGTGGCGTGTCCTGCTCCGCGGGGGACAACGCATAAGGGTGCAACGATCCTAAGGTAAGCGTAACGAGATATGGCTCTTCCGAAAAGACGGCATTCCAAATCCAGATCACGCAAACGGCGAGCACATTGGAAGGCTACCGTTCCCTCATTTGTGCCCTGTCAGAGCTGTGGTGAGCCCAGGCTGCCACACAATGCGTGCACGCATTACGATTGTGGCCGATATCGCATCAAAGGCGAGCTCAAGCAGGTGGTTCGCTTCCGCGAGCGCAAGTTTCCCAAGAAGAAGAGACGGTAGATAGCGCCTCCCCCACCGTTTTCAGTCGCCTCTGGCGATCAGTGCGCCGGTCCGAAGCGGTGCACAGTCTGTCTTGGAGAACGACGCGTGAGAACACGCATTGTAGTTGATGCCATGGGCGGCGACTACGCGCCCGCAGCAGTCGTGGAGGGTGCGGCACGCTCCACGAACAGCCTGGGTGCTGATGTGATACTTGTGGGCGACGAAGCGCAAATCCGGCGCGAGTTGGCCCGCTACGCATCCGGCGATGAGCACCTATCTATCCACCCGGCGGCCGAGGTCGTTGACATGCACGAGTCGCCGGCGAAGGCCTTGCGATACAAGAAAGACTCATCCGCCAGCGTCGCGGTCGGGCTGGTGCAGCGAGGCGAGGCCGACGCCGTCGTTTCGATGGGCAACACGGGCGCCTTTATGGCGTTCGCCCATAGGCAACTGGGGACCGTCGAGGGCATGGACCGAGCCGCAATTGCCCTGCTGATGCCGAGCAGCGACGGGAACGTGGTACTGCTCGACGCGGGTGCCAACGCGGACTGCCGGCCCGAGGTGCTCCAGCAGTTTGCCGTGCTGGGGAGCGCCTATGCCGAGGCGGTGCTCGCCGTTTCGCAGCCGCGGGTCGCTCTGCTGAATGTTGGGGCCGAGGACACGAAGGGCAACGAGGTGGTCAAGAAGGCGCATGCGTTGCTGGTCGATTCGCACCTCAATTTCGTCGGCAACATCGAAGGCGATGGCGTCTTCAGCGGGGGTGCGGACGTCATTGTCTGTGACGGGTTTGTGGGCAACGTCGCGCTGAAAGTGGCCGAGGGCATGGCCGGCCTTTGTATGGACAGACTCAGAACCGCACTGCAGCGCAGCTTTATGGCTCGGCTCGGGGCCCTGCTGGCGCGTCCCGCGCTGCGAGAACTGAAGAGTTGGTGCGACTACAGCGCCTACGGTGGCGCGTTGCTCCTCGGTGTGAACGGCGTGTGCGTTGTCGGTCATGGGCGTTCGACGCCGAATGCGGTCATGCGGGCCATTCAGGTGGCCAAGCAGAGCGCTGAGAGCGGCGTCCTCGAGCACATCAAGCGGCGGCGATGACCCAGCTCAGCCTTGTACCAGGGCTGAGCCGGGTCATCGCCGCCGCGCTTTGCGGCGAGTGCCAGTTAAGCGCGGCGAGCGAAGGTAAGCGAAGCGACCGATTTTCGGCTGGGCATCGGTCGCTTCGCTTACGTTCCGGCTTTTTGTGCGCGAGAGGTGGGACGCAGAAAAAGGAGCCCGAAGAGGATTATGGCGGTACGATCAGCGCGTATCATCGCTACAGGCTCAGCCGTGCCAGACAAGGTCCTGAGCAATGCGGACCTGCTACGCATAGTAGATACCACTGACCAGTGGATCGTGGAACACACCGGTATCCACGAGCGCCGCATATGCACTGATGGTGAGGCCACCTCGGACCTGGCGGTGCGTGCCGCGCAGCAGACATTGGCGCGCTCCGGCGTGAGCCCCGAGGACATCGACTTAGTGATCCTCGCCACGGTGACGCCAGACTATGCCTTTCCCGCCTCCGCATGCCTTGTTCAGGATCGTATCGGCGCGACAAACGCCGGCGGCTTCGACCTGGAAGCCGGCTGCACCGGGTTTGTGTACGCGCTGTGCGTCGGCGCTGCCTTCATCAGCGCCGAAATGTACAACCACGTGATGATCATCGGCGCGGACACGCTATCGAAGGTCACGGACTGGACCGATCGCACCACGTGCGTGCTGTTTGGCGACGCCGCCGGCGCGGTCCTGCTTGGGCCATGCGAACGCGGCAGCGGCGTGCTGTCGTACGTACTGGAGTCCGTGGGCGCCCTGGGCCACATTCTCCATATACCCGTCGGCGGCGGCCGCTGTCCCCTAACTCCGGAGAACATCGGCGAGGGGAAGCATCTGATCCAGATGGACGGGCACGAGGTGTTCAAGCAGGCGGTGCGCCGCATCCCGCAGGTGTCGCAGAAGGCTATTCGGAAGGCGGGACTGAAACGAGAGGACATCTCGTACCTGATCCTGCACCAGGCGAACCAGCGGATCACTGAGTCGGCCATGAAACGCTTTGGCCTGTCGAAGGAGAAGGTACTGAGCAACCTGGATCGCTACGGCAATACCTCCAATGGCACGATCCCGTTGTTGCTGGACGAGGCAAATCAGGAGGGCAAGTTCAAACCCGGCGACATTGTCACATTGGTGGGCTTCGGCTCCGGATTCACCGACGGCGCAGTCGTCATAAGGTGGGGCTGAGCTCCGCCGGGGGGCAACGCCGATCTCAGCTCCCAGCTCATCGCCGGGCGGCCCTGGACTGCCGTGCAAGATGGCAGTGGGCTAAGATGCCGTCGGTACCCCACTTGGTGTGCGAACGTGGCACGTCCCGCAAAAGGAGTGACAGGCCCTGGACTTTCAATTCACCGAAGAGCAACAGGACATCTTCGCCGCAGTGCGAGAGTTCGCCGACGAGGAGCTCGCCCCCAAGGCCCAGGAGACCGATGAAGCGGGCGAATACCCGGCGGAGAACGTGGCCAAGCTCGGCGAGCTTGACCTCATGGGGATTCCCGTGCCCGAAGAGCTCGGCGGCTTGGGCCTTGACGTTCTCACCTGGACCGTGGTGGCCGAAATCCTGGGACACGCTTGCAGCACGACTGGGGCAATTTTCGGTGCCCACATCCTCGCCCTGTACCCCATTATGAGGTTCGGCACCGATGAGCAGAAGCAGAAATTCGTGACACCACTGGCGACCGGCGAGAGCATCGGCGCCTTCGGCCTCACCGAGCCAAACGCCGGTTCTGACGCCGGGAGTGTGGCTACACGCGCTGTGCTGGACGGCGATGAATACGTCCTCAATGGGACGAAAGTGTTCATCACCAACGGCGGCGAGGCCGAGATCTATGTCATCATCGCCAACGTTGACCTTGCACGTGGGGCGCGCGGGCTGACGGCGTTCATCGTGGAAAAGGGCACGCCCGGCTTCTCCTTCGGCAAGAACGAGCGCAAAATGGCATATCCGTCGCTGTCGAACCGCGAGCTTATCTTTCAGGACGCGCGGGTGCCGAAGGAGAACATGCTGGGGCGCGAGAAGCGCGGCTTTCGGGTGGCGATGGCCACGCTCGCGCTGGGGCGCATTGGCATGGGCATCGGCGCGGTCGCCCTCGCCCAGGCCGCCCTCGACGCCGCGGTGCCCTATGCGCAGACGCGCAAGCAATTCGGCCAGAGCATCTCCAACTTCCAGGCCGTGCAATTCATGATCGCCGACATGGCCACGGAGATCGAAGCCGCGCGCTGGCTGTGCTACCGCGCCGCTTGGCTGAAGGATCAGGACATGGACTTCGGAAAGCAGGCCGCCATGGCGAAGTTGTACGCCTCCGAGGTCTGCGGGCGCGTGTGCGACCACGCGGTCCAGATCCACGGTGGCTATGGTTACATCACCGAGTATCCCGTGGAGCGGTACTATCGTGAGGCGAAGCTCTTTCAGATCGTCGAGGGCACCTCGGAGATACAGCGGCTCGTGATTGCCAACAAGGTCCTGAGAGAGTATCAGGGACAGCGGTAGCGCGCCTGCCGGAGCAGCCAGGCGCGGGAGATCGGCAGCATGCACATCATTGTCTGCATCAAACAAGTGCCGGATACTACCGAGGTGGAGTGGGACGAAGAGACGGGGACGATGAAGCGCGAGGGCGTCCCCAGCATCGTCAACCCCTTCGACGACAACGCCATCGAACAGGCGCTGCGCCTGCGAGAGAAACACGGCGGAACTGTCACCGTTGTCACCATGGGCCCGCCGCAGGCGGAGGCTGCTCTTCGGTCCGCTCTGGCGATGGGCGCCGATGAGGCCGTGCTGCTCACCAGCCCCGCGTTCGGTGGAGCCGACACGCTCGCCACCTCGTACACCCTCTGTCAAGCCATACGCAACATGGGCGACTTCGACATGGTCATCTGCGGCCGTCAGGCGTTCGATGGTGACACGGGACAGGTGGGGCCGGGGCTTGCCGAGCACCTCGGGATCCCGCAGATCACCTACGCCATCGAGGTCGAGGCGGTGGACGGCAAATGCCACGTCCGGCGCCTTCTGGAGGATGGCTTCGAGGTGGTGGAGGCGAAGCTGCCGGTGCTCATTACGGTGGTGAAGCAGATCAACGAGCCGAGGCACCCGCGCCTTCGAAACGTGCTTGCCGCCAAGAAGAAGGAGATTACCGTCTGGGGGCCCGAGGAAATCGCCGTCGATCCCCATCGTTGTGGCTTGCAGGGCTCCCCGACAAGAGTTGTGCGCGTTTTCAGGCCCGAGCGTGCCTGGCAAGGGGAGATGCTGGAGGGCAGCATGGAGGAGAAAATCGAGCAGCTCGTGGAGAAACTGAGAGCCGGCGGTGTTTGTTGAGGGTCTGGAGCTGTGGCCGCGAGCCGGGAGGCGCACGCCCCGGCGACGGCGTTCGCCTTCTTCGGTAGCCAAGGAGGCCGTGAGGCATTGCCGATCCGCATCATTGAGGAAAAATGCACCGGTTGCAAGCTATGTATCCCGGCGTGTCCGTACGGCGGCGTTGACGTCGAGGACAAGCTCGCGCGTCTGAATGAGCGCTGCACCTTCTGCGGCGCCTGCATCAGCGCCTGCACGTTCGACGCCATCGTCGCCGACGTTGTGCGGAAAGAGAACGTTGACGCGTCCCAGTACCACGGGGTGTGGATTATCGCCGAGCATCGTGACGGCAACCTCGCGGGCGTCACGCTGGAACTGCTCGGCGAGGGGCGGAAGCTTGCCCAGCAGCTCGGCACGGATGTCTCGCTGGCGCTGCTGGGCGACAATGTCGATGGTCTGCTGGATCGCGCCGCCGCGTACGGCGCCGACAGAATATATCTCGTGCAAGACCCGGTGCTGGCGACATACCGCACCGCTCCCTACGCGGACGTAATGTGCGGACTCATCAACGCCCACAAGCCGGAGATCGTGCTCATCGGCGCCACTACGATGGGCCGGGACCTGGCGTCCCGCATCGCGGCGCGCATTGGCGCCGGGCTCACGGCAGATTGCACGGGCCTGGACATAAACGAGGATACCGGCCTGCTGCACCAGACCCGACCGGCGTACGGCGGCACCATCATGGCCACCATTCTGTGCGAGCAGGCGCGGCCGCAGATGGCCACGGTGCGGCCGAAGGTGATGCGCAAAGGTGACGAGGAGCCCGGCCGGAAGGCTGAAGTCCACGACGTGCCCGTGGAGCTGACCGAGAAGAGCGTGGCCACAAGGATCGTCGAGGTCGTCCGCTCCTCCGGTCCCGCGGTAGATTTGCAGGAGGCCGAGATCATCGTCTCCGGCGGTCGCGGGCTGAGAAGCGCCGATAATTTCTCCTTGATCGAAGAGCTCGCGGAGACGCTGGGAGGCGTCGTGGGAGCCTCGCGGGCGACGGTGGATGCCGAGTGGATCCCGGCGTACCACCAGGTAGGACAAACGGGCAAGACGGTGCAGCCGAAGCTCTACATAGCATGCGGGATATCGGGCGCCGTGCAGCACCTGGCCGGCATGCAATCCTCGGACTGCATCGTGGCCATCAACAACGACCCAGATGCGCCGATCTTTCGGGCGGCCCACTATGGCATCTGCGGCGACCTCTTCGAGGTCGTGCCCGCGCTTACGCGCCGGCTGCAGCAGGAGCTGGGGAGCTGATGATAGCCTTCGTCTTCCCCGGCCAGGGGTCGCAGCGCGTGGGCATGGGACGGGAGCTCTACGAATCCGTCCCGGCCGCAAAGGCCGCATTCGAGGCGGCGAGCGAGGCACTGGGCTTCGACCTTGCAGCCCGGTGTTTCGACGGCCCGCAGGATGAGCTGACCCTCACGAGCAACGCGCAGCCGGCCATCCTCACCACGAGCATCGCCTGCCTGCGCGCTTTGGAGGAGTCGGTGGATGGCCTACCGACGCCCGCATACGTGGCCGGGCACAGTGTGGGCGAGTACTCCGCCCTCGTATGCGCTGGGGCGCTGGAGCTGCCGGAGGCCGTGCGGCTCGTGCGGAGGCGGGGCGAGTTCATGGCCGAGGCCAAAGAGGGCACTATGGCGGCCATCCTCGGCTTGGCGCCGGATGAAGTGACCGAGGCATGCGATGCGGCCTCGGACGCCGGCGTGGTTGTGCCCGCCAATTTCAACGACCCCGGACAGGTGGTGATCTCGGGCGAGCGTGCGGCCGTTGAGAAGGCCTGCGCGCAGGCCAAGCAGCTTGGGGCAAAGCGCGCCGTGCGCCTTCCCGTCAGCGGCGCTTTCCATTCGCCGCTGATGGCCGCGGCCGGGGAGAAGCTGGCGGCCAAGCTGCGCTCGGCCAACATCGCCGATCCACGCATCCCCGTTGTCGCCAATGCGGACGCGGAGCCCAAGACCGATGCCGAGGCGGTCCGCGCGGCCCTCGCCGCGCAGGTCACCAGCGCCGTGCTGTGGCAGCAGAGCGTGGAGAGGATAGCGGCTGCCGGCGTCGAAACATTCGTCGAGATCGGACCGGGGACCGTCCTGTCCGGCATGATACGACGCATTGCCGGCAACGTGTCCGTTGTGAACGTCGCGGATGCGGCGTCGCTGGAGCAGACTCTGGGAGCGTTGTGCTGAGGACGTCATGCAGAACACCACTGACGGTTGCTTGCAGGGACAATCGGCCATCGTCACCGGGGCGGGCGGGGGCATCGGCATTGCCACGTGCGCCGCGCTCGCGCAGGCGGGGGCGGACGTAGCGATCAACGATTACGGGAACGCCGAGGGATGCGACGCAGCGGCCGCTGTGGTGGAATCGGCCGGACGCAAGGCCCTGGTGTGCGACGCCAATGTGGCGGATATGAAAGCCGTCGAGGGCATGGTGGCTCAGACACTGGACGAATTCGGCAGGATCGATATTCTCATCAACAACGCGGGCATTACGAGGGACAGTCTCCTCGTGCGAATGGACGAGCAGCAGTGGGATGCCGTGCTGGCGGTGAACCTGCGCGGCGCCTTTTGCTGCACGAAGGCGGTCACACGGCCTATGATGAAGCAGCGCGGGGGATGTATCGTGTACATGTCGTCCATCGTTGGTCTAATGGGCAATGCGGGGCAGGCGAACTACGCCGCCTCGAAAGCCGGGCTTGTCGGCCTCATGAAGTCCGTCGCGAAGGAATTGGCGAGCCGCAACATCCGCGCGAACGCCATCGCCCCGGGCTTCGTGGATACGGCCATGACGCGCGCGCTCACCGACGAGCAGCGCGAAATGCTCATCACCGCCATTCCGTTGGGTAAGATCGCCGAGCCCGAGGATGTGGCTCAGGCGGTTCTGTTTCTCTGCTCGCCGGCCGCCAGCTACATAACGGGACAAGTGCTCAATGTAGACGGCGGAATGGCAATGTGAGGGCATGTGCCGTCTGACGCCACAGACGGGGCACAAGCGATCTTATGCGGAAAGAGGGCAATACTGCAATGGCACTCTTTGAAAAGGTGAAGCAGATCGTCGTCAAGGAGCTCCAGGTAGCGGAAAGCAAGGTAACCGAGAGTGCGAGCTTCGAGGGAGACCTCAACGCCGACTCTCTCGATGTCGTCGAGATCCAGATGGCGCTCGAAGAGGAGTTCGGGGTGGAGATCCCGGAGGACGACTTCGACAAGATCCAGACGGTCGGCGACGTAGTGCGCTATATCGAGGAGAAGGTGGACTCGGGAGACTCCGAGTGACGGATTCTCCGCCGCCACGGACCGATGGTAGCCACGCTGCCACCGCGTGCGGGGCATCTACCAGCCGGACGCTCGGGGTCCCCACGCGAGACGGAGCGACGCCGGGCGTGGAGTTTGGATGAGGTCAATGCCTGAGGCAGACACAGTGCGGTGCATAGGTGGGCATCCGCGGATCGTGGTGACGGGGATGGGCGTGTTCTCGCCCATCGGCTGCGACCTGGATACCTTCTGGGCGAACCTACGGGACGGCGCCTCGGGGGCGGGTCAGGTGACGCTGTTCGATGCCTCGGAGTACACGTCCCGCATTGCCGCAGAGGTGAAAGACTTCAACCCCACCGACTACCTCGATCCCAAGGACGCGAAGCGGACGGATCGGTTCGCGCAATTCGCGGTCGCGGCCGCGGTCGAGGCCCTTCGCGACGCCGACCTCACGATCGATGAACACAACGCCGATGACATCGGCGTCTTCATTGGCTCCGGTATCGGCGGAATGGCAACGTGGGAGACGCAGTTCGAGGTACTGCTGTCGAGGGGGCCGCGGCGCGTAAGCCCGTTCCTGGTGCCGATGATGATCACCAACATGGGGGCTGGCTTCGTCTCTATCGTCACCGGTGCCCGAGGCCCGAATGCGGCCCTGGTGACGGCCTGCGCATCGAGCGCACACGCCATCGGCGACGCCTACGAGACAATCAGGCGCGGCGGTGCCCGGGCAATGATCGCTGGCGGCGCCGAGGCCGGCATTACGCGCTCTGCCTTTGCCGGTTTCTGCGCGCTTAGGACCCTATCGCAGCGCAACGATGATCCCGAGGCAGCCAGTCGGCCCTTCGACGCGGACCGAGACGGCTTCGTGATGGGCGAGGGGGGGGCTGTGGTCATCCTCGAACGCCTGGACGACGCGCGTCGGAGGGGGGCGCGGGTCCACGCGGAAATCATCGGCTACGGTATGAGCGGCGACGCCTATCACATTACGGCGCCGTCCGTCGCGGGACCGGCCCGGGCGATGCGACAGGCCATCGAGTCGGCCGACCTGCAGCCGTCCGATATTGACGTCATAAACGCGCACGGTACATCCACCCCCACGGGCGATCCCGCTGAGACGGCGGCCATCAAGTCGGTCTTCGGCGACTGTGCCTGCGAAGTGCCCGTCACCGCCAACAAGTCCATGTTTGGTCATCTACTCGGCGCCGCTGGGGCCACGGAGCTCGTCTCCACCATCTTGGCCCTGCAGCACCAGGTCATTCCGCCAACGATCAATCACACGAATCCGGACCCCGCCTGCGACCTCGACTACGTGCCGAACGAGGCCCGGCCGGCCCCACTGAACGTGGGCATCTCCAACTCCTTCGGCTTCGGCGGGCAGAACGCGTCCCTCGTAGTGCGCCGCTGTGAGGCATAGAGGCGGCGGCGCTGTGTCGCACCGTCCACCGAGGTGTTGGCGACGGACGAGCACGAGCCACTGGCAGAGATTCTCAACCAATTGGGCATTGAGCGCAGCCCGCTCCTGGAGCGTGCCCTCTGTCATAGCTCGTACGCCAGAGAAGCCGGCATGAGCCCGGACGAGGCAAATGAGCGACTCGAGTTCCTCGGCGATGCAGTGCTCGGCCTCGTCGTTGCCGGCTACCTCTATCGGACGCACCCGTACAAGACCGAGGGCGATCTGACCAAGATCAAGGCCGCCGTCGTCAGTCAGGACACGCTCGCAAAGCGCGCGGCCACGCTGGGCATCGGCGATCTGCTTCGGTTGGGCAAAGGCGAAGAGGAGCTGGGTTGCCGCACGCAGCCGTCCATCCTCGCCAGCGCCCTCGAGGCTGTGATCGCCGCCATTTACCTCACCCACGGTCCGCAGCTTGCTCGCGACTTTGTGCTCAGGACGCTGGGCCCGGACATCGGGGAGATTGCGGCGGAGGGCTACCAGAGCGACTTCAAGAGCGCGCTTCAGGAACTGACGCAGAGCCGCTGCAAGGCCACGCCCCGGTACGTCGTCATCGAAGAGCTCGGCCCGCCGCACGACCGCACCTTCGTCGTCGAAGCTCGGTTTCAGAGCAAGAGATTGGGCGTTGGCGTCGGTAAGAGCAAGCGGGAGGCCGAGCAGGAGGCTGCCCGGCAGGCCATGGGCACGGCCGCGACGTGGGTGGGAGCTGACGAGTGACGTGCTCCGTTGCAGTCATGTCCATACGCCGCGCTTTGACACGGCCGCGATGTCTAGCCACGCGAGACGCACCTTCATCTTCTCCCTCTCGCTTACACTGGGCGCGGCAGCAGCGGCGCTGCCGGCGCCGCCCCCCGATGCGTCAAGCCTCCTGACCCCGGAGCCTTCCGCCGTATCATCGGCGGCGGAGACACACTCATCCCACGCTTCGACCGACGCCGCCGACCGTCCGGCACAGCCGCCCATGGCCACGGACAAGCGCAAGCCGGCCCTCCCCGAGCCGCTTTTCTGGGCATACGGCTGGCGGAATGCCGCTCATCTGGCGTCCTATCGCGACCTGGGTCTGAACACCATCTACGTTGATCTTCCGCTTGTACAGCCGGGGCCGGACCCGGCTGTCCGCCAGCTCATACGGGCAGCGGCAGCGGCCGGCCTGCACGTCATCGTCGGCATCCCCACCGGACTTGGACGTCAGCAGGCCGGAGAGCGCGATCCCACGAGCTCGTACAATGAGCGCTACGTCTCGGCCCTCGAGGAGTTCGTCGGAGCGGCGGTGCGTGCGTATCGCGACGAGCCCGCGGTCATCGCCTGGGGCACGCAGCACGACCCGGCAGCCTACATGACCTACTGCGACCGGGATTTCCAGCGTCACCTTGAGGGATACTACGCGTCGGTGGATGAGCTGAATGAGACGTGGGGTGCGCAGTTCCTCAGCTTCCGCAGCGTCCGCATGGCCGACGCGGAGCCGGACAGCAGCCAGCCATTTGCCATCGGCCGCCGGTCGCTGGCCGTGGCCGAGTACAAGCGCGCCGCCTTCGCCGAACTGCACAACGTGTGGCTCAAGAGCATACGGAAGTTCGATGACACCAGGCCCATATTCACGGGTCGTCTCCGTCTCTACAGAAGTCTTGCGGCTGTGCCCACCGACTATAGCTGCATCGTCTCCGACGCCACGGGCGCGCCCGTCGTCACCGATCTGCACACACAGGCTCTCGAGAGGATCGCCATCGCCCGGCGCGCAGGCTTGTGTGAAGCTGTGCCCTGCCTGCGACTGCCGCCGGGCGGCGAAGGCTTTGGACCGCGTGTACGCCAAGGGCTGCTGCGGCGGTGGCTCACACTGGCTGCAGTGCAGGGGGCCCGGGGCGTGGCCTTCGCCAGTTGGGAGCGGCTGTATGCGGATACGCAAGAGCTGCACGAGGCCCTTCGGAGCCTTCTCACCGATCCTGCCTGCACCGGGTTGTTCACGATTCGGCCGAAGTCGTCCGCGGCCATCCTCTACGAGCCATACGTACGAGTGACGACCCATGGTCGCGCTGGCTTCTACGGGTATCTGGACGCTCCGGGCGACCTGGAGCCGGCGACGCTGCTTGGGACTTGCCGCTGGCCATCGGCCTATGGCACCGTTGACGTACTCGCGTTGGAGGACATCGAAAAGATCGATCTGGCCCGCTATGGCGTGATACTGGCGCCTCGGGCCTTCCACCTGCCCGAGAGCGCTCAGCAGGCCGTGCAGAGCTACGTGCAGGACGGGGGCGCATTCGTGGCCGATCTCGGCCTGGGCGTTTTCCAAACGGGATCTTGGACCGACTTGCCGCCGCGCATGATGGACCTGTTCGGCATCGAGGAGTTCGTGAGCCTCAAGAACACGTACCGCGGCGGCTGGCAAGCCGGAAACGGCTTCGTCGGAGCAGAGACGGCTGAGTTTCCCTCCCTACGGAGGCGTGCCTCCACAAGCGGCACGGTCGAATTGCATGGCGGCAAGGCCGCCTTCAAGGGATGGCACGGGATGGTGACGCCGGCGTGGGAGACGGAGCTCATTCTCGTATTGGACACGGAGGCCAAAGGGAACGTGCCCAAGCCCGGCAGCCCGAAGCGCCTGCCACGGCGCCGGCGAGCAGCCAAGTCGGAGGCGCGGGTGAGTGCGACCTCCAGCGGCGTTCTGCTGAGTCGGCGCGGGCGAGGCATTGCTCTGTACGCCACGACGCGCCTCTGGGAGGCGTGGCCTCCCTCGGACCCGTTGTATCAGGCTTTTCACAAGGACCTATTCGCGCGGCGCGCCAACGTCGTGCTGCAGACCCGTGAAGGCCTGTACCCGCGAAGCATTCTCGCGGGGGCCACTGAGAGCGGCGTCTGGGCCTACAACACTACCGACGTGGGCCAGAGGGTGCGCCTTGTCGCAGGCGGGGCGCACAGCCGTATCCATTTGGACACCGCGGCGCGCGTCGTCGCAGCCTTCAGGCGCCCCGGCGGGATGCCCTCCGGCAGCGAGCTGCTGTCGCTGCACGTCCCGGCGCACACCGCCGTGCAGGCCGTCGCACTGCCCATCGCTGTGGAGCCCTTCACAGACAACGCGACGACCATAGGGCACCGCTACGGACCCGATGGCGTGGAGTTCGAGATCGCGGGCGCCGACGCCGAATTGATTCCTCAGCGTGGGGGGAAGATCCGGCTCTACGCAGCCAGAGCAGTAACGGTCCGCGTCACGGTCGAAAGCGGCACGTACCAGGCCCCGCCGGGATCGATGCATCGGGTCACCATCAGCCGGCGCGGGCAACGCACCCCGCCCGTCGTGCTGGAGTTAGAGGCCGACGAGAAGGGCCGCCTGCGCTTCACGCGCTCGTTTGTGCGCCACATCGTCCGTATCGAGCCGATCGAGCGGGAGAATGAGTGAACTCGCTCAACGCTGCCGGCGAGGTGGAGGGGAAGCAGGAGGCTCAGCGCCGTCACCGGCCCCGACCGTGCCGGCCATCGTCTGCCGCGCCTGCTCGCGGGACTCACTGGCGCGGTGATCGTCCACCTCGATGGCCTGGATAGCCTTGTAGGCGGCCCGCGCCGTCAGCAGCAGTGGCAGAAGGTCCTGAGCGCCGGCAGGGAGCGTCTGCAGATAGCGCTCTATGTCCTGTTCATCGCCGGCGATGAGGTCATCGATATATTTCGAGAGTAGGCCCACTGACATCTTGTTCTCCTCGGACCATAGCGGCGCGCCCCGCGCTGCGCAGGCGCTCCCGCAGAGACTGCCGCAGCGACGCCATGGCGCGATGCAGGAGCGACTTGACGGCGCCCTCGGACTTGTTCAGTTGCTGAGCCACGTCGCGGATGGAAAGCTCCCCAACAAACCGTGCCAATATGGCATCTGCCTGGGAGTCAGGCAGGGCGGCAATGGCTTCACGGACGATGGTCTGCAATTCCTTGCGCTCGAGCAGCGCGTCGGGCAGCGGGCGTCCGTTGGGTATGCGCTCAAGATACCTGGCAAACTCCGCCCTGGTCTGGTCGTCCAACGATACGTGAGAGCGCAGCCGCCGGCGGCGCAGCAGATCGGTGATGAGGTTCGAGGCCACCGCGTGGAGCCACGGATATAGTGTGGCAGTGTGTAGGGGATGGAGCTCCCCGAGGTGCTGAATGGCGCGCACGAAGGTCTCCGACGCCACATCGTGCGCGTCTTCCGCGTGGCCCAGCTTGACGTAGGCCAGCTTGTACAGCCGCAGGTAGTAGCGGGCGTGGAGGATGTCGAGGGCGTCCTGGTCGCCCCCGGCGACGCTTGCGATCAGTTCGGGATCTGTTGGTGTCGTCGTGCGTCGCATTCCAATTCTGCGCCACCGCTGGCGCCCACGTTACGCATCAGGCATATCCGGCAGCACGCTCTGTCGGGTGCGCGCCGCCTGCTCGGCCAGTCGATCCGCGTGCTTGTTCTGCTCTCGCGGCACGTGGCGCACCCGGCGAGATCGGAAGCGGGCAAGAAGCCTCAGGGCGTCGGAATACAGCGGCCTCAAATGCGGCGCCTTGACCCGGTACTCACCTCGAAGCTGCTTCACGAGCAGTTCGCTGTCCGTGAAGACGTTGATCTCCGTGACGCCGAGCCGAATGGCCTCCTGCAGCCCCCGCAGCAGGGCGCGATACTCGGCGACGTTGTTAGTTGCGGTGCCGATGTAGTCGCCCAGCTCCCAGAGCACATCCCCCGTCGGCGCGCTCAGCACCATCCCAATGCCGGCGTCGCCGGGGTTGCCGATGGAGCAGCCGTCTACGTGTAGGTTAAGACGTTCGAGAGCCATGTTGGTTGCGCGCTTGCGGCTAGCCCAACCACTCGTTCCGACCCGGGAAGCGCGATTCCTCCCACACTGGACAATGCGCACGCGCCGCATCGTCACCGCATCTCCTGCCGGCCGGTCACGTTGATAGCTTGCCTCGTCGTGTAGCTGGATCCGTCGGAAGTGAAGGGAGGTACCTGGCTAGCGGTCCAGCCAGTTCTCCACCTTGAGGCCTCGCACGCGCCGGAAGTGAGCCTCGTTGCCGGTCACCAGGGTCAGACCATGCGCGATCGCCATGGAGGCAATCCGCAGGTCGGCTTCAGCCAGGGGTTGACCGGCCTTGTGCAACTCGGCCTTCAGGTGACCGTACACTCGGGCCGATTCCAGGTCGAATGGTACGATGCCAATCCACGGCAAGAAGTGCGCCTCCAGCCTCACTCTGATATCTTCGTGTCTGCCGGTGCGCTCGATCCCATAGAGGATCTCTCCCACGCTGATCGTGCTGATGAAACGGTGAGGCCTGGGAATCTGCCGGAGCCTCCGTGCCAGCCCGTGCGGCGGGTCGGGGCGAATGATGTGCCTCACCACGTCGGTGTCGAGCAAGATCATTGTCGATCGTCCCATGGGAATGCCACATCGCCTGGCATCTCTGTGCGCCTCTCGGCAACGATCTTGTCGAGCTCATCACAGAACTCCGGGCAGTCGGCACACATCCCCAGCACATCGTCCAACCAGTCGCGCTCCGTGTCACCCCTCATCTGCTTGAGGTCCCCCACAGGCACAAGAGCAGCGACCGGCTTCCCCCGCCGTTCTATGACGATGCGCTCGTCCCGATGGGCCACTCGCCCCAGTAGCTCCGACAGCTTAGCCTTTGCCTCGGCGACTCCAACCCTCTTCAGGACAGTCACCCCTCTCATAATGGTCATTATGACCATCTTGGGTCCACGTGTCAACAGATTCCCTCGCACAGGCCTCTGCGGGGCGTACAACTACCTCGTCTCCTGCCCGCCGGTGACGTTGATGGCCTGGCCCGTCATGTAGCTGGATTCGTCGGAGGCGAGGAAGACGACGAGGTTGGCCACGTCCTGCTACGTGCAGCCGTCGATTCTGCGTGCCGGCCGGTTCACTGCTCCGGAACGTCATCTTCGTCCAGGATCTCTCGCAGCAGAGGCACGAGCGGAGGTAGGTCGTGCTTGATGGTGTGCCAGATGATGGGGAGGCTGACCCCGAAGCACTCGTGGATTAGCACATTCCGCATGCCCTGCATGGTGTTCCACGGCACATGCGCATGCCCCTCCCGCGCCTCCTGTGGCACGTGTCGAGCAGCTTCGCCAATGATCTCCAGGTTACGGACGACGGCGTCTACCGTTTTATCGTCGGCCTCAAGTGCCTGCAAGTCCATACCTGTGGTGTAGCGCTCGATCCTCGTGATCGCCTCCAGAACGTCCTCCAGACGCAGTCGCCAGTGCCTAGAACGCATCAACGACCTCCCGCAGAATCGTGGGTCGCAGTTGTGGTCTGAGGGCGTCCCGTGTCACGAGGTCTACGTCACATCCCAACAGGGCTTCCAGATACGCTTTAAGGTCCAGGAATCGAAACAGACCTACAGGCTCCGAGAACTCCACCAGCACGTCCACATCGCTC
>Ga0114930_10001681_pt1 | contig 20734 bp, 21 predicted proteins | sample AnhtaG_FD_87300 | JGI IMG/M metagenome (GOLD analysis project Ga0114930, IMG submission 87300) | Deep subsurface microbial communities from Anholt, Denmark to uncover new lineages of life (NeLLi) - Anholt_01485 metaG | ecosystem: Environmental > Aquatic > Marine > Oceanic > Sediment | place... | reverse complement strand
GGCGAGCTTGCAAGAAGTCTCTTCGGGCCGCCCTACACCAATTTGCCTTCTGTAGTCGTAGCGAATCCGATTGGGCTAACCAATTCTACCACCAACAGAGGAGAAAGGGGAAATCCAACTCCCCAGCTACTAGAGCCCTGGCCAACAAGTGGGTCAAGGTGATCTTCGCTCTCTGGCAAAAGAGGCAAACCTACAACGAGAGCTTCCACCTTTGGGACAAGGCTCGCTATACCCTGGAGGCCCGTGCTGCCTGAATCGAAAACCGCACCTTGACATAGAGAGTCTTCCGAGTGAAGATAGAAGGGGCTTCTGACAATACTTTTTCACGCCGTGAGAGGTCTTTCATTGCAAGGCCAGGCTTCTATGGAGGGCTACGTCTACCTTGCGCATCTCATCGTCACTCAATTTACCAATTCTTTCCCCTAAGCGCTCCTTACTGATAGTGACCAACTGCTCCGTTAGCACCATCGATTCTCTAGGCAAGCCGCTAGTTACTGGTGAAACCCGCACATGAAGTTTTTCGGTCTTCTTTTCGAGTTTGCTGGTTAGAGTAGCGACAATAGTCGTTGGACTATACTTGTTGCCGATGTCATTTTGAATGATTAAGACGGGGCGCTTGCCCTCTTGCCCGCTGCCCCGTCTCTTTCCCAAATCGGCCCAATAAACTTCCCCACGTCGTACTACAGGCTCATACACCCGGGGCCGAGATTTCATTGAATGCCTCCAGGTGCCCCTCAGCCAACGCTCGATTGAGGTCCGCGGCTTCGGTGTACTCTGCAATCATTTCCATCTCTTCTCTTGCCTTAAGATATTGCTCAATTGCCTCTCTTAGAATGCTGCTGCGCGAGCGCCTCTCCTTTCGCACAATCGCATCAGTAGCAGCGACAATAGCTTCTGGCACCGAGAAAGTAACTCTCTGAAGCCTCATCTCTTCCTCCTCCTTGGTTAAGCATAAAAGCTCTTAACAATGATCATAACCAATATACATCACAAAAGCAAATGCGTCCATAGTTCTTTAGTACTATTCACTCACACTGCGCCAGCCGCCTACTAGAGAGATCATCCCAAGTACAGTTCCACCTCGAAAGGCAATCCTGCTTCTTGTGGAATGTACCCCGAATCAGCGATGGGGTTTCACTCTGAAGTGGTGCCTACCTTGAAAGGGTGGCTGAGCACCATGGCGGTGATGCCCGGCTTCGCAGGCGTAGGGGTGCACGATGAGTTGCAACTCGAATAGGACTAAAGTAAGGATTGCTGGAGAGGGTTTGGTATGGTACGATTTACAATGAGAGGTGGCCTATTTCTTGGCAGAGGGGAAAGGTGCGTTCGGTGTCCGAAGGAAGGGAAGCCACAATCACGATTCTATTGGTCGAGTCCGACCGAGAGATGGCGAGGCGGATCGAGGAGGTCCTGGCTACGCAGGGGATGAGGGTTGTCGTCGCCGCCAGCCAGGAGGAGGCCCTCTCGCACACCGATGATGGAGAGGTGGATATCGTCGTCCTGGGGCTTAATCGGTCCGAAGACGTAGATCTATGCTGGCGGATCCGAGAGCGGACGACGGCTCCCCTTCTAGTGTTGCCTGAAGATGGCACGGCGGAGGCCGCTCTAGCCCGAGGGTTGGAGTGGGGAGCCGACGCCTATTTGGAGAAGCCCTTCACCGTGCGGATCTTTTTGGCCCAGGTTTACGCCCTCTTAAGGCGTATCGGGGGGTTCAGACCGGGCCACGCAGGACAGTTGCAGGTGGGGGGGCTGGTCATCAATGTGACCCAGCATGAGGTGATGGTTGATGGAGAGCCGGTTCATCTCACGCCCACAGAGTATAGGATTTTGAGTTGCCTGGTGAGAAATTCGGGCCGGGCCCTGAGCCATCGTAGCCTGGTGAAGCAGGTTCACGGCTACGATTGTGATCTCGATGAAGCCAGAGAGATCCTTAAAGTCCATATCCACAATCTACGTCGGAAGATCGAGCCACAGTCCCACCACCCCCGTTTTATTCGCAGTGTGCGCGGCTTTGGATATATATTCGAGCGACGGAGGTATGATCGGGAGGAACTGGATAGAACCTTAACGAAACCTTAACTCTGTAGGCCCAGGACTCTGGTACAATAGTACCAGAGAAAAGGATATGGAACTCCTCGTTGCAGGATGAGGGGTAACTCCGAAAAGGCAAACCTGTCGAAAGGCAGGGGCGCAAAGCCACGGGTCCTTATCTTGGTTGGATAGCCGGGCTGCCGAAGAGAACTTTTCTTCGGCAGCCTGTTTTATTGTACCCCAATGAGGCCTGAGAGCCGAATTATGAATAGAAGGAGGGTGAAGATGGTGGCAACCGTAGTTCCAAAGGTGGATAGGCGTCTTTTTGTTATCTTCCTTGTTCTATGTCTGATCTCTACTACTGCGCTTTTGCCCGCCTTACCACAGGCGGAGGGGGGCAATGTTCAGCCTATCCTGCGCCAGATGGCGGCCTCCCAGCCGGAGACGGTCGTGGGGCTCATCGTCCAGAAGGCAGGAAGCGGTCAGTCTCCGGAAGAACTGGTGCGCCTACTTGGCGGGCGGGTCACCAAGGATCTTCGGATCATCAACGCCTTTGCGGCTGAACTTCCGGCCAGCGAGGTGGAGAGGCTAGCCAGGGACCCTGGGGTGCGCTGGGTCTCCTTCGATGCACCGATGATCAGACAGGGCGGTCCCGACGAGCCCATAGAGACGGGAAATCTTCTCAACGCCTACATTCTGGCCATCGGGGCCGATGATGTCTGGGCTGAAGGTTACCAAGGGAGCGGCGTCACGGTGGCCGTGGTGGATAGCGGCATCCGATCGAACTTCCAGGGAAAGAAACTCTCCGACCTCAAGGATTCTGACTCCGACCGCTCCCGGGTGCTACACAGCGAGAGTTTCAGCACCGACTCCAGAAATGTCCACGATGAGTTTGGACATGGGACCCATGTGGCCGGAATCATCGGCGGAAATGGGGCACTCTCCGATGACACCTACATCGGCGTGGCTCCTAGCGTGAATCTATTGAACGTAAAGGTGAGCGATGCCTATGGTGCGGGCTACGAATCGGATGTGGTGGCGGGGCTGCAATGGATTTACGAGCACGAGGATGAGTATGAGATTCGCGTGATCAATATCTCCCTCAATTCCAGCGTACCACAGTCATACCACACCAGTCCTCTTGATGCCGCGGTGGAGATCTTATGGTTCAATGGGATCGTGGTGGTTGTCTCCGCAGGGAATAACGCCGTGGATCATAACGGCATCCTCTATCCCCCCGCTAACGATCCCTTCGTCATCACCGTGGGCGCCGTCGATGACAGAGGCACTTTTGATACCGGAGATGATGTCCTCGCGCCCTTCTCCGCCCAGGGCAAGACGGCGGACGGCTTCTTTAAGCCAGACCTGGTGGTTCCTGGAACCAACATCATAAGCCTCTCCGCTGGAAGGGGCGCCCGGCTAGCTCGGGAACACTGGGATCATCAAGTTGGTAAGTACTACTTCCGGATGTCCGGGACCTCCATGGCCTCGGCGGTCACTTCGGGAGCGGTAGCCCTCCTCCTTCAGGCCCAGCCAGATCTGAACCCGGATCAGGTGAAATGGCGGCTGATGCACACTACCGAGCCTTTCCCTGTGGAAGGGGCTGGGGCAGGTTATCTCAACGTCTACAACGCGGTGCATAACGGGAGCAGGGCGACGGCGAACACAGGGCAGGTTCCCAGCGAACTCCTCTGGACAGGATCGGACCCGCCCGCCTGGGATAGTGTCCATTGGGATAGCGTGCATTGGGATAGTGTGCACTGGGATAGCGTGCATTGGGATAGCGTGCATTGGGATAGCGTGCACTGGGACAGCGTCCATTGGGGGGATGCCGTATATTCGAGCAGCATCAGTTGGGATTAGAGTAGATGCGTGGTCTTTCTCGTAGGGCGCAGATCTACATCTGGTCCGTCCTGGGCTTGGGAGGCTTCCTGCTCCTTTGGCAAGGGATTGGCCTCTGGAACCTGCGGGAAGGGTCTGTTTGGTTCACCTGGATAATTTTCACCGGGCTGGCGGCCTTCAGTCAGCTCTTCAAGGTGACTACCCCTAAGCATCAAAACTACGTCATCAGTTCGGCCTTCGTCTTCGCCGCTATCTTGCTTCTACCGCCTGGCCAGGTGGCACCTTTGGTCGTATTAGCCCACCTTCCGGAGTGGATCAGGTACCGCTACCCCTGGTATGTCCAATCTTTCAACATCGCTGCCGACATATTGACCGCCCTCCTAGCCAAGAACATTTACCTGCTCTCGATAGGAGGGGCGGCCTTGCTCAGTGCGAGGGGGGTGGCATCGGCGATAGCGGCGGCTGCGGCCTTCACCCTAGTTAACCACATCCTTGTGGCTGCAGTCCTTTATTTGGCCAGGGGGATCTCCCTCCGAGAGTCTGGAACGTTGGAGGTGGATAACCTCTTGACCGATTTCGTCCTTGTCTGTCTGGGAGGCTCCGTGGCTATCTTGTGGAACCTCAACCCTTGGCTGATAATCCTCGCATCCTCCCCTCTCCTTCTGATCTACCGCTCCCTCAACATTCCCACTTTGAAAGAGGAGGCTCGCATCGACGCCAAGACAGGGGTCTACAATATCAAGCATTTCGCCCAGGTTCTCAATGAGGAGTTGCGTCGCGCAGCCCGCTTCGATCGAGCGCTAGCGGTCATAATGGCCGATCTGGATCTTCTGCGCAACATCAACAACTCCTATGGCCACCTAGCAGGGGATGTCGTTTTGAAAGGGGTGGCGGAGATCATTAAGAGCAACCTTCGAGAATACGACCTCGCGGCTCGGTTTGGCGGAGAGGAGTTCGCTATACTTCTCCCCGAGGTCGATAGCCAGGAAGCCTACCTGGTAGCCGATCGTATCAGAAAGGAAGTGGAGACAACCAGATTTGAAGTCCCGACCAGCGATCTCCCTATCAAAGCCACCATCAGCCTGGGAGTGGCGCACTTCCCTGAGCATGGCAGGGAGGCCAACGAGGTGATTCATCAAGCCGATTTGGCCGTCTATCAGGCCAAGTTGAGCGGCCGAAACCGTGTCTGTATCGCTTCCGACGTTAGTCTCAAGTTAGGGATGGGTAGAGGCTTTGAGGAGTCGCACCGTTTGCCCCCCGTCGATTCCACCGCAGGGAGGCGATCTCCCAAGAGCCATGAACCGCCGAGGGGAGAGGAATGGCGGCCTCTCAATGGTGGCCCAGAGAGGTGGAGTTGGCCAATGACGATCTTCTTGGGGCTAGTGATCGCCGGAGGCTTGGCGCTAACGGCCCTCTATTTGCCCCAGGCTCCCCAGGATGATTGGAGGGGCATCGTCCTCTTCGCAGGATTGGGCATCTTGGCTGAGCTCTTCGCTCTGGACCTCTATGGTGGGAGTTCAGTCTCCCTCAGTTTCGTAGTTATCTTCATGGCCGCTCTCTCTTATGGCGTGGCTGGGGTGGTGTTCGTCTCTCCCTTTGTAGCCTTGGCCCACGCCATCAAATTCAGAAATGTCGGCTACAAGGCTCTTTTCAATATGAGCGCCTATACCTTGTCCGGGGGCCTGGCCGCCTCGATATTTTGGGCCTTCGGGTACAGTTTAGAGGTGAGGAACCTCCCTTACTTGATCCTCCCTACGATGCTCGCCGTATTAGGCAACTATCTTTTCAATTCCGGCTTGGTGGCTATGGTCATCGCCTTAGGCACAGAAGAGAGCCCTCTTTCCGTCTGGAACGAGCGGTTCAGATGGCTGCTAGGCCACTATACGATCCTCGGACTTTTGGGTCTCTTGGTGGCCTTGGCCTACGCTTCCCTTGGCTTCTATGGTTTGGTGGCTTTCGTGGCTCCTCTTTTGGTGATGCGTTACTCTCAGATGCAGTATGTAAAGCGTATCCTACCAAGCGTTGCCAGACTGAAGAGAGTTAACGAGGAGTTAATCAAGGCTGGTGAGCAGATAGGAACCATAAACCAGGAGTTATTCGAGACCCTGGCCCAGATGATCGACTCCCGGGACCCCTTCGTCTACGGACACTCCCAGAAGATGGCGGAATATGCTGTAGCCGTGGCGAGGGAGTTAGGTTTCCCGGAGGAGAGGGTGGAACTGGTGCGCCGCGCCGCCCTGGTGCACGATATCGGGAAGATCGGCATCTCGGAGAGGATCCTCTATAAGCCGAGCAAATTGACCGCTCAGGAGTTGATCTATGCCCAAAGCCACACTACCTTAGGCGCTGAGTTCCTGGAGGGGTGCCACTCCTTGCGGGATATCACTCCCTATGTCAAATACCACCACGAATGGTTCGATGGCCACGGATATCCCGAGGGGCTGGTAGGGGAGGAGATCCCTTTGGAGGCTCGCATCATAGGCCTTTGCGATGCTGTGGAGGCGATGGCTTCCGATAGGCCCTATCACCAAGGGATGTCGGTGTCGAAGATCGTCGTGGAGCTACGACGGGGAGCAGGCAGTCAGTTCGATCCCCGGATAGTGGAAGCGTTCGTCAGGGTAGCCCAAAGGGAGAGGGAGAGGTTGATCGTCAACACCGCAAGGCGGTTGACAGAGGAAAGGAAAGATCTGGCAGAGGAAGTGGGGGCTTTCGATTTCGCCCCTCACACTCATACGATGGGAGGTTGATTGGCTATCTCTAAACAAGGCGAAGTCGCAGATTGGTGGGGCCCAGAAGGAGGGGCCGGCTTCTTCTCCCAAATATATCCCTGGATAGTCACCGTCGTGGGATTCTTGGCTTTCGGCGTCTTGGTGGCGCGAGAGGGGTTATCGGTGACCCCTTCTGTTCTCCTCTTCGCCACTCTTTGTGCCCTGGCCGAGTTCCTGGTCATCCGTCTGCCCCAGGGTAGCCTCACGGCGAGTTTCGTTCTGGTGCTCTTGACCCTGCTTACCGAAGGGCCAGTCGGAGCCGCCTTGGTGATCGTCATCGGTTCCTTGGTTGGTTAAGGGCTACTGCGGCGACAATCGCTCTCTCGAACCCTCTTCTATGGGGGCCACTACGCCTTGGCTAGCGCTGTGGCGGGAGCCATCTTTAATTTCACCAGCCAAAACGTTCCCCCTTGGCTGTTGGAGAGCATCCATCTACCTGCGGTAGGTAGTTACGTTCTCGTTTACGCCTTTCTCTCGCAGACCTTGGTCTGGTTTAAGAACCGGGTTATCTTCACCCCTACGGAGCCAAAATTTCCTAAGACCGATCTCTTGGTCGCTTTCCTCCTCTCTCCTCCGCCCCTTTTGCTCTATTATCTTTTGACCGTTCGCGATTTCTCGGCTCTTCTTTTGGTGCTTTTCCCCCTCTTAGCCATGCTGGCTGCCTTCCGTACCTATATCAACATCGATACAGCCTGCGACGAGGTTAGCCTCCTCTACGAGGTCTCACAAGATTTTATGGTGGCCCTTACACTGGATGAGACGACCCAGGCTATGGCTCAGCGGATCTGTGATGGGATTCGTCGCATGGTCTATTGTGACGAATCCGCTATCTACACCCTCGTTGCCGAGACCTCAGAACTGCGGCTGGTCTATGCCCAGAATGGAGGGACAATGCCCCCTGTGGTGACTCCGGGCCGTGGCCTCCTAGGCAGAATTGTGCAGGAGGGGCGGGGGAGGATTCTCAATAATGTGATGCAGGAGCCGTTGAGCGATGGCCTCCCAACAGCTGAAGGCTTCGATAGCCTTTTAGCGGTTCCCTTACTTGCCCAGTCGACCCTAGCAGGCTGGCTCGTCCTGAGTCGGCGAGGCCGAAAATTCAGCGCCGAGAACCTCCGCCTAGTGAGCATTTTAGCAGGTCAGGCGGGGGCGCTCCTGAAGAACGCCGAACTCTATGAACAGGCGCATCAGTTGACTCAGATAGATCCTCTCCTTGATATCTTCAACCGCAAGGCCTTCCTGGAGAAAGCGAAGCGGGAATTGGGGCAGGCCCAATTGAATGACCATCGAGTAGCCATGATGATGATCGATATCGACGACTTCCGGTTCATCAACAACCTCTATGGACATCAGGTAGGCGATCTTGTGTTGCAGGGTGTGGTCCAGGTGTTACAAGCCTCTGTCGAAGGGGCTGGTATGGTGGGTCGTTACGGGGGGGAGGAGTTTCTCATCCTGTTGCTCGATACCGATGGGGTGAGAGCGATGGGAACGGCAGAAGGGATGCGAAGGAGCGTCGAGACTACCTCTTTCTCTGGCGATGGGGTGGTCGATGTGGGGCTCACTATCAGTGCAGGGATCGCTATCTTCCCCGACGATGCCCTGGATCTCTCTGAGCTGATCCGCAAGGCGGACCAAGCCGCCTATCTGGCCAAGCGGACAGGCAAGAACCGGGTCTGCCTCCATCAGGAGGGGAGCGAGGAAGACCCGAAGTTGCGATTTCAGGCTGAGCGCTTCTCTCCCCTGGTAGGTGGTCTTAAGGACGAGGTTCCTGGGAGATGAAGCGAACTCTTTGGCAAGGGATGAGCGGAGTCGTTACCGGCTCCCCAGAACGATGGCGGTTCATTTTGTTCACCATCGTTTTTAATCTGCTTTTGATCTCCATGGTCCTTCTCTCTCTGCAACAAGATGAATTGAAAACGGAGGTCGTGGTTCTGCAGGAGACCCGAACGCTCATCGAGAAACGGCTGATCACGCAGGAGATCACCTATACCTACCCGGTGACCATCGTGGTGACACCGCCTCCTTCTAACAGATAACCGGTCGAGAACGTGAAACGGTGGTAGCGATGGAGAGTTGCGACCGGGGAGGCAGATCCACCAAAGGCTTATGGGGGAAATGGTCAAGGAATGGTTCCTTAGAGGAGTAGGGAAGCGCCGCTTTTCCTTTGATCAGACCCTCTTCGATAACCGGCGGCGGTTTCTCTTCCTCTTGATCGTTTTCAACTCCTTGTTGATAAGCATCGCCTTGCTTTCTATACGCAACGTTGAGGTTCGGCAAGAGATCAGATGGGAGGAGATTCTCATTCGGCGAGCCTGGGACCTCTATATCGCACGATGGGTCCCCGTGGTGGAGTATCGCTATGTTACCGCCACACCAACACCGCAGATCGTGGCCTTGGCCGTCACCAGCTCGCCCAGCGTCCCTCCGTTAGTGATGGTCACCTCGCCTCTAGCCACCCCATCTGGGATGCCGATTGAATCATCGACTCCCACATCGACACCCTTACCCACTCCCACCTTCACAGCGCCCTTTACACCGAGCCCCACGCCTACTCCCACACCGACCAACACGCCCATTCCGACCAGCACATCTACGCCGACAGATACACCTGCCCCGACGAGGACGCCTCCTCCCACCGCGACGAATACACCCACGCCAACCGACACTCCAACCCCTACGGCCACACCGACCGAGACGCCAACCGACACTCCAACCCCTACGGCCACACCAACCGAGACGCCAACCGACACTCCAACCCCTACGGCCACACCGACTGAGACGCCAACCGACACTCCCAGCCCTACCGCGACGCCCGATTACCCGCCAGCGCCGCCTCAAAACCTGCGGGCCGCTGGAGGGGATGCACAGGTCAGCCTGGGATGGGATGCTAACAGTGAGCCCGATCTAGCCGGCTACACGATCTATGGCTCTACGACTTCCGGGGGCGACTTCGCGCTCATCGCTACGGTGGGCCCAGCGACGACCCGCTACTTGAGTGGAGATGTGGACAACGGAGTGACTTATTACTACCTGGTTACGGCGTTTGACTTGGGTAGTAACGAATCTGATCCCAGTAACGAGGCGGGCGCTACTCCGACAGCGATCACCGACCCTTACCCCTCCTGCCTGGAGGGAGACTGTGACCAAGCGGCTGGGCCGCCCGATGACGTTTGGGAGAGCATAAATCCGGAGGCGTGGGTCATACTAGATCTGGGCCAAGGGAACGGCATAATCGACGGAAATGGCTATGGTGGTTATGACCTAGTTTATTATGAGCGAGATTTGGATCTGCTGGGCATCGTGTATATGGATTGGCTCCAGGTCGAGTTATCGGTCGATCGGTCTGCTTGGTATACCGTCTTCTACTGGGGCGATAACGATCCCATCAACACCGATAACACCAATATCGCTGCCTACGGCAACGATGGTGACCGTGAGGTAGACAACGAACAGATCCCCATTGCCGATCTTTGGCCTAGCAATACCATGCCGGTCTATCAGACCGGGATCGCCATCGACATCCGGGGCCTAGCACCGTCCGGCTACGCCTACCGATACATTCGCATATGGTGCCCACTCGGTGGTGACGATCCGTCCCACGTGGACAGCATAGAGCGGCTTAACTAGGTGTTCAGGCTCTTAAGGCAAAGCCTAGCCTTCTCAGGCTAGGCTTTTGTTTGCTGCTCTTGCGCTAGAGACAGGGGCGTGGTAAACTATATCTGCGCCCCCGTAGCTCAGTGGATAGAGCAGCGGCCTCCGGAGCCGTGTGCGCGCGTTCGAATCGCGCCGGGGGTACTTCCTACGTATACTGCGTCATCAAGAGCCAAGGCGTAGAGGGGGAATGTGTAGTAGAGCGTTCCCCTTTCCTTACCTACCTCGATCTTTTGCAGGAAAGTCTTGAGCATCCGTCTCTGCTCTCGTATGCTACCCTCTTGTAGATTCCGCTTCAGCCTCTCAATGGCATCCACCAAGACTTCCTCCGAGACCGTAGCCCTGCCGCGTTCCTGCGTGGCCCGCAACCGGTGCAATGTGGCCTCTAGGCGGGCCTTCTCCTCCTCGCGTCTCGCGAGGCGCCCCGCCGCAGCAGCGGAGCCTTTCTTTTCGGCTAGGTCAAGGAGCTCTTCTATCGCCCTGTTGGCCTGTGCGAAAGACCGCTCCGTCTGTGCGATCTGGAAGTCGAGCGTCTCCGTGCCTTGGGTGAAACTCTTGCTGATCTCCTCTAGTAACCGCTCGAGATAGGCCTGATCGAGAACCTGGTCCAGGACCTTCCGTGTCACCTCCGCCTCGACCTTCTCCGCGCCCATCTGTCTGCTCTCACATGCGGCCCAGCCCTCGCGATTCTTCCTGCCGCACAGGTAGCAGCGCCACCTTCTGCCCCGGCGCGAGCTTCTAGTGACCGCTCGACCTATCATGGCAGAACCGCAGTAGGCGCACCGGATCAACCCCGACAGAAGATACGGGCTTGCCGTGCGCGAGGGGTGTTCCCGACCTTCTGGCCAACTCTTTCCCTTGCTCGGTGATCTAACAAGCCTTGCCTGCACCTGATCCCACGTCTCCTTGTCGATCAGAGGCTCATGGGCGTCTGGTACCTCCAGTTCGCCGCACTTCCTAACGCCGAGGTATGTCTTGTTCCGAAGAAACCACGTCAGAGAGTTCTTTGTGTTGAAGAGGCCGGTCTTCTCGAGTATTTCGAGGTTGGTGGCTCCCAGGGCCTTCATCCTGAAAGCCTCTTGAACTACTGGTGCCCACCTGGGATCTGGGACCCACTTGGACGCAAATCGGGGCTCCCCGTTCCTCTTGACGCCAATCCTCTCTTTCTCAACCTTGTAGCCTCTGGGAGGGAACCCCCCCGTGGAGAAGCCTCGCTTCACATTGCGGGAGAGATCCTTCAGGTAGCGCTCGTTCTTCCAGTCGATGAGCGCCTCGATGATGGGGGCGAAGTCGCCCCCAGGTAGGTCGTCAGATATGGAAACGATCTCGTAGCCTCGGCGGCGAAGGTCTGCTCTGTAGAATTGCGCATCGAGGAGATTCCGAGCAAAGCGGGAGAAGGACCAGAGCAGGATGGCATCGACTGGGCGGGGTTTCTTCTTTGAGAGGTAGATCATCTCCTCAAATGCATCGCGCCCTACCACCGACGAACCAGGCCGCGCCTCGTCTACGAACAGGGGTTGTAGGACCAAGTTGTGCCGCGCTATGTACTCCAACACTGCGGACTTCTGGCTCTGGATGTCCTGGTCCTCCCCCCCGCTATCGCGGGCGTAAACCCATACCAAAGACCCCGCTGGAAGCGGACAAACGTTTTTTCCCATCCTGGCACCTCCTCTGCAAATACCAACGGCCAACCCTGACTAGCAGTTGACCGTTCCTGTGCTCGATGCTATATTGTGATCAGCCCGGTCCACTGCCTGGTCGGTGGGTCGGGATAGGGTCGTCAGGGTGCTAGTACCATCCTGGCGGCCCGCTCCGTTGGATCTATTATACATCATTCTCGGCATTTGTACAGCCTCGGGTGGCGGTGCCCCCAGACTCGCATTTCGGAGCAAGCATCACCACACCGTCCACTACGACGAAGCGACCGTCCTCTATCCCCTGGCGAAGAATGGAGGCTAGGAGCTCCGCGAGGTGAGGCAATGCTGCCCTCTGCCCCTCTTCGAGCGACGGGTACCTATCTCCACTTAACTCCTCCATCTCGAACCGCTCCGTCACCATGACTTCAGTCTCAAATCAACGCCCTGGAACTCTCCGCGCCGATCCCGGACATTCCTCCTTTAGCACCATTCGCTGAGCATGACGGTAGGACGGCATAGACGGTAAAATGCATTACCTTCTATATACATGCCCTTTCTACCCCTTGTTTCGGTCAAGGATAGGAGAATACTGTCTTTGCTGTCATGCCGTCTCGTACCGTGGGCATTGGCTGGGAAGGTCATCCAAGACCCTCTGCTGGACACGGGTTTCCATTCCCAGCTGTACTCTCATCATTCTTCGCCTGAACTCTAGTCAGCACGATGAGGCGTCGCGACTGTTCCTTATGACGCTCAACTTGTATCCCGACCTGTTGCAGAATGTGCTCCGCTTCGCCTAGTCGCCTTGAGAGCCATTCTGGATTCGTGGGCCAGGTCTCGCTATCAGTGTCGATGAGTTGAAAGAGAGCCACGTCCCTGACATCTTGGAGCAGCTCCGTGGCAGTGCCCTCCCATCCATTTCGACCTTGCATGAGTGCGATGATGGCCTGGGCCAATGGCTGTGCTTCGATGGCTCGCTGGTGTAGTTCACCGATATGCGTGCGGTACGCCTCGATGAACTCCTGTCGGCTGTAGCCTAGCCCCTCGGCGATCCCGGCGCCCCACCGGGCAAAATCGGCCAGGCGGGGCAACCAGGGTAGCTTGATGGGATGGGTTTTGATTGCGTGACTGAGCGTGTCGAAAAACCCACCGACTATCCCGGGAAGCTCCTTCTCGAACTGCTCCCAGAGCTCGCTTTCAGGCTGCCGCCGCTGAGGCGGAATACTGGGGAGGTTGAAGATGATGCAACGGTCCAAGAGATCGGCCCGAGTGGCAGGGTTGGTGATTGCGTTGATGCCCACGCAACGGCGGAACTCGTAGATGAAGTCCTCGTCGATCGTGTAGAGAACCCTTTTCGACATGCCCTCGCCAGTGCTGGCCCTACACAAGGCATCTGACAGCCAGTCGGGCAGATCGGTGACGTTATCATACAGACTGAGCCAATGATGACTGAGCTGCTGAACGAGTTCGATCGCTTTCCTGGGGAAAGACAGGATAGGAACCCGCGAAGGGTCCACGACCGCCCGTACAAAGCGGAAAAGACTACTCTTGGCCGACCCCTGCGGACCGGTGAGTACGACGATCGGGTGGGGGAAGTCTGCTACAAAACACCCGCCCACATAGACCAAGAGCAGCAACTCGAGGCTCGGATCAAGCGGCAAATTGAGGTACTTCAGCAGAGCCCTCGCGTCACCACCTTGAGCCGGCTCCACCTGTGGCTTCTGATGATCGTATCTGCGGAAGAGAATTGGTGGGTCGTCTACCATCTGCCAGCCGCTCGCGGTTATCCTTACTGCGCGCCAGGCATGATTGGCGAGATCGTAGTATAGCGCTCCCTCGTGCCACGCGACTCGGTTATAGAGTTTGTATTGCTTTCCCCCATCGCACTCGGTCCACAAGATGAGGATAGCCTGCTTGAGGGCCTGCATGTTAGGAGGTTGCCCATACGTAGCGCGATACTGGGCAGCGAGCCAGCGCTGGAAGCGAGCGCCCTTCAGCGCCCAGATCTCACGATGTCCATCCAGTGGAATTTGTACGAAAGGGTTGCCCCGGTCATCGGTAAAGAACTCGCTGCACTCGCTCTGAGCCAGCCGAATCGGCCGCTCCGCGACGGGGACCTCATCTTCTCTCGGCGGGTCCTTGCCGGAGGTGGCATCTTCAGTTATACTAATATCGGGAGGTTTCTTCATTGGATTGAGCCTCCTTTCGCCCGCCGTGACGTCCTCCCGACTGCGCGGCGGGCGCTTCTATTGTGGGATTTGCGAACCGGCGTTGCGTGAGTTGTGTTCAGGCCACGCTCGGGGATCCCTGCACGAACTCCACTTGCACGACACAGAGCCGCGGTGAGCCGGTAGTCATTCGTGGCGCCCCCTTGCGGGAGGCTCCACCTCAGACCCATGCGACGTCGTCTCCTCGCCTAATTCGCGCAGCAGCAAGGCGCGGACGAGATCGCTCCTAGAGCGCCGTTGCAGAAACGCCTTGATACGGATCGCTTCGGCAAGGGGTTGAGGGATCCAGGCACTGATCACCACGTTCCGTTTCTCTTGCATATACGCCTCCTTCAAAAGAAAATCGGCTAGAGATTCGAATCTCTAGCCTCTTTATACCACATCACGAGTTTCGATCTGACTAGCTTGTTAACACACTAGTCACCTTGAGGCTCTCTCCGTTCCTTTTCGCGATCGTACGCGTTGCACACACGATGGTATTCACGATCCAGTTCCTCTGGGAGTCCGGTCTGTGGGTCTACAAAAGGAGCGTACCGATCATGAATCCGCTCGCAGGCAATCGCTCTCTTGGCATCCTCCTTAGTGAACTTATCTGGCCACTTCTCGGAATCGTCAAGCCACGTCCACGGGGTTTCGACTTGCTCATAGATCCGAGCATCTTCGCGTTGCCGAGGGGATACCCAATCCCTCCGCCAAATGGCATCGATATTCCTCAGTGTTCGTAAGAGGCGATGCATTTCCCGGACCGTCGGTATCCCTCTCAGCCGAATCACAGTCTCGACCTCTCCCTCAGGCCCAAATCGTCCAGTCGATATGTAGGCCCTGCCGACCGGAATCGTAGGCATGTCGTCGATCCCCTTGAAGCAGCCAACGACGTACCCCAGGAAGAATTCGAACCACACTTGATCCGTGAGGTCAGACTCTTTCATGATGCGCTTGACCCCCTCCTGGAGAATGTAGAGTCGATTCTTCTCCGGGGGTTGTCCCACCGAGTCTCGCAGACACCCGTCCTCGAACTCCGCCATGAAATGGTCAAGGCCCTCAGGTGGGATGTCAAACCCCTCTCTGGGGATCCCTACCTCTTTGCGCAGAGCCTTGACCTTCTTATCGAGCCACCCCGTTCGCAACGGCGGCTGTAGGGCGTGCTTAAGCTGCTCTGTTTCCTTGCTCATGCCTTTTTTCGCTTTCTTACCCTTGCGGCTCTTGGCAGCCGTCATCACAATACCTCCCTGAGAGCGATGCTCCTGCAAGCGAATTCAGTGTGACCTGCTGTCCTCGGCTACGTCACTGTCGACCATCGCCCCGCGGTGGTCTAGTGCCCCACTCGCTGGCAGGTGTCGCTTTCTATACACTATACCACGATTTCTCAGTCGAGTCACATGGAAGGTTTTCGACTACGTGCATATGTGGAGACGGAGTGAAATCCTCCTAGATCAGGGCTAGAAGGGACCAATGAAATCTTGAAAACGCCAGGAGGAACGGCCATCAGTGCCCACTATCGGTTCACAAAATCGCCAGGATTCTCACCCATTGCTCTCACCACAGCCACGCGAGCCCAGGTTTCATCCAGAATCGTCGGTGCGCGGCGCTACGGCTGGCTCAGGAGAGAAGGGCTGAATTTGGAGTAGACATAATGAAAGGTTGGCTACCCTGACATTTTGGTTAACACAAGTGTTAGTAGGTCCAGAATGGAATTTCTCAAAGCTGTTCTGCAATCTTGGGGTGCGCCGGGCTGAATTTGGGCAGATCCTCCATGATTTGTGTCGTCCAAATTCGCGCCACGCAGAGATTTCAGAAAGTTCAGGCAAATCTGTTTCCGGTTTCATTCCAAATTCTATCTTCTGAACCTGAAGTTTGGTCAAGATTCGCACCACATCTTGATGGATTTTGCCTAGATTTGGTCACCGTTTCCCAAATTTCTTCCACAAATTCTCGAGGCTGAAGAATTTCTCAGAAGATTTAGGTTGGGCTCTCTTCCAAACCATCATGAACCTATATGCAAACTCACAATGAATGTGAAACCCGGCAGAGAGGCCACAGAATTGCGCCGTCCCCTTCGAAGTTGATATGGCGATTCCTGGAAAAAGCGCCTTCGATTCTCTTTGGGCTGCAACTGTCCTTGGCATGATTTCGCTAGGAGGCTGCTGGCGCAGTGTCAGTGAGAAGCATGGGAAGGGGGCTGAGAGCGGGCAACTGACATGTGTGGTATAATGTCGTTGGGCATTGCTTGGAGCGGAGACAGAGGAGAGAAGGCCAAGAACTGTCCAGGAAGCCCTGGGCCATCGGGATCTCAAGACCACCTCGGTATATGTTTCGCTAGCCAGAGAGGTCATGAACAGGGAGCTTCAAGAACACGCGCTATAGGTGGTATCTCGACACCATGTTGAGCCTCTGATCTCTAAACACTTCTTTCAACTGACTAAGTGGAAGAATGTCCATCTGTTTGACAGTTCGGCGGCCGTAAGTAGAGGTCAGGTCTGTCACTTGTTACTATTCTAGACGCACTATATCCTGAGGGAATCAAGAAAGCATCATGGCTAAGGCTAAAGCTACCAGAACACTGCACCCCCTTCATTTTGAGGACTTGGAGCCTCATCGCTTTGAAGACCTGATAAGGCAATTAATCTATGATTTTAGGCAGTGGAGGTCACTCGAAGCTATTGGCAGATCTGGTTCGGATGAAGGCATTGATATAAGGGGAATTGAGAGCTTCCAGCGGCCTGATTACATCGAAGAACCTGAGTTCGATGATGAGGGCGAAACTGTCAGGGACATACCACCCCAAGAGCGTGAGTGGATCATACAGTGCAAGAGAGAGCGGAGGATTGGCCCCAAAAAGGTTCGTTCCATAGTTTCTGCATATCTGTCGCAAGCGGAAGAAGCGCCGTATGGCTATATCCTCGCGGCTGCCTGTGATTTCTCTAAGGCAGCTAGGGATGCATTCCGACAGGTAGTACTAGAATACGGTGTCGAGGACTTCCATATTTGGGGCAACGCAGAGATAGAGGACCAGTTATTCCTACCTAGAAACGACCATCTTCTCTTCGCATATTTCGGGATCTCACTTCAAGTAAGGCGCAGATCTACGAAAACCTTGCTTCGATCCAGGTTAGCTACTAAGCGAAAGCTTGTGAAGGAGCTGGGACAGATTGGACAGGGTAGTTATAAGGCAGTCTTGATTAGAGACCCCGGTGACGACGACTACCCATACATCATCTCAGTCGAGGATTTCATCGAGATTCCCAGATGGAGGTATTGGCACTTTTTCGCCCATCAACCACCTGATCATGTTGCCTTTGTTTTTCGTAGGCATTACGCATATGTGAACTGGAATACAAGAGAATATGATATATTGGCCGATCATGATGCAGGAGTACCGGCTCACCCAGGTCTGTTTCGCCTTGAAAGAAAATGGTGGGATCCCGACAGTTTAGGGGAAGTATGTAACGCCTATTGGCATAGGAATGTGCCAAAGGAGAATCAGGCTTGGGCGATTGAACTGAGATGCATTCATTACGATCGTATACTGGCCTTTGATGAAATCGGCGACGCTTACAATGAGGGGCCGCATCTCCTCGTTGACTATCGGGTTGATGGTGACCCTTTTGAACCTCGGATCCATTATTTCCTGGAATCGGCTCAAGCCTACAGCACCTTGTCTATGGTACCAGATGATGGTACTCGCGTTCAGTTCTTTCCGGATGAAATTCCCGATGAACGTGAGGCGTATTCCGAGGAACTTCAGAGCAAATGGGACACCTAATCACGAAAGGTGGCGTGGGAAGGACCACCACCGTCGTCAACCTTGGCGCCGCCCTTGCGGAACACGGTTGTAAGATTCTAGCCATTGACTTCGATCGGTAGGACGGTCTCACACTAGACCTTGTGCCCTTCTCTCTTCCCCGGCTCGGCCATACATAAACCAATAGCCCCTTCCGCCCTCGCTCGGAAGGGGGCTGGTCTTGCCGGGAGCGTCAACCTCACGGGAAGCCCTTCCCTTGCACAGTTCCCTGGGCATACCTATCTCAATATTCGGAAGCCCTCCGAGTGCCTCGGGTGGCTCAGGGGAGGGTGGGAGAGGTATGTGAGGACAGAATCTGAACCTGGAGACACAGTCGAGCGGCCCCTTCCATCGTCACTCGGGAAGGGGTCGTTGTTGGTGGGATGCCCGCGTAGCAAGCAGGTCAGGGGTTTGTCCTCAGCCATCCGCTCAATTGACCTGTCCGCGGTCTCAGGTGAGCTACAGTTCTGAGGTGCAATATGCGCAGCGGGTCGCCTTGATGGGGATTGTGGACAGGCAATACCGACACTGTTTCGTTGCGGGCTCCTCGACTGCTGCTTCCTCTTCCCTCCTCAACTGGTTGATAGTCCGGATGAGCAGGAAGACCACAAAAGCAACGATGATGAAGCTGACGACGCTGTTGATGAAGACACCGTAATTGATGGTCACCGCACCCGCCGCCTCTGCCTCGGCCACTGATGCATAGGGCGCAGGCGGGGAGCCCGCCTTTAGCAGCATGAACAGGTCAGCAAAATCCACACGACCTAGTAACAAGCCGATGGGCGGCATGATGACATCATCAACCATCGACTTGACGATGGTACCAAAAGCAGCGCCGATGATAATGCCCACAGCCATATCAACGACGTTGCCACGCAGGACGAATTCCTTGAACTCTCTTAACACATTGCCTCACCTTCCAGAAGATGCAAGCTTGGGTTCGGAAGCCTCTCTCCTTTTCCCCGATTGCCTGTCCAATCAATGCAAAGCCCAATGGTAGAAGTCCAGTGCACTGCGGCTACCCCACAGCATCGTCAAGTCCTCGTGCTAGTTATCGATCCGATGTCATAGCCATCCCTTTCTTCTGAAGTAGAGCACCATCAAAGTTGCTACTGTAATCATAACAAGCCAGACTATGGGATAAGCCCAACGCCACTCAAGCTCCGGCATGAACCTGAAATTCATTCCGTATATCCCTGCGATTAGGGTCAACGGAATGAATATCGTAGCGACAATCGTCAGCACCTTCATCACTTCGTTCATTCGATTGCTGACGCTTGACAGATAGATATCAAGCATCCCGGAAAGCATATCCCGGAACGTCTCCACTGCGTCAATCACCTGAATTGTATGATCGTAGACATCTCTGAGGTATATCTCGGTGGACTCCTTGATCAGCAACGATTCGCTCCTTTCCAAGCCACCGACTACTTCCCTTAAGGGCCAAACCGACTTGCGTAGGAATATCATCTCTCTTTTCAGATTGTGAATACTCTGTAGCGTTTCAGGTCGGGGATCGGTCACTAACGCTTCTTCGAGATCTTCTACTGTCTCTCCGAGCTTCTCCAGGATCGTGAAATAGCGGTCCACAGTTGCATCTATCAAAGTGTAGGCAAGATAGTCAGCGCCCATTCTTCGTATGCGACCCTTCTCGCTCCTGATTCGCTCTCTAATGGGGTCGAACATATCTCCTTCTCTTTCTTGGAAAGAAATGACGAAATTCGCACCAAGGATGAGACTCATCTGCTCTACGACTACCTCGTCGTTCTTGTGGTCCTGATAGACCATTTTCAGAACGATGAAAATGTAGTCACCGAAGTCCTCCATCTTGGGACGTTGATCGGTGTTCAGGATGTCTTCCGCCACGAGAGGATGCAATCCAAAGCAATCACTGAGCCTTTCCAAAATCTCCACCTGATGGATACCATCTACATTTATCCACGTCACACTGGGCTTATCCTTGAATGCAATGCATTCATCAACTGTCTTGATCTCTTCTTCCCGGAAATGTGCTTCATCGTAATCCAATATCGTGATTCTTGTTGCATCGACCTTTTTCTCCCCAATGTGAACAAGAGTTCCTGGCGGCAGACCAACCTTCTTTGACCTCCCCTTGATGAGTCTGGGCATTTCAATTCACCTCACGCTTAGCTGGGGGTTGCATTGGTGCTGATTCAGCCTGGCATTTGTCGGAGCAGCAACGGTGTCTTGATGTCTATTTTGTGTTCCTTGCAGGTCTCGAGCACGCTTCTGTGCAGCTCCGCATCGATTTCTGGCAGTCCTTTTATGTCGTCTATGAACGCATATAGCGTGTATTCAACCGCATAGCTCTGAAAACCCGTTATCCAGACATATGGTTTGGGGTCCTCTAAGACTCTAGGAACCCTTGCGGCAGCTTCCAACAACGCCTTTTCCACATCCCCACTGTCGTACTCGAATCCAGGCGTAACTGTCACATGTCTTCTCACTACATTGTTCTTGCCAAAATTGTCGATCTCCTTCTTGAGCAGCTCTTGATTTGGAACGGAAACCAGAACATCGTCAAGAGTCAACAGCTGGGTATAGATCAATCCAATAGCGACCACGTCCGCAAATTGACCGTTGAAGAATATTCTGTCTCCAACTCGAAAGGGCCTGCTGGTCATCACGATCAAACCAGCGATGCCGTTCCCAATCGTGTTCACCGACGCAAAACCTATGACGGTACCGCCGACAAGAGCTAAGAGGCCAGATATCATACCGATGGTGATTCCAAACTGGGCTAAGATGGCCGAGAGAACCAGAAGAACGATGACCCATTGG
>Ga0114930_10001679_pt1 | contig 20745 bp, 17 predicted proteins | sample AnhtaG_FD_87300 | JGI IMG/M metagenome (GOLD analysis project Ga0114930, IMG submission 87300) | Deep subsurface microbial communities from Anholt, Denmark to uncover new lineages of life (NeLLi) - Anholt_01485 metaG | ecosystem: Environmental > Aquatic > Marine > Oceanic > Sediment | place... | reverse complement strand
CCGCCGGCGCGGCCGGCTTCTTCAGCGCGTTCATGCGCACGCGCGCCAGCGCCACGAATTTCCCCTTGGGATAGGTGTCGATATAGGCCTTGAATTCGTCCGGGTTCTTGCTGTCCTTGACCGCGTCCCAGAACGCCATTTCGGCCTTGTCGTCGCCGGCGGCCTGCGCCAGCAACGGGCGCTCGGCGGCGGCCGCGGCGGGGGCGGCTGCCCAAGGGCCCAGCAGCAACGACAGGGCGAACGCGGCGATTCCGGCGCGCGCGGCGAAACCTGCATGGTTCATGGCGTTCCCTCCTCTGGCCTTTCCGGGCGGTCGGGCGGTGGAAACAAAGACTGCCGCCGCCCATGCGTTCGCGCAAGTCCGCGCGCCGCCGTGGGTTTTCGCGACAACCGGGTCGCCTTGATCCAGGTCAAGGCAGGCCCAAGTCGGTTTCAGTCTAATCGTCCCGATGGGGCCGGACGGCCGGCCCCTCCCGAGCATCGAGCACCAGGAGGAACCATGGCTACCGAAAGCGGCAAATCCGTCCAGCCGGCGGCCGGCGGGGCGCCGGCGGCGTGGAATCCGTGGGGCAACCTGCACGAGGAGCTTGACCGCATGATGTCCGGCTTCTTCGGCGGCAGCCGCCTGCCGACGCGGCTGTTCGACTTCGAGCCGTTGCCGCGCCTGCGTTTCGACGGGGCGCTGACCCCGCGCGTGGACGTAAGCGAGACCGACCAGGCGATCGAGTTGACCGCCGAGCTGCCCGGCATGGAGGAGAAGGACGTCGAGCTGGTGATCCAGGACGACGTGATGACCATCCGCGGCGAGAAGAAGTTCGAGAAGGAAGAGAAGAAGAAGAACTACCACATGGTCGAACGGCAATACGGCAGCTTCCAGCGCTCGTTTTCCCTTCCCGACATCGTGGACGGCAGCAAGATCGCGGCCAAGTTCGAGAAGGGCGTGCTCACCATCACCATGCCGAAAACCGCGAAGGCGAAGGAAAAGACCCGCAAAATCCAGATCGGCAAAGGCTAAGTCTCCTCCCGTCCCCCCCTTTGCCGGTGTCGGCGGCGGCGCTCGCGCAGCGCCGCCGTTGCTTTTTGGTCGATCACGGGCGGTGGCCCCTCGATCGCCACGCCGAAGCGCGCGCGCGCCTCATCGGCGGTGTAATAGCCGCGCGCGACGTCCTCCAGGACCAGGGCGGGGTCGCGCTCGAACGCATCGCCGTAGCCGCCGCCGCCGGGCGTGGACACCGACACCACGTCGCCCGGCCCGATCTCGATGTCCTGGTCCTTGGAGAGGTGGGGCGGGCGGTACTCGCGTCCGCGCTGCACGACGGCGACGCGGTTGGTGCCGCCGTCCTCGCCGCCCAGCGCGCCGCGCGGGCCGGTGCGCCCGTGGTCCATCACCATCGAGGCGCGCGCCGCGCCGCGCCTGAGCCTGATCCGGTAGTTCACGCCGAACCCGCCGCGCGCCTTGCCCGCGCCACCCGAGCCCTCGTTGAGCGAGTATTCCTCGAACAGCACAGGGTAGTACTGCTCCATCACCTCGATCGGCGTGGTTTTGGAAATGCCGATGGTCGAGCAGCCGTTGGAGATGCCGTCGCCGGCGGGGCTGCCGCCGTAGCCGCCGCCGCTGATGACGTACATGATGTAGTTGCGGTCGCGCTCGGGGTCGTAACCGCCGAGCGCCAGGTTGCCCGAGGTGCCGGCGGGCGCGGCGAACAGCCGGTCGGGGATCGCCTTCACCATCGCGTCGAACACCGCCTCGGCGATGCGCTGGCTGACCTCCGCCGCGCAGCCCGACACGGGCCGCGGGTACTTGGCGTAGAGGAACGTGCCCTCGGGATCGGCGATGTGCAGCGGCTCGAACGTGCCGGCGTTGATCGGCACCTCGGGAAAGATGTGCTTCATCGCGAGGTAGACCGAAGAGCGGGTGGTGGCGATCACGCTGTTCATCGGTCCGCGGCAGGGCGGCGAGGACTTGGACAGGTCGAAGAAAAGCTCGGTGCCTTCCTTGCGGATCGTGAGGCGGATGGTGAGCGGCGTGTTCACCACGCCGTCGGAATCGACGTAGGATTCGCCGCGGTACTCGCCGTCGGGGATCGTGGCGATGCGCGCGCGCATCAGCCGCGCGGCGCGGGCCTTGAGCTCGACGATGGCCGATTCCACGGTACCCCGGCCATAGCGGTCGATCAGCGCCGTGAGGCGCCTTTCGCCGATGCTGAGCGCCGCGGCCTGCGCCTTGATGTCGCCGATGCGCTGGTCGGCGATGCGGATGTTCGAGAGGATGATGGACAGGATCTCCTCGTCCATCTTGCCTTCCTTGAACAGCTTGACCGGCGGCAGGCGCAGGCCCTCCTGCTCGACCTCCGTGGCGTTGGCCGAGAAGCCGCCCGGCACCATCCCGCCGGTGTCGGGCCAATGGCCGGTGTTGCTGAGCCAGCAGAACAGCTCGCCGCGATAGAAGAAGGGCTTGACGAAGCGCACGTCCATCAAGTGCGTGCCGCCAAGGTAGGGATCGTTGACGATATAGACATCGCCGGGCTTCAAGTCCTTCGCGCGCTCGATCACCGCCTTGGCGCCGAACTGCATGGTGCCGACGAACACCGGCAGGCCGAGCTCCCCTTGCGCGATCAACTCGCCGGTCGAGCGGTGGTAGATGCCGTCGCTGCGGTCCAGCGCCTCCGAGATCACCGGCGAGAACGCGGCGCGCACGAAGGCCAGGTCCATTTCGTTGCAGACCTGCTGCAAGCCGTTCTCGATCACCGCCAGGGTGACGGGATCGAGGTTCGCCGCCGTGGTGCGATCGTTCATGGCTCGCTCCCGATGCCGACCACCAGGTTTCCGAACCGGTCGGCTTCGGCGCGGTCGCCGGGTTCCAGGACCGAGGTGCAATCCAATTGCTCGACGACGGCCGGGCCGGCGAGCTTCGCCGCTGCCGGCAGCTTCTCGCGGCGATAGACCGGCGCCTCGCGCCAGCCGCCTTCGCGGAACCAAACCCGCCGCCTCTCCACCAGCGCGCCGGCCAGGTCCCGGGCGCGTTCGCCCGCGGGCAGCAGGGCGTCGAGCGGCAGGGGCGGGCGGCGACCGATCACGGCGGTATGCAGGTTCACCAGCACGGGCCGGATCTCGGGCAAGGCCACTTCGAACCGCTTCCAGTACGCCTCGGCGAAGGCTTGGTGCAATTGCTCGAGGGTCACGCCGATGCCGGGCAGGGGCACGGTCAGGATATGGCTTTGCCCCTGGAACTGCATGTCGGCCTCGTGCAGCAGCGCGATCGACTCCACCGCGACGCCCTCGCGCGCGATGGTAGCGCGGCCTTCGGCGATCTGCGCTTCCAGGGTGCGCCGGACCAGGTCCATGTCGAGCGCCGGCAGCGGTCTGTTGACCGTGTTGACGTAGTCGTGGCGCAGATCCGCCACCACGCAGCCCAGCGCGTTGGTGATGCCCGGCCGCGCCGGGACCAGGAGGCGCGGAATGCCGAGCTCGCGCGCCAGCGCCGCGGCGTGCAAGGGACCCGCTCCGCCGAACGCGAACAGCGCGAAATCGCGCGGGTCGTGGCCCTTTGCCAGCGACACCATGCGGATCGCGCCCGCCATCTTGTCGTTGGCGACGCTGACGATCGCCGCGGCCGCCGCTTCGGCGTCGAGGCCGAGCTTGCCGCCGATCTCGCGTTGCATCGCCGCGGCCACGGTTTTCATCGACACGGGCGCGTCCATCGCCAGCAGCCCCTTGGGGTTCAGGCGGCCCAGCAGCAGGTTGGCGTCGGTGATCGTGGGCCGGTCGCCGCCGCGGCCGTAGCAGATCGGCCCCGGCGTTGCGCCGGCGCTTTCCGGCCCAACGCGCAGCATGCCCGAGGCATCGATGAACGCGATCGACCCGCCGCCCGCGCCGATGGTGTGCACGTCCACCATCGGCACGTGGATCGGCATGGCGTATTCCAGCTCCAGCTCCGCGCTGACGCGCGGCACGCCGCCCTGGATCAGCCCCACATCCGTGCTGGTGCCGCCCATGTCGTAGGTGACGAGATCGGCGAAGCCCGCCTGCCGGCCGGTATAGGCCGCGGCCATCACGCCCGAGGCGGGCCCCGACATAACGGTGTTGACGGCAGCCTCCGACACGATGCGGCTCGACACGGTGCCGCCGTTGCCCTGCATCACCAGCAATTCGTGCTTGAAGCCCTTGGCCTTGAGCTCGTCGCCGAGGCGCGTGATGTAGCGGTGCAGCACCGGGCGCACGGCCGCGTTCACCGCCGCCGTCACGCCGCGCTCGTACTCGCGGTATTCCGACAGGATCGCACTGCCCAGCGTGACGTGGTCGTTGGGCCACGCCGCACGTACGATCGCGCCGGCGCCGCGCTCGTGGGCGGGGTTGATGTAGCTGTGCAGGAAATGGATCACGACGGACTCGCAGCCCAGCGCCAGCAGCGCCCGCGCCGCCGCCGCCACGCCGGCTTCGTCCAGGGGCTCGACCACCTTGCCGTCGGCGTCCATGCGTTCGCGGACTTCCAGGCGCAGCTCACGCGGGACCAGCGGCACGAAGCGCCCGGTAAGGCCATAGGGGCTGGGCCGCGTGCGCCGGCCAAGCTCGAGGGAATCGCGGAAGCCCTTGGTCGTGATCAGGCCGCAGCGCGCAATCTTGCGCTCGAGCAGCGCGTTGGTCGTGGTCGTGGTGCCGTGCACGATCGCCGCCAGGCGCTCGGGGCTTTCGCCGCCGCGCTCGATCGCCGTCAGTACGCCGAAGGCCTGGTTGGCGGGCGTGGTCGGCACCTTGGCCACGCGGACGGCGCGCGTCAGGGGGTCGATCGCGATCAGATCGGTGAACGTCCCGCCCACATCCACGCCGACGATGCTTCCCGCCATCGCTACACCATCAAATACTGCGCGCGGACCTCGCGGTTCGCGTCGAGTTCGCGCATGGTGCCGGTGAAGCGCACCCGGCCCTTCTCGATGATCACCGCGCGGTCGGCCACCTCGTGGGCGAAGCGCAGGTTCTGCTCCGACAGCAGCACGCTCAGGCCCTGTTGCTTCAGCCCCTCGATCGCGCGCGCCATCTCGGCGACGATTACCGGTGCGAGGCCCTCTGACGGCTCGTCCAGCAGCAAGAGCAGCGGGTTTCCCATCAGCGTGCGCGCGATCGTGAGCATCTGCTGCTCGCCGCCGCTCATACGCCCGCCCGGGCGCGCGCGCATTTCCTTGAGGTTTGGAAACAGCTCGAACAGCCGCTCGGGTGTCCACGCCGGCGCGCCCGCGCGCGCGGGCTGCCGGCCGACCTCCAGGTTCTCGGTCACCGTCAGCTCGGTGAAGATGCGCCGGTCTTCGGGCACGTAGCCCAGGCCCATGCGCGCGACGCGGTGCGGTGCCAGGCGCTCGATGCGCCCCCCCATGAACTCGATCGCGCCGGAGGCCGCGCGCAACAGGCCCATGATGGTCTTGAACGTGGTGGACTTGCCCGCGCCGTTGCGGCCGAGCAGCGCCACGACCTCGCCGCGGCCGACGGTGAGTCCCAGGTCCGACAGGATATGCGCGCGGCCGTAATAGGCGTTGACTGCGTCCAGGCGCAGCATGGTCATTCCGCGCCTCCGCCGAGATAGATCTCCTGCACCTGCGGGTTGGCGCGCACGCGTTCGGGCGCGCCCTCGGCGATCAGCCGGCCGCGGTTGAGGACCAGAATGCGGTCGGCGTGGCCGAACACCACGTCCATGTCGTGCTCGGTGAACAGCACGCCCATGCCCTCCGCGCGCACGATTTCGCGCGTCAGCGCCATCAGCGCCACGCGCTCGCGCGGCGCCATGCCGGCCGTGGGCTCGTCCATGAGCAACAGGCGCGGGGAATGCGCCAGCGCCACGGCCAGCTCCACGCGCTTCAGGTCGCCGTAGGCGAGCACGCCGCAGGCGCGGTCGGCCTGCACCGCCATGCCCACGCGCTCGAGCAGCGCGAGGGCCTCGTCGCGGCAAAGCCGCGTCGCCGCCGGCCACATGGACCACAGCCTGCGGTGGTGCGACAGCAGCGCGACTTGCACGTTCTCCGCCACGGTCATCGACGCGAACGTCGCGGTGATCTGGAAGGTTCGCCCTACGCCCAGGCGCCAGACCTGCCGGGGCCGCAGGCCCACCAGCTCGCGCCCGGTCAGCGTAACGCTGCCGGCATCGGGCCGGAGCTGCCCGTTCAGCATGTTGAAGCACGTGGTCTTGCCGGCGCCGTTCGGCCCGATCAGCGCCAACAGCTCGCCGGCGGCCAAATCGAAACCTACGTCGCTCACGGCCTGCACGCCGCCGAACGCCTTGCTCAGGCCCCGGACGCCGAGGATCGTCATGCCTGTTCATCCGCGTGCCGGCGTTGCCAAAGCGCCGCGGCATGGCCCGCGAGTCCCTGCGGGAAAGCCAGGACCAGGATCACGATCGAGAAGCCGAGCACGATGCGCCAATACCCGGTCAGGCGCACGAGCTGCTCCTGAAGCCCGGCATAGGCGACGGCGCCCAGGATCGGGCCGCTCACCGTGTTGACGCCGCCCAGGAGCACCATCAGGAGCGCGTCCACCGACTTGGGAATCGAGATGTAGGTCGGGAACACGCTGCCCTTCATGTAGGCGAACAGGCCGCCGGCGAGCCCCGCGGCGGCCGCGGCGAGCGCGAAACCCGCCCATTGCACGCGCATCACATCGATGCCGACGGCCTCGGCGCGCAGGGCCGAGTCGCGGCCGGCGCGCAGGGCATAGCCGAACGGGGCGTGGATTGCGCGGCGCAAGAGCAGCGCGGCGCCGATGCTCAAGCCCAGCGCTAGGTAGTAGAACGCCAGCTTGCCGCGCGCCCACTCCGGCGGCCACACGCCCAGGATGCCGTTGTCGCCGCCCGTCAGTTCCACCCATTGGAACGCGACCGACCAGCAGATCTGCGCGAAGGCCAGCGTCAGCATCGCGAGGTACACGCCGCTGAGCCGCACGCAGAAAAATCCGAACGCCACGCCCGCGACCCCCGCGATCAACGGGGCGAGCGCCAGCCCCGCGGCCATCGGCGCCATCAGGTACTTCGCCGCCAGCGCCGCGCCGTAGGCGCCGAGGCCGAAATAGGCGGCGTGGCCGAACGAGGCCATGCCGCCCGGCCCCATGATGAAATGCAGGCTTGCGGCGAACAGCACGAAGAGCGCGATCTCGGTCAGCACGCTGACGGCGTAGTCGCCGGCGAAGGGCGGCAGGACCAGCGCCAGCGCCAGGGCCGCGGCGCCGAGCGCCTTCAGTTGCGGCGGCGCGGCGCGGATCACCGCGTCGCTTTCGCCTCCGGCCGGGCGCGGATGCCCGGGCGGCTTGCCCATCAGCCCGTAGGGGCGCAGCACCAGCACCACCGCCATCACCAGGAACACCAGGACCAGCGTGATCTTGGGAAATACCAGGATGCCGAAGGCGTGCAGCTCCGCGATCAAGAGCGCCGCCGCGAACACTCCGGCCACGCTGCCCATGCCGCCCACCACCACTACGACGAAGGCCTCGGCGATGATCGACAAGTCCATGTGAAGGTTGGCCGATTCGCGCGGCAATTGCAGGGCGCCGCCGAGACCCGCCAGCACGGCGCCCAGAAAGAACACCGAGGTGAACAGGCGCGATTGGTCGACACCGAGCGCCGCCACCATCTCGCGGTCCTCGGTCGCGGCGCGCACCAGCGTGCCCCAGCGCGTGCGGTGGAACAGGAACCACAAGCCCGCCAGCACCGCCGGCCCGACCGCGATCAGGAACGCCTCGTAGAGCGGGAAGCGCTGGCCCAGGATTTCGACCGCGCCTTTGAGGCCCGGCGCACGGGGGCCAAGCAGATCCTGCGCCCCCCACGCGTAGAGCGCCACGTCCTGCACGATCAGCACCACGCCGAACGTCGCCAGCAACTGGAACAGCTCCGGCGCCTGGTAGATGCGGCGCAGCAGCAAAATCTCGATGACGGCGCCGATCAGCCCGACCAGCAGCGCGGCCGTCAATAGCCCGCCCCAGAACCCCACGAATCCGTAGGGCAGGCGCTCGATCAGGCTCCAGGCGAGGAACGCGCCCAGCATGTAGAACGAGCCGTGGGCGAAATTCACCACCCGCGTCACGCCGAAGATGATCGACAGCCCCGACGCCACCAGGAACAGCGACGACGCCGAGGCAAGCCCGTTCAGGAACTGGATGGCGAGGAAGGACACGGCAGGACGATCGCGGCGCCGGCCCCTCACCCGCCCGCCGCCGCGCGCCAGGCCCCCGCTCCCGCTGGGGGAGGGGGGCGAGCGCCGGCGGGCCGGGCGAGGGGCGTAGCGATATGCCTCACACCCCCGCCGGGCGCATCTTCTTCACCTCGTCGTCCGGCGGCAGGTAGTTCTTGCCGTCGGCGTAGCGCCAGTCGACCATCGCGCCCTTGCCGCCCTTGAGGTCGGTCTTGCCGACATAGGCGCCCATCGTGGACTGGTGGTCGAGCGCGCGGTAGGTGACCGGCCCCACGACGCTTTCGTAGGTCAGGCCCTTCATCGCCGCGATCATCTTGGCGGTATCCGCCGACCCCGCCTTGCGCAGGCACGCGGCGATCGACTGCACCATCTCGTAGCCCACCACGGAGCCGCAGCGCGGATAGTCGTTGAAGTTCTTGCGATAGCTCGCCACGAACTTGGTGTGGATCGGCGTCTTGATCTGGTCCCACGGATAGCCGGTGACGATCCAGCCCTTGGGCGCCTCGTCCTTGAGCGGATCCAGGTATTCCGGCTCGCCGGTCAGCAGGCTGACGACCGCGCGCTTCTCGAACAGGCCGCGCGTGTTGCCTTGGCGCACGAAGTTGATCAGGTCGCCGCCGAACGTGACGTTGTAGATCGCCTCGGGGTTGGCCGCGGCGATCGCCTGCACCGTGGCGCCGGCGTCGATCTTGCCCAGCGCCGGCCACTGCTCGGCCACGAACTTCACGTCCGGGCGCTTCTTGCCCAGCAGGGCCTTGAACCATTTGACCGCCGACTGGCCGTACTCGTAGTTGGGCGACACCGTCGCCCAGGTCTTGGCCGGCAGCTTTGCCGCTTCCGCCGCCAGCATGGCGGCCTGCATGTAGGTGGAAGGACGCAGGCGGAAGGTGTAGGGGTTGCCGTTGGCCCAGACGATGGCGTCGGTCAGGGGCTCGCTCGCGACGTACAGCGTCTTGTTGCGCTTGGCGAAGTCGGCGATGGCGAGCCCGATGTTCGACAGGAACCCGCCCGCGAGCAGGTCCACCTTCTCGGAGTTCAGCAGCTCGCCCGCGAGCCTGACCGCGTCCTCCGGCTTGCCGCCGTCGTCGCGCGCCACGATCTCGAGCTTGCGGCCGTTGATGCCGCCGGCCGCGTTGATCTCGAGGATCGCGTGCGCCCAGCCGTTCTTGTAGGGCAGGGTGAAGGCGGGAATGGCGGTGTAGCTGTTGATCTCGCCGATCTTGATCGGCTTGCCTTGCGCGCGCGCGACATAGGGCGCGGCAAGCGCGGCGGCGGCGGCCGCGCCCGCCCCTGAAATGAACTTGCGGCGTTTGATGCTGGTCATGGCGGTGTACTCCTCCTCCTTGATCGCTCGATTGTAGCCCGATTGTAGTCGAACGGCGGCGGCGCCGGTCAGCGCTGCCCGTCCCAAAGCTTGATCTCCGACGCCTTCAGGCCGCCGGCGCGCGCATGCACGCGCCCGCCCGTGGTCATTGCAAGAAACAGGCAAAGCTCGTCCGGCCGCGGCGCGTCGGGGATCGAGGCCTCGATCGCGCTGAAATGGCTGCGCACGTAGGCTGCGTCCTTGTGGTGGATCGGGATGTCGATCCTGGCGCCCGCCGCGCCCACCTTCATCGCCGACGGCACGATCGCCTTGGCGCTGCCCAGCACCTCGCGCATGGCGTAGCCGCCCGGCACGTGCCACACCGCGCCGTGCTCGAGCTCCCCCGCGGTGCCCGCCAGCATGGCCTTGCCGTAGGCCTCGACCGATTTCGGGTCGCCGCCCAGGGCCGCGACCAGGCGCCGCGTCATGTCCACGCCGAGCGGCTTCAGCGCCTCCATCATCGGCATGATGTCCTCGGCATACCGGCCGGCGTAAGGATTGTTCACGACCGCGCCCACCCAGCCCACGAGCAGGGGCTTCGCCGCCGGCGTTCCGCCCTCGTGCCAGATGGTCTCGACGTTGACCGCCATCTTGCGCACCCGTACCAGGTCCACAGGCATTTCCTCCATCTATTCCGCCGCCGCCGCGATGGGGGCGGACGCTCCGCCCACGACCCGGCGCCGGCCCCTGAGTTGCAGCAGCGCGCCGCAGATCAAGCCGCGCCGGATCATGCGCTCCGCCTCGGCCGCACCGTTGCCCAGCGCCGCCGCCACGTCGCCTTCGCCCAAGTCGCCCACGGCGACGGTCACGGGAATATCGCCCAGGTCGCTGTCGTCCCGCACCTCGCGCGCGGGCCGGCGCCGGATCGCGGGATGGTCGATGTCGACCGCGTTGGCGACGAGCGTCGCTGCCGCGTCGGCCGCCGCAGCGTCGCGCGCCAGGATGGTCACCGCGTCGGCGATGCCGAGGCTCAAGGACCGCCCGCCGCGGCCCGACGTGGCCACGCCGCGCACCGGGGAGGCGAAGGGAATCGCGGCGAACCCATCCAGCTCCCCGGTCGGGTCGCCGTCGACGCCGGCCTTGCCCGCCACGCCCACCTGCAAGCTTTGCCCCGGCGTCAAATGGAGCGCGATGTCGCCACCGTCGTTCACGTAGACGCGCTTCAGGTCCAGGCCCGCGAGCATGGCCGCGAGCATCTCGTCCGCAACTGCGCCGGCGACCGCCGCCATCGGCGTAACGAACACGCGGCGATGCGGCCACACCGCCGCAACCATGCGCCGGGCAACCGGGCCGCGGGCATGCGGATAGTCGTCACGCACCGGGGCGCGCAGCAGCGGCAGCTCCTCCACCAAGCCTTCCAGCACGCCGCCAAAGGCCGCGACGATTTGCTCGAAGGCGCGCCGCACGTCCGCAAGCGCTCCCTGAGCGCCGACAATCAGGTCGATCGGCCCGTGCTGCAAATGCAGCCGGCCGCCGGGCAGAAACGCCGCAACCGGGCCGTTCATCGCGCCGTCTCCTTGGCCGCGACGTCGAGCGGCCAGGGATTGTCCTCGCGCCACGCGCCGCCGCGCCTGCGCGCTTCGCCCAGCACGCGTTCGACCGGCACCACGTTCTCGACATGGCCGCCCAGTTCGGCGTAGTCGCTGCGGCGCATGGTGAACTCGATCGGCGCCACCAGGGCCGGTGTCGGCACGTGGCCGAACGAGCGGTCGGGCATGCGCGTCACGTCGACCATCACCGTGATGCCGCCGCCCGGCCACACATAGGCTGGCGCGCCGCCGAGCGTCACGCGCGTCAGCCGGTCGCGCACCGAGCGCGTCAGCCGCACCGGGTTCTCGGTCACGCCCGCGCGCAAAGACCCGCCCGCGCCCGCCATGAACAGGACGCTGCACAGTGCGGGCTCGCAGTTCTCGCCGATGCGCGCGACCACCTTGGCAATCGGAGCCGGCATGGGCGCGGGCGCCGGCTTCAGCTTGTCGTCGAGAACGAAATAGGCCGATTCCTCGCCCGTGGTGCTGACCATCAGCAGTCGCAGGCCCGGCCAGGCGGTTTTCGGGTCGATCTTCTCGACGATCGTCAGCGGATCGGTGATGTCGGTGCCGCCCCAGCCGGCGCCCGGGTTGGCGACCTGGAAATAGCGTCCGGGCGTGGACTTGCGCCCGCGCACACGGATGCCCGCCGGCTTCATGTCCAGGTAGCGCCCGGCTTGGTGCTCGCTCAGCACGCCCGTGATGTGGTCGTCCACCACGATCACCTCGTCGGCGTGGCCGAACCACTGCCGCGCGAACATGCCGATGGTGGCCGAGCCGCAACCCACGCGCATGCGCTCCTCGCGGTGGCCGTCGATCGCCGGCGGCCTGCCGGCCTGGACGGTCAGCCCCGCGCCGCCCTCGACCTTCAGCTCCACCGCCTCCTTGTTGCAGAGCTTCAGCATCAGCTCGCAGGTGACGGCGCCCTCGCGCTTGCCGCCGCCGGTCAAGTGCCGCACCCCGCCGAGCGAGAGCATCTGCGAGCCGTACTCCGCGGTCATCACGTGGCCGACCGGCGCGCCCTGGCAGGTCACGGTCGCCTGCTCGGGGCCGATGTGCCGGTCGGTGTCGATCTTCACCTTCACGCTGCAATAGCTGAAGATGCCCTCGGTCACGACCGTGACCGTGTCCACGCCCCGGTGCTGCTGCGCGACGATGAAGGGCGCCGGCTTGTAGTCGGGGTAGGTGGTGCCCGCGCCGACGCCGGTCACAAATACCGGCGGGCGCGGCGCGATCTCGCCGGCCCAGTTCCGCGAACCTTCCAGGAACGGCACCAGCGCGTCGTTGCGACCCGCCGCGCGCTGCGCCAGCAGCAGCGGGTCGGTGCGCGTCAGCACGCCGCCGACATTGGCATAGCGGTCGCAGGCCCCGGTCTTGCCCTCGCGGATGCGGCACAGCACCGGGCAGGCGTCGCAGCGCACGACGCCGGCTTCGCCGGTCTCGGCGATGGGGCTCATAGCCTCGCTCATGCCTTGCTCCTTTCCGCCGCCTTGATCGCCGCGCGCACGCGGTGCGGCAATGCCGGCAGCCTGCGGACCACCGCGCCCGTGGCGTGGCGGATCGCGCTCAGGATCGCCGGCGCGGTCGGCACCAGGGCGGGTTCGCCGATGCCCTTGGCGCCGAACGGGCCCAGCTTTTCGCCGGTCTCGACCAGGATCACGTCGATCGGCGGCACGTCGCCCACCGTCGGGATCAGGTAGTCGTGCAGGTTCTCGGTGCGGCCGGGAATGTATTCCTCCATCAGCGCCAAGCCGATGCCCTGGGCGATGCCGCCGTGGATCTGGCCTTCCACCAGCATCGGGTTGATGGCGCGGCCCACGTCGTGCGCCGCGACGAAGCGGTTGAGCTTCACCGTGCCCAGCTCCACGTCCACCTCCAGGTCGCAAAGCTGCGCCGCGAAGCCGTAGCTGGCGTAGGGCACGCCCTGGCCGTTCTCGTCCAGCGGCGCGGTCGGCGGGTCGAAGCTTCCGCGCCCGGTCAGCGCGTCGCCGTCCGGGCCCTCGGGCTTGAGCGCGCCGAGGTCGATGGTGCGCACCGCGTCGCCGTCGCGCACGCGGATCGCACCCTGGGCGAACTCCAGCGCCGCGGCCGGCCCGGCGTTGCTCAAGCGCAGGATCTTCTCGCGCAGGTCGCGCGCCGCCAGCTCCACCGCCTTGCCCGAAACGAAGGTCTGGCGCGAGGCCGAAGTCTTGCCAGCGTCGGCGGTGCGGTCGGTGTCGCCCACGACCTGCGTCACGCACACCAGCGGCACGCCCAAGGCGTCGGCGCAGATCTGTTGCAGGATCGTGGTCGAGCCCTGGCCGATATCGACCGCGCCGTTGTAGAGCGTGATGCGTCCGTCCCTGGCGACGCCGACGCGCATCGACGAAGGGTTGGCCAAGGCCGTGTTGCCGATGCCGTACCACATGCAGCCGATGCCGAGGCCGCGCCGGCGGAGCGCCGCGCCGTTGCCGGCCCGGCGGTTGTGCTCGGCGATTTCGCCGTTGAGGCGCCGCCACACCGGCCGCAGCGCCTCCAGGCATTCCGGCAGGCCCGCGCTGTGCGCCAGCACCTGGCCGCTCGCGGTCGCATCGCCCACGCGCAATGCGTTCTTGAGGCGGAACTCCAGCCGGTCGACGCCGAGCCTATCGGCGAGCTCGTCCATCAGCCCTTCGTGCAGCACCGCCGCCTGCGGCACGCCGAAGCCGCGGAACGCGCCGGCCGGCGGCGCGTTGGTATGGATCGCGCGGGTCAGCGCCCGGGCGGCGCCGACGCGATAAGGGCCGGTGGCGTGCACCGGCACGCGGTTGGCGACGGTCGGCCCCCACGACGCGTAAGCGCCGGTGTCGAAATCGGCGGCGAAATCGACCGCGACCAGATTGCCGTCCCTGTCCGCGCCCCAGCGCCCGGTGAGCTGCGCGGGATGGCGCTTGGTGGTCGCGGCCATCGACTCGGGCCGCGTGTAGGCGCAGCGCACCGGCCGGTTCAGGTGCCAGGCCGCGACCGCGATCATCGGTTGGATCGACAGGTCGAGCTTGCCGCCGAACCCGCCGCCGATGCCCGTGGGCACGATGCGCACCGCCTCGGGCTCGATGCCCAGGATTTGCGCCACCTCGTCGCGGTCCATGTAGGGGGACTGGGTGCAGGCATGGATCTCGATGCGGTCGCCCAGGCGCCGGGCGAATCCCGCCTCGGGCTCGATGTAGGCGTGCTCGACGAAACCGGTTTCCCACTCCCCATCCGCGACCGCGTGGGCGGTCTTTAGGGCCGCGTCCACGTTCCCGCGCACGAGCCGCCCGCGCACCAGCACGTTGTCGGGATATTGCGCGTGGAGCGCCGGAGCGCCGGTCGCGGTTGCCGCGGAAATTCCGATCAGCGGCGGCAGCGGCTCCCAGCGGATCGGCAGGTCGGCATCGCGAATGCCCATGACCGCGTCGCGCTCGCCCACCAGCGCGCACACCGCCTCGCCGCGATAGCGCACTTCGTCCTCGGCGAAGGCGGGCTGGTCCTTGATCGTGGGATAGATGCCGTAGCCGTTGTTGCCCGGCACATCGCGCGCCGTGAACACGCGGACCAGGCCGGGATGCTTCGCACCGAGCGGCTGGAAATCGCCGAGCGTGAAACGCGCGCGGGCGTGGGGCGAGCGCACGGCGCGCAGCCACAGCGCGTCGGGCGGCGCCACGTCGTCGCCGAAACGCTCGGCGCCGTTGAGCTTGCCCAGGCCGTCCACGCGCGGGACCGCCGCGCCCACGGATCGGCCCGGCGCCGGCGGCGCGTCGTCGGGCCGATCGGCGGCGGCGTCCAGTACCGCCGCCACGATCTTGCGATAGCCGGTGCAGCGGCACAAAACGCCGCCCAGCGCATCCTGCGCTTCCTGTTCGCTTGGCCGCGGATTGCGCACCAGCAGGTCGTGCGCCGCCATCAGCATGCCGGGCGTGCAGACGCCGCATTGCGCGGCGCCATGGCGCGCGAAGGCGCGTTGCAGCGCCGAGAGCGAGCCATTCGCCGCCAGGCCCTCGACCGTGGTGACCGCGCGGCCCTCCACCTGCGCCGCGGGCGTCATGCAGGCGCAGGCCTGCGCGCCGTCGATCAAGACGGTGCAGGCCCCGCAATCGCCGGCTTCGCAACCGACCTTGGTGCCCAACAGGCCGAGCGCGCCGCGCAGCACGTCGGACAGCCGCGCCCAAGGCGCCGCGTCGACCGCGGCCTCGGCGCCGTTGAGGCGGAAGCGGACCGCGCTCACGACGAGAGCCGCCCAAGCAGCCGGCGCAGCAGCGCCAGCGCCGCCTCGCGCCGGTACTCCGCCGACCCACGCACGTCGTCGATGGGCGACAGCACCGCCAGGTGCCGCGGCGCGACGCGCCGCGCCAAATCCGCGTCGATCTTGGCCCCGCAAAGCTCGCGTTCCAGGTCGCCCAGGCGCTGCGCCGCGGCCGAGCACGCGCCCACGGCGATGCGGGCGCTCGCCACGGTGCCGCCGGCCGCGCGCTCGATCACGCCCGCGGCCATGACGATCGAGATAACCAGATACCTGCGCGCGCCGAGCTTGAGGAAATCGCCACGCGCCTCGCCCCTGGGGCGCGGCACGATCACGGCGGCAAGCAACTCGTCCGCCCGCCGCGCGGTCTTGCGGTTGCCGAGCACGTAATCGCCGAGCGCCAGCGTGCGGGCACCCCCGGCCGAGCGAAGCTCTACCGAGGCGTCCATGGTCAGCAGCGGCGGGACGCCGTCCGCGGCCGGCGAGGCGTTACACAGATTGCCGCCCAGGGTGCCGCGATTCTGCACCTGCGGCCCGCCCACCTCGCGCGCCGCCAGCTTCAGGCCGTCGAACAGCGGCGGCAGGTCCGCGCGGATCACCTCGGTCCAGGTGGTCAAGGCGCCGATGCGCCAGCCCTCCGCGGTCGCGGCGATGCCGCGCAGCGCGCCCAGGGCCGAGATGTCGAGGATGTCTTCGCCGGCGCGCGGGTCGTTCCACGGGCCCACGCGCGCGGGGTAGTGGTCGGTGCCGCCGGCCAGGACCGCGAGCGGCGACGCCGGCGGCCGCGCGGCCAGCGCGCGCACCGCTTCCTCCACGCTCATCGGCCGCAGATACGCCAAGCCCGCCGCTCCCCCGACCGGTTATGGGCTTAATTGTTCGTACACATATGATCTGCCGGGTTGCGCATCGCTGTCAATACCCGTCAGGTCAGCGCCCGCAAGAGCTTCAGGAATCGCCCGCGGTCGTCGGCCGACAAGGGCTCGAGCGTGCGCCGGCTGACGTTCAACGCGTTGGCGGTCAGGCGCTGGACCAGGTCGCGCCCGCCCTCTGTCAGGCGCAGGATCGACCGGCGCTTGTCCTGGGGGTCGCTCGCCCGCTCGATCAATCCGCGCACGGCCAAGCGCTTGATCACCCCCTGGATGGTCGCCGGGTCCATCGCGGTCAGGCGGCCGAGGTGGTTTTGCGACGCGCCGCCGGTGTCGCTGAGCTTCACCAGCGCCGCCCATTGCGTGGGCGTCACCTGCGCCTCGCCGATCGTCGCGAGGAAGATCGCCGTGGCGCGCTGGTGCGCCCGGCGCAGCAGGTGCCCGACCTGCTCCTCCAGCGCGTAGCCGCCGTCCTTGCCCCCGAGCTTCATGGCGAAAGCTTACAACCGAAAACCGGACGGTGCGACTTGACAGGCGCACCGGATCGGCCCGATAGCGGTCGCGACCGGGGGAGGGACATGGAATACAAGACGATCCTCTATGCCGAAGAGGCGGGCGTCGCCACCGTCACGCTGAACCGGCCCGAGAAGCTCAACAGCTTCACCAAGGAGATGCACGGCGAGCTCGGGTGCGCGCTCGACCGCGTGCGGGCCGCGATCCCGCAGGGCGGCGTGCGGTGCCTGGTCGTCACCGGAGCCGGCAGGGGCTTCTGCGCCGGGCAGGACCTGGGCGAGCGCGCGGTGACCATGCGCTCGGGCGCGGCGCCCGACCTGAGCCAAACGCTGTCGACACACTACAACCCGCTGATCCTGGGCTTGCGCGCGCTCGACATCCCGGTAATCGCCGCGGTCAACGGCATCGCGGCGGGCGCGGGCGCCAACTTCGCGCTTGCGGCCGACATCGTGCTGGCGGCGCGCTCCGCGAGCTTCCTCCAGGCCTTTGCGCGCATCGGCCTCATTCCCGACGCGGGCGGCACGTATTTCCTGCCGCGCCTCATCGGCGCCGCGCGGGCGATGGGGCTGGCGCTGCTGGCGGAGCCGCTCGGCGCCGAACGCGCGGCGGAATGGGGCCTGATCTGGAAGGCGGTGGACGACGCGGCCCTGATGGACGAGGCGCACGCGCTCGCCTCCAAGTTCGCCGCGGGGCCCACGCGCGGGTATGCCCGCATCAAGAAGGCGCTTAGCGCCTCGGCGGGCAACACTTTGGAGGCGCAGCTTGCGCTCGAGGCGGCGCTGCAGCGCGAATGCGGACATACCGCCGACTACCGCGAAGGCGTCGCCGCATTCCTGGAAAAGCGCGCACCCAAATTCACGGGCCGCTAGCCCGGGGTTCAGGACCCCGTCCCACGCCCGCCAGCGCCCGAATTCGACCCGTCGCCGGGTCTCGCCGCGTCGCGCAGGAGTTCGGCCTCGCGTTTCTGCAGGCGCTTGTGCAACGCCAGGACCAACGCCACCACGAACAGGAACACGCCGAGCATGGCGAGGCCGAACTGCTTGACGAGGTCGCCCAGCATCGCCTCGAACGCGTGGCCGAGCAGGTACCCCGCGCCGGCGAAGCTCAAGGCCCATGCGCCCGCGGCGATGAAGTTCAGCGCCAGGAACCGGCCGTAGGAAAGGCCGGACGTGCCCATCGCGAAGGAGCTGACGTTGCGGATGCCGTAGACGAAGCGGAACGACAGAATGAACCAGGTGTTGTAGCGGCGCAGGAACCCGAGCGCGATGTCGACCGGGCCGCGGTGCCTGGGAAAGCGCGCCAGCAGCCTCTGGCCGTAGCGCCGGCCGATGAAGAAATAGAACTGGTCGCCGGCGAAGCTGCCGAGCCAGGCCGAGACGATCAGGAGCCTGAGGTCGAGGACGCCCTGCTGCGCGGCCGCGCCGGCAAAAATCACGAAGGTTTCGCCCTCGAGGAACGTCAGGACGAAGGTGAGGGGATAGAACCAGGCGCCGTGATCGGCGATGAGCTGATTGACGTCGACGTCCACGGCCGGGCGGTTTCCTGTTTTCCTTGGCCCTCCGGGCGCGTGTCCCGCGGGCGGCGCACGTTACCACGGCGCCCCGCGCGCGGCCCAGGACTATCGCGCCGTCTTCGTGGGCGGGCCCTTCAGCTCGACGACGTTGCCGTCGGGGTCTTCGATGTAGACCGAGGGGCCGTCGCCCGCCGCGCCGAAGCGCAGGCGCGGCTCGCCCATGGCGATGCCGCGACGCCGCAGATGCGCCCGCAGGCGCTTCTCGTCGAACCGCGCCAGACAAAGGGCCAGGTGGTCCATGTTGCGCCCGCCCCGCGGCCTGGGCGCGGCGCCGCCGGCCCGGCCGAGCGGCCCTTTCAGGTCCACGAGGTCGATGAGCTGCGCGCCGGCGCGAACGTGCACCAGCCCCAGCTTGGGCTGGCGGTGGATCACCTCGAGGCCCAGCACGCGGCGATAGAAGCGGATCGACCGCTTGAGGTCGCGCACGCGCAGCACCACATGGTCCATGCCCAGGACGCGGGGCGGGGCCGGCGGCCGGCGGGCGGGTTTCCTCGTCGCCACGGGTGCCCTTTCCTCCTTGCACTTGGGGGGCGCCGACCGCGCCCGGCCGGGGTAGAATGCAGGCCATGACCGACGCCGTGCAAGATCGCCTGCCGATTTCCGTGCTGACCGGGTTCCTCGGCAGCGGCAAGACCACGCTGCTGAAGCACCTGCTCGGGCATCCCGGCATGGGCGAGACCGCGGTCATCATCAACGAGTTCGGCGAGGTCGGCCTCGACCACCTGCTGGTGCGCGCGGCGTCCGAGGACATGCTGGTGCTGAACAGCGGCTGCTTGTGCTGCACCGTGCGCGGCGACCTGGTCAACGCGCTGCGCGATCTGTTCCTGAAGCGCGCCCGCGGCGAGGTGCCGCAATTCAAGCGCGTGGTGGTCGAGACCACGGGCCTGGCCGATCCCGCGCCGGTGCTGCACACCCTCATGAACGATCCGCTGGTGGCCGCCCGCTTCCGCCTCGACGGCGTGATCGCCACGGTCGACGCCGTCAACGGCGAGCTTCAGTTGGACCGGCACATGGAGTCGGTCAAGCAGGCGGCGGTGGCCGACCGCCTGCTGGTGACGAAGCAGGACATCGCGGCGCTGGCGCAAGTGACGGCGCTGGAGCGGCGCCTCAAGGGGCTCAACCCCGGCGCGCCGGTCTTCGCCGTGGCGCACGGGCGGATCGAACCGGGCCGGCTGTTCGACGCCGGGCTCTACGACCCCGAGAAAAAGACTTCCGACGTTCGCAGGTGGCTGCGTGCCGAAGCCTACGAGCAGCACGGGCCGGCGGCGGACAACCACGGGCACGACCACGGGCACGACCATGGCCACGACCATGGCCACGACCACGGACACGGTCCCGGCGCGCTCGACGTCAACCGCCACGACGCTCGCATCCGCGCATTCTGCCTCAACCACGACAGGCCGATCGTATGGGAATCGCTCGCGTCGTGGGTCGACGCGCTGCTGGCGGCGCACGGCGAGAACGTGCTGCGCCTGAAGGGCATCATCGACGTCGCGGGCGAGCCCAACCCCGTGGTGATCCACGGCGTGCAGCACCTGTTCCACCCCCCGGCGATGCTCGACGCGTGGCCGTCGGACGACCGGCGCACGCGCATCGTGCTGATCGCGCGCGACATGAACCCGGCCGACGTCGACCGGATGTTCCGCAACATCGCCGCCGCGGATGCGCCGGCCGAGGCGCCGGCGGAGAGGCTTTAGCGGCCGGGCACGCCCTTCGTCGTCGAATACTCGAAGTGCAGCGCTTCGCCGGGATGCACGCGCGAAAACATCGCATGCGCCGCCTGCGCGGCCTCGGCGAAGCCAGTGAGGATCAGCTTCAGCTTGCCTTTGTAGTGCGCGATATCGCCCGCCGCGTAGATACCCGGCGCCGAGGTCTCGGCGGTCGCCGGATCGACGACGATGTGGTTGCGCTCCAGGTTCAGTCCCCAGCCCGCGATCGGGCCCAGGGTCATCGCCAGGCCGAAGAAGGGCAGCAGGAAATCGGCCTCGATCCGCCGCTGGGCGCCGTCGAGCGACTTGACGATCACCGCGGCCAGCGTCCGCCCGTCGCCCTCGAGCGCGTCGAGCTGGTAGGGCGCCACCAGTTCGATTTTCCCCGCATCGGAAAGCTCCTTCAGCCGGCGCGCGCTCTCCGGCGCGGCGCGGAACCTGTCGCGCCGGTGCACCACGACCGTCTTGGCCGCGACCGCTGCGAGCGACAACGCCCAATCGACCGCCGAATCGCCGCCGCCCGCGATCACCACGCGCTTGTTCCGGAAGTCCTCGCGCCGCGTCACCAGGTAGCGCACCGCGCCGCCTTCGTAGGCTTCGATGCCCCGGAGCGGCGGCCGGTTGGGCCCGAACGCGCCGACGCCGGCGCAGATCAGCACCGCGCGCGCCTCGATCCGCTCGCCCCCGCCCGTCGTCAGCACGAATCCTCCCTCGGTGCGCTCCAACGCGGTCACCTGCTGGCCGAGGTGGAACGTCGGCTTGAACGGCGCCGCCTGTTCCTTGAGGCGCT
>Ga0114930_10001678_pt1 | contig 20758 bp, 23 predicted proteins | sample AnhtaG_FD_87300 | JGI IMG/M metagenome (GOLD analysis project Ga0114930, IMG submission 87300) | Deep subsurface microbial communities from Anholt, Denmark to uncover new lineages of life (NeLLi) - Anholt_01485 metaG | ecosystem: Environmental > Aquatic > Marine > Oceanic > Sediment | place... | reverse complement strand
GGCAAATCAATTCTAATTCTTTCAATATTAGTAGCTTTGCCGGTTTCAGGATCGATATCTATTAGAACCCCGCAGAATTTAATATCTTCTTTAGCTATACGAAATCTCTTAGGAATCTGGGTTAGAAAACGGGTAATAGCATCCTCTTTTTTAATTCCTATGACTGAATTGTGTGCTCCAGTCATACCTGTATCAGTTATATATGCAGTGCCTCCGGGCAGAATAGTCTCATCTACGGTCTGAACGTGAGTATGGGTGCCGATGACTGCGGATACTCTTCCGTCCAGATACCAACCTAAAGCTATCTTCTCTGAGGTGGCTTCTGCATGCAAATCTACTATGATTATATTTGTCTCCTGATTTAATTTTTCTATCTCCTGGTCAGCTACTCGAAAAGGGCAATCGATTTCTTTGATAAAGACCCTTCCCTGAATATTTAAAACCCCGATCTTGGTTCCATCCTTTAACTGGTATATAACCGAACCTTTTCCCGGATTCTGGGGAGGATAGTTAGCCGGGCGTAAAAGATTCTCGTTTTTATTCAGATATTCATAGATGTCTTTCCGGTCCCAGATATGGTTACCTGAGGTCAAAACGTTTACCCCATAACTATATACCTTAGAGGCGATCTCCTTGGTCAGTCCAAATCCACCGGCGGCATTCTCCACATTAGCCACCACAAAATCTATCTGTTTTTCCTTTTTTAAATCCGGCAATGCCTGGGAAATAGCCCACCTTCCCGGCTTTCCTATCAGATCTGCAATTACAAGTATTTTCAAATCGACTCCTTTTAATTAGATAAAAAACCAAAGCTTATTTAAAACAAAAAGATGAAGTTAATCAAGAAAAAAATCGAGGTGAAGCAAAAAATGTGGCTATTTCACCTCGAAAAAGGTGTTAGGTTTTTAACCTTTTCCAGTGCTTGCCATCCGCCTGTGGCGGACTGACCTGGTTCGCCCTCTGGCGAATCGGGTCAGGGGACCCGACAGTCACATGAAGGAGGGGCGTATGGGCAATACGCCCCTGCACGCTATTTGGCGTATTCTATTGCCCTGGTCTCTCTTATAACGGTTACCTTTATCTGTCCGGGATATTCCATCTCTGATTCGATCTTCTTGGCAATATCCTGGGCCAGATCAGCCGCTCCGCTATCGTCTATGTGTTCATGTTCCACAATTATTCTTATCTCTCTGCCAGCCTGTATAGCATAGGCCTTGGTAACCCCTCTAAAAGAATCAGCCAACTCCTCCAATTTCTCCAGCCGTTTAATATATCCTTCTAAGGTTTCCCTGCGGGCACCTGGGCGAGCGCCTGAGACCGCATCTGAAGCCTGAACCAGAACCGAATAGGGGGATTCCATAGGAGCCTCCTCATGGTGGGACAGAATGGCATTTAAGATGTAAGGATGTTCCCCGTATTTCTGGGCAATATTGTATCCGATCTGAGAATGAGTTCCTTCAGTCTCCTTGTCCACTGCTTTACCGATATCATGCAAAAGTCCTGCTCTTTTGGCCATATTTGCATCCAGCTCCAGTTCAGCCGCCATCAGACCGGCTAAGAAGGCCAGCTCTTTGGAATGCTGGAGTACATTTTGACCATAGCTGGTTCGATATTGAAGCTTACCTAAGAGTTTAATTAGTTCCGGATGAAGCCCATGGATCCCTACATCAAAACAGGACTGTTCCCCAGTCTCCCGGATAATCACCTCCATCTCTTTTTGAGTTTTAGCTACAATATCCTCAATCCGGGCTGGATGAATCCTGCCGTCTAAAATTAACTTTTCCAGTGCCATCCTGGCAATCTCTCTTCGGATAGGGTCATACCCTGAGAGTATCACTGCCTCCGGAGTATCATCCACTATAACATCTATGCCGGTTGAAGTCTCAAAAGTCCGGATATTCCTCCCCTCCCTTCCGATGATCCTTCCCTTCATCTCGTCATTAGGAAGGCTCACCACAGAAACCGTAGATTCAACCGTATGGTCAACTGCACATCTCTGAATAGCGGAGATGATGATATTTTTTGCTTCTTTTTCCGCGGTCTCTTCAGCTTTTTCTTTGATCTCTTTTATTAGCTGAGTCGCCTCCTGTCGAGCCTGGTTCTCCAAGTTTGTCATCAATAACTTTTTAGCTTCCTCAGCTGTCATCTGAGCGATCCTCTCCAATTGCCTGTTCTGATCAGTTATCAGGCGATTTAACTCCTCATCTCGGACTCGGACAGCCTTTTCCCTGGCATAAAGTACCTTCTCTCTATTCTGAATCTCCCGCTCTTTTTTGTTAAGGATATCCACCTTACGGTCCAGATTAATTTCCTTTTCATGTAGCCTTTTCTCTATCCTCTGGAATTCTATCTTTTTATTAGCCAACTCCCTTTCGAAATTAATCTTAGCCTTATACCGTTCATCCTTAGCTTCTAAGACTGCCTCTTTCTTCTTTATCTCTGCTTCCTTCTCTGCCTCCAGGACAATCTTTTTTGCCAGCTCTTCTGCTTTAGCCAGCTTGGTTTCCCCGATCCTTCGGCTAACAAACCAGCCTATAAAAAATGACAGAACTGCAATCCCGACTCCCAAAACTATCAGCGTAATAACCATTTTCTCCTCCTTCAAAACAAAAACCCACTTAGCTTGTAAACTTTCAGCCTGCTAAACAGCATTCTGAAAGACCTCAAGTTAAGTGGGGTTATTCTTAGCTAAAAAACTATTCTTCTATCAGCTTAGCATCTAACCACTCTATCAAAGATTGGGTTTTCTCTTCAACTTCAGAGAGTTTCTTTTCCTTATCTTCCCTTTCCTTGAAAAGCTCATCTGCAATATTTAAAGCGGCTAAGACCGCAATCTGAGCCTGGTTACGGGCAGGGATTTTCTCTGCTATCTCTTTCATTTTTCGGTCAACATATCCTGCTACCCTTTGAACATAACCTATGTCTGCTTCAGACCTTATAGGATATTCCTGTCCGTAGATATTTACTCTTATGTTTTGTTTTTTTTCTTCGTGAAACTCTTGAGACATCCTGAGTTATCTAAAAATAGTTTAATTTTTTTTCCACTTAACTTGATTTGTATTAAATTCGTACCTTAACTATAATAAAGGATTGATTTAAGTTTGTCAAGTCAAAAAATTTATTCAGTGATATTTAATCGGGCTAAAAGATTCTCTATCCTCCTTTTAACCTTTTCCTCCTTATTCTTTATACTTTCCTGCTTCTCCTTTATTTGAGCCTTAAGCCGACTATTTTCCTGAACTAAGATCTTATTTTTTTCCTCAATTTCAAAAACTTTGGATGAGAGGGTGCTATAGGAGCTACCCACTTGCTTATTCTCCTCTTTTAATCTATCGACCAGTTCCAGAACCTTATTAATCTTTTGCTCTAATTTTTCTAAGCTCTCCCACAGCATAAAACCTCCTTTTTACTGCCTGAGCTCGGCTCCGAAACTTGTTTTCAGACCCTCAACGATTTTTTTATGCACCTTTTCGACTTCCTCCTCAGTAAGGGTCCTCTCCCCAGAGCGATACCAGATTGTATAGGCTAAACTCTTTTTGCCTGCAGGCACCTGCGCTCCCCTATAAAGATCAAAAAGATAAACTTTCTCCACCAGTTCACCCCCAAATTCCTGGATTGCCTTTTCCAGATCTTTAGATAAAATTCCCTTCTCCACCACCAGGGAGATATCTCTTTCTACTCTTGGGAATCTGGGAAGAACAGCGTAAAAACTTGGTGGCGGGATAATCTCTGAAAGGGTTTGAAAATCTATCTCCGCTAAAAAAATCTCTTGTTCAATATCAAAAAGTTTCAAAATCTCATCTGATATTTTTCCTAAACTGCCTAAGACCTTGCCCTGACTCTGAAGCTCAAAGCTAATCTCTTCTAAAAAAAGATTTGAACTTTTCGGTAAAAAGGTGAACTCTTCTACCCTTAACTCACAGAGTAGCTCTCCTAAAATACCTTTAAGATCATAAAAATCTACTTTTTTTTCTTTCTCTCCCCAGAAAATTGGAGTCTTTCTACCACAAAGAGCTATTTCTAACTGGAGCCTTTCCTCTGGCAGGTTTTCATCTTTTGACCAGTAGACTTTTCCTAATTCAAATATCCTCAGGTCATTTTCTTTTCTGTTAAGATTCCAGGAGATTACGGAGAGAAGGTTATAGCTTAAGGAGGTGGTTAAAAGGGAGAGTTCTTCGTTTAAAGGATTAAGAATTTTTATCCCTTTTCTTGAGGGACTGATCCTGGACATTTTCACTGGATCGACTAAGTTATTGGAAACAATCTCAAATAAGCCCTTGCCCACTAAGAGACTTTTGATCTTTCGGATGAGTCTTTCTTCCTCAGATATTGGGGTGAAAAGCTCACCCCCGGCTCTGGAGAGGCTTTCAATCTTATCGTAGCCGTAAATCCGAGCCACTTCCTCGATAAGGTCTACTTCTCGGATCAAATCAGGTCTGAAAGTTGGAACTTCTACAGATAAGGCATCAGGTTCTTTTCCCCTAACTTTTATCTCTAAATTTTCAAAGATCTCACCAATCTCCTTCTGCTCAATTTCAACCCCTAAGATCTTGGAACATCTTTCAGGCCTGAAAGAAATTCTTAAAGGAAAGACAGGTTCTGGATAGTTGTCCACAACCCCTTTTAAGATCTTACCCACACAGAGATTTGCTATAAGCTGTGCCGCCCTATTAGATGCCTTTACCACCATATTTGGATCTGCCCCTCTTTCAAACCTGTAGGAAGCTTCAGTATTTAAGCCTAAAGAAATCCTTCCTCTGCGGATTACCCTGGGATCAAAATAAGCACTCTCCAGAAGAACATTTTTAGTCTTCTCAGTAACTTCGCTTTCCAACCCCCCCATTATCCCGGCAAGGGCTACTGGCTTACTCCCGTCTGTGATAAGAAGAACTTCAGGATTTAAAACCCTTTCTATTTCATCTAAAGTAAAAAAAATCTCCTTCTCTTTTGCCCGGCGGATTAAAACCTTCTCATGTGGTTTTTCTGGGAAGGTAGTAAAAAGATCATAATCAAAAGGATGTAACGGATGGCCTGTTTCCAGCAACACGAAATTGGTGACATCAACAACATTATTAATCGTTCTCATTCCACAGCACTCCAATCTTCTTCGGAGCCAGAAAGGTGATTTGCCGATTTTCACCTTCTTTATGACTCTGGCTGCATATCTGGGACAGCCTAAAGGATCTTCGATCAAAACCTCCACCCATTCTGAGGCAGGTTCTTCTATCTCTTTGATATCGTAATTTGGTTTCTTTAGCTCGCCTTTGGCGAGTGCCGCTATATCTCTGGCTATCCCGATCAGGGAGGAGGCATCTGGACGATTAGGGGTTAAATCTAAGTCTAAAATATAATCCTCTAAGGCTAAGGCTTGATTCAAATGTTCTCCGATCTTTTGATCCTCCTCTAAGATCATTATCCCTTCGAACTCCTCACCAATTCCCAATTCTTTCTCAGAGCAGAGCATCCCATAAGAATCAACCCCTTTCAAGGTCGTCTTTTCTATCTGGATACCAGAAGGAAGTTTTGCCCCGATCAAAGCTACAGGGACCTTCACTCCTGCTACCACGTTTCTTGCTCCGCAGATTACCTGCAAAGCCTCTTTTCCTGTATCAACTAAGCAAATGGAAAGTTTTTCTGCCTCAGGGTGTTTTTCGATCTTTTTTATCTGTCCTACTACAACCTTTTCCAATCCCTTACCCCAGGGATGGATCGATTCGACCTCTAAACCGGCTAAGGTTAACCTGTCTGCCAGTTCCTCGGGTGACCAGTTAAAATCAACCAATTCCTTTAGCCATTTATAGCTTGCTTTCATATCAAAACTGTTTTAAAAACCTTATATCATTCTCATAGAACAGACGGATATCATCAACCCGGTATTTTGACATCGCAATCCGGTCCACTCCCAATCCGAAGGCGTAGCCAGAATACCTCTCTGGGTCATAACCTACGGCTCTGAAAACTTCTGGATCAATCATCCCCGCTCCCAAGACCTCAAGCCAGCCCCGATATTTACAAACGCTACAGCCTTCCCCCTTACAGATAATGCATCTGATATCCACCTCAGCTGAAGGTTCGGTAAAAGGGAAAAAACTTGCCCGGAATCTAAGCTCTGCATCTTTACCAAAAAATTCTCTTACAAATGCAACTAAAACTCCTTTCAGATCCGTGAAAGTCACCTCCTCATCCACATAAAACCCTTCTATCTGATAAAAAAGACAAAAGCTCCGGGCATTTATTGCTTCATGTCTATACACTCTTCCTGGAACTAAGATCTTAACCGGGGGCTTTTTTTTCTCAAAAACTCTGACCTGTACCGGAGAGGTATGGGTTCTGAGGATCAAATCTTCACTCAGATAAAATGTGTCCTGCATATCTCTGGCTGGATGATCCTGAGGAAAGTTCAAAGCATCGAAATTATAATAGTTGGTCTCTATATCTGGTCCCTTTACCACTTCAAACCCCATTCCATAGAATATCTCCACTATCCGTTCTAAAACCTGAGTGAGAGGGTGAAGTTTTCCTTCCCAGCTTTTCCGGCCGGGTAGGGTGAAGTCAATGAACTCTGCCGGAGCTTTCTTTTCCTTCAGGGCTTGGGCTTTTGCTTGGAAAAGCTCATCCAATTTTCTTTTTACCTGATTTGCCTTTTCACCTGCCTGAGGTCTTAGATCTAAAGGGAGTTCTTTCAACTCCTTCATCAGCAGGGAAAACTTACCTTTTCGGCTCAGATAATCAGATTTGAGCTTTTCAAGTTCTCTAAGATCTGAGATAGAGTTTAGTCTGATTATTACAGCCTCTTCTATCTCTTCTAATCTTTTTAAAAAAATCATCTCTTTTTTTCTCAAAAGATCATGTCGTCCGAGCTTTGACCTTGGCCAGCTCTACCAATTTTTCAAAAGTATTCAGATCTTTAACTGCTATCTCCGAGAGGATTTTCCTATCCAGTATCACCCCGGCTTTCTTTAGGCCAGCGATAAAGGTACCATAAGTTAGATCAAAGAGCCTGGCAGCCGCATTTATCCTGCTGATCCAGAGCTTACGGAAATCTCTCTTCTTGGTTCTTCTATCCCGGTAAGCATAGGCTTTTGCCCGGGCTACCGCTTCTTTGGCGGTACGATATAACCTACTGCGGCCCCCATAGTATCCTCTGGCTTGTTTCAGTATCTTTTTCCTTCTTCTTCTGGATGCAACCCTATGGGTAGCTCTGGGCATCTTCTCCTCCTATAAATTATAATCTGTTAAAAACACTTTACCCCTCTCAAACGGAGAGTAATCTTTTAATTCTTGCTTGATCTGCTTTGCTGACTAAGACTCTTTTTCTTAATTTCCTCTTTCGCTTGGAGGTTTTACTGGTAAGGATGTGACTTAAAAAGGCTTTGCTTCTTTTGACTTTGCCTTTACCAGTAAGCTTGAACCTTTTTTTGGCACTCTTAGATGTTTTGATCTTAGGCATTATCTAGATCTCTTTTTTAAAAGTTGATACTTTATCCTTTAGGCGTAAAAGTCAGAGAAAGGCTTCGACCTTCAAACTTAGCTTTCTGCTCAACTATCCCCAAGTCTCTTAGATTCTCCTCTAACCTCTGGAGGATATTATGGCCCAATTCCTGATGAGCCATCTCCCGGCCCCGAAATTGCACAAAAACTTTTACCTTATGCCCCTTTTCTAAAAATTCTCGTACATGTCTAAGTTTAAACTGATAATCATGTTCCTCGATCTTAGGTCTTAGTCTCATCTCCTTTAGATGAATAACATGCTGTTTCTTTTTGGCGCTCTTAGCCTTTTTATTCAATTCATATTTATATTTTCCATAATTCATAATCTTACAAACCGGGGGCTTAGCTGTGGGAGAGATCTCCACCAAGTCATACCCCTTATCTAAGGCTATTTTCAATGCTTCCCGGGTAGGAATAATTCCGATCTGCTCCCCGGTTGTATCAATCAGCCTTACCTGAGGAACCCTTATCCTTTCGTTCACCCGAATAAATTTAGCTGCTATACCTCTCACCTCCTCTAAGTTTTAATTTTTAGAATTGACCTCTTGTTCGATCTTTACTATTATCTCTTCTAATCTGAACTCCCCTAAATCCCCTGATCCATGTCTGCGGACTGAAACAGTCTTTTTCTCTTCTTCCTTCTTACCTAAGATAAACATATAGGGTATCTTTTCTAACTCAGCCTCCCTGATCTTATAATTTATCTTCTCATTTCTGTCGTCCACTTTAACCCTTAGCCCTTTATGTTCTAACTTTCTCCTTACGTCCTGAGTATATATATGTTGGTCTTGAGTTAGGGGAAGAAGGGCAATTTGAACCGGTGAAAGCCATATCGGAAAAGCACCAGCATAGTGCTCTATCAAAAGCCCGAAAAAACGCTCCAATGAACCCAGAAGGGCTCGATGGATCATTATCGGCCTTTGAAAAGACCCGTCTTTACCCACAAAACGCAGGTCAAACCTCTCAGGAAGATTGAAGTCAAACTGCAGGGTAGTACATTGCTGGGCTCGGCCCAGCAGGTCTTTTATCTTCAGGTCAATCTTCGGACCATAAAAGGCACCTCCTCCCTCATCCAGCTTAAAGGGGAGGTTGTGTTTTAAAAGGGCCTGCCTTAAACCCTCAGTGGCTTTTTCCCAAGTAGAGGGATCGCCTATATATTTTTCTGGACGAGTAGCTAAGTATACCTCATAATCCTTGAAACCAAAAGCTTTCAGGAAAAACAAAGTGAAATCAAGTAATCTCAAGATCTCTTCCTCTAACTGCTCTAATTGACAGAATATATGGGCATCATCCTGGGTAAATCCTCTTACCCTTAAAAGTCCATGTAGAACTCCGGAGCGCTCATATCTATAGACCGTGCCTAACTCAGCCCATCTTATAGGGAGTTCCCTATAACTTCTCAGCTTCGATTTGTAGACTAATATATGGAAAGGACAATTCATAGGTCTTAGCTCATATTCTTCCTCCTCGATTTTTATGGGTGAGTACATATATTCGGAATAGAAATCAGTATGCCCGCTTTTCTTCCAGAGTTCTAATTTAGCTATATGCGGAGTATATAAAAGCTCATAACCAGCCTTATAATGTTCTTTTACCCAGAAATCCTCAATCAGCCGGCGGATCAAAGCCCCCTTAGGATGCCAGAAAATCAGTCCTCCTCCGGCTTCCTCGTAAATATTATAAAGATCTAACTCCCGACCTAATTTGCGGTGGTCCCTTCTCTTAGCTTCCTCCAACCTCTGGAGAAATCCATTTAATTCTTCCTGGGTGGGAAACGAAACTCCGTAGATCCTCTGAAGCATCGGATTTTTTTCGCTTCCTCTCCAGTAAGCACCTGCTACCTGCAGGAGTTTGAAAGCCTTGATTTTACCAGCAGAAAACAGATGAGGGCCGCGACAAAGATCTACAAAATTTCCCTGTCTGTAGATACTGACCTTTTCGCTATCCAGTTCGGTAATCAATTCTAATTTATATTTCTCCCCCTTCTCTTTAAAAAGCTTCAAGGCTTCGCTTTTAGGTAGCTCTTCTCTTTCAAAAGGGAGGTTTTCTTTAATAATCTCCTTCATCCTCTTCTCGATTTTCTCCAGATCATCAGGGGTGAAGGGGTCTTTCTTATCGAAATCATAATAGAACCCTTCTTCTATTGCCGGACCTATACCTAACTTAACATCAAGGAAAAGGTCTTGAACCGCTTGAGCCATTATATGTGCGGTGCTATGCCAGTAAGCTTGTTTACCTTCAGAATCCTCAAAAGTTAAGAGCTTTAAACTCTTCCCTGGAGCTAAATCAACGATAGCAGTGAGGTCTTTAAGCTCTCCATCCACTTTTGCGATTAAGTATTTTTCGACTTCCTCTATACGATCGGTTTGAGCTAAGCGCTTCAAACTCTCAAGCAATTTCTCTTTTTTTACCACTTCATTCTCCTAAAAAAGCCTATAAAAAATCACCCCAAAAAGGGGTTAGATACTCCCTCAAATTTAAACTTACTACGAACTAGGAACCATTAACTGTTTACTTTTTTCCTGGTGGGCGATACTGGGATCGAACCAGTGACCTCTTGCATGTCAAGCAAGCACTCTAACCAACTGAGCTAATCGCCCTGTCTACCTTAATGTGATCTTTCCGCCTACAAGCGGGACACTCTAACCAACTGTGCTAATTGTTCTTTACAGGATCAAAGAATTTTTTTAAAACCAAATGCGTTTTTTCCAGATAGCAATATAAATTCAACCTCAATCTCTGTCAAGTGAAAACAAGGTTACTTATTTTATATCGGAATGATCCAAATAGGATTGAATTATTCTTTCTCCATTAAGGCTTAATTCTTTTTATCAAAATATTAAAAATTGACTCTGTAAGGCAATTCCGAGGATAGATAGAATATAAACTTAAGAAATCTACCCTACACTTCAGAGAGTCTCAAGAAGACCTCGGATTTCTCAAATTCATCTTTTAGCTGAGAGAGATAGAAGGGAATTTTATCTTTTTCCAATCCAAGTATTGTCCAGCACTCACTCTCCAGATTGCTAACGCAGGTAATACGAGGGTCGTTATTCAGTCGACAACTCAGATAATCTGCTAAATGGATTATCATGACTGACTCTTTATATGAGCTGGCTTGTTTAGGCTGATGATGGAATCTAACCGCTTGGTAAAGCTCTATAGATAAACCAGAGTTGAGGATAAAATCTGCTCCTATCTCTGTATGATCCAGCTCCTTTTCACATAGACATTTTTCTGGTTCTACTGGATCATTATAGGTTCTACCTTTAAAACCTTTTAGAGTTTGAGAAGAGATTTGTTTAGAGGAAAAGATAACTAAACTACCAAGATCATGTAAAAGGCCCAGGGTGAAAAGATTGTCTAACTTCAGAGGTTTATGGGGATAAAGATAGCGTCCAATCATCCTGGAAGCACAGGCACAAGCTAAGGAGTGACGATAGAGTTCCTCCTGATACTCCTGTTCAAAAGAAGTTACATAGGTGGATAAAACCAGCTTTTTAATCTTTTCTATCCCTAAAATAGGCAAGGCTTGCCTAACACCGATTAATCTCTTACAATTATCTAACCGAGATAGATTGACCAACTTTAAAGCCTTAAAAGATAAGGCCGGGTCCTCCGAAACAAGAGAAACGATCTCATAAATGGAGCTGTAAGGATCAGTTATCAAGCGGATAAGTTCCTGGAAGACCAGATTAGGAGTAGGTAGATTATCTCCAATTTTGCTAACCAGAAACTTCTTTCCATTTTCAGTAGAAATGGACTTTTCCATCTTAAGAGTACTTTTTCGGGAGGCTTTAAAATAAAAAAAGGGAAGCTACTAAATCAATACATCTATGATTCTCTCAGCTACTTTAGAATAAACCTCAGTTCGGGAATAATATCCTTGAGCCAGTCTAATCTTTGCCTCTTTTATTTTTTCTTCACGAATGTCTAAGGTAAAATGCGATTTTTTATCTGTGTTCGTGGATGACAAGCCTGGAGGGGTTGACTTTCGGAAATTTTTTAGATTATTGATGTTTCTGGTCTCAAGTTTCTGTTTGGAATAAGCTGGGTTCAGGAGATTTATTTGGGGTAGATTAGAGGCTATACCAGGATTAGTATAGATCTGATTGATCTCAGATTTAGCCTGTAACTCTTTGGTATTTCTGGAGATATATAACTCATCTTCCTTAGAGTTTGAGATGTCTTTGCTTTTTGCTGAACCAATTTTAAAGTTCAGGCCTATTTTTTGAACCTTCATTTTCTATTACCTCTATTATGATTATCGTCTCTGAATTTTAAAACTTAAACCTTAATTTATTTAGTAGAGACGTATTGCCATACGTCTACCTTTTACGGGAATTTTTTTGAGTTCTTTTCTTTAATTGACTGAAAATAGAATGCTGGGTTTTGTAGTCACTACTTTTAAGCACAACCTGTCTCCCTAATTTTTTCCCCGGATTGATTAGGAGTGGAGCCAAGAGATTTAGCTGAGCTTGTTTAATATCAGCAGGCAGGGTGACTATAACATAGATTTCCACACTTTTTAAATTAGCTGCCTTTATCTCCTGGAGCTCTTTTTGAGCTATCTCCGGCTTATAACCCCGGAAAAAAATAAAAGGGTCAACTAAAAGAAAGGCTAAATCCGGCCTCTGGATAGACTGCAGCCACAAAAAAGGCTCATCCTCTTTTAGCTTCAGAAAAATAAATTTCTTTTCCTGTGGGAAGCCGTAAATTCCCTTGCTGAAATTATAAACCTCTTTTGAAGAGAAAGAGATCTTGCCAAAACGTGAAGTTAAAATCTGCATCTGCCCCCCTTTTTTAAATTAGTAAATGCGGGGGCTAATTCTCCTCAAAGTAAACAAAGCTGGTATCAACCACTTCTGAAGAAAAAAGAGTTCTTTGGCTTCGGTCTTTATTTGATTTAGAGTCTGATTTCTCCTTTTCCTTCTTGAAGGAAAAAACAGCTTTGTTATGAGTTTTAAGATTAAGTTTATTTTGTTTTTTGAAAAACATATTATTTTTAAACCATTGATTTCATTTTTTCATAGCCACTTTAGTGGCCTAAGACTCGACTAATGTCGGTTTGAAAGTTTCTGAACTTTCATTCAAAGGGCCCATTCATACTCTCCCCCTTCCATCAAACTGTTTAAGATACTGTGGGTCTCAGGCTTAAAGGAGAAGAAAAGTTTATTCTGGATCATCCTGTTTTCTCCTGGGCTTCTGTTTCAGCTTTACTCTAACCGCCTTAGCCATCTGGGTTACTCCCTCTTTCCCTATCTGGGCGGCTTTTTTGTTCTCCTCTTGTATCTTGAAATAGACCTCCTCCCTGTGAACCACCACCTTTTGAGGTGCGATGATTCCCAGTCTTACCTGTCTTCCGTGAATGCCTAAGACTGTTATCTTGATGTCATCACCAATGGTAATACTCTCCCCTAACTTTCTGGTAAGAATTAGCATCTTTATCTCTCCTCTTTAGAGTGTAGGCTCTCTACTTAGCACAGATGGTAAAAAATGACAGAAGAAAAATTCTTAATCTCCTGCTTGAGACGGATAGCCCCTTCGCATAACAAACGTTTATGAACCAAGTTTCGGATCTTTTTACCTTTGTCTCCAATTATAAAGATATTGCCAGCCGATCTTATTTCCGCAGTAGTAACATTTCCTATGGATCTCCGAATGGATCCATTCTGGACAAATTCGGACTTTGTTTTCTGTGTAAATTTTATCTTCCCTAAATCGGAGGATTTCCCCCTTTTTTCAATTGCACTTGTGGACGAACCTGCTCTTGCTTTAGGAAGAGAATTGACCTTTTTTAACTCGCCAATCCCTGTGAGAATATAAAACATAAACTTTACTTCCTAATCTCTTTATCCCACTTTATCTAAGATCAAGGAAGGTTTAGCCTTTCCCTGGTTTTTAGATGAATCTTTCAAATAAGAAGTCGGAGAAGTATCAATCAAAAATTTTATACCATGGTCAATATATCCCATTGACTCTTTTATCAACTCTTCATTTTTTTTCCTCTGAATCTCAACTTTACGATGCAGTTCTAATAAGGTCTTCTGTAGCTCGTCCAATTTTGAAGAATAAGAACTATCCAAAAGCTGGATCAATTTGGAAAGAGAGGTTTTCTCATGATCGATTTTAAGGTCTTTAGAAAGCCAGGCGGTGATCTCCCTTCTATTTTTTTCTAACTGTTTAGCCTGGATGATAGCCTGTTCTTGTTTGTGAATGGATTCCCCCAAGAGATCAAAACGATTATTAATCAGACATTCCTCTTCTTCGGTGAGAAGTCTGAGAAAATTCTCTAAAGAATCCACCTCTTTATGGATTAGTTCGATCAGGCTGACGAATTGCTTTTCCAATTACCCTCCCTTTTGAAGAGCCCCCGTATTATTTTAATCGGCAGATCTAACTAAGAGTTTAGCCTTCAGGTACTATATAGACCGGTTCAGATTTGATCTTGAAACTTGCTTTATCCGGCTCTGCAGATTTGAGACCGTAAGGGAGGAGCAAGCCTATAAGAATAATCAATATTATCAAGACAAACTGTGATCTTGACATAATTCTCCTCTAAAATCCTTTTTATGTTTTAGCAACTTGTATGCCCTCCTTTTTAAAATTATCTCATCCCGGGCTTAATAGTTAACTCGTTATCCCCCAAATTATTAGGACTTGCCCCCTATCTATTTTTTGAGCCTGTATGGATCTAAGGTCAAATCTGGATTTAATCTGCAGAATTTTCTTCCTCTTTTTTTAAATTATTTTCTTTCAGGACAAATCCTTACTCAGACTAACTTATTATCGATAGAAATCGACCTAAGTCTTTTCATGATTAAAAGGATTCTCTGACTTTCAGCCAAAATCCTTTCCAGATATTCTTCGATCTTCTCCTCAATTACTTTATTCCTCTGGAACTCTATTTCGCCATATTGATTAATAGAATAAATCCCCCCTACCTCCATTCGCACTAACTTTATAAGTTTGTTTATCTCCATGGTGGCTTTGGAGGCCTGGTTAACCAAATCCAGCACATCTTCAGTGATTTTGGCTGGTAGATAATTTTTTGCCCGGGCAGTAGCTGAGGCTAAGTTTAAAGCAATCCCCTTAACCTGTTCCACAAAATTCTCCATAGAGTTGAGGACTTCTTCCATCTCTACAAATGAGTTCTTCTCCTTTAATTTCTCCGTGGGGAGGGGGCCTCCCTTATTTTTCTCATTCATCTTAACCTCTTAACAGAACACGAATTTTTTCTTTAATTTCCTCAAGGTTGGAAGATTTAACCAGATAAGCATCCGCTAACCAGGTCTGAAAATTATTCTTATAAGTGGAATAGGCTGAATTTAAAATAACCGGTAGGTCTTTATTCTGTTTCTTTAACAAAGATAAGGTTTGTAAACCGCTGTCATCTCCAGAAAGCTTTATATCTAAAACAACCAAATTTATCTTTTCTCTTTCAGCAATCTCTAAGGCTTGGGTGCTATTCCTGGCTAACTTGACCCCATACCCTTCCTCCATAAGCTCTTTCTGATAAAGGTCCAGGATATGTTCCTCATCATCGACTATTAGAATGTTTTCCATCCCTGCCTCCTTTTGAAAAAAATTTTATCTCCAGATAGAACCTTTCTTTCTCCTCAGTGTGGTATTTTATAGTTCCACCTAATTTTTGGATGAGGGCTGAAGTCAGAGTGAAACTTGAGCTTTTCACTTGTTCAGAAATTGCGTTTGCAGGCAAAAGGCTTAGAGAAAGAATAATCTCATCCTTGAAAAGACGAGTGGCGATATTCAGAGAGCCGCCAGAACCAGAACTGGAGAGCATATACCTAAGTAGATTGATCAAGGAGGAATTCAACAATTCCGGATTCAGAGAAAGACTCGGAATCCCGGGCTGCAGATTTTTTACCAGATAAATCCTTTTGTCTCTAAAATCCTCTTTAAGTAATTCTAAATTTTGCTCTATAACCTGGTTAAGGTTTAATTCCTTAGTTCTATTTTCAGAGATATACACATAATCTAAGAAATTGGTAAGCAGACACTCCATCCTTTCGATCTCCACGACAATTATCTCCAGATATTTATGGCTTGAATCTGGAGAGATAGTCTTTTTCAAAATCGAACGAGCAAATCCCCCGATTATGGTCATCGGGTTCCTCAGTTCATGAGCTACCTGAAATGTTATCTCCTCTATGGCTTGCAATCTTTCCATCCTTATCATCCTCTGGCTATTCTCGGCTATCTTACGGTTAGCTCCCTCCAGCTCTACCAGTTTCTTTTCTAATTTCTGATAAAGTCTGGATCTCTCTATAGCGCTGCCGGCATGATGGGCAAAGATCTGCAGAAGTTTTAAATCTTCCTCCTTTATTTCCTTTTCAGTAATGAAATTATCTGCCAGGATTAAACCTTCTACCTTATCTACAGAAACTAAAGGTGCTAAAGCTAATCTGCGAGTGCCCAACATCTCGAAAAGGTGTGAGCTGTCTGTAATAGGAAAGTTTTTCTCATTCAGGTAACGAGCCTGTTTATCCAAGACCGCCTGAACCAAAGGATTATCCTTATCCTTTATGGACATTCTTATCTTTTGAACGATCTGGTTTACCTCTATATCTTTCTGTTCTAAAGCGGAGTGGTAAGATCTGAGGATCTCCTCTAAGGATTGATATTGCTGGGAAAGACTTTTCCAGATCCTAAAAGCTTCCTCTGGATTAGATGGACCTATAGCGATCTTACCCTGTAGATAGTTTCCCTTTTCATCCATTAACAGAAGAAAAGCCCGATTAAATCCTAAACCTTGTCCAGCAGTAACAGCGATTAATATGATCTCCAGGATCTCATCAAGATCCAGGGTACTTCCCAAAACTTTCTCCACCTCATCGATAATGTAAAGTTCATTGATCTTCTGCCTTAAACCCTCCTCTAACTTAACCTTATCTGATTCATCTTCCACAAAACCGATCAGTCCGAAACAACTTTTATCCTTTTCCTTCAAAGGAGTTACTCTTAAGGAGAGAAAAGCTTCCTTTCCCCAGATGCTTCTATACTTAACTCTCTCCACTGCGAAAGATTTCCCCTTTTCCAAGGTTTGCCTAAATTTTTCATCTATCCCCACAGTTTTGATGTTCTCTAACTCCAGGACATTTAAACCGATAGAATCTTCCGGTTTGCTGCCGCCTAAGACTTTGGGAAAAAAATTATTAACGTATTTAATGCACCCCTCCCGGTCGCAGATAAAAATTCCTAGCGGAATTTCCAAGAAGACATCTTTTAACTGTTCTAACAAAAGATTTAAACTACTAATTTTCTCAGTGGAAGACTGTATTCCCATTTTATTCTTCAGTAAAAGATAAACTCTTTTGAGCTGGAGCTTTTTCCCCTTTGGATTCTTTTGCTTTACTAAAATAGTCCAGCAGACTTTGTTTAAGCTTCACTTCAAAACTTTCCATTTCTTCTGGGAAAAGCCCACTTAAAGCTTCAGCTTTAATCTGTTCCCGGGAGTAGAGCTCCACTCCTACATAGAAATCGTGCTCTTCTGATTCCTCTACCCTTTTCACCTTTCCTAAGATGTCCTCTAAGATTTCTAATCCTTTAAAATTAATGGAGAGGTTAATAAAAGAGCCTTCTTTCAATGAGTTGTTAGTTAAAAGTAGTATTCCATGTTCATTAAAAGTGAGGATTTCTCCTTTACCTTCTTTTTGTGCTTCGTATCCTTGCGGAGGGAAGGTTTTAAAACTTATAGGCTCTTCTAACTCCAACTCTATCACTTTCCTCCTTTTATGCTCTGCAGTTGATCTTTTATTCTTGACTAAGGTTATATTTTCCTCCATGACAACTCCTTGTTTATGATCGCTTTATTCTCCTTCACTTTCCCTACTATGTTTTAGATAATTGGTAGTCGAACAGTTAGGGTATTTCCTTTCCCGGGGCTACTTCTTATTTTTAGATCTCCTTTATGTTCCTTTAAAATCTGATAACTGTTTAAAATTCCGAAATCCAACGTCTTCTCCATCTGCAGAGATAAGGGGTCTTCTAATAATTTGAGTACTTCTTCAGATAATTCTTCTCCTCGGTCATTAAACTCCACCTTGAGGTACTCCTTCTCTTTTTTAAAACTCAACTCCAATTTCCCTCCCCGGCCAGTCCTTTGCTTAGCATTAAGTGTTAAGTATAAAAATAACTCCTTGAGCTGCGAAGGGTTCCCCTTAACCTTAGGTAGATTATCTTGGAGCTCTAAACTCAATTCAATTTTTTTATCTTTAAGGCTTACCTTGAGCAAGGAAAGAATTGATCCCATCAGGTAGTTTAAGTCAATATCTGTCTTTAGCTTTTTCTCCTCCGGCTTTTTCTGAGTGAGGTCATTTAAGCTATTAATTAACTCCGCAATCCGTTGAGCGCCTCTCTCTATAGCCTTTAAATCCTCTATTGATTTGAAAGAGTTCTTATCCCCTGACATCCTCATCAAAAGTATCTGAGCCTTTCCCAGAATGATCTGCAAGGGGTTATTTATCTCATGAGCCACTCCACTCAAGATCTCTCCTAAGCTGGCTAATCTTTCCATCTCCTGGAATCTTCGTCTGTAGACCTCCACCAGCTCTTTTGTTCCGGGTTCAACTTTTTTATCCATTGAAGCCACAACCATTTCCCACCTGCCTGTTTTTAATCTGGTTAGATAGTTACATTTATATCTTTTATTTCTTTGATCTCTCTCTTTTTTTCTTCTACCCTCTTCACTTTTTCTATTTTCAAAAAGTGGCCGTCTCCCCCTCTAAACTCTTTTCCCAGCTGAGAAACACATTTTTTAAAAAATTGCACTTGATTCATATTTCAAAGGGCAAATCTATCTCGAATCATATTCCTTAATTTCATCACCCCTTTGGTATGAATCTGAGAAACTCTGGATTCCGAGATCTCCATAACCTCTCCTATCTCCTTAAGGGTCAACTCCTCATAATAATAAAGAGCTATGACCAATCTTTCCTGCTCTGAAAGATGCTTTATCGCCGAGATTAGAAAAGCTTTGAGCTCTTTTTTCTCCAGATTGTTTAGGATGTTTTCACGAATAGTGGCTTCAATTGTTTCTATCCGGGGGATCTGTCGATTATCCTCCTCTTTGTAGACCAGATCATCTAAGGAAAGTACAATGGAGCAGGATAGATCACCTCTGGCAGAATGTAGTTCCTTAAGCGGTATCTTTAAAAATTTCGCCAGCTCCTTATCCATAGGTATTCGTCCCAGTTTGTTTTCCAGCCTGGTCATAGCTTTGTCGATTTCGCGAGTTTTTGCTCGAGTGGAACGAGGTACCCAGTCCAAGGACCTTAACTCATCCAAGATTGCGCCGCGGATTCTGGGCACCGCATAGGTTTCGAATTTTACTCCCCGTGATGGGTCGAAATTGGAAAAAGCCTCTACCAGGCCTATAACCCCTGTGCTTATCAGATCTTGCAGCTCCACCGATTTAGGAAAACCCACAGCCATCCTCCCGGCTACACTTTTAACTAAAGGTAGATACTCAGATAGAAGTTTTTTCCTTTTTTCCGGATCTTTACTTTTCAGGTAAACGCCCCATTCCTTTTCTAAGGACATAAATTTACCCCCTTAAGCTTTTATCAACTTTTGAAAAAGCTGATTCAAAGCATCAATTATTATTATCGTCGTTTCATTGAATTTTTTCACAAATTTTCCGCTTTTTATTCCCCCTCTAACCCAACTCTTTCTGAAAGCTCCTCCTCCAAGCTTATAGTCCCAATGGAATAGACCTTGGTCTTGGGAATAATCTCCTCATAAGAAAGCACCCCTAAATCCGGCAAACTTTCCTGGATAAATTTTCTGAAAGGAAATCTTGTCCTGGAGGAAAGCAAAATGGCTGGCTTAATTCCTTTATTTTTAAGCTCCTCAGCTTTTACCAAGCACTGGCAAACTATCTTCTGGGCGAGGTCTGGTTTGAGTTCCAGCTTGAAATCTGAAAGATCTTCTAGGGGAACAAAATTCTGTTCCAGCTTTGGATCCAGAATGAAAACAGTTATCTTTCCTTCTGAATCCAGGTATTGTTGAGTGATGGTTCTTTTCAATCCCGCTCGAACCAATTCAGTGAGAAACACAGGCTCTTTTATCCGGGGGCTTTTTTCGGCTAATATTTCAAAGATGGTCAGCAAATCTTTTAGGGGCACATTTTCTCTTAACAGATTCTGCAGGATTTTTTGAATCGTTAATAGCGAAAGATTTTGTGGATAGACCTCTTCCGCTAAAGCCGGGTATTCTGTATTTAGCTCTTCTAAGAGATCTTTCACCTCCTCTAAACCAAGGATCTCAGCGGCATTTTCTTTAAGAAGCTCAGCTAAATGAGTGGTTAAGACTGCTTTCGGTTCTATCACATTATATCCTTTGTCCTCAGTCTCTTTTCTCTGACTCTGATCTATCCATTTAGCTGGGAGGCCAAAGGCAGGTTCAATCGTATCTATCCCCTCTATTTCTGGCAGACCACCCGGATTGACAGCTAAAAGCCGATCAATGAATAGCTCTCCTCGAGCCAGTTCCACTTCTTTTAAGATTATGGAATATTCAAATGGCTTCAGATTTAAATTGTCCCTTACCCTCACCTTGGGAAATCTTACCCCTAACTCTGAGGCTAATTCTTTTCTTAAAACTGGAATAGTCTGGAAAAGATTATCTGAAGATGATCTCTGAGCCAAAGGAATTAAACCATATCCTAACTCAATTCTCAGAGGGTCAACCCTTAAGTGTTCTACTACTCTTTCCCCCTTTTCAGTATTAGCCCCTTCAGATTTAAGCCCATCCCCCCTCTCCTCAGAATGGTATTTCTCGGAGCTTCTTCTCGAAGAAAAATACCCCAGAACACCACCTAAACTGATTGAGAAAAGGAAAGTAGCTAAAAAGAGTCCAAATTTGTCCGAAATTGTCCAGGATGGATCCATTCGGAGATCCGTAGGAGATCCATAGGACTTGAAGTTAGAAATTAAAAGATTATAGATAGGTTCCATATTCTACATTTTTTAAAGGAGTTGAGCAAACCTTATGCCTGAGAGGGATAGCGAAAAAATGGTCCTGGTAAGTTTAAGTTAAATCAGAGCTTATCCTTTTAAACCCAGTATCTACCCGGCCGGATTACCTGTATTTGACTGGAAATTATTTCCCCTTTAAAGGATAACCTTTCCTGTGCAAAAAAAGAGCAGTTATGGATGAGATTGAAAAAGAGAAAAAAAGAAGACAAGCTTTGACTTACTTGACCAAAAAAGGGATATATTCAAAAAGGTTAGTGGTGAAATCTAAT
>Ga0114930_10001677_pt1 | contig 20760 bp, 14 predicted proteins | sample AnhtaG_FD_87300 | JGI IMG/M metagenome (GOLD analysis project Ga0114930, IMG submission 87300) | Deep subsurface microbial communities from Anholt, Denmark to uncover new lineages of life (NeLLi) - Anholt_01485 metaG | ecosystem: Environmental > Aquatic > Marine > Oceanic > Sediment | place... | reverse complement strand
ACGGCGCACGCCTGCTTAATTCATAAATTTCCTTTCTTAACATTATGTTCCGCTTTGTAAGCTCGGAATCTAATTTAAAAAAACTAGATCCTGATCACGCTAAGCGGGACAGGACGATAGCATGGGTGGCACCCTCAAACTTGTTTGGGGGTGATTATTGCGGCAAACATAATAATAACAATAGCTAGCAGAATAAATAAAACTACTATATGAATAAATCAGAATAGATAACATAAAGTTTTTATAGAATATAAATTTAAAAATCACCCCCAAACAAGTTTGAGGGTGCCACCCATACTCTAATTGGCAATTAGTGTTCTTTGTACCGATACTCGGAATTCACGAATTACTCTGTTGGTGATAACACCAACAGAGAACAAACAGACTATCCTACTGTTATCCTGAACCACTAATATTGTCGTCCTGAACCACTAATATTGTCGCCCTGAACCACCAATATTGTCGTCCTGAACTTGTTTCAGGATCTGTTTTTGAATTCATTTTAGTAATACCAATATTTTGGCTATCCCGCTTAGCGGGAATAGAATTTATGAATACATTAGGTTAGATGTACTAAACAGGAATTTACATGTTTGCTATAATATTTTCACTTAACAAGGCTGCCAGAATAGTTTTGGAATCTACAAAATAGTTGGATTTTACTTTTTTCAGAAGTTCATCAAACGGCATGCAAACCGGTTCGACAAATTCAGTCTCATCAAGACAGATGCCGCCGGTATGCTTCAAATGCGTACCGAGAAAGAGCGTTATGAAACCGGTCGAATAACCTTCAGCATGCGCATACGTTATAAGCTCCGTGAGAACTTCAGGCTTATAGCCGGTCTCCTCTTCGCACTCACGCAGCGCACATGTCCGTGCATTTTCTCCACTGTCGATAATACCGGCGGGTATTTCAACAATTGTGCGCCCGATAGCAGGTCTATGCTGCCGCACTAAATAAACATTACCGGCAGAATCGATTGGCAATATTGCAACAGCATTTCTGACCCTAACAATTTCACGGATACCCGATTTGCCGTTCGGCAACCGGACTTCAAGGCGCTCTAATTTTAAATATTTACCGCTGTACAGTTTTTTACGTTGAAGTATCGGTGTATATAGGTCGTCATTCGGTTGCATACAAAGTGTCCTTATAGTACATTATTTTATGGAATTGTATTCAATATTGTTTATTCGGGTGTGAGTTCCGAGCCTTTATACGGTATGCCGAATTTTTCACATAAAAATTTGTAGCGGTTCTGCAGCGATTTTAAACATGTCTTTTTCTCTTCATCCAGGTTTTGAACGGCGACCTGCATGCTTTCTAAAACCTGCTTGTCATCGTCCGCCACCTGCTCGATCGTATTGATATTGTCTACTTCGTGCTGAAAAGCCTGCTCGATAGTAGCGCTGCATTTTTCGTACGTTTCCTGCAGGTTTTTTTCATTTGCCTCAGCCAGCATGTTGTATACCTCCTTAAAACTGTCTGCAATTCTTTCGCGCCCTTTTCCCGCAACTAATGAAACGAAAGTATGTGCATCATCCGGAGTAGCTTTTGCGGCGGTAATGATTGAAGATGCTGCGATAAATGCTACCCGCTTGAGCTGTGTCGGGTCGGTTTTGTCCGGGGTATCCATGCTGCTGTGATAAAAATCATCGGGCCAGCATTCGAGATAAACCGTGGGTACTCCTACGTTAGGATTGCTCAGCACGACATGATCGCTGCCGGTATCATATCCCATCACGTTCAGCAAAAACGGCATTTGGCTGCCGTTCGGGGAGGTGATTTTCAACGGAAATTTGCCGTATGATTCTCTGCTGTGGGCGTCGTTGTTCATTATTGCGGTAAGTTCGGCAAATTCCTGGACAATATCGTTAAAAAAGCTCGGCACTGAACGCTGCGTCCTGCTGACATGAAAATATGAGCGGGTCTTTACCAGGTCTTCGCCAACCATGTCCATGTTAATGCCGGCGATCATTTTTTTAATTTCTTCGGGATAGCGTTCTATATACGCCCGTGTTCCGCTCATCTCCGGAACCCATAAGAACCGGATACTGCGGCGCGGCTGTTCGATAACACCCTTTTTTATGAGCTCAAGAATCGTCCTTCCGGTCTCCAGGATGCAGACAGATCCACTGTAATTATCATTCGCTCCCTGTTTTGCAATACCTTCAAATAGATGTGCAATCAACAGGAGTTCCTGGTCGGTCCTGTCTGTCCCCGGGATAAGACCGGTAACCACCTCTAATTTTGCGGGATACCGTTTGATTTCAACTTCGGCATAAACAACGATTTTCTCGCCCCGTTTTAGCCTCCCGATCAACTCCATTCCCTTAGGATAACGCACATTAAAACCGAAGCCTTCTTTACCGTTTCGTCCCCGTCGAACCGAATTCCAGAGTATCATATCGGGATGACGCTCTGGATAACGCGTATTGCACGATACAACACCGGCAGCGCCAAATTTATTCACTGCCGCTGCGTAAACTGACCCGAGACTGATTTCCGAGATCACAACTTTTCCTTCCACATCGATTCCTTCATAGCTTGTTGTATCTCCGGCGTCCGGAACATACACCAGTTGGGTGGTTATATCCGCATTTCCGGAACTGCGGGCAAGCATGGCGGCAACTTCATCATGGTCTGCAATCTTTTCTAAAAACGGACTTACAACCGTAAGGCGCCCTTTTACTGCGTCCCACTGCGTTCCCCCCGATTCAAATTTCTCCACATGGACATCAGAAAAGCCGTATTCATTTAGCTTTTCGAGCATGTATTCCGTTTCCCAGAACAAGCCCGTATATTCACGTTCCGGTCTGTTTCTTTCGAATGCACCCAGCATCATCTCGTTATTAAGGGCAATTTCTCCCGACGTTTCAGCAATAATTTCGTTGACGAGCGAATCAGGCAGCAGTATGGTGGACTGTGAAAAGACACCGCCGGATGAGAAAAGCATGACTAAAAGCGCCAACGCTGCAATGGTCACACGTGACATTTTTTTGGTTTTCATAAAAACCTCCATGTTTAATACCAGAATATATAATAGGTAATGACTTATAATAACCAGCTAAGGGTTTTGCAGTGTTTTCAGAATATGAACCACTTTTCGGAGAGGCAGGCATCTTAAAGATTCTATATTTAAGATAGAAGAATTGAAACGGAAAAACAACAACTTTTAATTATAAAAATATTCATATTCTTTTTATTACTACCACTGTTATATCGTCTGACTGTGGAACGCCCCGGGAATGCTTATTAACGGCTTCTATGATCTTTTCTATTATTTCACCTGATGAAAGATCCAGGTTTTCCTTTATAAGCGCCTTAAGTTTTTTCTCTCCGAATTCATTTTCTAATGTGTCCATAGCTTCGGTTATACCATCAGAATATATAACGCACATATCTCCCGGATCAAAAGAAACGGTTTCATCCTTATAATCTAAATTATCGATGAATCCAAGTACGGGTCCACCTGTCTTTAATAGTATGGATTTGGATGTTTTCTTAAAAAGCACAGGCGGGTTATGCCCGGCATTAGTATAACAAAACTCATTTTTTCTTATATCCAGATTGCCATAGAAACACGTAGCGTACTTGTTCGTATCCGTACTCTGAAATAACAATTTATTCGAGCTGCAAATGCACGCATGTACCGCACCACTAACTAATGCTTGACTCCGTATAGTTGCCTGGAGATTAGACATTAACATCGCGGCAGGCATCCCTTTCCCGGAAATGTCGCCAAGACATACAGCAATTTTATCTTCATCCGTTGTTATAAAATCATAATAATCGCCCCCGACACTAAAAGCGGGAACACTTTTCCCCGCAATATCATACCCCGGAACGTCCGGAGCGGATTTTGGCAGGAGGTTTATCTGAATCTCACGTGCAAGCCGCGCTTCTTCCTGAAATTTTATAAGAGCCTGTTCTTCTTCATAAAGACGTGCATTTTCTACTACCTGCGCCGATTGAGACGCAATTATAGACAGCAGTCTTAAATCCTCAACCGTAAATTCCGCTCCTTGTCTTTTGTTGAATACTGAAAGAATACCCGTTAACTTAGATTTTACTATTAGCGGTACGCAGGCGATTGATTTTAATGATTTATCCCACCCTATTTCAGGGAATTGTTCATCCTTGTGAGGGTCGGCAATACTGATCGGTTTTTTGTTGATGTGCATCCATCCGAGGAGACTCTGGTGGAGACTGAACGGTTTTCTACTTCCATAACTTATCATCGACCGGACAAGGGTTTTCATCTCCTGGTCTCCTTCTTCTTCTACGAGAATTATGGCTCCCTGTTCGGCATGTATTGAGCGAATCGACTTTTTTATAATCATCTGCATAATCTCTTTTGAGTTAAACAAAGAGCCGATAGTGCCCTAAAGCTCGTTGAGAAAAGAAAGTTCATCAACCGCACGCCGTAAATGTCGATTCTCTCTTCGTAAAGCAGCAATATCCATAAAATTCACCCGCTAATTATCAAAGAATTAAGCCGACGTCTAAATTCACCCATTCATCCTTCTCCAAATATGGAGAGGATTTTGTAGTGGGAAAGGGATTCATAGATCATGACTCCATACCACTATATAACAAATTCTCAGAATTGAACGCTTACTGAAAACTTTTCCCTGTGACGGCACTGTAATAATTCACTGACCGGTCTTCACTTGTTACCGCCTGCTTACTGTCATCTTTTTCAAGACTCATCTTCCACTGGTACAACCCGGCAAACGTATGCTTGAGTTTTTCTTTCAGCTCATCAAAAAGCCCGCTTTTTTCATAGTCATCCGCATCCTGTTTGCTGTCCCAGATAGTTATCGAAAAAGCTTCGTTTTTCTCTTCTCTACTCTCTGTCAAATAGACATACCGACAGCCTTTTACATCACGCAGCGCTGGAATAACTTCCTCTGCATAGATTTGCCTGAACTCTTCCATTTTCCCCGGTTGAATTTTCACCGAGACGATTCGCAGATACATCAAATGAGTTTTATCCTGAGCGGGAATCTTTTCATTAGCTTTTGCAAGAATTGCGTAAGATTTCACAACCGGTTCCTCAGGCACAGGCTGATATTCCAGTTTCAATTCTTCTGACAATTGAATTTTCCACACTGAAGAATCGGAAAGATAGGGCTTTAGACTTTGTAAAAGTTCTTTATATACCCCGCTCTTTTCATAAGCCTCCGCTTGAGTTTGAGCGTTCCACAGCGTCATCGAAACACATTCATCCCGGTGATGTTCACTCAGGATCAAACCGGCGTACAGGCAACCCGACATTTTTTGAAGCTGAGGGATTACTGTTTCGTCATAATGCTGTCGATATTTCGACAACGACTCTGGCTTAATTTTTACATGAAAGAGCCGCATGTACATTTTTTAATCCGTTCAATCAAATAAATTATTATGAGACGCATCGCCATGCGTCTCTACGGATATATGCCGCTTTTGTATTTTTTATGAGACGCATCGCCATGCGTCTCTACAAATATTTATGTTAATATTATTAATTTTAATACCTCAGGTGTAAAATTTGTTTTTTACGGCAGAAATTATTTCGCCCTGTTAGTATGACATTACTTATAATAGAATTAATACAAATATAGTATGCGTTAAATTTTTAAAATTTGATTCATCCGAGATTTTGTTTGCACAAATTGGCGGTATGTTTATATATGTTTGGTCTTATCGTTGTAGGAACACGCCGCGGCGTGTTCATGATCCCGAGTACTCTGGATTAACGGAATTGACCAAGAACACGCCGCGGCGTGTTCCTACGGATAAACATATTAGTTTATAGGGAAATCCAATCATTTCCAATATTTTTAGCTATGTGCAAACAAATTTCCTGATGAACCTAAAATTTGTATGATTCCGGCTTTTCAGGGTAAGGGGAACTTTAATAACACATACCCACTTAATTTAGATGTAGAGACGCATGGCGATGCGTCTCCGTTGTGATTATCATGTAATTTTATTTTAGACACACCACCGTGTTTCTCTACGGATATATACCGCTTTTGTATTTTTTATGAGACGCATCGCCATGCGTCTCTATGGATATTTATGTTAATATTATTTAAGGTCTAAAATTTTTTTGCCCGGGTTAGGGATTATACACATTTAACCCTCTTTAAAAGAAGAAACAGCCTCCTCGATAGTATCATAGTCCTTAAAAATAGTGATTACCTGGGTGATCATAAAAATGTTTTTTACTTTCTTAGTAATGCCGGACAATCTGAGGTCTCCACCAGCTTTAAGAAGCGAGGTATAACATGCCATTATCGAGCCTATTCCCACGCTGTTCAGCCACTTGACTTTAGACATGTCAATGACAACCTTTTTGATACCCTCGGCGATTAAGCTCTTGACTTTCTCATGAACTTCCTTAGTCTCACTGCCGCCCATTAATTTGCCGCTTACCGTAACGACGGCAACATCATCTACGATTTTCTCTTTAACTGTCATGATTTCACCTCTCCAATTAGTGGTAAAAGATTGTTAAATTATGAAAAATAATGTAATGAAAATTTAATACTTACAAATACCAACACCCTCGTAGGGGTTCAATATATTGAACCCCTACAATGCCCTTTATAATTCCGCGGTGCGGGATTGTTTCGCCGGGCATGTTCTATTATTATTCTAATTCTGGTTATCATAACGAATTACACACACTTTCTTGATGGGGGTGGTAACGACGCGGTTGCCGAATTCCATGCACAGTCCGCACGCCGCAATAATATCCATCTTAATGATACTTCCGCCCCACGTACAGCCGGTAATCGTGATCTTCATGGGTGAAAGCCCGTTGAGGTCAAACCACCCGCCGGATACCAGGTACAAACCGTTATCGAGAACGCGCACAGAATAGACCGAATTCCGGGTGGTAATGAGCACCAAATCCCCGAACCGGAGGTCTGCCTTGCGCACCTGTTTTAAATTGCCGGCGCTCTCGACAATTTTATCAAGACTGTGAGCAAATCCTCGCATAATATTTATTTTCTCCTTGTTCAAATCCCGCTGTTAGGGCGAGGTAACCTCGCCCCTACATACCATCATTATTATTCGTGATTATTAAATGAAAATCTTATATATAAACTCCATGACTCTGTAGGGGCAAACGGCTGTTCGTCCATTATACATAACATCCATCCTGCCGTAAGGGCGAGGTGACCTCGCCCATACAATTATTCAGATAATGGATTTTTTCATCATTATTGCGACAATATCGTAGGGGTTCAATATATTGAACCCCTGCAACATATTGATTCCCAATAATATGTTCATCCCTTACGTCGCATATCATTATAATCCCATGTATATGATTAGGCATTATGACAAAATGATCTAAAAATATATTTTCAAAATGATCCGGTATTTCAAACCATAATCTTTCAACAATTTCTCCAAATGAGGTTAATTTTATTATCCCTTCTTTAATATCACCAAATAAACATTCTCGATTCTTGGTACAAATCGTAACAAAATATCCGCCGGGACTGGAATAATCATATTCTTTCAACCTGATAGAACGACGATGATAAATATCAGGATCAAATTTCATATTCGAATAACCTATTGAATCCAGTCTGCATTTCCCATCCCGCCTTCCCCGTCCCGCTCCATAGGAGTCCCTTCGGGGCTAAGCGGGATCGAGGATTTTATAATGTGATATTGTTTCGCCGATCATTTTATTAACTCCTTTAAAATGTATGCATTCATATTGTTGGGATTTAGTATATTACGAACGCATTTGTAGGGGCAGGTTTGAAACCTGCCCCTACGTATGTTATCATTATTTATCATGATGAATAGCCGGATGTATTCGACCAAAAAACCGGTTGCATACACCCCCAAACGAGTTTGGGGGTGCCACCCAAGCTAAAATTGTCATTGCGACCCCGAGTTCTCGGGGCGAGTGCTCGGGATGGCAATCTCATCGTTAAAATCCTGGTACTACATATTTAAAGCTAAAGTTAGTACTTTTACCAATGTTTTAGTTATAAATCATTATAATGTATGTAATATAGATAGAGAAATCAATATATTTCTACATTTCAAATGCAGAAATAAGACAAAATCCAAAACGTAAAAAGTTTTCTTATAAAAGTTAGTGAGTCGAAGGTGAAGAACACCTTCGACAGCAAAGGCGAGAACATATACAGTAGGGGCAGTTCCACAAAGTGGCAGGCATGAACTGCCCCTACCTTGAGCGGTATAGTCGAAGAATCATTGTTATGGTCCAATTACCACAATAACTTTTCCGGGACCATGCACTCCCAGAGTTAGTGTCAGTTCTATGTCTGCCGTGCGGCTGGGACCAGTAACGATATTAATACATGGAGCGCCTGTTATATCTTTCCCATTTTTAGCATAGAACTCACCCATACTAAGATAAATTGCATTTTTTTTAACCACTGCTATATGGACAAACGGCAACAGTGAGGCTGTTCTCGATTGCCCTTTTTTCTGAATAAGCGCTAAAGAACCTGTCTCGGCAATAGCGGCATCACATCCTGTAAGCCCGATCTCCGCCTGTGCTTGAATATTAATTTCATCGCTCTCGTAAAAAACTTTTTCCTTTTCCAAAATAGCGCCTGTATCATAAGGAAGACACTGCGCATCCCAGCTGAGAATAGATTTTCCATGAATAAAAGATTTAATACGCCTCCTTACGTTTTCCGGAGAAGATTCGATATAACAGTCTACCTCAAGGGCTTTCAGCTCTTCAAGGAATCTGGACAAGAGCTCCTCTTCATTTAATGATGGATATTCAATCCTTTCCGGAAGACCCGGTTCTGCATTCGGAAGTTTTGCCGATAACTTTGACTGTTTAATACGGGAAAGAATTGCGCTTTTAGAATCGGCGAATCCGGAACTATTCATGACTCTTTTTCCTCTCGATCCACATGTCCTGGAATGATTTTCGGGCGGGTATTTTAAAATCACGAACCTGTGTCCACCCATTAAGAAAACCGGTGGGTATCCACCACTTCGTGGGAAAACTTTTAATCCATCCATCCTTACTAATAAGGCTGAGAAACAAACTGCTAATTTTTCTCATAATCTTATATAATTTAGGATGTGAGGTAATTATCCCAAAACCTTTCATACCTAATTTTAGTCCTAAAGGTATTTTTTCTTCTCTTATTATCTTTTTTCGCAGGCTCAAAAGCATTTCAGGAATATCCAGCCTGACGGGGCATACCTCATTGCAGGCATAACAAAGGGTACTGGCAAAAGGAAGGTCTTTCCATTCTGCAAGCCCTTTGAGACCGGGCGTTACAATAGATCCAATGGGACCGGCATAAACATCGCCGTAAGCATGACCGCCGATACTTTTATATACAGGACAAACGTTCAGACAAGCGCCGCATCTAATGCACCCAAGAATTTCAGCCTGTTCACTTCCTAATATAGAGGTTCTGCCGTTATCCAGCAGAATGACATGCACTTCTTCCGGGCTTACACTATCTTCGCGGTCTCCCGGTCCATGGATTAACGTGGTGTATGAAGTAAGTTTTTGCCCGGTGGCTGAGCGTGCCAATATTTTCAGCATAAGGTCTAAGTCCGCAAGGGTGGGCACCAATTTCTCTAAACCCATAAGCACAATATGAATTTTCGGCAGCGTTGTTACCATGCGTCCATTTCCTTCATTTGTTACAAGGCAGATGGTTCCTGTTTCCACTACACCAAAATTTGCACCGGTAATTCCCATATCTGCGTTCAGGAACTCTTTCCGCAGTTCTTCCCGTGCATAGCGGGCAAGTTTCGGGATGTCATTTGTATAAGGAACATTAAGACTCCTGTGCATTATTTCCCCTACCTTTTCACGGGTCATGTGTATAATGGGAGTAATAATATGGGAAGGACGGTCATCTGCCAGTTGCACTATGTATTCTCCGAGGTCTGTTTCTACTACATTCAGCCCTGTTTTTATAAGAGCGTCGTTGAGATGAATTTCCTCCGTAACCATCGATTTAGATTTTAATACTTTTTTGATTCTGTGTTTTTGTGCGATTTTAATTACAATTTCGCATGCATCTGTTCCTTTTTCTGCCCAGTGAACCTGAACGCCATTATCAATAAGGCGCTGCTCGAATTTCAGAAGATGCTCATCGAGATCGTGCAGGATGTTTAATTTTGCCCTCCGAGCCATATCCCTTATGAGGTCGGCATTTTCCAGAGAAGATAATGACGCTGACCGGCTTGAACGCAATTGAGCCGTAGCCCTGCTCAAGGCAATGTGAAGCTCATTATCATTTATAACGCGTTTAACACGTGCTGAAAATGATGACATTATTTTAGTCCTGCTTCTAAAACCTGTGCAATATGCTTCACTTTGATGGATGAGCCTTTTCGATGTAACCCTCCTTCGAGATGCATAAGGCAGCCCATATCACAGCTAACCACCATATCTGCTTCGGAGAGTTCTATATCTTTAATCTTTTTGTGCATAATCGAACCGGATATTTCGGGATGTTTTGCCGAAAATGTTCCTCCGAAACCGCAGCATTCATCCTGTTCTTCAAATACTGTGATTTCAAGGTCTTTTATATTTTCGAGCAAAGACACGGGTTGTTTAATTATCCCGACTCCACGGACAAGATGGCAGGATGGGTGATATGCCACCTTTGCATTTAAGCGCGCACCAAGGCTTGTTACCCCAAGAACATCCACAAGAAACTGAGTAAACTCATAACATCGCTTTATTACGGCTTTTACTTCAGGCAAAAAAGCAGTGTCTCCCTGAAAAAGAAGAGGATACTGATGAGTTATCATGTCTGTACATGATCCGGAGGGAATGACTATTGGTCCCTCTGTATTTGATAACAATTCTATTGTATGCCGTGCTGCTTTTTTGGTTTCTTTTTGAAAACCGGTGTTAAATGCCGGCTGACCGCAACATGTTTGACCCAAAGGTACATCAACTTCAATCCCCAAATACTCAAGGATATTTACTACCGACATTCCCGCTTCCGGATAAAATTCATTCACCAGGCAGGTGTGGAAAAGCTGAATCTTTTGAGGTTTTTTGATCAACAATACTCCTGTTTGGATAATTAATCGGTATCTTTCTTAATTTTTGGATTCATCCGCATTTTTGTTTGAATAAAAGAATCGAGTAAATACCATATGTCATTTCGAGTCCCGAGTACTCGGGACTCAAAATGACAATCAAAAATCTATTCATTATCAATTATTCAGCTCATTTAAAACGAAATGCCGGAAGAACCAATTTTTAATAGATAATCCCATTCGTGGGTTTTCTTTATCGAATTACAATTCTAAAGGATTATTATTGATGATTTCGCGAATCTGTTTTAATTCTTTTTCATTTCTGATAGTATTTTTATAATAATTGCTTTTCCATTGAAAATATTCGTATCAATTCTGTTCATACCGAATGGTAACTGCGGCTTTGAACGTATGATAGAGTCGATTAATTTGGAAATGATTTTTTGAAATTGGTAATGCCGGCTTTTTAGGGGTTCAATATATTGGACCTCTACGTCATTTGAAATCTCGCTTAGCGGGATGGATTTGGGGTAGGGGCTTAATATATTAAGCCCCTACATTCGTAAATTTTCTACTTTCTTGATATTATTTTTATTTGCCTCAAGAAATCGCCGAACACATAGCAGTTTGTCCTGCGTAGAACAGGCAGCGAGTCCAGATGCGGCAGAGCAAATAAATCTGCCCCAGAAGAAATGCCCCAAGTATCGCAGCCAAGGAAAACCCGCCTGCACCCGGTACAATAAGCCAGTAAAGCCAGTAGAGTACCATCAGCACAATCCAGCAAAGACCGATGAGCAAATACAGACCGAAAGTTTTGAGAAAATTGGGAAAAACAATGCCCGCAGCCTTTATTGGCGCAGTCAGGGCATTTTTGTGATCCTGCATGACTGTGATAATCTTGCTGTAATCAAAAAGCATGTTCACAACCAAAACCAGAATCCATAGTATCGCATATTTGACTACGGTATAAACGAAATGAATGCGCTCATCGATTGTCTCGCGGGTCAGCGCATTTACAGCATCGGAAAACCAGTTCATGACAAAATAAAAAAGCAAGAAGTAGAGCACCCCGGCAATTATTGCCAGAATAACAAACCTTGGGAAGAATCGGGCAGCCTGCTGGAAAAAAGACGGGCTCTTTTCACTTTTTGCGTAGATTGAGATGAAGCCCGCCGAAAAGAAGGTCCACATCAGCAGGTAGAGTAAACCGGCGCCAACAATACCAATATAACCTTCCAAAAGATTTCCTGCGAGAAAGGCGTCCAGTCCGTTTAAAATGGCGCCAATATTTACCACACTTGGGTCGAATGTCGAAGCCAGACCTGCCGCCTGCTGTGAAAAACTGTTATACCAAAGCCCGTCAAAACCCTGCGCCATGTTTTCAGCGGCTAAGCTGGAACCAAGTGAATTCTGAATGACATCTGCAAGAGCAAGACCGAAAACTATTGCTACAACCAGATTAATGAGATAGACAAGGAGAATATATCGTTTCGAGCGATTCACGCCTCGAATACCTGCCAGAAATGCTTTTAAGATTTCCATAATTATTTTCCTCTTGATTTACTTATACGCCTTTATTGGTTAACAATATTCTATAGTACCTGAATTTGAGGCTCACGAAAAAAACGAGAAAAACTCCATTAAACTTTGCAGCCATATCATCCACTTCGACATCCATATATAAGACGCAGCTTTCGCCGTTGGTTCACTCACCCATGAATTATTCGTATAGTTAATATCCAACACCAATATATGTTCAGGATCCACTTCAACTTTTTCTACTTTTGCCGGTTTCAGATAATCGAACCTGACCCACCTGTCTTTACCATCCCAACTTTCGAGGACTGTATCGCCATTTGCAAAGGTTGTTTTTACTTCCACAGGAAAAATTGCCTCACCCCAGCGGCGTGCAAAGACCGTTGACGTATACATTTGGGTGGTATCACTCTCACTTTTTCTGCCCTTCCGGAAAATCAACTCTCCTTCCTCCTCTATATAGCCAAAGGGTTCCTGTACAGGCTTTGATCTCACATCACCTACAGCATAATCAAATACATTAGAGTTGTAATAGGCTTGTTCAAAAAACCAGCTCATATCCTTACCACTTACTTCGTTGACAATCGCGAAAAAACTTCCGGGTTTCGGATGCATGAACTTCCACCGGTCATAATAAGTAGACATTATTTTTTGAAACGTTTCCCAGCCCAGATAGTTTTCCAGCGTCCATAGCATCATGGCTGCTTTATTATACGAATTCACACCATAGCTGCCCGGGCCGTATTTCCAGGAAATCACAGCCATCGGATCACGCTTGAGCACAGATTGAAAACCATAATATTGATCCGCGCCATCGAGGCGGTCAGCAATTTGGACTCCGGAAAATACAACCGGAATAAAACCCTCGAAATAGCGTTTGGTGAGAACCACAGGCGGGTAAGCCTCTTTCAAAGTCCGAATATGCGAATAGGTATTGTGCCCCTCGTCGAGCCAGGCATGTTCAAATTCATTGTTTGCGACTATCCCATACCAATAACCATGCCCGAACTCGTGAATGGTTACCGACTCCGGCGACCGTGTCTCGGGCGGAGAGAGCCAACGCGTACCACCTGTGAAAAATGTAGGATATTCCATGCCTCCTGAACCAGATTTATAAGCCGGGTCGACAATTGTTACATGGTCATAAGGATATGCGCCAAACCATTCACCATAATATTTAAGAGCAGCTTCTGTAGCCTCGAAATAGCGGTCTTTTTTGGCGGCATGATCGGGCATCAGCAGAAGCCGCATCTCCACGGCAGGCAAATTTGGATCTTCAAAGCGCATTGAATCAATATGCACGGTGAAATGCGGGGTCGTGACCCAGGCAAAATCATGTACATCTTCCTGGTAGTAGTGATGCGTCGTTGTGGTATCGCTAATGGTGCTGTCAATCATACTACCGGTTGCGCCGACAATCCAGCCGGTAGGCACAGTTAGTTTAACATCATAGTTGCCGAAATCCGCATAAAACTCCGTTTGGATGAACTGATGGCAATTCCATGTTCCATTGTGCTCGAAAACACCGACTTTGGGAAACCACTGTGCCAGAAAATAGTAATCGCCCCGCACACCGGTTCGGCTGAAAGTTCGAGGAACTTTAGACTCCCATTGAATCTCTACGCTGATAGTGTCTCCCGGAAACACCGGCTTCGGAAGTGTTACACGCATTACCGTCCTGTCATGCTCATTGTCATCATCAGGCTGTATGAACTCCATGTCTGCGGTAACATCGGTTTCAGGAAAACCATGCTTTTCAAGGATTTTCATAGAGTAGATAACACAGTAAGCCCAATCGTTTTCTCTATAATCAGAAAGATTACGAGAGGATCTAATAGAGTTCAGATATGAGCTTTTATCATTACGCCAGGCGTTGTAATAGAGATGAAACTGAAGCTCTCCCGTTGAATAAGAAGTGGTATTGTGCCAGGTCAGAGTTTCTGTCCCTATAATAAGCCGTTTTTCCTTATCCAGCCGTACGTCCATTGTGTAATTGGCGATGCGCGGGCTTAATGGTTCGCTCATCTGCGCATTTTGAGCAATGGATTGCCCTGCAAACGCAGCAAAAAATAGTACAATGGAAAATAAACCACTACATTTTCTTCTTTGTACCATAGTATCCTCCCTCAACTTTGATACGTTGTTCAAAAGATAGATTTTCGTTGTTGACTATTACTAAATGAAAGTTTAAGGTTTTTATTCTAAAAATGCAAGATATTTACTGCAAATAAGAAATAAGCTCGATTCTCTGCTTAATGCGGCATATTAACGACCACGTTATACGCAAGTCCCACGAAGTGATGAATTCCCAAAAACCTGCCACAGGGATCAATTCGTGGCAGTTACCAATCTTATGAATAAATTTTTTTAACTCCAAGACTTTGCTAAATTTTGAAAATTAAGGATTATATTCGTTTTAGATAACACCCCCAAACCCCGAGTACTCGGGGGGGGTGCCACCCAAGTTCAAATAGTCATTGCCCCAAAGGGATGGCTTCGCCACGAGGATCCCCCGAGTACTCGGGGGAGACGTGGCAATCTCCACGCTAAGATATAATATTCAGCCATAGGCAAATCCGCCTCCGGCGGAAAAGTGATTTTTGCCAAAGTTTTGAACTCCATGAATGCAGCCGAAATCACGTTCAGCGGGATTGCGCCTAATTTTTGCCAAAATTTCGTAAATTATTTAATTCATTGCAAACAAAATGTTTTTTGAACCAAAATTTTTATTAATATATGTGCTCTTTATAATTTATTACTTGACCTAAATTAAAAATATATTGTATATTATAATTTTAAAATTTATTAAGAATACATGAACAAGAAGTTTTTGTATGAATTATCACAGACGTTTTCATAACATAAAATCTGTTTTTAAGGCAGACCCTTTTAACAAATAGAAGAGATGGCAATATGCGAGATACCTTTTCATCTGAGGCAAATCGGGCATCAGTTGAAGAACAGCCTGTTCGGTTGCAAAAAACCATCTGGTCGGTTGCAGGTGGAAAAGGTGGAACCGGCAAGTCTGTTATTGCTGCAAATCTCGGCATCGGGATGGCAATCATGGGATATGAAGTCATCCTGATTGATGGCGATTTTGGTGTTCCGGATCTGCATAATTATCTTCTAATGAATCATCCGAAATACACCCTCGACGATTTTATATTAAAAAAGACTAAAAACCTTTCTGATGTGATAATTGACACCCCGCTTGACAATTTGCGGTTTATCAGCGGCGCAATAAATCTTATAGGGATAGCCAACATGCCGTATTCAAGGAAACTAAAGATTATCCGGCATATTAATAAATTAGCGGCTGATATAATAATTGTCGATCTTGGAGCGGGAGTGTCTTACAATACGATAGACTTTTTTAACATATCCTCACGCGGTATAGTAATTTCAAACCCTGAGCCGAACGCCAACCAGGATGCATATTTTTTCCTGAAGAATGCGCTGTACCGGAAAATGATTGCCCACTTCAAGACACATGAGGTTTTCAAATCTGCATTTGCCGAATTCATTCAATGTAATGTGCAAGAAATATTTGATTTTCCCAAATTCCGGCAATTCCTTGAAAGCAGCAATTCTTCCTTACACCGTGAATTTGAAAATTTCCTGAGGGAATTTAGTCCGGGCTTAATAATGAATAAAATCCGTACATTGAATCAAGATAGAGAGGGACCGTACTTTATCAATCTGGTCAAGTCATTTCTTAATATCGAGATGCATTATTTAGGGGGAATAAAGTTTGATAAACGTATTATCCAATCATCAGAAAAGATTTGTCCTTTTGTCTTTCAATTTCCGGGTGCAAAAATCACGAGGAGACTATTTTCGATTCTTAATACATTGAACAACTTTGAGAGACCCGATTATTCAGTTCGTACATTTAAAGAATTCAAAGATCTTCTAAAGCAGCAGAAAAATGCATGGATATGAATTGTGTTCTCATTTTATTATATGGATGCCAACTTTGGTAAATTTTTGTTAGATGCTAATTCCGAAATCTCAGGATCGGAATCTATTTAACATAGGACTTTGACAAATTTTAATATTAGTTTAAACCTTTATACATGACATATTTAGCATGAAACGGAAGTTATTCAATATTATTAATCTCGTAGTAACACGACGTGGCGTGTTATATCCTCAGTATAAAGTAAAGTCGGGGTAGCTTGACGCAGGCTAAAGCCTGCGGCTACCGGTTATATTATTAACAAATCTTTGGCAAAAATACCTAATGAAGCTGTTTTAAACTTTAAAATCCCCCTATATCCCCCTTTAAAAAGGGGGGACAAAGGGGGTTGTTAGTCCCCCTTCAATAAAGGGGGACTAAGGGGGATTTATACATTTTAAAAAAATTTACCAAAGTATTGTTATTGAATACCTTGTCTTGGTAGCCACAATCCCGCTAAGCGGGATTGCGTTTTTGCCCTCGTTGTAGCTATAAACATGCTCAACAATGTAGTTTATTTATAGAAGCGATGTTTAGCTAATTTTTTGCTAAAGTTTTTTAACATTTTTGGATGCAAACGTATTTACAAATTTTAAAATCAAGCATTTTTTCAAGGACAAAAAAGTAAAATAGTAGAAATGATGACAAAAAATACTTTTGTAGTTTATATTGGTTATTTCTCTATTATCTTTATAATATCTCTGGTTTTTTTTGAAGAAAGCCCGGCATTTCAGGTAAGAGCAGACAGCCTTCATACAACAGCCGTCCGTTGTGCCCGGGATGGAGACTTCGAGCGTGCTTTTCAGTTGATTAAGGAGGCTTTGATAGAAACGGATAATTCTCCCGAGATTGTCAGCGACTATGTGGTAATCCTTGCCTGGGCAGAGCAATACCGGGAAGCTATCAAGAATTATAATGCACTTCCTGACACATATACTCCACCCGGTTATGTAATTAAGCAGGTTGCAAAGTCTTACCGTTCAATCGGTGAATTTGACACAGCAATCGATGTCTATAAAAAGTATCTTGAGATAAACGGTGACGATCGAGATGCTGTCAGCGGTCTCATCTATACCTATTTAGATAACGGTCAGTTTGATGCTGCCCGTCAATATATCAATGAGCGAATGGAAAAGAGCCCGGAAGATGAATGGTTACAGATATTTCTTGCAGATATATTTCTTCGGGAAGAGAAATTTAACGACGCTGAGGCTGTTTACCGGAGTGTTATTGTGAAAGATCCTGAAAATACACGTGCCCAGTTAGGAATAAGCAAAATATTGATTACACAAAAGAAATATACAGAGGCTGATTCTTTACTCGTTTTGGTTTTAGAAAAAGACCCTAAAAATATCGAGGCTCTGTATTCAATAGGTGAAGCATTAGAAGGCAAGGGGGATTATTTGGCAGCTTATGAGATTTATGAGAAATTTTTGAGCTTTTATCCAAATACCCAAGCAGCGCTCAATTTGAAATATCGAGCACTTATTAATTTAGGTAACTATAGTTTAGCGAGAGAAAAATTAGAACAATCACAAGACCGGATAGACCCCGAAATATTTCAAACCCTTTTAGGAAATGAAGCTATGGTTTATATTTGGTGGGAAGAACCAGAGCAGGCATTGAAAATCTTGGATAGAAACATGGAATATGTTACGGTCGATTCAGCAGGAAAATTTACCACCGCTGAACATGCCAGGAACTTTCTCTTAAGGATATATTACGATAAAATTGATGTTCTAAAACGGAAGTGGGACATAGAGGGAGTTATTCAAGTATATGAAAAACTTAAAAATATGGATGCGGAAATTCTTGCCTGGGTTCTGGTGAATATAGCAGATACCTATCTTTATATGCAGCAGCCCAAGAAAGCCCTGTTACTCTTTAGAGAGGCGCTCGATAAGCAATGGAATAATAAAACGAGGTTGATGATTTATTATACCCTGATGGAATTAGAGCGATTTGATGAGGCATACGAGCTTTTGGAAGCCCTTGATAAAGACAGCCCTGTTCAAATTATTGACCGGGGAATTTTAAAGGACAACTGGCAAAAAGCGGAGATTACGTTTAACCGCGGCTGGTGGCTTCTCTACCAGAACCGGTTATCTGAAGGTCAAAAGTATTTCGAAAACATTATTACCCGTGCACCGTTTAATTCACATATTCGCACAGCCTTAGCCCATACATATATGTGGAGGGGATTGCCGCGTCTTGCATTGGAAGAATTTGAAATTGTCCGCATAACGGAACCGGAGGATATTTCCGGGGAAATCGGTTATTATTATGCGTTATATGAAAATGACCGGGGAGATGAAGCGATACGCCAGGCTGCCGGGCTACTTAATATGTACCCAAATAATAAGCATATTCAAAACCTCAACAAGTATATCGACATTCAGAAAAAGCATGAAATTTCCTATGATGCCGGATCAATTCGTGAGGATACCGGCGTTGAAAGTGTTTACTGGTCTGCAAAAATCGAAAAACCGTTAGCTCCCTGGCGCAAATTATTTGCCGAGTTTATCTGGCGTGATATAGCGCAAAATGAACTAAAAGACTATTTGCGGCGTGGAGTTTTTGGAGTCGACTGGCGCCTTAACCGGGACTGGTGGTTAACCGGTGCTGTATCGACAGATGAAGACGGCAGTAATTTTGGGTATTCCGGTCAGATAGCCTTCAATCCCAACGATTATCTTTCTTTTACCGGTTTTTACAACCATTATAGTACAACTGTTCCTTTGCGTGCAAAGGTTCGCGGTGTTGAGGCTAAAGAATTTCGATTAACAGCACGCTATCGTCAGAGCGAGAATTTCATAAATGAAGGTGGTATATCTTTATATCAAATATCAGATGGTAATGATCAATGGTCATATACATTTAGATTAGATAAAGCTATAACCACTCGATATTCCTGGAAGACCCGCCTGTCATTTGATGGTTATGCCGGAAGCAATTCCAGAACCGACGTTATGTATTTTTGTCCCGAAAATATCTATTCAGCCTATCTTACTCCTCTGGTGGAACATGTTTGGTACAGGCGTTATGAGAAATCCTTCGTGGATCGTATATTTTTTGGATTGGGAATACAAAAGCAGAAAGAGTTTTCCGCGCAGGACGTCTGGTATATACGCTATGAGCAGGATCACCAGCTTTCGGATATACTGGCATTTTCTATCGGCGCTGCCTTTGCCCAAAGAAATTATGATGGAGAAGATACGAATGTATGGAGTTTTTTTATAAAATTTAACAAGAAATTTTGATAGCCTGAATAATTTATAAATTCCCCTTCTAATATTATGTACTTCTTTGTAAGCTCAGAATCTAATTTAAAGAAACCAGATCCTGATCCCGCTAAGCGGGACAGGACGACAGCAAGGGTGGCACCCCCAAACTCGTTTGGGGGTGATTATTGCAGCAAATACAATAATAACAATCACGTAAGTGATGGCTTTCGCCATAAGTAACATAATAAATAAAACTATTTTTTGAATTATTCAGGGTAGAAAGAGACACAATGAAAAATATAATTTCACTTATTTTTACAATATTTTTTATTGCCGGATACTGTGTTGCGGCAGAACGGTGGAAAGAAAATGAATTTCTTGTCCTTTGTTATCACGATATTCCTGAAGAAGTAAACCTCGATAATTACGGCGTTGACCGGGCTTCATTTGTTCAACAGATCGAATATTTTCGGACACATGGTTACAATTTCATAAGTCTTGAAGATGTGATAATGGCTAATAAGGGAGAGAAGACACTCCCGGAAAAGGCTGTTTTGCTTACGTTTGACGATGGATATTTATCTTTTTATGAATTTGTTTCTCCGCTGCTCGAGCTGTACGGATATCCATGTGTTCTGGCTATAGTAACCAGCTGGATAGACAATCCTCCACCCGACATAAAGTTACCTTTTATGAATTGGGAACAGCTTAAAGAAGTGGCTGACAGCGACCTGGTAGAAATTGCCAGCCACTCTCATGATCTTCACCATGGAGTCCTTTATAACCCCCAGGGGAATACAAGTTGGGCTGCGGCAAGCCGCACCTATAAACCTGAGACTGAGTCTTATGAGACCGAGGATGAATTTCGCCGGAGAATCCATGACGATTTGTCGATGACAAAAGAGACTTTTAAGCAAAATGCCGGCGTAGATGTCCGGGCGATTATCTGGCCTTACGGTCAATATAACCAAATATGTCTTGAAGAATCGAAAAAAGTCGGTTTTGAAACGGCGTTTTTT
>Ga0114930_10001675_pt1 | contig 20762 bp, 25 predicted proteins | sample AnhtaG_FD_87300 | JGI IMG/M metagenome (GOLD analysis project Ga0114930, IMG submission 87300) | Deep subsurface microbial communities from Anholt, Denmark to uncover new lineages of life (NeLLi) - Anholt_01485 metaG | ecosystem: Environmental > Aquatic > Marine > Oceanic > Sediment | place... | reverse complement strand
TGACCGACAAGCTTGTATTCGAGCTTAGGTCTTGTCGGTGTTGCTGTTAAATTCCTGCGGCGGGGTTTTCCTATCTGGGTTATTTGCTCTAAGTTTCTCATTTTGGTCTGTATGTTTGGGTTATAGGGCTGTCATATTCGCTGACCAAAATGCAGTCCTGCCATTCCCTTAAACAGTCGGGGCATAGGTTTTCCTCGCCTTCCTGCTCAAACTTCCTGTTGCAGTTTTCACATTCCATTTTGCTTTTTTGTTATAGCCTCGGTAATCAGTTTCGTGGCTTCCTTCTTCGTTGCGTTTTCCGGCAACTCTATTTCCAACGCTCGAGCATAAGCTATCTGCCTTGCCGTTGCAGGGCTGTGGTTGTTCTTTTCTCTTGCCTCGGTAATCTCTGCCATCCTTCGGTCTTTTGCTACCTCCTGCATTATTGCCAAGGCAATGCTCTGCTTTCCTCTTCCGCTAAGCTTTGCCGCTATGTCGTTAAACTCCTTCACGTATTGTTCAGCTTCCATTTTTTTCTTGCCTCCTTTTATTTTTCATTTTTGATTTCGGCTGACTTCAAATCAGCCCCAATTACATTAACAAAAGAAACGAGCTGGAGCGTGCCCGAAGGGCGAAAGGCTTAAAATAGGGAAGCGCAGGACAATTTGAAGGAAGTATCGGTTGTGAAGGAAGCTTCAAATTTCCGAGAACCTCTTTTTATGCGTTTCAGCGGAGGCTCGTCAGGAAAACTGCACTGCCGAAGGCGGGCAGTTTTTAGCTTTGCGATGCGGTCTTTTGAGGCAGTCTGTTTTTTACGTAGAAAAATTTATATACAAGCATTCAATTTCAGTATAAGTAAAAAAACAAAACAAGAAGCAAGATTGTCTATATAAAGTTCGGGTTGAAAAATGTTCGGAATAGGCACAATGTTAGTCGTTATGTGGGATAAGGTAGTTTATCTCGCAATTTCAGCATTTAAGGTTATAAAAACGAGAATATATGGTAAGTTAACGTAAAGATGAAACCACATAACAGAAAAAGATGGTATGACTCTTACTATAGAACCTTTAGCAAGTATTCTTATCTTAAACATTTGTGGAATTTAATGCACTTAAAGAAGATGAATTTTTTTGATGAGGTGTCCCCAGATTCAGTTATTGTGGATGTTGGATGTGGTGACGGAAACATGCTAAAGACATTATCCTCTAAAGGCTATAGGAAATTATATGGTTTTGATATAAAAATTCCTAGAGTTTATGACAAAAGATTTCAACTAAAAAAGGGAACAATGCTAAACATGCCTTATCCCAAGGGATTTGCCGATGTGCTTATATGCTTTAATTCTATGCACCATTTATTGAATTATAGGCAATATGATTTATTCCTGAAAAACGTGAAAAGAGTCTTAAAAAATGGTGGGAAATTTTTCATGGTAGAGCCACAAAGGAATATTTTTAGAAAGCTACAAGACCTAATAATAAAAATTCCTATAATTTCTGATGTCGGCATAGTCAAAGAGCGGAAAATTGTTATACAAGAAGAAAGGAAAGAGTTGGAGAAGTTTCTAAATATAGATATAGTTAAACTCTTTAAATCCCAGGGATTTGATATATATACATATCGGTCATATTTAAAGAGTTTTATTCTTTACTGTTATTCAAAACCAAAGCGCAAAAAGGCCGAAGGGAGGCAAGCATAAAAAGAGGTCTCTAAAAAACCTTCAGGGGAATTTCGCAGACTTCACGATACTTATTTATGCGTGTTTTACAATGTATTTTTTGTCTGTTTTAGGTGGCCGTGGAGTCTTGGAAATTTCTTATTGATTGTTTTCCAGAAATTTGTTAAAGTTTAGCCGAAATGCAGATTTCAGCTTTAGAGGGAATGAGGAGCCGTTAGGGGCTGACCTGAGAGGTGATGAAAATGCCCGAATCGTATGAGCACAAGCAATTAAGAGGCGAAACCGCTACTATCCTGGAGCTAAACGGCTGGTTTGTGATTCATGACTACGGCGATACCTCCATGCCGGACATCAAGGCAACCAGGGATTCGGAAGAGTGGCTTATAGAGGTTGAGATTAGCGGGTCGAATGTTGAGCGAGACCTGGAGCAAGGTGCTGAGATTTTTGTAACCACGCCCGACAGAATCAAGGAAATTGAAGAGAAAGTCGAGTGGAAAGTGCCAGTCGTGGACATTGCCGGATTTCGGAGGGAAGTGGAATCCAGGTCGTAGTTTTTGCTGATATGTTTATAAGAGTTTGATAAAATTAACCTGGAGGGATAGGGGATAGTATGAGTGATTATACTGGCGGCATCAGGATCAATTTAACCGAAGAAGATATAAAAGAGGCAATCGAGTGGGGAAGGAAAAACAAGGATTCTGATATTATTCTTCACAGTTATTCGTTTGGTGACCACCTTTACATGGAATGGGAAGATGGAGGAATAATACAAACCAAGACTTTTGCCCTCGCCAGTCTCAGCGTCGCCCTGGCAAGGCAAGGCAAAAGCCCCAGCAAAGCCGAGATTGACGAAATCATTAATTCCGATACTCTTGCCATTGAGTTTACTGCTCGCGGAGAAAAGACCGACTTTATTAAAGGCTCTAAAGCGTACTTAAAACAGGGCGAGAAAACCATTCGTCCTGTGAAGACGGAAATCGATAAGGAGATTAAGTGCGTTCCAAATGTTTCTATTTTGGGAGAGGAAATAGTAACCATTTATGAAGGGTGCTTGGTGGCATCCTTTCTTTATTCAGAAATTGACCTAAAAAGCAAAACTACGATAGCCTTGGTTAAGAAGTACGGCAGCTACGAGTTCGTAGAGGACTTCTCGTGGTATAAATAAGGAACGAAATGCAAAACTGGGAGCCATAATGTTCTTCTTTCTTTTTTTGATATCTCTGATTTTTCTGATTATAGGACTCTCCTACTTTCTTCCTTTTTTGAAGGAAAGACCTTCCGTAAGGCTGGTTCATAGCAAACTCAGGATTTTTCTTCTGTTTTTGTTCCTGATAGCATTTCCGATATTTTTGGTTTTTGCCATATTCTACAGGACAAGTATAGACGGTTGGAGAATCGTTGCGTTCTGGCTGACCAATAAGCCACTGGCCATTTCCTATTCTCTTTTTTTGCTTTTTGTTTTCCTGACGGGAATCATGGTGCCTGCCGTTACCGTTTTTCATTTCTTCTTTTCCTACAAGCTGTTTCTGCGAAGACACGAATATGAGGAGATCCAGGCAGGGTCTTCAGGCGATGATGTTTTAATGGAACTGAAAGATTTGTTTTCTGAATGTGCAAGAATAGCCGGCGTAAAAAGGACGATAAGATTCCTTGTCGTGAAAAGTGAAGCTGGAGAAATGAGCAAATTTTCTGGTTGCGGAATTGTGGGCAAGGGGAAGAAACTTGCGCTTGTAGTGGGAAGCGATTTTGTGGATGCTTACAGAAGCGGAAAACTTGATAAGGAAAACATAAGGAACATTTTTTTGCACGAAATAAGCCACGTAAAAAATAGGGACTGCTTCTTTCCTCTCTGGGCAAGGCAGATGGTCCGGACTAGAGCATTCACTTTTGCGGTCGTAAGCTTTCTGGTGGCCTTGCTATTTATGGTTGCAACGATTGCGTTTACGAGCCGGGGAATCGCTACAATTAAGAAAAATTTATGGGTGCTCGTTGCGCTTCCTGTGGTTGTGCCGTCAACACTTTTCATTATCAAAGCTGTTGTCTTGAGTTTTATTGGTAGTATCATGCGGGAGCGAGAGTACCTGGCAGATAACTGCGCGGCATTTTCATACTCTACTCCTGAAGGCGTGGCAAATGCGATAAAAAAGTCTGCCCTTCTGCTACCAAATCAGGGCGATTTCTCGGCTTCTTTGCCTTTTCACGGAAGCTTGGGAAAAATGAAGTGGCATCCCTCGGAGCTTGAAAGGATAGAAGCTCTCGGATTGAGGAAAGGCCCGCCTTCAAGGAAAGCAAAACCCATATTGCCGTTAACCATGGTTGCTTTGAATTTGTTATATGCAGGTATTTTGGGATTCCTGGTCCTTGCATGGGCTTTGCTAGGCGCCAATGAAGACATTTTTGTGATAATGGCATTGCTTCTTTCATTTACGTTTATTCTGGTAATGGCGACCGAAAATGTTTTTCCCATGCGTTTTCTGGAAAAAGAAGTTTTTCAGGAAGGTTTAATTGGTTACGGGGCTTTGCGTTCATTTTCGCTCTTTTTTACGAGCAAGCTCTGGGGAAAAATTCATTTGAACAATTTTGTTACTGCCTTGACTATCTGTTCGCTAACGGCTTTGTCAAGTTTTATCTTTTTCCGGAAAGGAGCCTACATACAATGGCACAGGGCTTTCTTTCCTACGGCGGTGCTGGTTTACTTTTTGTTTTGCACTGTCCTTTCTATTATCCTCGTGGCAGTTTACTGGAGAGAGAAAAAGAAGCCCCCTAGAAAGGGAGAAGTGCCTCTCGAAATGGTTGTGGAGTGAAAGGAGAAAAGCTTAGCGTGAAGCATCTAACAACGGAACAGATTATCGCATACATTGACAGAAGCGAGACGGTTGACCTTGACAGGATTTCCGCGCATCTTGACAAGTGTCCTGAGTGCGCTAAAAAGCTGAGAGAGGAAGCTTCCTATAACCTTGCCTTGAATTTCGCAAGCATGCAGAAAAGCCTCGAAAGGGAAAGGGCGCTTCTGAAAGGATGCTTAAGTGTGGAGGCGATGCTTGGTTTTGCAGGGGGTGTGCTTTCCGAAGAAGAGAAAGGCGTCGTGGAAAGCCACGCGGCGGAATGCGAAAACTGTAGGGAGGAGATAGGCTCTATCAAATTGACCGAGCCTCTGCCGAAGGTCTTCCCGTTGGAAGCAACCGAAGCGGGAAACATACTGCTCAATGTACTTCGCTCCTTCAAGCTGGTTACCATTGCCTTGGAAAGAGAAAGACTTGGCAGGGTGAGAGAGGCGGTCAAGGAGCCTCTGCTGGAGAAAGTTCGCAGGCTGCTTTTTCCTCCAGAACTCGTGCCCGTGCCTATAACCTTCGCCGAAAGAAAAGAGCCGGACATAGAGTTCTACAGGGAGCTTAGTGATGAGGAGCTCGCAATTGCCTGCACCCGAGGTCATGAGAACGGCTGGCAAGCACTCATGGACAGGTTTACCGGCCTTGCTTTTCATATCTGCGAAAAATGGGGTCTAAAAGAGCATAGGGAAAACGTATGGCAGGATTCTCTTGCAGTGCTTTTGCGGAAAATAAGAAACTTCAAGAAAGGCAAGCTTTCCTCTTTCATTGCCGCCATAGTTTATTACAAATGCAGGGAAAAAAGACGGGAACTGAAAAAAGGCGGGAATATTTTGTCCTTAAACAGTCATATAAAAGAAGGGGAAGTCTCTTTTGCCGAAGTTCTGGCCCCGGAACAGGTGCCTGACAAGTTCAAACATCTGTTTTATCATGAAGTCGAGGAAGAGATAATTTCAAAGGAAACCCTTGATATGATTGAAAATGCGATTGAACGCCTGCCTGAGGATTTCAGGGAAGTGATAAAAAGCCGCTACCTTGAGGGCATGAGCGTTAATGAAGTTGCGGAAAAGCTGAAAATTCCCGTTAAAACAGTCCTTACGAGAATATTGAGGGGAAAGGTTAAGCTTTTTGAAATAATGAGAAAAGAGTATCCGGAATTGCGGGAAGAAATCAAAGGTCGCGAATGGATTGTAAAGAACTTCAAAACTTTTCTTGATCTGGGAGAATGAGTTGAAAAGACTTGATAGCCTCTTGTCCATTCTTAAAGAAAGAGCAAGGATAAAAAAGCATAATAAATTGTTTGCGGGCTGTCTGAAGACAGAGGCAATGCTTGATTATTTATATAATAGGTTAAGTTCTGAAGAGGCTGAGGTTGTAAGGAAACATCTCGGCAAATGCCGTCGGTGTGCTGAAGAACTGAAACTCATGAGGGAAAGCGAGGGTGTTGTTTCAGATATATAAACTAATATAAAGGATAGTTGATACCACTACTATTTTACCTTTAAAAAACCCAAAATAGTACGAGAGAGGGTAAATGATAAACTTAGATAATCAAACTATCGAGTTTCCATGTCCCCGTTGTGGTTTTTACAATGCAATATTTTTCAAACAAGCAAGATTGCGAGATATCGTCATTTGTCGAGGGTGTAAATCTAATATTCAACTTGATGACCAAATGAACGAATGCCGAAAAGCAGAGCGGTCTGTCAGAAAAGCTATGCAGGAGCTGGAGAAATCTCTGGAAAATTTAAATACAAAAATAGACATGTAAGTGAAATATGAACGCTGAGTATATCCAAAATTTACGTTATAAGTTGCAGAAGCGTGTGAGAAGATTGAACTCAACAGAATATGGGGTATTTCACTTTTCACTGAAGCAATTCTGGGGATTTCTTCAAAATTATCCTATTTTTATGGGTATTCTTGAAGATATAGAACAGCGTTATCGTTCAATGGAAGCTGAGGCAGAAAAAATTGTAAGAGACAAACAGGCACGAGTTTTTGATAACGAACTAGAAAATGCAGCTGTCTCTTATTTTGTGATCAAAAGGTGTGTGGAATCTGATACTCAAATGGTCGAAGCTAGCGTAGGATTTATCTATGGTCGTGATACAAATTTTAATGACCAATTAGAACATTTTAAGTCGTTGTTCCTTGAACCGCTCTATGAATATTTGGATGAGCAACTCGACGATCAAAGGGCTACTCTCGCTCTCTTGAGACGCTATAAGCACAAATGCGAATGGTTCCAACGAGAGCATTTATTCAGCTTGTGGGAAAGTGATACCACAAGAGGAGAGAAACGGCTAGCACTCCATTTGTACGAATATCTACATGATCAAGGATTAGATTTTGTAATAGAGCCATCTTCAGTATCAGGTGAGGTTGATTTGGTTGCCGCTCAGAAAAGTGATGAGCCTTTAATTGCTGATGCCAAAATATTTAATCCTGAGAAAGGACGAGGAAAAGAATACATTGCAAAAGGTTTTAATCAGATATATCGGTATACGCTAGATTACAATGAACCATTTGGCTACCTGATTATTTACAAAACCTGTGAAGAGGATTTAAGATTTGCTTTGTCACAACAGGCACAATCAACACCATTTGTAGTCCACAATAATAAAACCATATTTATGCTTACGATTGACATTTTCCCTTACCCGACTTCGGCATCTAAACGGGGAGTTCTTAAAACGGTGGAAATTACTGAGACAGACCTGGTACGAATTATTGAAGCGGAAAAGAAGACCGGTGCATAACATATAATAAAGGTTGGACTCGGCTTTTATGAACTTCGCTTACTCAAAACTTGCAAGAACCAGTGTCAGGTGTTGACACGGGACATAATAAGATTGACTTTTCCAATTCCGCAAAATTTTTTACTAAACTCAAACCAGTTATGACACTTATTGAAAAAATAAGAGAATGCAAAAAATGCAACATCAGATTCCATAAGCCTCTTGTATTTGGAGATATTGAAAAGAACAAGTTCGTATTTTTAAGTGAAGAGCCCACGAAAGATGCACGGGACAAGGATTTTTTTGAGTATTATCTTGGGTCACCAAATGGAAGATTTCATACTGAGTGGATGCCTAAGATGGGGATTGATAATGATTGGCTTAAAAATAATCCGTATATTACACATGTGTACAAATGTTGTTCAGAAATGGGAAAGCCCCGGCGGAAAAAAATGTGTGCTGCATGCTTAAATTGGTTGGAAAAAGAAAAAGACTGTTTTAGGAATGGGAAAATTATTGTTACTTTTGGAAAGTGTGCGCTTAAAAGTCTGCGTCCAGTCGATTATAATGGGGAAAAATTAACGGAAGTGATAAAAGAAAAGAAAACTTTCCGATTTGCAAAGAGTGACATAATTCCATTGCTTCATCCATCCAGAGCAAACAATCGTTATATAAACGAGTGTAGAGAAGAAATCGATTACATTTTACATAAAATCAGAGTTCTTACAAACACGGAGTAAATAATCAGCGAGAAAGATGTACAATTTCTATCTAGATGAAAGTAAGAAATATCCGTTTCTGGGTTTAGGTGGGGTCTATTGCCCGCAAAATGAAATTAAGGTTATTACTGAGTTAATGATGTATTGGGACTTTAAAGGGATCTGTTTAAATACTTAATTTTCTTTGCTTTTTTATGGATAAAACAAGTATGTTCAAAATTGTTAGAGAGCTGAAATTTGATAAAAAACTCTCTGTTTTTAAGAAAGGTAAAACAGAAATACAGCTATTTCGTCCATCTGTCTTATCTGCAAGATTTAAGGATTATGATGTTAAAAAGAACTTTCAAATCTGGCTTAAAGAAGGAGAAAGAGAATTTCGCCCAAATCATTTAAGGGTTATGATAGACTTGAATTTAAGGGCAAGAAGTCGCCAAGATTTGAAAAAAGAATTATTACTTGCATTTGATAATATCTTTTATGGAAAAGATCCTGAAAAAGAACTTGATAAATTATCAAAAGAAAAATTTGAGCATTATTTAAATGATTTAGTGATTATCGGTATTCTTTCACAATTGTTTATTATAGAACAAGAATATGGTTATCATAAAGAAAGTATGTTTTCTCCACCGACTTTATTTTTTCAGGGTTGGATAAGAGAATTCATAGATAATCCTAAAGAGATAGATAATTTATGTATGAGTGTTTGTAATGGACAACCACCTATAACAAAATATACCTATAAGGAAAATGGGAAGCATAAAAATTATGAAGCTAAACTTAAACCTCTTTGGTATTTAGAGGATAATTAACAACAACCAACTCATTTATTTTACCTCTGCCAGAGCCATTACAATTTATCATACGATTTGCTTTGACTATTTTAATAGGATAATTTTTGTATAAATCTCTAATAAACTTTGTATCTGAATTTGAAAGCATAACCTTGCAATCTTTCTGAGCTAATTTTTTAAAAACTTCTGCTAATTGCTCTTGCTCTTTTTCTAAAAAATTGCCTTTTGTATATGTTGTAAAACTCTTGCCTTTTTTTAAAGGGTAATATGGGGGATCAAAATAAATAAAATCTCTTTTTCTCGCGAGTTCTATTACTTTTTCAAAACCCATAACTTTTATCTTAACATCTTTGAGAATTTTAGAAATTTCTCTTAAATCATTTTCTATTATTATTGATGGATTTTTATAACTACCCATAGGCACATTAAAGCCACCTTTAGAATTTACTCTATAAAGCCCATTAAAACAAGTTTTGTTTAGATAAATAAACCGACTTGCTCTTGTTAAAGGAGAGAGCAATTTTGGATCTTCTTCTCTTATTTTGTAATAGGTTTCTTTATTATGAAGCTGTTTTAATTTCTTTAGTTCTATAATAAGATTCTCCACATCATTTTTTATAACCTCATAAGTATTAATCAATTCCTCGTTTATATCAGAGATAAAAACTTCTTTTGGCTTATAATTTTTAATTATATAAAAAGCAACTGCACCACCACCTACAAATACATCAAAGAATCTATTTATCTTTTCAGGGAATAGAGGTTTAAATTGTTCTAATAGTTGTTTCTTCCCCCCAGCCCATTTTACAAAAGTTGGGATATTATTTTGCATTTTTATTATTCTTTCTTGGTTTATTCCAATATGGAGATTTACACTTAGGGCATACAGTTGGTTCTTGCTTTATGTCGTTAGGAATCCACTCATGCCCACATCTCTCACATTTAAACCCTTTTTTCTTAATTTCTACAATTGCCATATAAAACATATACTTCTTTAGTATATAAATCTTTTGTATATTATTTTAGAACCGAAAGGTTTATATACTATATATACTTCTATAATATATGAGTTTAGAGGTATATAATAAAATGGAAAACAAAATAATATCTCAAAAATGCAAAAGTGAGAAAGTAAAGAAAAGAGGATTAAGGCAAACCCAGAATAGAGGCAAGATTCAGAGATATTTTTGCTATAATTGTAAATCCTCTTTCGTAGAAGAAACTCCATTTTATCGCATGAGAAATACACCACAAAAAATAACTCTTTGCATGGACTTGTTTTATAGGGGAATTTCTACTCGTAAAGTGCAGGAACTCACCACTGTATATTCAATTCTATAGTTAAAGTATATCATGCAAAGAGCTTTTGTCAAGGGAAAAAACACAATATGTTAGCATTTTTACTATAGAAATACTATAGATTGTATTATTTATTTTCAGAGGCATTCCTGTTTATTGCTCTTTCACAAGCTCTGATATCTTATCTCACGACAAACTCCAGGCATGGACATTCAAGGGCTTTCCTTTAAGGAACTTCCCCTTACTCCTTGACTATACCATCAAATACATACTTAAATTGTTCTAAGAAATTAATCTCCTTCCAACCATACAGTTCTGAAATAATATCGTGGAAATCAAGGGCCGCGAATGGATTGTGAAGAACTTCAAAACTTTTCTTGATCTGGGAGAATGAGTTGAAAAGACTTGATAGCCTTTTGTCCATTCTTAAAGAAAGAGCAAGGATAAAAAAGCATAATAAATTGTTTGCCGGCTGTTTGAAAACGGAGGCCATGCTGGACTATCTGCACGACAGGTTAACTTCCGAAGAGGCCGGGGTTGTAAAGAAACATCTCGGCAGGTGTCCTCGCTGTGCCGAGGAGTTGAAGCTTGTGAGGGAAAGCGAGGGCGTTGTTTCGGAGTAGATTTGGTGTAAAATACTTAAGTAAAAAAGTCTCTAATGTTACGGCTATGGCAAGGAGAATGGAAAAGATAAGAATCAGGGAATTTAAGGCTGGCGACGAGATCGGAATAGGCAAAATGATGGCAAAGGCCATGCGCAAGGGAAAATTCTCTTTGCTTAGCATGGGTAAGCCTCCAGATAAGAAAAGGCTTAGGGAGTGGAGAAAGGCAAACCTTTCGAGAAAAAGTTACAGTTTTGTTGCTGAGGCAGACGGCAGGATTGTTGGCGATCTTACTTTTACGCCCGGAAATGGCAGAACAAGGCGCCGCGCAGCATTTGGCTGGAGCGTAGATCCTGGTTACTGGCAGCAGGGAATTGCTAGCCGGCTGTTGGAGAAAGCAATTCAGAAAGCTAAAGCACTGAAATTAAAAAGATTTGAAGCCGAGATAGCAGCAAGCAATAAGGCTTCAATAAGACTTGCCGGGAAGTTTGGTTTTAAGAGAGAAGGGACTAAAAGGAAAGCCTTTTTATCCGACGAGGGGAAGTATCTTGACACGTACGTTTACGGCAGGCTGCTTTGACCGTTCGGATGTTGCGAAGCGGGTGTAAGCGGGAATGCGATTTAGAGAAAAGCTAAAAGGCGCAGTTTGGAAATGAAAGTTTCTTACCATCCGGAATTTCTTTATTTTAACGACTACATTCGCAGGCACGGTTTTGACCCGGAGAAAAATCCGGAAGAGTTCCATGCGGATAAGCGGGGCATGATAGCCGGGTATGAAGCTTTCAATAAAATTCTTAAGGAAATGAAATTCCCCGATGCAGAAGAGCCTGAAAAGCTGGCACGCATTGCCCGGAAATTGCTTCCCGGATTTAGCAGGGGAACAACAGCGGATACCGACGGCTGGATATCGTATGCGAAATCACTTAAGATTGAGAGCATGCTGAAAAAATACTCCGGAGTAATTTTTGACTACATCGGAGTTGAATTTGGGATTCCGGAGATCGTCGTTTATCCTGTGAGACTGGGGCCCTGGGAGCAAAAAGATTTCAGAAAAATTCTGTCAGGCAAATACAAATATGAAGACATTGAGGAGATAGACCCGCCGAATTACGACGTGGCGAGGCACAGGATATATTTCCCCATACCGGATAAGAAGCTCGGGATTCCGCGATACAGGTATGGCGCCACACTCGTCCATGAAATAATCCACGTGCCGCTCAGGTTTGCGTGCGGCGGCGTCTTTAAGTTGGGAAGTCACATGTTCAAATTGCCTTACGATGAGACGATGGCCTGCTTTTCCGAGGTGTTTTCGGAGGCCTGTGCAATATGCGTGGTGGTCAGAGCAGATGGAGCTCGCGAGGGCTCTCAGGCTGAGAAGCATTTTAATTCCATTCTGGGTCAGCCGGGCCTCTTTGGTGCGGGATTAAGGTTAATGATAGAGAAATACGGATTCAGAGACATGTGCCGGATGCTATTACCGATTTTTTCAAGCCATAGGAAGATGTCTTTGATGGTCTCTGAATGGAACAAGATTTGGAGATTGAGCAAAGGCGAGCTTCAGGATAAACTATTGAAGGAACATAAGTTATCCAAAAAGACTGTTGGTGCAATGGGAAAGAAAAAAATGCAGGAAGAATTAGCCGGGAGAATTGTCAAGGGAATAAAAGTCGCTTTAAGAGAAATGAAACAGGCGAGCATCGAGAAACTTTTCGGGCAGGCTCTTGAAAAGGAAAAAGGCGAAAAAAAGCGGAAGGCGCTTACAATGCTGATTGGCTTGTTTAGCGAGGAACTGCTTCCGGAATGGAGGAAGGCGTTTTAGGAAAGAGCTGAAACCAATTTTTGGTTTAAAAATTAACCTGTCTTTCTTTTTTCCCACCTTTCTAATCAAAACCTTCTCTCATATCCCGCAGAGGCCTTACCTTTCTCAATGGAAATGCTCCAATTACTGCCCCTGCCTTTATTGACATAGCTGGCTGCCCAAGTGCCGTCGGAGCGCAGTTTTTCCAAAGATTAATTCCTGTATTTATGAACGGAATATAGTTGATGAAAAAACAGCTGTAACCTTGTGAATTATCTGTACAACAGACTTTGACAAAAATAGGAACTGGTGACTCAGATAAGTTTGCGACAAAAAAGATATATTTGGCAACTACCACAGGATTTGTTTGACATTGAAGCAAAAGCATAGTAAAATAAAAATATTTGAAAGTATCAGACATATAATTAATAGGGGGAAAAATGTGGTGGGTTATAATTTGTTTCCTAATATGGCATGGTATGAGATTTCTTCTAGGAGGGTATTCGGATAATTTTTTTGTATTTGTAAAAAGTTTTGTAGGAATTGTTCCAAAAACAGGTCATTTTTCTTGGCCATATTTCATATTTGTTATACTCTTACCGATAGTCATAGGTTACTTTTTGCACATAGCTTACTCGACTGGATATGAGGTCTTAGAATGTGCTAGTTGTGGAGCAAAATTTACAAGGAGTAAATTCCAAGAAAAAAATGCCTGCCCTTGGTGTGGTAGCGATATAGCAAAAAGGGTAAAGTGAAGTAGGGCTTTACAAACCTCTGAGCGGGTTTGAAGGACGAATTTTGAGTGTAATATGTTTGGACTTTTTTTGACAGGCCCGTGCCAAGGTGAAACAGCAGAATTTAAATTTTTTATCAAGACAATTAGGTTTTCTTAACGTCTTTCCTGCCAATTTTCTAACTTCTCTTGCCAGCCAGCCTCTAACCTTACGGATCCCTATCTTTTCTCCTGCCAAGAATACCAAGCCGTAAAGGCTGTTCTTCCTGACTGTAATTTATTTCACAGTTCGCGCAAGTTTCCTTTTCAAAAAGAAAATTATGGCAACGATAAGAATTATTAATGCCGGCAGGACATAATGTAATTGGGCTTTTTTCGATGCCACGGCATAGGCCGTTATGCTGCCACCTAAGATTGCAAGAGCAAGCGCAAGTCCCGATATTCCCAAGAGCAGCCAGATGTATTCCTTTTCTTTGTAGCGGAATTGCTTTTTCAAATCGCGGCATCGCTGTTGGTCTTTGGGATAGCCTTGCAGATAATGTTCAAGACTGCCCAGATGCTTTGGGTTTATCGATATCGAATATTTTTCTTTAAAGTCTTTCACTCCTTTTGGCCATAGTTCCAAATCTTCTTTATACACAAGCCTCTTTATTCCCTCCTTGACAGTTCCCCTATAAAAGTCATGGATTTTCCTTATGACAGTCTCGGTAGGGACAGTTTGATGTCCTACTGCTCCTTCAACACCTCTTCCTCCTCTATAGAGCAATTTTCTTACAATCTCAAGATACACCTTTTTCCAATCCACTCTGTGCCTGACCATAATAACGTCAAGCATATGGCATTTAAATAATTTGCTGAATTTTCCTGTCTTGGGAATATTCTGTCTGCTTTCTGCCATTTAAATGGTGAAAGGCGGGAAAGATGATTAAGAACCATGGAAGAAAGTTCAGGCATAAACGTTCACTAAGAAGGCATATCGCCAAGAGGATTATGTTTTGGGACTCAGTCATAAAGTCGGAATCGGACAAAAAGACAAGGGAATTGTGCATTGGTTATAGAAATTATTGGGAAAGAAAACTCGGGGAATTGAGGTAACGGGAAATGACGAAAAGCAAGTTAGGCGGCAACAAGGAAGGTTTAGGATTTTACGAATTGATGACAGCTCCCGAAGAAGTTTACAGAAAGGCATTAGCAGCCGCAGAAAGGCAAGATGTTGAGGAATTTTGCGAGCTGCTGGGAATCGAAAATAATGAAAAGAGGGTAAAGAAATGAATGAGGAAATTCAAACGCCAAACGAGATGGATGAGGACTGGCAGGTAATTTTTTCAAACGAGGTAGAACTTTCGAACGGAGAAAAGAAAGTCATTTACGAAGAGAAAATCAACAAAATCACAAGGGAGACAAGAGTGTCTCATCATAAATTAGACTGCGGTCATGAGGGAGGAAGGGAAACGGAAGTCCAGATTTGCGACCGCAACCACATTCACGACCGACCTTGTTTTGGGAACATAGGTACATGCCCCCATGGCAGGAGATTTTGTAACCTTGCCGGCTGCGGCAAAAGGTATTTTGTTTCCAAAAGCTCCGAAAGACTGTATTGGTCATTCTGGTGCTTCACCAAGGTAATGCTTGTTCGTTTTATCAAGGCTGTACTAAAGGGCATCTGGTGGCTTATCAAGAACATATTCAAGGGTATTTGGTTGCTAATCAGCGCTATCTTTAAAGGTATTGTAAAGAAGAGAAAATTCGAAAGTGAACAAAAGCGGCAGGGCATACGTTCCTAATCAGAGAGATAAAATTCTGCCTCCGGATTGCGCGGAGACAATGATTGTTTGAGGTAAGACAATGAAAGAAATTTTAGTGCTTCTAAGAAGAATTTCGTCAGGAGACGACGGTGCTCTATCCGAGTTGAAGGACGTTCTGGAAACCAAAGGATGGCTGGATGTAAACACGGAAATTCTGATCGACAGTCTGTCAGTGAATCCAAATCCATACGTTCTAAAAACCCTTATCTCCTCAATTGAGGAATTGCTGGAACGGATTACAAGCGGCGAATTAAGTCCGTTCAAGCAGCCAAACGAAGACGTTGACGGACCGATAAGATTTGCAGTTACGGAACTGGGCATGCCCGTAGGATTTTATCCCGAAGAAGGTCATTGCGTGTTCGTAGGCCAGACGCGTTCCGGCAAAACGACCTTGCTTTTCTTGATTCTTGCCCAGGCACTTCGCAGGGGCATAAAATGCTGGTTTTTCGTCAAGTCAAAAGAGGCCAGAAAACTGCTCACGGTTACGAGAGAAATTGTCGTGGTTGACTTTAAGCGCGGAATAGAGATTAATCCTCTATTGCCTCCTCCTGGGCTTTCAAGGAGCGAATGGACCAACGTTTTTTCTGACGTGTTTATCCAGGGCTTTACGGTATTTGAAGGGACCCAAAATTTAATTATAGAGCTTATGAATCAGCTTCCTCCGGATTCGAACCTTTTCGACCTGCTTCGCAAGGTGGAATTAACAAAATGCTTTCCCCCTTCAGGAAGAACCGCACATTACAAGGAATCCGCAATAAATAGGCTTAAAGGTATCCTTTCAGGCGACCTGGGCGAAACCTTCAGGTGCAGGAAAAGTGACCTTGAAAGTCTTGTCGAGAGAAACGTGATTTTTGAAATCGGCAACCTGACCGCGAGCCAGCAGATGTTCATTACCAATCTGCTCGCTACGTGGCTTTTCAAGTACAAGCTGAAAAAAGCCGAGAGCGCAAAAACAGAAGAACTGCCAAAGCCTACAGAGCCTTTCGAAATAGTGCCTGAAGACATTGCCCGTAAAATACTACCAATACATTATATCGGTTTGGATGATGCTAACCTTTTGTTCAGCAAGGAGATCAAGCGAGGCTTCTATCCGCTTTCAATAATAAGCGACCTTCTCGCTACCATAAGGCACGCAAGGATTTACGTCTTCTGCTGCACCCATTATCCCAACCAGTTAGGTGAAAGCATAAAAAGCAATGCTTTCTTGCAGGCGATGTTCCCCCTTTCCAGCGGCGATGACGTTGAGTGCATGAGGAAAAGCATGGGCATATATGACTTTGAGATGAGAAATTCATGCCACAGGCTGAAGGAAAGGGAAATAATAGTTAAGTTTTCAAAAAGATACGTGGAGCCTTTTTTTGCGAGGGTTCTGGAAGTGAAGAACATTCCGGAACAGGGAGTAAGCGATAAAGAAGTGGAAGAAAACAACGAGCGGATTCTTGGTTCTCGTCAAAAGACCGCTGAAAGCAGGGAAAGCCAGGAACCGGCTGAAAAGGAAGGGCAGCAAGAGAAAGAAAAGCAAGACAAGACTGAACTGAAGCCTGAAGAGGTAGCGTTTTTGTGGGACATTTACAACAGGCCTTATGTTTCGGTTAAGGAGAGATACAACACTTTAAAATTGTCGGCAAGCAAGGGTGATAGAATAGTTGATTCGCTGATAAGAAAAAAGCTGTGCAGAAAGCACAAAATCAATCTGGGCTACAGAGGAGGCATGGCTACCTTCCCTGAGCTCACGCAGGAAGGTTATGGGGCTATAGGCGTATCCCCTAAGCCTCACTTGAGCCGGGGCGGAGGATTCGAGCATGACTTCTGGATTAGCAAAATAAGCGAACATCTAAAAGCCCTAAGAAGCGACTGGGAAGTCTCTACCGAGAAGCAGTTGAAAGGCAAGTTTATAGACGTGATGATAGAGTTCCAGGACCAGCTTATCGGATTGGAAGTGGCTCTTACATCGGTTCATGAAAAAACAAACCTTGAAAAGGACTTTGCTTTATGCGGTTGCGATTACGTAATCATAGGCTGCAAGAACGATAAGGTTCTTAACGAGGTTAAGAAAACTGTCCAGGCTTTAAGCGAGGAAGAAAGCGAAAAGGTCAAGGCATGTCTGTTACACGAGCTCTTAATATGCAAGTCGCTGGATGAGATACTAAAGTCGGGAGGTGAAAAGAAATGAATGGAGAACTAATTAAGATATATTTTAAGGAAGGAAAAGAATTTATGGAACGACGCCTCTATGGCAAGGCACTTGGATGTTTCAATTTCATTTTGGAAATTGACTCAAAGAATCTCGAAGGATGTATTTGGCGAGGGAAAGCGCTTATGAAACTACATAGATATGTGAAGGCAATTAAGTCTTTAAATTGCGCCTTATTGGTTGACGAAAAATGCATAGAGGCCTGGACTCTAAAAGCCCGAACCCTGAGGATACTCAGGCAATTTAAACAAGAACAAGAATGTTATGAGAAAGTAAAGGAGATTGACCCTTCTTTTAAGCCATTTAGTGAGTGAGGTCTCAAATGGAAACAATCTATATTCGAGACTGGATAATAGAACAGAAAGAAAAATGGCAGAAGATAAAATCTGATGTTATGGCAAGATTCCCTGAATCCAGGAGTTTCCTTGAAAAGAGTTATCTTGTGCTAACGTGGAACTCTGGGCAGGCAAAGATAATTAATGACCAGTATAATACACCCAAGGCACCGTCGCTTGGCGACATACTAGAAGGGGCCCAGATAGAGATAAGGTTTCCGACGCTAAACAAGGAAATTATTGACGAAGTAATGAGACATATCCTGGTTGACAAAAAACAAAGCTACGGCATAAGGGTTGTCCTCGTGGGACAAATGCCTACAAAAATACTTGAAAGAAAGGAAGTGGGAATGATGAAGCCTATAAAGAAATTCAGGCAAGACAACTTAGAAGTAGCAATATGGGTAAACAATGGCACGAAAGACGGCAAGGAGTACAGTTTTAAATCGCTCAGTCTGACGAGAAGCTGGAGGGACAAGAATCACCAGCCGAGACGCGACGTCATCCGCCTAAGGAAAAGCGACATAGCAAAGGTCATCGAGCTTCTTACGAGGGCAAGGCAGGAGATGGACTGAGGGATGAGAACTTGAACTCGGGATGACTTAAACCAACATTATTACTTTTCTATATTCACCCGCCTTTTGTCTATTTTGACCAATAAACTCACGAGAAAAATGCCTTCCTTGATGGGAATATCCGCCCTCGTTTCTGTCATTTAAATAGTGAAGGGAACATGAAGAGGAAACAGGCAAATGGAAATAAAAAATTTAAAACTCAGAAAAACATACGGAAAGCTACCGGAAGATTACGAGGAAAGATTAAGCAATGCCAGCAGACTTATGGCCTGCTGGCTGGTGCGTTTATATATGGAGAGGAAAGGATACCGTCGGCGCGTGAGAAAAGCTCTGAAAAAAAGCCTTGACAAGGGGTGAAAACTATGCTAAACTATGACCGAAAGAAAATAAACGCTTCTTGGGTCAAGGCTCATGGAAAAAAGATACAAGGCAAGTGAAGTGGCAAAAATTTTAGGCGTATATAAAAGAACTCTTTTCAATTGGGAAGTTGAAGGAAAGATACCAAAGGCAAAGCGCGACCCCATGAACAATTACAGATATTACACGAAAGAAGACATTGAAAAACTGAAAAAGATAACGGGGAGGGGATAATGGCAACGTCAAAAGAAAAAAGATTTGCATGGGCTTACCTGAGGCGTTCAACCGACAGGCAGGAGCAGTCAATAGAGGACCAGAAAAGAGAAGTATTGAGGTTCGCAAAAGAGCATGACGTCAAGTTACTGAGATTTTTTATTGACGATGCCAAATCAGGCACAAGCACTGACAGCAGAAAAGGCTTCAAAGAAATGATAAGGCTGGCCCAGGAAAAAAACTGTCCCGTCAACACGATCCTGGTCTGGAACATTGCAAGGCTTGGCAGATACGACCCGGATGAGGGCGGCTATTACAGATTTCTGCTGAGGCAAAATGGAATAGAGATCGTTTACATTTCCGAAGGTCTACAAGGAAACGATTCCGATGATTTGTTAATTCCGGTAAAACAGTGGCAGGCCAGGGAATATTCAAAAAGCCTGGCAAGAGACGTGATAAGAGGAAAGATAACAAGAATGAGAAAAGGAGGCTCTAACGGGCAGAAAGCGCCTTACGGCTATGACAGGCTGATAATAAACAGCAAGGGACAGCCGTACATGATAGTCCGCACCTTGACAAACGGCAGGAAGGAAGTTTACGACGTAAAAGGTAGGCTCATCCGGACGATACCCAAAGGCGAATCCATTCCGAAAGCAGACAAGGACTGGGTTTCGTTCATTCCGGGAGATCCCGAAAAGGTGGAAGCGGTAAGGAAAATATTTAAGCGGTTTATTTACGGTCATCAGGGCGAGGAAATGGGCTACAAAGCAATCGCCCGTGCCTTGAACGGGCAGGGAATACCTTCGCCAAACGGGGGATATTGGGGAGACAGCACAATAGGTTCAATCATAAGAAATCCCTTCTATTACGGCAGGCTGACGTGGAATAAAACTTCAAAAGGCAGGTTTTACAGAATATGCAAGGAGAAAGGTGAAGAACAGCCAAAAATCAGGCTTCAAAGAATAAGAACCAATCCGAAGGATGACTGGCTGATAAAAGAGGATGACCATGAAAGAATTATAACAAAGGCTGAATGGATGAAGGCTCAGGCAAAGCGCGGGCATGACAAGCGCGAAAATAAAGCGGGATGCCGTGTCAATAATATTGCCGTGAGGGGCGAGACGAACGTGTCTCCTTACCTTTTGTCGGGCCTGATAAAATGTGCCGCGTGCGGCCATAATTTCCAGGGCCACAGGAAAAAAATAGGAGACAGGAAATATCGCTATTATGTTTGCGGCGGATACAGGTCTAAAGGTTCGTACGTTTGCGAAGAGCATCATTTTAGCGCGGAAACAATAGAAAGGTACGTGCTGGAACAAATAAGAGGAGAGTTTTTTGAACACGTGACAAGAAAGCAGCTTCTGTCAAAGATTGAGGAGGAGCTTGGCGTCGAGTTTAAGGACAGCACGGAGGATTTGAAGCAGATAGATAACGCCCTGAAAGAAAACAAGGAAAAGGTAAAAGCGCTTTTGGATAACGTCGACGAGAGACATAAAGATATCTTAAACGAAAGGCTGGATGAGTTGAAAGCCGAAAGGCAGTTCCTGGAGGAAGAAAGAGAAAATCTTCTTGGCGAGAAAAAACGCAAGGTGAATTTTCAGGAAGCCGCAAACGAGATTTTGGAGTATCTGAGGAATGCCGGCCAGGTCCTGGCGAAAGGCACCCCCCAGGAGAAGAAAGTTTACGTGAGGCAGTTCATCACGGGCATAAAGATTCTGCCTGACAAAAAAGAGGGAATAGTGGGCTTTTATGCCTTTCCGCAGGTCGATGAAGCGTCAAATCAATTAGGCAAATCAAGGGCTTCCGCAATGCCCTATTTTCTTGGTGCCGAAGGGGGGACTTGAACCCCCAAGGGCTTTCGCCCACACGGCCCTGAACCGTGCGTGTTTGCCAATTTCACCACTTCGGCATAGTTTCAAAATAATTTTAGTTTAGCCTGGAGAAAAAGTCAAGCCCAAACTTATGTTCGGGCTTTTTTATTTGCAAAAAGGAATCTATTTTGGTATAATCTAAAAGATGAAAAAAATCATAAGTACAAATAAAAAGGCTTTACACGAATATGAAATTTTAGAGACCTATGAGTCGGGGATTGTTTTAGTTGGTTCGGAAGTGAAG